>Ga0131853_10002495_pt1 | contig 32863 bp, 19 predicted proteins | sample TergutLab28metaG_FD_92764 | JGI IMG/M metagenome (GOLD analysis project Ga0131853, IMG submission 92764) | Labiotermes labralis P1 segment gut microbial communities from Petit-Saut dam, French Guiana - Lab288 P1 (version 2) (version 2) | ecosystem: Host-associated > Arthropoda: Insects >... | reverse complement strand
TTTTTTTTTGTGTTTTTTTTTTTTTTTTTTTTGGTGTGTTTTTTTTTTGGTTTTTTGGTTTTTTTTTTTTTGTGAGAGGGTTGCCGGCTTCTGCGTGCAGTAGTGGGCGGTCACCTGTCTCTGTGTAGCTTTCCCTTCCTGCGGGGGTGAATAGCTTCCCATAGCTTTCAAGTATGTAAAAATGTTATGTTGTAAAATTCCTGTGAACAGTACTGCTGTTGAGGTGTGTATATCGGGATTTATTACTGACATCTGTTGCACGTAGAACTCTCGCCCTTAGTTACATTGTGAAGATTCAGAAAGAATCCGTTGTCTAAAGCAGTCCCTTCTTCGGTGAATCGTGGAGACTAGTAAAACATAGGATGCTGCATACTGTAACATTGCTTTGTACCGAGGCATGCAAGTTTCATATGAATGTAATATTGACGTGCGTTCTTACAACCGTTGTTGCAGTGGAAAAGAAGTAAGCGTTTCATATTCTGAATGTGTGTCTGCAGCCTTAGGTGTCCAGTATGCAATGCGAATGCGCTGTTTTGTCATATGTGGCCTGTCGGGATCTACCGTATTTTTCCGCACTTTCACATAAAAGGCACGATTTTCGGAAAACACAAAATGTGTGTTTTGTTTTTCTCTCCAACTTTTGTCTGAAACATTTCTCAGTTTACGAAGAACTCAACGAGATATTATTAAAAATGTACATATATAAAGTGCCCGTTATTCTTGTTACATTTTAATGGAACTTCAAATTTTCTCGGTAGATTTTCAAAATATACTCAGATACCAAATTTAATGAAAATCCGTCTAATTGGAGCCCAGTTGCTCCCATGCGGACGGACAGACAGACATGACGAAGGTAACAGTCGCTCTTCGTAATTTTTCGAGCACGCCTAAAACCCTTAAATGGCACTTCATAACCTCGCTCCCATCTGAGCGATCCGCATTTGCAGGAGGTTACGTGACGGTGCTTTAGACGTTACTTACAGCTGGTCTAATGTCCCATCTGCGACAAATTATTTTACACGAACAATTAAAGCCTCTCGCAGTTAATTGCTGTGGAAACATATATGTACCATCTAGTTTAATATCATTGCACGTGCCGAACCCCGTAGCTGCGTGGGTCTGCGGCTGTGCGCTTGCTGGGATTGCGGGTTCGAATTCCGAAGGGGGCATGGATGTCTGTCGTGAGTGTTGTGTGTTGTCAGGTAGAGTTTTCTGGGTTGGGCTGATCACTCGTCCAGAGTAGTCTTACCGAATGTGGTGTGTCTGAGTAAGATCGTGAAGCCTCGATATGGAAAAGGCCTTGGACCACTAGGGGCTGTCGAACCATGAAGAAGATCATTACATGTCCGGCCATTCCAGTTATGAAAATTTGGTTTTTAGGTAGAAGTAATATTAGGCAGGTTATGTTATTTTCTGGTGTGCTGGAACTTAATGTTGTAATGTCGAAACGTTCAACAATGTTCCACCCCGCCTGGTGGAAAAAAAAAATTTTACTTTCGAGCAGTTCGCCGTGTTTCTACGGCAACTTCTCTGACGGCAATGTATGGCAGATTGCCTAAACAACATTAGAAGGTTAATCATGTTACGTTAGTTCGCCATGCCCAACACTTCGATTATAGTTATTAAAGTTGTGTCTGAAGTTTTTGCATTTAACTCTCTTACCTGTCGAGGTCAGGGAAACCCAAGCTGTGATTACAGTGCCAGTCTGAGGTTTCAGACATCGGATCGGAGTGCTGTCCAAGTAATGTCAAGTAGTAATATCCTGACGTTTCTGTAACATACGCGCACCAGTAAGTTTTAAAATGCCGAAGAGGGAAGACAATTTTTATTGTGCTTTTGCAGATGTTTACCGTACGTGTATAACGACACGTTTACTGGTCACAACCCCCACCTCCCCCCCCCCACCGCCCCAAAAAGTATGTATTGTCGTTGCTGTCATGATCGTCATTACAATTGCAGTCGAACTCGGTTATAACGTCATGAAAGGGACTGAATATTTTGTGTCGTTATAAACGGGTGTCGTTATAACCGGGGAGTGTAACGTTATGTTTAACAGTGAGGAATTAATTGGTACCGCAGGATATCTGACGTTATAGCGAGGTATCGTGTATACCGATGTCGTTATAACCTCATTTGAGAGTACTGTGATATGAGCTTCCACTTTCTTCAAAGAGTGTGTCATATACCCGGGTGCTGATAAGTCCTTAGCCGGAACAGGAAGGAGACAAGCTCGGAAGCATGTCAGGGACGCGCGCGATTTCAACGACATCGAGACGCGAGCTACCATCAAGGGTTTTTTTTTGCAAGGCAAGGTGCCGAAGGAAATTCACGCCATTGTGACAGAAACATTAGCTTATTTCCTTCCTGGTCGGGCTAAGGACTTATCAGCACCCCTGAACAGTTCCGGCATAGACATTGCTGAGCTCACATTTCCTGAAAGACTTGGCAACTATCTCATTTTGGCACTAACTCCCACGATTTTTTCGCCCATTATCACGCCCTAGTGAAACTCTTGCTCTATTCTCCCTATTTTGGTCAAATCGTTATCTCTTGCCCCTTTGTCTTTGCTTTTGTTAACTGTGACGTCAAACTGCTGCAGGTAGCTAGTAAGTTCACGTTGATGAAGAGCTAAATGAATTTTAAACAATCCATGGCCGTGCATTGAGCTAATTAGTTAAGGTAAGGAAACCAGCAGATGCACATAAATGCATAAAGGTTTTTTATATTATAAACATGTAGAAGGAATACTATGTTTATAAGATGCGATACTTTTATATGTGCATTGGTTGGTTTCGTTACAATTTTTAACTGAATGTTTCGTTACCATTGTTAGCTGAATGTTTCGTTACCATTGTTAGCTGAATGTTTCGTTACCATTGTTAGCTGAATGTTTTGTTACCACTGTTAACTGAATGTTTCGTTCCCGTTGTTAACTGAATGTTTAATTCAGCCACCTTTGTTTTTTTGTTGCTTACGTCACGTGTGATTTGGTCACCCATCCTCCTGTACAATTGGCACGGGGGCTGTTCCCGGTGGTGAAGAGTTCGGGGAATGGCATTGACCACCCACACGATGTCGGTATAGAATAGAACTACACTTCCAGTAATCCCCTGAGCCTTCACGGCGTGTTATAGGGTGACCTTTGCCTGTATTGACGGGGGAAGTGGAGGGGGTGGTACAGATTTATGTGGTAACCATAATAGGCGATAAACAGTGTACCCAGTTCGCTGTCGGCCATAATATGTAATGATGGTGGTTTTAACACCTTACAACCTTGCTCTTGTTCTAGGAAGTATCGAATGCCAGGGTTAACTTCATCTATTGGCTTGCTGTCTGACTGCCTAAGTGCGCAACACTGTTTCTTCTCTCGTGGCATTAAATACAAATTTGTGAAATTGCAACATTTTTTAATTGGTACTCGACCGCCATTTTCTGTGCTGTCCTAACGCATTCCTTTCTGTAATCCGTAGTGATGTCGGACGTGAACCGCCAGGCCCCTTGCCACTACCGTGTACACGAAAATTTCACCCCTGCATGTCCCTTTATCCAGCTGTTCACATATTCGCCCAGTTGTATCCATTTTGTACCTTAAACTCCTACAACATGCCCATGGTTCTCCTACCTTCGCATTTCTTTCTTGCGTTCGTCCATTCTGGTGTCATTTTCTCGGTTGATGAAGGACTGACGGCCTTGTTTCCATACTCATTGATTCACTTTGATACGTAACACCTGAAGGCTACAGTCCACGAAGTGCTCTTTTGTCTTGGTTCAGAAAATATGGTACCTACTGCAGGAATTTTTGTACATTGTAATGATTGAGGTTTTAGGAGGCGACTTTTCGTATCGTAGTTGTCTGGGTTTGGTCTCTTTTAGTCTGTTACGTTGGTACAGCGTTTCGGAAGTACTGGATACAGTTCCTCCACGAGGATAGAGACAGTTTGTACCACCCTGCCAGGTTCCAGCAAAGTGCAGGTAACCTGAAGACCACAGTATATTATATCTTGCCACTTTTACCCAACGCTTTGAAGGAATTACACGTATATAGGGTCTTTTATTTTCCCACGTGAGTCTTACTGATAATTTCTGGTTAATCTGCATTCTTAACGTCTGCAGTATATAGATGTAAGTGATCTAATTAGGCTCTGGCCGCTTTTACCGTACGATAAATTTATCTTTTACTCAGTGATCAGTATTTAGGGAAAAAAAGTGGCTAAATAGAAGATACAACTACAATACTGCTACTGCTACTGCTACTGCCGTCACAAATACTAATAATAATTACTATGATTATGTCATCAGAATTATCGTAACGTATCTAGTATTTTAGGTGATAAAATCAAATATTGCTCCTTTGGGATTATATGATATGACCATCTGCACAACTGTTCTGTACATTGGTGTTCGTTCATGTTGGGATTATTTAATATAAAAGTTTAGTTACGTTTTATATATGGATGAGTCCTTTGCAGTTTTATTCATTATTATTATTATTACTATCGAATTTCTCACTTCTCAGCTTTGGCTGGGAAATATTCACCTATCCTGGGATGCAGTAATCAACAGGATTAGGCTCGGTGCTCTTATTTGTAGTTTAAAAAGTTTCTTACAATTGAACATGTGCCAAGAATTACATATTTTTGCAGTTGTATATATGTATGTATCTATTCAGGTGCAAGTTAAGTCTTGTTAGACTTTGTGATAATGACTTATTATAATAATAATTATTATTTGTTTTGGAATAATTACTTGAATTTTCTTTTATTTTACTACTTTCTTTAGAGTACATCCAAATGTGGTGATAATATTAAAATAGATCATAAGGGGATAGAATGGGAGGACACGAACTAGATTAAGCTGGCTCAGGATAGAGACAAGTGGCGAGCTGTTATCAACACGGTAGTGAACTTTCGGGTTTCGTAACAGGATTGGCTAAGGAACTGTTAGTTGCTCAGGAAGAATTTTTCTGCATCACTTTGGTTATGTTAGTGCGTGTTAAATCATTAGCTAATTCGCATGCGATTGGTATTTTATGGGTTTATATTTTTGTCATGACGCAACAGCTTCTAGATGGCCAGGGTTTCCCCATTACAGAGGCTACATGAACACGCTCATTTAGGCACATCACACTCTTTAGGGCTCCTCTGGAAGAGTGATCAGCCCGACGCAGAGACCTCTACCTGACACAAGTTTATATACATCAGTGTAGCACAAAATTGACACAAATACAATTTTTCAGTATGGGAACATACTTTGATTTCGTTTGGAGCCTCATATTGTGATCTCCCTTCAACCTCTGGGTCCTTGTCGAAAAATTGAGCGATTTAAAAAACGAGTGGTCACTGGCATGTGTAGTTAGAAGCATTAATTTTGAAATATGACATCCAGGGATACTGCCGAGCAATCCTGTGGGATCTGGTAATTCTCCATTGAGCTTCGAGCTGGATTGTAATTTTGGGGGAAAAATATAGCCAGAATAACCACGCAGAACACTATGAGCCTTGCAGCTTTTAAAACTGTATTTACATTTGTTCCATGCATGAAATATATTCTGTCCATAACCAGAGGTGAAGGGTGGAAAAGAATCTTTGTCAAACATACCTCTTGGTTACTGTTCTTCTGTGTCTCCAGCATCTTTGAGAGATTGATGGAAAATAAAATAAAGGAAGAATTTTTTACTTATGCCAAAGTATAAAATTCACCAGTGAGGTTGGAGGCATTTGGCTGTGAGGTTTCATTTATGACCTTCTGCATCAGGACGCCTTATAATCTACCATGCATGTTGATACCAAAGTTGCAGAGAAATATGTTACCTTCATCAACAGTGTGGTACTGTGTTAAGGTAAGAAAGTGGATGGATATATAGAAGTCAGAGAAATAATCTGAACACGGAGGACAGGAACGGACAATGAGAAGAGGCAACATGGTCACTGATGGAACAGTGGCTGATGGTGGGCCTTGTGCCATGATGTGAGGAAGAAAAACTTGCAGTCTCCTTTCAAGGTTACTGAATACCTTGCATTGTCATTGAACCAAGTTCGACAAAGGTCCCTTTGCCGAACTACAGAAGCAGAGTGACGAAGGTCCCTTCACGAAGCTACAGAAGCATAAGTGACAAAGGTCCCTTCACATAGCTACAGAAGCAAAAGTGTCAATGGTTCCTTCTCAGAGCTATAGAATTAATCCTAAAAGGGATTCTTTCTCAAGGATACAGATGGAGGAGTCAAATGAACCCTGTTCAGTGCCATGAGAGAGAAAACCAAGTCAATAAATTGTTCTTTGACAGAACCTTCCATTTCATCAGGTGTTAACATAAGGATTCTATAACCTGCACATGGCAAAAACGTTTTCCCTGTTTATGTTGTGATGAAGCTGCCTCACTTTATTTGATTTTACCCTGACGATGGAGGCAATATGTTCCTCCAAAACATTGACAACTGCCTATGACATAATCCATGCATACTTGTTTGGTGGTGGTTGTGGTGGTGGTGGGGGCAGCAGCAGCAGCAACAATAGTAGAAGCAGTAGTAGTCATATAGTAGTAGTAGTAGTAGTACACCATTGTCAAAATCCAAAACAGTATTGCATATTCTTTTTACCATACCACATGCTAGAAGTAGTGAACTTTAGAACAGGGAATTATGAATCTGGGGTGGCCTCTAATGAATGACAAACTGTCCATACTCTTATGAAAACTGGTGGCTGCTTTTACAAATATCATGAGACATAAAATATACACAAGTGGAAATGACCCTCTAAGATATATGTTACGTAAGCAGTTTTAACAGTATGTTACAACTTCCTGTATACTGATTAATTGCCTTGCTGAAATACTTTTGACTGCAGCTGTACACAGGCACAGTTAAAGTTTATGTTAACGACTTTGGAACTTATACTGAGGTCAAGTCATTTGAAAGTTTGGGCACCAGTGCACTTTAATGTACTTCCTTTTGCTTTCCTTGCAGAAACAAGTTAAAATACTTTAACTAAGGACAGTGAAATGTACTTACAATCCAGGTAAATTGTCTGTTGGCAACATGCTATTGTCTGTTGGCAACATGCTATTGTCTGTTGGCAACATGCTATTGTCTGTTGGCAACATGCTATTGTCTGTTGGCAACATGCTATTTACAGTGTTGACTTTTAACTCTTTAATATTAACAGTTCAGGGCCTTCTAGTAATAATACTAACTTATTGTATTAGATTAAATAATTATGGAGAAATATTTAAATTCTTGTTACAGGAAACTTAAGTCACTGAATTTAAAGTATTATTCATAACATCAACATCAGTAATTACATCTCCATGTATGACATCTCACTTGAAATGAGTTAAATTCCTGTAAGTTCAACAGTCCCCTGTATTCATACAAGTTCTTACAGCTATATTGTGCCATCACCTGTCAGAAATATGTTTGAGTGTCTCCTTGCGACAGCCATAACTCATAAGAAAATAAAAACAGAAACCTGAAAATTGTAAGAAGGTTGTGGGATATGCTGCATCAAATTTAATCAAAATTTCAATACAAAATGACACGCTGAATATATATAAAAATTTCATCTTCCCTTCAACATTATTCATAACTTGTATTATTTTCCTGATACATGCTGGCTGATTGTTACATTTTATCAATGCTAATACCATTCACACTGTAACAAAATCCCACCACCAACGATATTTAAAATCCCCTTTTATGTGGTGATAAATATTGTCAGAATTTTTTAGTTTAACACATTTGTTACAGTTGGATAATATTCTGTGTTCTTCCTACAGGTTTCTAAAGCATACACAAGATTGTGCATGTAGGTGGTGCCACACGTAAATAATTATCCTGCCAACAAGTGAATAGGCCCCAGGAAGGCTGTTCCTGCAGTAGGCATGAGGATTAAACCAAGACAAAGGTGATCCTTAATTAAGCCAGGTTTTGAATTTAGGTTGTAAAGTTTGCTGCTGCTTATAATGAATTTTTAACATTTTCAGATGTTTTCTTTTTATTTAAGTGTACTTTTAATGTGCAGTATGAGACAAAACACACTTCTGATTCTGCTAGGTGCTAAGTAAACTGTAATAACCTCTGAAAAACAGCAAGCTACCATACACAGTTCTGTAAACATCAAAGAATTTAATATGTACAGTGGGATGCCCATATATGAATTTAATCTAATGAGATCCACCCTAACCTAACCAAGATCTGCTAACCTTACAAGAAATTGTGTGGTTAGGTGTACGAAAATGTACAGGCTGCTGTGCAACATAATGTGCAATAGGATGTTGAGATAACAACCTGAACTAACCCATCATAATCCAGCTCATGTCTGGTCAAACTGGCATACACAAATATACAGACACATGCACCAACCCAACTGAACTTCCTGTCATAATGCAACTGAATACAAAGTGACTTAACTATGAATTTCATTAAACTAGTTTTTTCATTACATTATATGCATATGATTGCCACAGATGGCAGCTTGCACATAATCATGATGACTTGCAGATGTTCATGTTTTTTGTACTGTGCATTGTGATATAATTATGTAACGTTAACCAACAAAATGCATTTTGTTGGTTAACATTACATAACTTGCAGATGTATTTTAGAACAAAAGATAAAAATCCGGTCTGTGTAATGTATTTATAAATAACTGATTTCAAAGAGAACCATCACATTTGTTTTTAATTTGTCACAAAACAAAAAAGAGCCTTTCATAAAGATTTCACCACAGAACAGTACATAACATTTTAAGACACTGTAAAACACAACACGTCATTACTTGTATTTGTGTTGCTCTTACTTCCAACACTTAGTTAGCAAGTGTGTATGTTAGTGTCCAAGTGAACATGTGCACTCGTATGTGTAAAAATCAAGTCACAGAACAGTTATACTCATCATGCAGGTACAAGCCACTTGCTGCCCTAGAACATGATTTGGAAGAACATAGAAGTACAAGACTGAGCTAGAAGCAAAAGTTCAGCCCTGTGAAGATTACGTGAACATGCAGTTGGGCATGTTGCAGTCCTGACAGATGAAGGGAACAATGGATTTAACCCATTGAAATTTACAAAGTAGCCATATGTAACTTAGTTGGAGATATACTCATCAATGATGGTAAGCTGCATGTTTTTAGTCTTTTGGGGAAACATATAGTTCTACACTATGTGATACTCCTAGCATGCAGTTGTGTTTGTAAAGCGTTGAAAGACAAGATTGCTCTGCACTTTTTTGGAAGATGTAGATGACGGTAAGATTTGAATAATGAAACTTATATTTACAGTCCTTGTGTATTATTTTCTAACTTCTTTGTGTCTCCCTACAGAATCATACTTGGCATGTTAATATTTTGGGACGATAAAAATATTTCTGCAAATTTTGTACAAGAATTGTCTGTTATTTATACAAATATTTTAAATTACACAGTCTTAATGTTAAAATTTGCAGGGGGAGTAAACACAGACTTTAATATATCAGCCGTTGTCTAAAAATTTGGTGGACAAATTGTACTTTATAGTGTTGAATGACTGATTGATAATAAATAAATAAAGAATTATGAGGGATGTGGAAGGAAACGCTCGTGGTCTGATTTATAGTAACATGTGATATTTGCATGGAGGGAGGGACTGAGGAAGACCATGAAATGTCTCAGTTAGGATTGTAAGTGTTGTGGTTGAGATACAAACTGGGCACCTCTTGAATATGAGCCATATGTTACACATACACCTAAGTAGCTCAGTAAGTTCTACATAGTTCTAATCCAGTGTAAAACATACCAGTGCATAACATATAAACTGGTAAATACAGAAAAGATTATCATATGCTAAATTACAGTGCCTCCATAGTTTGAAATCATGCAAGACCAAAATTTTGCACCTTATATAATGGACAACAAATTTACCTGTATGGATGTGAGGCATTTATATGAAAGCTTGAACTAATGTTACATAAGTGCTTTTGATAGACAGAAATTATACTTATTCCAAAGTTACAAATGTGCTGCATATATCAACAAATTTAAAGAGTCAGAAATATATTTCCAAGAAAATAACATTTTAATATTTAATTTAAACTACCTTGTAGATTAAAGGATCACTGTGTATCATTTTCTTCTCAATATCATCTGTCCAAGATAAACAGTTCAGTATTTGTTGTATTTCTGTCCTGCAACACTACTGAATTATTTAACTGTCATTGGCCCCTTTTTGTTATATGTCTTGTAGCGATTAATTATGCAACTTGGCACCTGTATTGACCTTGCAAATGCAGGATTTAAAGTCTTCCTAAACTGCCATATGTTTGAAACTATTAAAATTTAGTCTTTTGCTAACCTGATGTTTGTTCTTAAACAGGCCAGCCAGTTGCATGTGTACAACAGAGAGTTACCATAGTTTAAAGATGTCATCAAATCAGAACATTAGAAAGTGTCAGATTTCATACAACTGCTTTCCTTCTTTGCTCTTTCCACAGAGTGTGTTTACTTCATTTCACTTCGCTTCACTTAGTGAAACCTCTTCTACTGGTAGGTGTAGAGGGTTGGCAAGGAGCTTTCCATCTCTCATGCTCTTGAGCTATACTCCCTAATCCATTCCATTAACTTCCTCCTTCCTTCAAAAATCTTCTGCATCTCTTCTTTCCAAGTCTCTCAGGGTCTTCTTTAGGGTCTCTTCCTCTGTATTCTAGCTTTCCAGACCATTTTGGGGCATTTCTCATCCCCCATTCTTACAATATACCCAAACCATTTCAATTGTGTTAATTCTATCATCTCTTTGAAAAGAATTATTGCTAATCGCTTTCTTATTGTTTGATACCTGACTCTTTCTCTTTTAGTTTCCCCCTCTATTGAATATATTTACAATGTCATAAATTTTGGATTCTGGATTTTCATCATAGCATATGAGTGTGGATGGGATTATCATACATGCATTTCTCAGCTGAAAATATTTTTCATAGAGTACAATGGGATACCATTCAAGGTATATATCATTCTGCATCCAGTTTATGGTGTCAAAGTGACAAAAGTCTCATTGACAACTCTGGTTAAAGATTTTTTTCCCATGACATGAAAACTTGTTTTTCAGACTCTGTAAACATATACTTGTGAAATTTAAGGCTCCCCCTGCAGTAACTACACACATTACTGTTTTCTGAGATGCGGTGCTATATAGTCTGGTAATAATTTACCAACTTTTTGTAGGAACCTACCGTCTCAAACGTGTTATGTAATAGTTTGACATTCCAAATGACAATACTCTTACAGGACTTCTTTCTTTTAATCAGATATGAAGAACAATTGCATTGTGACATTTTTTGGCACCAGGGCGCAGTTTAAAGACTTTGCCTCCCCCACAGAGTCATGCTTCGCCTTCTTTCTGTATTTATTTATTGAAATCTATTTCTGTACTGAATCTCAATTACTAAGGTTAAGATCACACCATTTGCTGGTAGGATCTCACAGTAATTTCAACGTACAATGAAAGTTAAGTATTTGTAGCAATGAATGAAGCAGATGTCATGTTACTGCTGTACATTGTGGCACCAACCATTTTATTACCATATTTACCCGAATGTAAGAAAACTCTAATCTAAGATAAAGGTAAAGGCAAAGTGCACCCTTGTACAGGCACTGAGGCTCTGTACAGGCCGTATGGCCCATACGGGGAGTAGAGGTATAGCTCTACCCTTTCTTGACCATGGCACTAGAAAGGGGTGAGGGGTCAGCATCACTCCCTGGCTGCTCTTTACCCCCGGGAAAGACCCGGTACCCATTGTACAGGAGGCTGGGTGGGCCCCCAGGGCCTGTCTGGACAGGTGCAGAAAATCTCGCCCCCACCGGGATTCGATCCCCGGACCGTCCAGCCCATAGCCATTTGATATACCGACTGAGCTACCCGGCCCACCGTAATCTAAGATAACCCCCCAGAAAATATGTCTGCCAAGGGAAAATGTATTTATCCAAATCTAAGATGATTCCCCTAAAATAAAACATATGCTAAAAAATATTTTACTATTAATTTTTTACACTTAGCACACAGAGCGTGTCAGATTCTTTCTACCTTTACCAATCAGTGTTACCATCTCCATCTTCACAGTCAGTGCCGTCATCTTCCTCACACTCACTCCTAACATTTCCATCTTTTTCACTGATTTTCCACAACAAATCATCAGTCTCATCCACTGCATTGGATATACAACATTTCTGAAAACCCTTCACAGTTACTTCTGGTGAGATACACTGTCATGCCATTATGACCCACATCGATTAATTAATGCATATATATTTCTAGGTTTATAAAATTACTTGAAACCATAAAGATTCACTTTTCTCCACAGATGGTTTTGGTGGTGTTAAGAATTTAAATACATGTGTTCTGGATGTCTCTGCTGTATCTCTGGACTGGTCAGTCTGAATTCATGACTTGTTAAGGTTTTTAATTTGTTGATTGGGCCAGGTTTTATTTTTGATCCTAGTAGTTAATTTTTAATTTTTCAATAGCCATTTTCTTGTTACTACCCTTGGACTAGATCTGTTCTCAGGTGTGTATCTTAACAAGTTACTGTTTCTGTGGTGACCAGTGACTGAGAACAGCTGAGTCTAAGGGATCCACCAGGTTAGGTGCTTCTTTGCCTATAAATAGAAACAGAGCTGGCTTCCAAAACGCTGTGCGTCTTTAAAAAATTAGATGGTGGACAAAGTCCCAAAAAAGAAGATTGTATCAGTTAAATTCAGCCATGCTGTGTTCTCTCATTTGGATTGCTTGACCCCTGAAGATGGAACCAATAGGCTCTCCCGAAACGTCGGTAATGAATTTACTAATCAATGCTGCATAATATCTCATAATAGCGCAGGTTTCACATGACCATTTGGCGCTGCAGGCCTTGGTTTGACTCTGCATGGTCCAGTCAGAGCAATCCAGTTTGACGCGGTCCGGTTCAGCGCTTCATATGCAAATTTAAGATGACTCGCATATTTAAGTGCCAAATTTAAGGATAAAATCTCGTCTTACATTCGAGTAAATATGGTAATACATTATGTTGAAGTGAGAGTTTATGTCAGAGGGAGAAAGTTTTAACAGTTTTTGTCACACTTTTAAGGTAGTGTTTGTTTGATAAAGAAAGAAGCAGATGTCATGTTACTGCTGTGTATTATCCTGCCAAACACTTCATTAATATGTTATGATGAAGTGACAGTTTATGTCAGAGGCAAATTTAAGTATTAATTAAGAATTTCCTTCGGTTTACATTTAATTAATAGTGACATTTACCATTAAACAACTCCTATTTCTGGTGCATCTTTATTGTATCTTTCAACTACAATGAGTCCTTAAATTTGTTGAATTGTATCCAAGCTAATACGACATTCTGTACTAGAAGTTACTCATCAAGTCTGACATAGTTTCCTTAACCACCCTGTGTAACACCACGCTCTGTCTCTCTCTTCTGCAGGTCTTACTGTAAACAGCTATTTATCTACTAATAGAGACAAGTCACAAATGCACAGGACCACCAATGTTATTGTGTTGATGGTGCATGACTACTACAGCATTGAAACTGTTGCACAAGATAACATTAGAACCTACCATTAAGTAAGGTCAGTAAAAAGAGTGTTTTGTTCTTATGAACTGATGTACATCAGATCAAAATCCCCTGATTAATAACATTAATTACAGGTAATTTTATTTATTAGGGTTTATGAATTGCTTCATTGTTATTGATAGCGCTAAATTCAAACCCTAAAATGTTACAAGATCTAGACAATGATATGGAGTATGTGAGAACTCTGAAGCCTCTAGCAGATGTGTTAGAATGTCATGTCAAGTTAATCATGTTACATGGGCCTCTTGGTACCAAGGTATGCCATGTCCTCAGGTTGCAGATGGATAAGATGGCCGACAGATATGGAGGTTGACTGCAAAATAGATTAAGTAAGCAGTAATGTCCTCTGACTTGGAGGGTATGCTGGGGGACACCAACTCTTCATCATAAAAGGGAATGTGTTATGAAATATTTTCACTTATATACTGAACTAAGAAATGCACACTGGTAAAATATGCTTTAATATATGTTATTAATCACCTACCTCTTTTTGTCTGTTGGACATTAATGAACTTAATGTGTTCTATATGCATGCATTAAAAGTATATTTTCACTTATGCAGTGAACCAACAAATTCCCACTGCCAAAATATGTTTCAACATGTACATGATTGATAGTATAGGTTAAAGCCTATTTTACCAGTGTGCATTTGGTGGTTCACTACATAAGTGTAAATATTCCTTTAATGCATGTATATGTAAAATATTATGTTATGGAACATTACACATGACATCAGTCTGTTGTACACACAGTAGTACACCTATATGATCCAGGAACTTTTTGACTATAAGTGACTGTGAACTTCCCAAAAAACAAGTCTGGTCCATGGTATTAGTTTTGTGAAGTTCAAATGATTCATAATTTATCTCAGTCCCACCAAACATTCTGTGCAGTTTTCATGTTTTTATAAATTTTTCTGAGACATTGCCTTCATTAAAGTATGCACTATTCATATTACTGTCATATTATAAATTATCTGTACCTGTGCTGTTGTTGCTTAAATATCATCACAAATCTACAGGGTAGAGAAGTGCCATTTAATGTACTGTCCAGTAGCATATACTTCAAACAGAGTTTAACACAACTTGACTTGATAAAGTAACCATATACACACAGTTCCAGAAAGGCACTTTCTTCCTTCAAAATCCTAAGCAATGTAGAATTTGACCAGCTTTCTGGGAGGAGGTGTTTAATCCCCACAATATAGACAAATATTTACCCAAATTTGGAAGTCTTGCCCCTGTTTGCATCAAAAATTCCAGTTCCTTTCTATATTTTTTTTTAACATTGATCAACAAGGGAGCCAGATTAGTTCATTTGGTGTAGTTACTAGGCACTGGGCACGGCATGCGAAGGATAATTCATTTTCCAATGTGAGCAAAAGACTTGTCTCTTCCGAAAGACATCCAGACCAATTCTTGGGTCCAGCCTCCTGCTTAATGGATACTATGGGCACTTTCCCCAACACTAAAGCAGTTGATGCATGAAGCTAATAACTCGCTACCATGTAATGCCAAGGTTAAAGATGAGTGAATCTATATCTCCCTACCCCAGTATGCCTCCGTGGTGTGTACAGAGAACTTTACCTTCACAGTTGTCTGCAACAGTGAGAAAGCAATCCCCTGCCATCTAGGATCATTCCAAAGAACTAAAATCAGAATAGCATATTTGAGAGACGCATTGTCTACTTGTATTTGTGTTTATTTTTGTGTGATAATTTCAGAAGCTCATTTCCAAAGATGTCAGAAGTAGGACACAGGGAAAGCTGCAACCTTCATTTTTTTCCTGCCTGAGCTTAAACTAACATTTATCAGAATTTGTCCCCCATTTGATTTAAACTATGTAACATGTGACCAGCTTTGCCATAAGCTCTTCATACTTGTAGTGACTAATACATAGGATTGCAAAGAACAATGGAAACTATAAGTAATGGAGACTGGAATCAGATTTTTCTGTAGTATAATCCTTGATTCTGATCCTCAGCTACAAGTATCCAAAGTCTTTGGGAGAGTATGCTGTCTAAATCTGTACTTCGCCACTGAATGAGGATCCAGAGCTGCTTGGACTTCACCTTAGTATTGATATTAGGTGTCCCCTGATGGATACTTACAGCTGTTTGGCAACAATCTATGCTCCGCAGCCACACATAGTGGGAGAGGCAACAAACAGCCAGGAGGATGAGACTGTGACTATGGTGAAGAAGTACTAGGGAAGCATAATGTGGATACCATCTATGACAGGCAAGTCATCTGCATCTCTCTGTTTAATTTAGGAGTGATGAGACTGTGCCTGTAAATCTTGTAGTGGGGAGTGAGTTGCAGTTGTGCATGTAAATGATTTACAGTGGCTACCCATCACATTTGTGGGCCGGGTAGCTCAGTCGGTATAGTGACTGACTACAGGCTGGACGGTCCGGGATCAATCCCGGTGGGGATGAGATTTTCCGCCCGTACAGACCGGCCCTGGGGCCCAACCAGCCTCCTGTACAATGGGTACTGGGTCTTTCCCAGGGGTAAAGTGCGACTGGGGCGTGCTGCTGAACACTCACCCTCTTCTAGTGCTGCAGTCACAGAAGAGTAGAGCTATACCTCTACCCACCCTCTGGGCCACACCAAATCACTTTAACTTTACCTTTACCCATCACATTTACTCCATTATGATGGACACTGAGAGGGTTTCTGAAATTGACTTCTGCTCTGAGTTCATATTGCCAATTGTCCACGCAAGTGTTATGAGTTTTGGTCACCAACAAAGTTTAAAATATTGTGGGACTAAACTGCTCCTCCTGGCTGGGGATTGCCTGAGTAAGCCTGTAACCTCCCACTTGATTGACAGATTAGATATTGGGTTCCAGCCCTGATGGTCCCAATGCACCTAGGCCTTAATTAACGGGCCCTTTGTGCCCCATAATCTGATACCAGTTCAGGGGAGCCCTGTTCTTTTGCTAAAGTTCTAGATGGCCCCCGGACTTAAACTCATAAAGTCCTCTGGATCCAAGAAAAAGGAAGCCAGATATACATGTGTGAGTGAAGCCAAACCTTCGCACTCACAGAGAATGTAGGCCAAGGTTTCATCCTCTGCTCCACACCTCCTACATAAGGGGCTATTGGTTAGCCCCATTAAGTGAAGATGTCTTCTTAGTGTATTATGGCCAGTAAGCAGGCCAGTAATAACCCTGGATTGTATCCTATCAAAGGACAAAAGTCTGGTCTTTGCTGCCAGACTAGGGCCCGAAATTAATTCTCGATCCTGTATATTGGTACTACAACCTCCCACTTAAAATCTTTTAGTTCTCAAAAATTTCACATAATGTTGCAAATGTATGAATCTTGGGTATCTGAAGTTGGAATGGGGTCAGTTTCTTACATCATGAAGTGAAGAAGACAGGGAGTGTCATGCTCATGCCTGTCCTTACCAAGAACTTTTGGGCAAGACATCATACCACATGAGGCAATCAATCTGCTAACTTCCTACACCCTCTCTTATAATAAAACCAACTGGATGCACTAATTTCTCAAATTTATTTTTGGAATAAAACTCTACATGTTTCAGACAGTTCCATCATCAGGAGTTTTTTACTTTACACGCAGCAATGGTATATGACACACAGGTTTGCTGACAGCTTGCGAGCAGGATCAGGATGGAATTGGTTTGGTTCTGCAAAACCAGGATCAGGACAGAACTGGATTGGTTCTGCAGAACCAAACCAGTTCCATCCTGATCCTGTTCGCAAGCTGTCAGCAAACCTCTCTGACATATACCATTGCTGTGTGTACACTGAAAAACTTCTGATGATGGACAGAAGAACTGTCCAAAACATGTAGAGTTTTATTCCAAAAATAAATTTGAGAAATTAGTGCATCTGGTTGGTTTTATCATAGGAATTTATCATGATGCACAGTCACCTGAACGTCAAATTTCTATATCCTGTCAAAAATGGGTAACATGAAGACTATGTAAAATTTATATTTAGCTCTTCAGTTGATGGAGAATTTTAATTAACCATTTAAGATAAGCACGACAAATTTTGTATGAAGGTAGCTGATACACATGCCTGCAAATATTGTATCAAGTACTCTGTCATGCCTTACAGATTACAAACATAATGACAGTGTGAATCTTTAAGATTAGATGTGGAAAAATTCAAACAGAAACTGTAGTTGTCAAAACTATGCACAGTACAGTTGTACTAAACAGTATGTATATTAGCTGCACCAAATAGAATGGAATATTTGGTACCATAATTTCTTTCTCAAATTTACTGTTTTTATTTTAACCTCAAAAAGTATTGTGGAAACTGATCACACAAAAGCAGTTCACAAGCTTAATGATTTTCCAAACTTTAACTCTTTTTACAATACCTTAGTTGTTTTATTATTATTCTTTCTGTATACTTAACATTTCTGTGTCACATTCTCATACACAAGAATATGATTTTATTGCACCATCATGATCATACATGTTCAGTCTAAAGACAATTTACTTGTTATTCCTGATGGATGAAGTAATGAGACAGATTCCTCCAAGAATATTTCTCTTTACACCTGTCAGTCTATTCTGCCATCGCTCCATATACCTATCATTACCATCAGCACCTGGTAAGCTAGATCCAATTAAGGCCGAAAGACTCAAGCGCAGCCTACCAATAATTAGCATAATTAATATCTGTAATGCGGGGACTGCAGTAGCACAGCGGCTAAGGTGCTGTGCTACAAATCAGAAGGTCGCTGGTTCGATCTCAGCTGGTGTCAGTGGATTTTTCATTGACATAAAATTCTTCCGATCACACTATGCCCCTGGGGTCAACTCAGCCTCTAACAGGAATGAGTATCAGGAGTATTTCCTGGGGGTAAAGGCACCGGTGCATAAGGCTGACAACCTACCACCATCCTGTGCCATTGTCACAAAATCTGGGAACCTTAACTTCCTAGAACCCTCTGGGCTTGTCCAGGCCTGTAACAGGACTGCTTTACCTATTTAATATCTGTGATGCAAGATGGGTCTGTCTGTTGCTTTCTTCATGTACCCAATGATGCAGGATGAATCACTGAACACTACTCCAGAACAAGAGGTAATAGGCTGACACCAACTGCTGGATATTATTCACTCTATAAATGCGGTCAGAGGCAGTTATAATGTTGGCAAACCTCAAGGATATGGGCTAGGGTCTGTCTTGAAAAAGGGCCTGAAAAGTGGACCAACAAGGACTGCCCTTCCCTAAAGCCTGTGGGTAGTTGGTTGGTACATATAATTCTCAAGAATATGTATTGCATAATGCAGACACCCGATAAAGAAAGATCATGTAGTTGAAGAATAAGAGACCGACTTGATGTCACCAGTTATTAAGTTTTATTTCACTTCTTCTATGCTCAACATGTTTTGGACATTAATACATCCATCATCAGGAGCCTGCAACTTTTCTATTGTATCACCACATCGAAACAAGAACACACAACCAATGTGGTGATACAATAGAAAAGTCACAGGCTCCTGATGATGGATGTATTAATGTCTGAAACACGTTGAGCATAGAAGTGAAATAAAACTTAATAACTGGTGACATCAAGTTGGTCTCTTATTCTTCAACTATCACAATGATGCACAGTCCAGTATACAAAAGACCATGTAAATGGTGCTGTCAGGATTTTGTGGGTGGGACTGAGGACAGCCAGAAATTTTTCTCTTTGATTTACATTCAGGAACTTTAAGAATGCTTTTACTAATCACCCTAATGTTTTAGGTCCCTGACACAGATTTAAGTATATTAGATTTAATGTGGCATGTACCCATCTCCTTTATAAATTAATTTTTCCTCTAAAACAAGCACAAGTGTGATTGCCAATTGATGCCCATGGATAATGTACTGGTGTCATATTTGGAAGGTCTTAAATTCATTATGTGTGACACATGAAACACATTCCTTGCTGTCCCTCACTATTTGATGTAAACCAGATAGCTCCATGGTTCAGAGACTCTCTAGGAATCAGAAATGATTATTCACTATTTTCGGGCAGGCAGAAGCCAGTAATGTCAAAAAGCCTTTAATTAGAATTATTAAAGTAAAAAATAATCTTTATATCTCCGGCTTCTTTCCGTGAGACTTGCCAGTGGTTACAATTTCCTCTGAATGGGTTATGGGCCCAGAGCAAGTGACACCAGAAGAATGAAAGCAGCAGAGATGAAAAACATGAGAACAGCAGGATACACTTGGACAGATTACAAAACAAATGCACAAATTGCAAAGGAGTTAAAAATAACACCAATTTTGGACAAATTACTGGAATTCAAGAGTCGCTAGATACAACATGTAAACAGAATGCCTCAAAATAGATTACCCAGGGTAATGAAATACTACTCCCCAACTGGCAGAAGGAATCATGGTGGACCTTTGAAGATACTTATGGATACGTGAGACCAGAACAGGCCAATAAGTGGCCCAACTCCATGAAAGATATATGATGATGATGATCTTTACGTTTATGTGTTTGCTCATGTTATATCACGTTTATTTCGTGTTTTATTGTGGTGAATATTTCTATATTCTTGTCATGAGAAATTTACCACTGACAGACTACTGTTAAGTCAGGTCACTTAATATTATATCACACAGGTCCTCAATATATAATTCAAAAGCAAGAATTAATTTCTCAAATGAGTCAGTAGAAGGAATCAAATAATAAGAATGTGATTAGGACTATTTATCCTAAAGAAATGATAGAAATAGCACAATTGAGATAGTGTGGGCACATTGTGAGAATGGGAGATGAGAAATACACCAAAATGGCCTGCTAAGCTAGAACACAGGGGAAGAGACCCAAATGAAGATGCCGACAGGCTTGGGAAGAAGGGATACAGAAGATTCTGAAGAAATGAGGAATTGAATGGAATGGAGTAAAAGCAATAATGTGAGACTGTGAGAGATGGAAGGAGCATTGTAAACCCTCTACACCTATTGGTAGGTAGAGGTTTGACTAAGTGGAGGATGAGTCGATATACAGTGGCATTCCAATTGTATGCTGAATATCAGGATCCTGTTTTCCTCAGACTTCTCTGACTGGTTCATTGCCGCATTTTTCTAGAAGCCACAACATCTCAATTGATGTAATTAACTCTGAATTCCTGTAAGCTTGCTTGTGTAATGAAAAATAAAACTTATTTAGTTGCATTATGGGACAGATAGTTAATGCCAAGGTGGAATATTTATTGAGTTATCAACATCATTTAATTTGGCGCAATTCTGTGTGACCCTGAACAATGCCGAACAGAATGTAACTGAGATGACACAAGTAAGCCTTACTGAAAATTAATTTCTTGAGTATCTGATAAGGTATAGGGCGATCATTTGTACACTTTTACCTAATGTCCTTCCATTTTCTCTCTTTGACAGTAAGGCTTACAGATGAGATCAGAAATTGAGATCATGCACATTTTCATTTGTATCTCTTCAGCAGTTACTTTCCTTACCCATCTGCCTAACCCTGCAGCAATACTCAGATGCCAGAAATATCTTCCCGCTCCTACTTTATCTGCCCATCTCCAGTTCTGCTACTATGTGACACCTCTTGGTATTCTTATAACCTTTGCGCCAAAAAAATCCCTTGGGCTCTGTCTTTTTCTTCCCAGCCCTCCCATATATCTGCCTCATACAGCAATCTCCATTCACACACAGATTCACATTTTTTGTAAAATCTTGAGCCTCATATTCTTTGTCCTTGCTAGGCATTTATCTATTCCTATCAAACACATTTTTATTAAATAACCTATCTAATTAATTTATAAGGTGTAAACAATCTAGCTGTTTTAGAAGATCAAGATGAAATGTATGTGACCAGCAGGGGTGAAGCTCATGAAGGTTCAAAGTTTCCTTTATTTCAAAAAATTAATGACTGTACAGTGACAGTGGAAAATAAGTTTCATTATTTTCATGTAACACAAAAAGGGTATGGAATATTTAATTTATATCAGTTCAAAACACGTCATCAGTATTATTAATATTATTATTATTATTACCATGATCACCAACACATTTAGAATAAGTGTTGTCTTACAACTTGTGGAAAAGGAATGCTATGAAAGGATTCAGCTTCATGGTGTAATTCTAGGACACATCCTAGCAATTTGGGTACAGATACAACAGTTCCAGAAACTATTCGCGTAAATCTCTGTTTGTTTTTCACTTCGTAACGTGTAAGAAGACGTTTACTGATGTAGTCATCACAAACAGAAACATGACCTATCTCTATATAAGACTGTAAGTATGATGAATACATTTGGAAACTGGCTCTCAAACTCTCATACAATCTCAAAGATTTTGCAGGCACATAAACAACCCTAAATGGAAACCCAAACTCCTTGTACATGTCTGTGAGAGCTGCCACGGTTTTGTCAAATTCATCCATCATGTTACTGAGGTCATTTTCAGTCAAAATAAACAGCTCAACTGCAGCAGCTTGACAGGCTCCAAACAACCCTGAGAAATTAGTCTCGTCTAGTTTCTGTGAATTAGGTGTGTACTGACGTCCCACAGCCAATAACCTCAAAGGGAGAGCAGTAACAGGCAAAATTTGTTTTGCATGAAAACTACAGAAAGATGGCAATGATGCTCCACCGACTAAATGCAAACGATTAACATCTTTTGTGTGCAAAATATCACCAGTGTCTTGTAGGATGTATGTTACACTGGGATCCTCATGGTCAAGTCCACAGCCCTCCACCACTACACTTCGACCAAAATCTGAATTGCAAAATTTTATAAAGCCATTACTGCCAAGTTTTTCAGCAAAATAGCCAAGCACACAGAGCTCAAACAGGGCAGCATCCCCTTGCAAGTAATAACATGTTGGATTAACATAGTCTAATACACCCAGTTTCTTGCCTATCCCTACATGACTTTCAGCATGATTCATAACTGACTCATGTCTAACTTCAGTAATAATCTTTGTCCCTTCATTTGGAGTGTCAGAATGCAGATTATTTGGCAGACTCAGAACCTTTGTCATAACTTTCTTTTGTAATTCCCAAACAGCTTTCACTGTTGCCTTCAAATCTTCTCTTAGTAACTTCCCTTGGAATTTTAATTTCTCCATTTCTTCTGTAGCAACATCACTACCTCTCCTTAATTCTTTCATCCTGTTTGCTACATCTACACGTCTAGTTTCTATTGTGTGTTTATCTTCCTCCACTGTTTTCAGAATCTCCCATAGGTGCTTTAGTTCATCCACATCAATTTGCAATCCACGAAGCTCAACACTTCGTTTTAGAGCTGAAATGTCATTAAATCTGTCCTCTATATCAATATGTGGAGTAAGAACAGAAAAAATACCTTTAGCTTCATCACCAGTCAAGTACAGCACTGAGCCATACCTTCTGAGGCACTGACATCGCACTGCCCTACTGTACTGTAATGGTAACCAAACCAGCTTTTTGACAACAGCCATATCAGTATTTCAGAGAATCACATACATACATACAGTTAACAATTCAAAATGATAGAAGTATACTAACTGAACAGATAACTTAGTTCATTTTCACATCCTGAGATTTCTGTTCAGTTTCATCTACTGGTGTCTGGGTCTCAATCTTCCGTTTCTTAGGAGCTAGGTAACTTCCTTTCCCTGCAGCCCTCTCAGATTCCTCAATTGTATAAGGCTCTAATTCCAGGGCTTTCAGTCGACGTTTATGGACCTTTGTACGAAAGTGTTCATTGAGCGCTTGGTCGGTAATGAAGTATCGCCTGAAAAAAAGAGTGAAAGGTAGTGATAGTAGTGTGGGCCAGGTAACATAGTTGGTACAATGACTGGCTACGGGCTGGATGGTCCATGGATCAAATCCCAGTGGGGGCGAGATTTTCCGCACCTGTCCAGACTGGCCCTGGGGCCCATCCAGCCTCCTGTACGATGGGTACTGGGTCTTTCCCGGGGATAAAGAGCGCCCGGGCTGTGACACTGACCCCTCACCCCCTTCCAGTGCCGTGGTCAAGGTGTACAGCTCTACCTCTACTCCCCCTATGGGCCATACAGAGTGCCTGTACAAGGGTGCACTCTACTTTTATTTACTTATTGGTAGTGGTAGTATTAGTATTAGTAGTAGTAGTAGTAGTAGTAGTAGTAATAGCAGCAACAGCAGCAGTACTGTGGTAGTGGTGATGGTAGGTGATAGGAGGAGGAGGAGCTTTATTGGCAAATCAGCAGCTGAGGCTATTTGCATCCACTTCTCGTCAGTTAGTCCTCAAGGACATTGGTCTCTTGTATCAGCCACATACTAATGTAGCTGTATGAAGGTTAAATAAGAGGTAAAATGTCAATGGCCTATTAAAATTTAAAAAAGCCAAAGCTTGGCTTAAAGCAGTTAAGTTGTCACACAGCAATTCACTGACTGAGAGAAGCAGACAAAACCTCTCATCTAGTTGCATACCCTGAGTGATCAACCAAAAGTTGCCAGACAGTAAGACACATGTTACAAGCTGGATACCCAGGAAGTTGGTTCTAAACTTTATTCTAAAATGTGACTTGTCATTTAAAGCTGCTTTGTAATTTAAAAAGTGGACTGAACTAAACCATATCCATGGCTTGCATAGGTACAACATTAAACACATCCAAAATTCTGGTACGTAAACCTTATCAAAGAAAGGTAGTCATCATATGAAACTGTACATGGTAAAATATTAAAACAAAACCTCAGAAAATTTATGTATGACCTAGATTGAAGTGGCTGCAGTTAAGGACCCCCCAACCAGCCTTTGTGATGAGGCAATGAAACCTCAGAAGAATGACAAAGTTCTTGAATGGCCATGTTAGTACAATATGTCTAGGGAAGCCTTATTGGCTGGTTAAAATAATGATACAGTCTATGTATACACAGACTGTTCCAAGACAGAAAGTCAGTCCTTCACCTGTGTTCAGTTACAAAAGCGCCAACTGAAAAATAAAAGAGTAATCATTTGGTGTACCGCCCATAGAGCTTACAGGCACCAGAAGCTGTTAACAGGAATATGAAGGAAAAGCAAATTTACTGTTTTGCTGTATTTATTGAAGCAATAACTTATTAAATTAATTTGTCACAGTGTTCACCTCCTTCTCTTAGGCAAGTTAACCACACTTACAGTTTGAACAACTTATTTAATACATACTGGTCAATAATATATTAAGTGGGAAAGTTAGTATCTGTGTGTGTTTCTTTATGTTGCCCTTGGCCCCACGGATTAATTTCCTAAACTGTCAATTTAAATGACTGTATATCCACAGTCAGCGGCTTCGGTGGTCAAGAGGTAGCGTGCTGGCCTTTGGTACCCAAGTTCGCGGGTTCAAACCCGGCCGAAGCCGTCAGATTTTTAGGGCGAAAAAACCCTCAGCACGCCTTCCTTCGGAGGGGAAGTAAGCTGTCTGTCCCATGTCGTAGATTTGCGGCATGTAAAAGATCCCTAAATTTACGTGAAGTCGGAATTTAGGCAAAATTACTACCGGACATCTTTCTCGCCCACAAAGTTCCACCTTTCGCTGCTGGGATCTCTTGCGTCGCTGCGGACGCAGAGGCACGTGGCGGCAAAAGTGGAAATGTCTAAAGGCGGGGGAAAGCAATGGCAAACTACCCCCAAGAACTTGCCTAGGATGCAGTGTGCCAAGAACCATATCGGTCTCATGACCGGGCTCGGGTTCCTGCCGGAATACTAATGAATGAATGAATGAATCATATCCACAGTCACTTCTTACTACTTCTTAATATAACTTAAATGGGTAACTGCATTAGGTGTGTAAAGACTCTCATCCTTATTCTTGATACACAGACATCTTAAAGCTAGCTGACTGTCACACACACGTCAACTCTTAATTCATGTCATCTTTGGTGACAGTCTTTGTTACCATGGTTACCATTTTTGGCAGTAATATATTACATTCTCAATTACAATAAAAACACTGTCATGTATCATTGTCAGACCTCTACTGCAACACAGACTGCAAATTAAGTACTAATTAGATGAACAGTACTTATTCTACAGGGTCTGCAGAAATACCTCACGATTTGGCAACACAGCAGTGAATGGAACCGTTGGTGTGGGGAATTTGTCCTTGAGCACCCTTCTAGTGAAACTAAATGCATTTCAGTTGCCATGGAGCACTGGTCTGTAGAGCATCAGGCTTTTGCTGTGGAGACATATTTAAAAAACAACAATTCTGTCGTGACTCAGTGGATATTTCGTCGGCAATTCAATATTCATCGGAACGACAGTGTCCCTAGTCAAAATATTGTACTGTTGTGGGTGAGAAACTTCAGAGTAACAGCGTCTGTTGCAAATGTGGGTGAGAAACTTCAGAGTAACAGCGTCTGCTGCAAAAAGAAAACCTCCAGGAAGAGAGCCGTCACTTAGAACTCCAGAGAACATCGAATGAATGTGTCAGGCTTTTGTCAGAAGTCCTCAGCGAATCAGCAAGCAGAAATGCCGTTACATTAAGAATGTCTGATCGTATGGTGTGCCAAATATTGCATGAGGACTTAAATTTCCATCCTTACAAAATGGTTATGGTTCAAGCAATAAATGATCAAGACACTGTAAATCAAAAAACTGTTTGTGAGGTTGTTGAACGCTGTGGATAACGACGACCTTAACCATGTTCTCATGACGGATGAAGCAAATTTTCATCTTTGTGGCAATATCAATTCTCAAAACTGTCACTACTGGGCAACCGAGAACCCTCGCGATATTCACCAGAAAACTTTACATTCTGAGAAAGTTACTGTTTGGTGTTGTGTGGCATCTTTTTGGGTGATTGGCACCTATTTCTTTGCAGACGAGGCAGGCAGGGCAGTAACAATAAATTCAGCCCACTACACTGAGTTGCTTCGCATATTTCTGGAACCGAAATGCAGAGACTTGGTGTTGAAACCCAGACTCTCTGGTTTCAACCAGATGGGACAATGGCTCACACTGCGAGGGCTGCAATGCGAGTCCTCAATGAGATGTTCCCAGTTTGTGTGATCTCACAAAGAGGGAATATTGAATGGCCTGCAAGATCGCCCGATCTCAACACCTGCGACTTCTTCCTCTGGGGATATCTCAAGAGCCAGATGTACAAAAAGAAACCAAGAACAATGGTGGACTTGAAACAGAACATCAGGGATGAAGTGGCAACAATTTCTCCCACCATGCTACAACGAGTGATGCAGAACTTCCATGAAACGCTTGCGAGAATGTGGTGACAACAAGGGACGTCACCTCACAGACATTATACTCAGGAAGTAAATATTGTAATTAAAATGCTTTGAGATAAAGATAATTTTAGTAATAAATTCATGTAACAAGACAGTATACTTTTCATTTTATTTTAATTTAAAAATCATCAGGTTTTTCAGCCAGACCCTATACATAGCTCATAACAGCTACTAAGTTTTTAACAGCAGTTTATACTTTTTATCTTACACTTTTTAATACTGCTACTGTTTCTTATTATTTGTCAGGCCACTACAGAAATTCAGATTCAAAATTAATTGCAGAAAAAAGGCGTGACAACAACAAGCAACAATAATCTTAAATGGGTACAGTTGATACAAACATAACATTTCCAAACATGTTTTCACTAAGGAAGTTAAATAGTTGTACAGGGTGATGCCATGATGCATAAAACTATGTATGATTGGTGAATGGTTATGTCAAATGGCTGTTGGTAAACCCAGCAGACTAGGCCATTAAGTGTTCAAGCATAAAACATCTTGAGAATGATATTTTCATGTACACTGTTATTGTTTATGAAAAAAAATATATATATATCTGATGAACCTGAGTATATCATGACACATCTTTCTACTTTATGAATGTCGTGACACATCTTTCTACTCAGTGTGGTGTAACACATAAGGACACTTCAAATCAAGCTGATGCCCGTGCATACTGCTAGGTATGTACTGATGTAACTACACCATTTATATGCTGTTCCTATATAAAATTTAAGGTGTATATTTAAAGACAACTTACGCGCAATGCAAACAGTAGAACTGAGCATTGCCTGGTTTATCTAAATCAATTTCTTGATTCAACAACTGTTTTGCATTCTCTTCCTTCAAGTCCTCATCGATCTGGAAAATAAAAAGGAACATCTGAGACAGCTTATCCAGCTGAAGCCAATTCATACTGGACAATACATAATTATGCACTTTTTTCATTATATAAGTGAGGTTAATGGCAGTCAAGAGAGCTCCCCTATTAGCAAGTCAGACTAATCTAATGAGTGACAACTTTTCAGTCACTTTAAAAACATAACACAGATTTAAAGGTGTGTACACTGTTCAATTTGGAGCACTGTTTCTGGTACTCATGATATGTTACACCCTTCTTTTTTTTTTTCAAATTTTTTACTCTTATGTGACAATATATCACAGATTCTTATATGGTGGGGAACAGTTCTAAATTCATCTACTACATTGTAAACCTCTGAGAAATGTGGGTGCTTACACTGAGACACTCTTGATGAAACAGATGAGCCATTCCTCTGTGTATTGAAAACACAGTGCAAAATAATACTCCAGACTATCATCTCATCATATCACATCACTGTAACATCTGTTTCAATTGATGACTTCTGAATTCTGTCTTTGCATAACTTTGGGAAATGTGATGTTGTACCCAGAAATGTGTCAATATTTTTAAACCTGTCCATTTTCAGTGCAAAAAAAGGTACTTTACTTTTTTTAACACTTTAAAGGAAAACTTCTCCATCCTGAACTTCACTAAATTCATACAGGGCATTAGAGTGGGAGTTAAATACTATAATTTGCTCAGATCTCCTCTGAATAGACAGCTATCCAGACAACTAGCGAACTTTCTATGATCTCTATTCATTCTTCTGTGACTTATTTGGAAGCTCTGCTACTCTATCTGCAGGTTCTCTTGGAGGTGACTATTAGGACTAGCCTTCATGAATGCAACACTGTGTAGTTTGGTAGATAGTACATCAGTGGAACAACAGTCTTTACATCAGTGAATGTAGTAAACTTCACTACCAGTTATCCAGTTTACAACCCCATGTCGACATGGGAACAAAATGCCCTTCTACAGTACATTAAATATCATTAGTCAACATCACAAACTGAAGTACCTATGTAAGGTGTATGTCTATAAAAACAAAGTTCCTGCCGTATGTAAATTAACGTGTTGCTTCCTTGGTCACACTAGGTCTATAAACACACTGCCTCCCTTACCCAACCAGTACAAACTAAAATAACAATGGAGCTTCCAGAATGTCTCGTGTTATCTATGTTACAAACGTTGGCATTTCACAGGGTACTGATTGCTACCTAACCTAAATTTTAAAAAATATGAAAAATTATATCGGTCAACATATAGAAATGTTCCGCCTATGAGAACCCTACTATATGATTTTAAATACCGCAGTCAGTTGAGGTTACGCACTGTCCAGGCTTACTTCATCTAGATCCTTCTTTCTTCGCTTTGTACGCCACCGTTTCCGTAGATGTGTGTCACCATAATGATACTTTTTCCTTTTATAAGTCATAACCACTCTTGGACTGTAAAATAGCTATACATAAAATAAGAATTACCACGTGCAAAGTTTAGTATTTTACGGTGCAGGAACTGGCACTGGTAGCTCAGTACCACTTCCCGTTGCGTCTGAAGTCACGCAGCAAGGTCCTGCAGCACCAGATACACGAATGTGGTTAAATATGGAATTGGGAAATTAATCCCTTGTAATACACGCTTTGATTCGTATTATGTTAGTCAGGTAAATGCATTCTAAAATGCAGAGATAATTCTTTCGAAACGTACGATATTATGTAATCTTTGGAAATGAATTTCAATCCCTAACCTCTCCTTGGACGACATTTATGAAACTACTAGTACAAAATATGACTGCTTCAGTTACTAGCGACATCTGTGGTGGGTTTGTGAAACATTTTTACGATTCCGTCAAGCGAGTTCCACGTTACACCAACGTATGTACCTTAGCTTTTATGGTATCAGTGCTAACATGTACTTATAATTTTACAAGGTATCTTAAATATTTTCAGCCTACATAGTGCGTCCTACTTATATGATGTGAGGTTCACTAAGCAATTCTGGATATATGATACAATTCTGTCGTAATGGCCGACGCCATTTTGATCTCGAGTGACGTTATCCACTGTGAGAAAACGTTCAAGTTGTACTTGAGTGCCGGTATAAGGTGTTTTAACGGTAGCATATTTGGAAAATACCACAATTTTCAAAAATGGGGTATGTGATGTGTCCAATTGGAAAATTGACTGTTCAACTACTCCAAGCGTTCTGCGCATTATTGCTGCCAGAAGTGAGTTGCAACGTCGAGAGAGCACAGGGAGTTGGAAAGTGAGTCTAGCCTACTTGTGCGGGAGTCGAACAATACCCTTGGTCGGTTGGGGCCCAACTGCTATCTTTCTGTGGTGAATCTACTCTTCCCGATGTCCGCGTCACGCGTATCGGACCTCTCAAAGTATAAATGCGTCGCTGGAACACGTGTGGTGCAGTAAACAACAGTGATATCGTGTTAATATGGCCAAAATTCTCAACAAGGATCCAGTCACATACCAACGGGAACGTGATGGTTTTATACGAGACTTACAGCACTTCCACGAAACCCGTGGGTAAGTTCTAATTTGTTTCGGCTGTTGACAGGTTTAGAATTTAGTGCTTTCATTTTAATAAATGTGCATATAGATACTGATGGATGTGATATTTTCCTTCTTCGGTTTTAGGACACCATTTCGTAAAGTCCCCAAGATAAATGGCCGTGAAATAGACCTCTATCTTCTGTATGTCCTCGTCACTGCCCATGGAGGATGGATGAAGGTAGGGTTTTTACATGTAGATTTTCGATATAATTTAAATTCCATACCACTTTTTTTTAAGGAATGTTTGTAAAATGCTAGTGCTACTGATATTGATTGCTCAGTATTAATAATATCCATGCGTATGAAGTTAAAGAAACTTTAGCGTCCAAAGTATTTTGACAGCTAGATTATAGAAGTTCGAAACTTAAAAGTAGGTTGTGCTATATTAATATTTTGTACAAATTACATACAAAGTTACCTTTATGGTTGGAGTGTTTCAAGACAATCGGTATTAACAGTGTTTTGTACACAATATGTACCCCTCTATACTTGTTCTAACATGTACTTTGATTTTTTTGCGTATATAGTAATAATTTAATTTTTCTTTCATGCATGGATGTAAATTGATCTGTAGATTGCTTTCTCATTTGATTGACATTTTTTGCACATTTCTTGCAAAACAGAAATTTGTGCAAAATCTATACCAGAGATGTTAACACCCAGTAAAAATAGAGATCTTACACAGTAGAACAGAAAATATCTGTTGCCACTGTACTTATTGTGTAAGGGGTAGATGTGGTAATTTTCACACTTCCTTCTTACTGGAAATATGATTCCCAGTCATTGTCATAATGATTCTTAGACAGTAGGTGTTCTGTTTATATTTTAGGTTGTTTGTTTAGTACATGTGTATTCAATTCCTTTAGATGCAGAGAATGTTCACGTCTATCCTTGATTGCATGTTTGAATTTTATGTACAAAAGTTATAATATTTAAATATAAAATTTTATTAAGTATTCATAATTGTCAGGATGCAAAAGTACATCGTGCCATTATGAACAAACTTCCGCAATTTTTAACAATGAATGTCAACAGTAATTTATGTTCATTAAGGATCATTACATAAGCATTGCATCAGTGTTCTGCACCGTGCGTCAGTCTGTGATGTGTACAAACACTCGTGTCAGTACTGTTGCTGCGCTTCAAGATTTTGGTTCCTGCAAGTCCCCTGGTCATTAGAAAGGACTTTACATTGTCTTATGTACCTTTATTATTCCACATTTACTTTGTGAATGTCAAACCTATCATCAGCTCATGTTGTTGTAGCTGCTGTGTGATAGATATCACTCAGTAGTAACAGCTGATAGAAATCTGTTTAGTCCTGACATTACAAAGAATGTAGTGTATTTACTTTTAACCCTTTAAACACCGAATTAAATCCCATCTGCCATTTGCTGGCATTATTAGGAGCTCACCGTATTCTCCACATTAGCAGGATAAGGGTTAAAATACTGGAGTGAAGTGAAAAGTTCTTACATTCCATATGGAAGGGAGAGTGTGTTCACTTAGCCCAAGGGAAAGGACATAAGTTTAGTGTGGTGTTGGAAGTTCATAGGTTGTGGTAGTAAAAGGACTAACAAAGTTTCACCATGAATATTGATAAATAATTGCAAATGCTGGGTTTTGAAAAGAATGCCTTAGGAATAAGTATCTCTCATTTCATAATTTTGTAACTACACGTAATAGAACAGAGTAATATAGTAACTATTTATTTTGCCTTCATTTTCTGCATATTAATTGCTCAGTGTACTGTATTATTGTGGGAGAGCTATACAACTATAGTCCAAGCATGTCAGTGGATTGTAAGTGAATTGAGAAATAGTTATGGAGCAGAGTTTACCCTGTGTATGTGTAGCTGCACTTCACTGCAGGTTCAGTGTGTGTTTAAGAGTTCGATGGAAGCAGATTGACCCTGCTGCCGTGTATATGTACAGTGCAGCTCGAACTAAATTATAGAAAATCAAGTCCATCTTATTGAATGTACAAAGAATTTCTATGCAATTAAATGCAAGGACTCCCCTCCTTGGGTGTGTTGATATCAGTGGTGGGATTTGAGGTTTACATGGGGTTTTTGAAGATGAGTCTGCTAGGAGAATATGAGCCGTATAGATTGGTGATTTGTTACTTACGTTTCGGAAGGGCTTCTTGCCACCGTCTTCAAGGTAAAGAGGATTACCCATTTCTCACAGCAGCGTGTACCCCGTATAGCAAGGGTGCACAAATTCCGGGCGACTAAATTTTGTAGGTTAGCCCGTGATATTTGTGCGTCCACAGTACGGAACTTGCGTCATGTCACCTTTCGGACGCCAAGAATTTTAAGTTGATTCGTAGATTGTTTTGGAAAATTCGTGCACGCTTGTCTTGGACTATACTGAAGTTGAAGGTAGCAGGTTTCTCCGATACGTCGGTAACGAATTACAAGTCAACACGGTGTTATATACTAGAAAACTGCAGTCTTCATAAAACACAGTGTCTTAAGGGCTTTTGGGTTCAGTTTTTACATTAACCCTTTAAAGACAATTTAAAGACCCAGTCCGTACCGCGCTGTAAACACATTTCATCTCGGTTATAAAAACCAGTAAGTTTATGCTGTAAGTGGCACAAGTCGCTGTTTGTTCTGAAAGACGAAGCGCAGACCGCTT
>Ga0131853_10002494_pt1 | contig 32865 bp, 33 predicted proteins | sample TergutLab28metaG_FD_92764 | JGI IMG/M metagenome (GOLD analysis project Ga0131853, IMG submission 92764) | Labiotermes labralis P1 segment gut microbial communities from Petit-Saut dam, French Guiana - Lab288 P1 (version 2) (version 2) | ecosystem: Host-associated > Arthropoda: Insects >... | reverse complement strand
TTAACCGCGAATAGCGCGAATATACGCGAATAAAAGATTTGCTGCTTTTGAACTTATTCGCGTTCATTCGCGCTATTCGCGGTTAAATGGTTTTGACTTTTAGATCTGCGGAGCGCATTAATGCGCTCCCTGCGATGTGGCTTTGAAATTGGATTGACGTGAGCCCTAGGTGACGGTTTGCGGGAGTTCCGTGTCCTTCTATGTTTTCCGTGGTTAAAGATTTTTATGATTGCGGAAGATGCTGGCAGTCCAGTTTGTTGCGCCTAGTTTGGCGTAGAAGGGTTGGATATTTTCATCGCATACTATGTCAATCATGTATAAGTCGGCTAGGTTGGCGAGCACGTGCTTTACCAATGTGCTGCCGATGTCGCGGCCCTGATACTGAGGCAGCACCTCCAGCAGGGGGATATAGGCCGACAGCACCCCATCGGAAATGGCATTTACAAAGCCCACAACCTTGTTGGTAGCCGCATCCACGGCCACATAGGCTAGGTAGCTGCCGCGCAGTAGCCGCAAATGCATGGTGGCATCGGGCGGGTTGGGCCAGCCTGCAAAAAAGCCACCGTCCAGCATGTCTGGGGTTATATTGCTTATGTCATCTGTGTATGTGATGTTCATTTTGTATCCCTCCGATTAAAAAAGGGCGACCACAGGTCGCCCCTACGAATTGTTATTTTCTTAATGTGCGCCCACACCCAAGAATGGTTCTGGATTTGTGTGGTTTCCATTTATCAGCACCTCGAAATGCAGATGTGGTCCGGTAGAAATGCCTGTGGTACCTACATTGGCAATATGGTCGCCGCGGGAAACAGATTGCCCAACAGACACATGAAGTCTGGAAGCATGGGCATAGAGTGTAGTGATTCTTTGCCCAGCAGAATTAACGCCATGGTCTATAATTACGGTATTGCCATAGCCGCTCATCCAACCGGAAAAGGTGACTGTGCCGCCATCTGCCGCCAAAATGCGTGTACCATGGGTGCCTCTAAGGTCAAGGCCGCTATGGAATTCGCTGCGCCCGGAAATTGGGTGGGTGCGGTTGCCATAGCCCGAAGTTATGCCCATTGGCCCATCAACAGGCCATCTAAAGGGTGCGTCGGCAGAAACATGGACTGTTCTTGTGCTTGCCGAGCTACTGGCACGCTGCTGCTGTGCGGCATTGGCCTGGGCAGTTGCGGCAGCAATAAGCAGGTTTACTTCCTGTCTATCACTGTCCATCTGGTCAATAATAGTTTGATGGGCAGCTTCGTCATTTTCCAGTTCTTCTATGCGAGAACCGTGAGTTTCCAAAGTGGCCTCCAGTATAACTGTTCTGGCCTCCAGCTCTATGGTCAGCTGCTGTGCCTCTGCGTGATGGTCTACAATATACTGCATATTTCGCGCAATGCGCGCCTCGGTTTCTATCAGTTCATCCAGCATATTGTGGTCATGCTCAATAATTCTGCTAAAATGCTCCATATTATTCAAAAAATCGGCAACGGTTCCGCTGGAAAGCAGCAATTCTATGTATCCCATGGGACTGTTTTCGTGAATAGAGCGCAAACGAGAGCGCAGGATTTCAAATTGCTGTTCTCTTTGTTGTTCTGCCAGCAAAAGGTTCACTTGGGCTTCATTTAGACGCTGGGTTGCTAATTCTAAGCCTTCTTGGGCTTCGAAGTAATCATTGGTCACTTCTGCCAGCTCGATATTTAGTGCGAGAATTTCGGCGATGGTGTCGTTTCGTTCATTGCGCGCCTGGTCTAATAGTGCGCGCTGTTGGTTGATATTGTCTGTTATGGACTGTCTTTGTTCTTGCAATTCCCTTATATCGCTGTTGTTTGCCAAGGCCACGCTGCCAATAAAAAGGAAAGACAAGGCCACACATAATATTGCAACACTTTGTTTTATGCTAAGTTTTCTGCTAGATTTATTACTCACTTTTGCAATCACTCCTTTAACATTGATTATATTCTGATATCGGGCGGCATAGAGCCGCCCCTACGGGTTTACACGCTTAGGTATTTACGCATTGCTGATATCGAACCAAGTATGCCTATGCCCACACCCAAAACCACAACAACAGGGGCAAAAACCGGGAAAAGCTCTACAGCGGCCCTAAAGGGTATTTGCATTATCATTTGCAAATCGGTGTCTCTGATGGTGTCTATAATGCCGTCGTAGCTTATCCATATAATGGCAATAGGTATGGCTGCACCAAAGATGCCAATGACAATACCCTCAATCACAAAAGGCCATTTTATGAACCAGTCCGTGGCACCTACGTATTTCATGATGATGATTTCATTGCGTCGATTGTTAACTGTTAGTTTAATTGTATTGGTGATGATGACTATGGAAAGCACACCCAGAACCATCATAACCACAAAGCTAAAGATACCCACAAAGCTGCCTAGTGCTATAAGCATATCTGTTACCCTAGACGCCTCATTTACGCTAAGCACCCCGCCCAACCGCTCTATGCTTTCCACCGTGTATCGCTGATATCGTATGTCGTCTAGCTCTACAGTAAAGGAGCGGCGCAGGGGATTTGCCTCATCCAGCGAAAGCAATATGCCGTCATCTGTGATACCAAGATGATACGCCAGATTGTCCAAGGCCTCTTGCGGCGAGATAAATGCAGCACCTGCCACATTTTCCAGCTGCAATATTTCGTGGTACAATGCGTCTACCTGGGATGTGTCCAGATCATCCTCTACAAAAACGGTGATGCCAACAGATGTTTCCAGAAAGTTTAAAATATAGTTTACATTGGAAGCTATGGCATAGGAAATGACCACAATAAGCAAACAAGCAGCAACGGTGATAATGGATGTTATGGTCATAAGCTTGTTGCGCACAAGGTTTCGCAGAGTTTCTGTTAGATAATACCTTATGTTGCGGAATTTAAAATCGCCACTTTTTATTCTTCCGCCGGGGCTTGCCGCCTTTGTTTTTTTTGTTTTAGAATTATTTTCAGGATTATCAGTCGTTGTAGAATTCATCGTTATAACCGCCTCTTTCCTCGTCCCTTACAACAAAGCCATTTTTAAGGGCTATAACCCTTTTTTTCATGCCATCTACAATATCCCAGGCATGGGTGGCCATTACAATAGTAGTGCCTCTGTCATTAATCTCGTTTAGCAGGTTCATAATGTCCCAAGCGGTGGTGGGGTCTAGGTTTCCTGTGGGCTCGTCACAAATCAGCAGGGGCGGGTTGTTTACAATGGCGCGAGCAAGGGCGCACCGCTGCTGCTCGCCGCCGGAAAGCTGGTTTGGGTAGGCTTTGGACTTTTTTTGCAAGCCTACCATGGACAAGCACATGGGCACATTGCGCCGTATTTCGCGGTTTGTGGCATCCGTTATCTGCATAGCAAAGGCCACGTTCTCGTAAACCGTCTTGTTGGGCAGAAGCCTAAAATCCTGGAAAACAACGCCCATCTTGCGCCGCAAAAAGGGAATATCCCTTTTTGTAAAATATGTGACATTCTCGTTGTTAATGAAAATCTCGCCTTCTGTAAGGTCCACCTCTTTTAGTAAAAGCTTGATAAGAGTGGACTTGCCGCTGCCGCTGCTGCCAACAATAAAGGTAAACTCGCCTTTGTTGATATTAAGCGTAACATCTTGAATACCGCGGGCTCCGTTGTCATAAATCTTGGTTGCATTGTTTATTTTAATCATAGCCTAATCTTTCCCAATTGTTTTCAATCTGTAACATAGAAGATGCAATTGTTACAGAAAATTAATAGAAATAAAACAGATATTTAATATTATACATCATCCACAACGAAAAATCAACCTTTTTTTGAATAAAAATTAATTTTTCTTGACATTTGACCGCGCTCTAATGTTACAATGCCAAAATTGCTTGTAAAAACCCAATTCCGCAGACGCTATAAGCATCCAGAAATTGGGTTTGAAGAAATATTGGGGCATTATAAATCTTAATATGGGTGGTTCTCTTTATACTTCATATACTTACTAACCATAAGCGTAATCTTAAAAATAATAGCATCATCAAAATTGCGCAAATCCAGACCTGTTAGCTTTTGTAGTTTATCCAGACGATACACCAGCGTATTTCTATGAATATAAAGCTGGCGGGAAGTCTCGGACACATTTAGGTTATTATCAAAGAATTTGTCCACGGTGGTTAGCGTTTCTTCGTCGAAGCTATCGGCAGAAATACCGTGCAGCACCTCATTTATAAACATCTTGCAAAGTGAGATGGGCAGCTGGTAAATAAGGCGGCCAATGCCCAGGGATTCGTAATTCATTACCAAATTGGAGGCATCGAAGATTTTGCCAACCTCTAGAGCCATTTTGGCCTCTTTGTAGGAGCGGGACACATGCTTTAGGTCGTCCACGGTCGTGCCAATACCCACGCGCACACTGCTCATGGCCTCTATAGAAAGGGTATCGCAAATTACCCTGGCATGGGTTTCTATATCAGTAATGGTGTCGCTGGTTTTTAGCTCTTTGGCCAGGATTATGTGGTCTTGGTCTACCACGGTCACAAAATCCTTATGCTTGGCCGGGAAGATATTGCGCACAATTTCTACCATGCCGTTGTCTTCGTTGTTTTTGGCTTCTATTACATACACAACGCGTTGCACGGTATTTTCTATGCGCAGCTTTTTGGCACGGCTGTAGATGTCCACCAGCAAAAGATTATCCAGCAGCAGATTTTTTATAAAGTTGTCCCGGTCAAAGCGTTCTTTGTAGGCAATTATCAGGCTTTGTATTTGAAAAGCCGCTATCTTGCCTATGCGGTAGGTTTCTTCGTCTTCACCCTTGGTCAGTATCACATATTCTGCAATGCCGTTGTCAAAGACTTTAAAATACTGGTAGCCTTTTATTAGCTGGCTTTCTGCGGCAGATGTCACAAAATCCGCGGCGGCATCCACATGGGTGTTTATCATTTCGGTTTCTGTGCTGGCCGTCACCTTGCCTTCGCGCTCTATCACGCTAAATTCGCGGCGGGTTATGCTCTTTAGGCCATCAATGGTGTTTTGCAAAATTTGGCTGCTTAGCATATAATCAACTCCGTTCGGATTTTGTATACCACTTCATTCCATTCTAAAGTAAAATTAAAGAAAAGTCAACAAAAAAGACCATCATTTCTTGTTTGCCCTGGTTCGCGATGTGGAATCTAGGATTTTTTTACGTATGCGTAGGTTTTCTGGGGTTATTTCTACCAGCTCGTCGTCGGCTATAAATTCCAGGCATTGCTCTAGGCTTAGGATTTCTGCCGGCACCAGGCGCAGGGTGTCGTCGCTGCCGGCGGCGCGTATGTTTGTGTGCTTCTTTTGTTTGCAGATGTTAACTTCCATGTCATCGCGCCGCGCATTGCGGCCTACCACCATGCCTGCGTAGACCTTTGTGCCCGGCGAAACAAAGAGACTGCCGCGCTCTTGGGCATTGTACATGCCATAGGGTATGGCCACGCCGGTTTCGAAGGATATAAGCGAACCCTGCGGCCGCTCGGGAATATCGCCTTTGTAGGGCGCGTAGCCATCAAACAGCGTGTTCATAATGCCATTGCCCTTGGTGTCTGTTAAAAATTCTGTGCGATAGCCTATTAGGCCGCGGGCGGGTATGCTGAAGTCCAGGCGGGTGTAGCCGCCCTTAGAATTGCTCATTTGCATTAGCTCGCCACGGCGGCTGCCCAGCTTTTGTATCACCACGCCGGAAAACTCCTCGGGCACATCTATTGTCACAGCCTCCATGGGTTCGTGTCGCTGGCCGTCCACCTGTTTGTACAGCACAACAGGCTTGGATACTTGGAATTCGTAGCCTTCCCGGCGCATGGTTTCAATTAGGATAGAAAGGTGCAGCTCGCCGCGGCCTGTAACCTTGAAAACATCGGTGTTTTCGGTATCTTCAACCCGTAGGCTTACATCTGTGTTAAGCTCCTTGTAAAGCCGCTCGCGAATTTGGCGCGAGGTTACAAATTTGCCCTCCAACCCGGCAAAGGGGCTGTTGTTGACTATGAAATTCATGGACAGGGTGGGTTCGGAAATCTTGCTAAAGGGCAGGGGGGTGGGATTGTCCGGGCAGCATAGGGTATCGCCGATTTTTATTTCGGGTATGCCCGCGATGGCTATTATAGAGCCAACAGAGGCCTCTGCAACCTCCTCACGATCCAGTCCGGAAAACACATATAGCTTGGAAATCTTGACTGTCCTTACACTATCGGGTTCGTGGATATTTACTATGCTTAGCATGTCGTTAATATGCGCCGTGCCGTTGATAACACGGCCCACGCCAATGCGGCCCAGATAGCTGCTATAGTCTAGATTGTATATCAATATTTGCGCGGTGGTCTGTGGGTCGCCCTTGGGTGCCGGCACATGGGCCAAAAGCGTGTCAAACAGCGGCTTCATGCCTTGCCCCTCGTCGGTTGGCTCTAGAGCCGCCCAGCCCCGCTTGGCCGATGCAAACACAAAGGGGGAGTTTAACTGTGCCTCGGAGGCATCCAGCTCCATAAACAGCTCCAGCACTTCGTCTATCACTTCGTGGGGTCGTGCTTCGGGCCTATCCACTTTGTTTATGCAGCAAACCACGGGCAAATCCAGCTCCAGGGCGTTGCGCAGCACAAATTTGGTTTGGGGCATTGGGCCTTCAAAGGCATCTACCAACAGCACCACGCCGTCTACCATATTTAGCACCCGCTCTACCTCGCCGCCGAAATCAGCATGGCCGGGGGTGTCTACAATATTGATTTTTGTGCCTTCATAGACTACAGATGTGTTTTTGGCCAAAATGGTAATGCCGCGTTCGCGCTCTAGGTCGCCAGAATCCATAACCCGCTCTGCCACAGCCTGATTTTCGCGAAAAGCTCCGCTTTGCCACAGCAACTGGTCCACCAGCGTGGTCTTGCCATGGTCTACATGGGCTATTATTGCTACATTTCTAATATTGTCGGTTCTAGTCATAAAATTATATCACCTTTACATAAAATTTTCTATTGCGCGGCGGGTCGAATTCGCAGAAGTATATACCTTGCCATGTGCCCAGCACAAGCTTACTGTTTCCGATGATTACGGTGGCGGATGAACCTACGGTGCTGGCCTTTAGATGGGCCGTGGTATTGCCTTCAAAATGGCGGTAGTCAGCACGGTCGGGGAAGGCCGCATCCAGCCCCAGCAGCATGTCTGTCACCACATCGGGGTCTGCATTTTCATTTATCGTAATACCCGCCGTGGTATGGGGACAAAAAATGACGCAAATGCCGCCGGATACGCCGCTTTTGGTCACGGCCTCGCGCACTTGCGTGGTTATGTTGTAGAAATGTTGTTTGCTTGCGTTTAGGGTGTATTCGTATAGCATAGTTAAACCCTCCGTTGATGATTACTTCATACTAATCCAAGCTCCACTGAATTAATTCGTCCATATGCGCAAATCTTCCCCATGTTCTAAATGTTCCGTCGTCAATCATGCGGTTAATTTCATCGCGGCTTGCCCACATTGCTGCACTAGTTTCGTCAGGTGCAAGGGTTATGGTCGATATATCAATATTTTGTCGGAACAGCCAAACATCGGCCAAGCAATGGTTGCAAAAATCACAACCCCGTAAACGATGCTTAATCATTCGTCCGTTTTGTGGTTCTAGAATAATACCCAGTTCTTCGTTTGCTTCTTTTAGTGCCGTAGTCAGGCTGTCATCCCCGGCAACCGCATTTCCGCCCGTACATTCCCACATATTTGGAAACGTCTTGTTCGGCGATCTTTTGGATATAAGGTATTCGCCATTATCATTCTCAATCCATACATAAACCGCAAGGTGGTATTCGCCCCTCTGCATGGGCTTGCCGCGCTGGTGGATGCGGCCTGTTGCGTTGCCGTTTTCGTCAAGAACATCCCAAAGTTCGACCATGTTTATTCCTCCGTTTGCAATTGCATCTAGGGCCTGTTCCCGCTAACGAAAACGCATCTTTGCGGTCGATATTTCCGCCACTCTGCGTCGCTTCCTCCTCGCGTGCCTTTGGGCACGCCACGTCTTCAGCTCCTTGATTGGCGAAAAATCGCCTCTCAAATCTGCATTTTCTTATAGTGGGAACAGGCCCTAGTATTCTTTTCTATCAAAAATCAGGCTGCCGGCCATAAAAAACACCACGCCATAGCCCGCCAAAATGCTGATTATATGCACAAGCCTAAAGCCCTGGGGCAGCGCGCCTATCCACAGCCTGTGCCAGCCCAGATATGATGTGAAAAGCAGCTCCGCAAAGACAGGGAAGATAATGGGTAGCACATTCATGGCCATATATGCCGCAATTAATAGCAGCATGGTTAAAGAACCGCTGCGACCCAGCAATGCGATTAGTGCCGCAAAGGTGGCCAGCACGGCCAGCGGCGGCAGGGTTAGCATATATGATGCAAGGGAAACCCCAAAATCTGCCAAACCCAGCGGGCGGCCCATCATTTGGTTTAAAATGGAGCTGACGACGAAGACGAGAGCCAAATACATTGCGGCATAGGTCATTATGGCCAGCAGCTTGCCGCCGTATAGCTTCCAGCGTTCTACCGGACGGCATATCATGCCTTTCATTGTGCCTTCAGCGGCCTCCATGGTTATCAGATCTGTCGCTCCCATAAAAATCAAAAAAGGTATGAGGATTTGCAGAAAAAAGCCCAAAGCCCCCATGGGCGTTGGTGTAAGATTGATAGCTATGCCGCCCATGCGCCCCAAAAAGCCGGAAGCCAGGCCGCCAAGGATGGCCCAAAGCATGCAAATAACCGCGCCGATGATAAGAAACACAATGTATTTCTTACGGCGCAGCAGCTTTGTAAGCTCATTGCGATATGCCGCGTGTAATGCCGTCATGCGCTCAACCCCCGCATTCTATTGACATGATGCGGGAAGAACCCTTCTAGGTCGCCATGGTTTTCAATAATCGTGCCCATATCGTCCATGCCCAGCATCCTGCCGCTGTGTATAACGGCGGCCTTTGTGGCGCATTGTTGTATTTCCCCTGCCAGATGCGAAGAAATCAGCACAGCCGCGCCATTTTCGGCGGCAGCTTTTATAACCTGGCGCACATATAGCATGCCCTCGATATCCAGCGCGTTTGCGGGTTCGTCCAAAATAAGCAGGCGCGGCTTGCTTATTAGTGCTGCGGCAAGCCCCACGCGCTGGCGCATGCCCAGGCTGTAGCTGCGCACTTTGTCGTTTTTGTATTTGTCCATATCCACCATGCGCAAAACCTCTGCAATGCGCCTGTCGTCTACATTATCGTAGAACCTGGCCACCAGCTGCAAATTCTGCTCTGCCGTCATATAGTCGTATAGCGATGGGGCTTCTATCAGGCAACCGATGTGGCTCATGGCCTCTTCGCGGTTGTTCATGGCATCTGCCCCGCAAACCTGTATTTCCCCTGATTGTGGGTTAACAAGCCCCATTATGGCCTTCATGGTTGTGGTTTTGCCGGAGCCATTTGGGCCCAGCAGCCCCAGCACTTCACCAGAAGCAAGCGTGAAGGAAATATCCTCCACGCCCCGGCCATTTTTATATAGTTTGGTTACATTTTGTAGTGATAATATCATTTTAGTTCCTTTGCCCCGGCCACATGGTGGTTATGCTATCTTCATTGATGCTGCCATCGTCATTAAGGGTGAAATAAAGCCTTTGGCCTCTGCTGCTGCTCATATTAAATTGCTCTGATATGAAGTCAGAAGTAAACAGCTCGGCAGCACCTGGGAAGGGGCTTTGGGGGTTGCTTGTGCCAATATCGGTAAAGCTCATTTGAAACAAAAATTCCAATTGGTTTTCTTCGCCAAACACATTCAAAATCGTTAGGTCTACATGCCCGCTGATATACAGCAGGTTGCCATCGGCATCCACATCGGCATTTCCATGTATGCGGTTAAAATGTATGCTTTGCATTGGGGCATCCAGCGGATGGCCAAAGTCCTGTGGGCTGCCGTAGTCGCCATGCCACCATCTGCGGCTTTCTTCTGTAACAACATCCAGCCCCAGCCGCACAATTTCCGGCAGTTGGTTGTGGGTTATTGTGCCTGCGATGGAGCGTACGCCGCCCGATGTGGTCATGGTCATATGGTTTTTCAAATCCCCCACGGCAATGTCCAACAGCATTTCCATAAAGCGGAATCTGGCGGATTCGCGGTCTTCTTGGGTTAGGCCTGTGCCGCCGCCAAGAAACGGAGTGTTCAACATGCCCCAGCCGGTCCAAACTTCATGCCACTGGGTGCCGTCGTCTTCAACAAACACATTGGCACTAATACTAAGATTTTCGGTATCGTAGAAAAACCTACCGGTTGGCTCGCCATATCTGTCGAAAGAATAGTTAATCGACCCTGTGTTGCCAACGATTGTGCGAACCCTTTCGGTTTCAAGGACTTCGCCATTTTCAATCAGCTGGACAGAACCTTCCATAGTTACATTTTGATAGCTAAAAGCATCAAAAATGGCGTTTTTAAGGGTTTCGTAAGGCGAACCAATAACAGCGGCAATGGTCAAAGACCCAGTAAGTATTATCCCCGCTGCAACAAGGCATATAACGCGGGTTTTTATGTTTTTTCTCATAAATCAACACTTCCTCTCTGTAATAATCATACTACAAGAGATACGAAAAGTCAAGTTGATTTGTCTGATTTAGTTGGCCCACATATCAAAGAAGTACATTGCCGCGGCTATCTCGCTGCGAGTTGCATCTGCTTGTGGTCTTGCGTAGTAGTCAAAATCATGGTATCTAAACATCACGCCTGCATCGAACATAAAATGCAGAGCTTCACGCGCCCAGTCGCTTACCAGATCATCGTCGGCGAACTGCTGCAGGCGCATCTCTTCTTCCAATTCTATAGTTACACCCGAAAAGTTCATGTAGCGATACAGGATTGTATACATTTGCTCGCGGTTTATATAGTCCTCTGGTGCAAATGTGGTTTCGTTAAGGCCTGTTACTATGTCATTTTCTGCTGCCCAAGCCACGGCTGTGCTGTACCAACGCCCATCGACTACATCGCCAAAGGCATGCGCAGCATCTGCGGCCGGCTGACCCGCATAACGCCACAGTACTGTAACCAGCATTGCGCGAGTCATTGTGGCTTCCGGGGAAAATTCGGTTTCGCTAGTGCCGTTCATAATATCGTTTGTGTAGGCCCATGCTACGGGTGTAAAGAACCAGTCGTTAACATCTACATCCGTGAAGGGAAGGAGCGAGGCAGGCAGGGTTACAAAACCTGCATACTCACCGTTTTCCGAGTCCAAATCTAATTCTAGCGCACCATCAACTTCTATTGGCAAATGCACGGCGGTTTCAAAAAGTATTACAACACTAAGGGGTGATGTTTGCGGCGGTATGCTGCGAGTGGTTATAGCATATGTCACGGTCAAATTTCTGTTATCCAGCACTTCGGCCAGAGTGCGACCAAACAGCACTTCGCGTGCATTGCGTGTCACGCCGTCTTCTTCTTCGTCGCTCATGGGCACATAGTCTTCAAAATATACTGGCGTATCGGCATGAATATGGATAACAAGCTCGCCATCTTCGCTTATCATGGAAAATTCTGCACCGCCATATGTCGGCATGTCTTCCATCACATTAAAGCGGGCTGTCTTTGTGCTTGTGTAATCTGGCGCGTCGGGATCGGTTGTGGCTGCGGCCAAAGCACCAAAGGCCAATAATGCAGTAATCATTAAAGCCAACACCATTGTAATTCTCTTTTTCATAAAAAATCCTCCTCAAACTATTCTATATTTTATTTTACAATAAGTGAACGTTTTTCACAAGGTATTTGTTCCGCTAATTTTGTGTCATTTTGATTACATTTTTCCCATTTGCCACTTTTTCATCCTTTTTTCATTCTTGGTAATAATCCGATATAGATATAGAAGCAAATTGTCAAGAAATTGACATGAAATAGTTATGCCTTGTACATTGACGCACCCAACCAAAAGTGCTAGAATGAAAGGCTACTATAAATTTTTTAAGAGGGTGCAAATTATATGGAGAAATTGTTTGATAAACTGATAAATAAACAGGAAAAACTGGTGGTTATTGGTCTTGGTTATGTTGGCATGCCTTTGGCTGTAGCTTTTTCCAAAAAAGTGAACACCATTGGTTTTGATGTGAACAAAGAAAAAATTAATACTTACATGCAGGGTTTTGACCCCACAAAAGAGGTGGGCGACGAGGCCATTCGCAATTGTGCCGTGGACTTTACCTATGACGAGGCCAGGCTAAAAGAGGCCAAATTTCATATAGTTTCTGTACCTACACCGGTTTCTACAGACAACACGCCGGACCTTACATTTGTGATAGACGCAAGCAAGGTGGTAGGGCGCAATATGGTAAAGGGCTCTATTGTTGTATACGAATCTACGGTGTATCCGGGGGTTACAGAGGATATCTGTATTCCGCTTTTAGAAAAGGAATCCGGGCTTAAATGCGGCATAGACTTTAAGGTGGGCTATTCTCCAGAGCGCATAAATCCCGGCGACACGGTGCATAGGCTGGAAAATATAATCAAGATTGTTTCTGGCATAGATGCAGAAAGCCTGGAGGATATAGCCAAGGTATATGAGCTGGTTGCAGCGGCCGGGGTGCATAGAGCCAGTTGCATAAAAGTTGCAGAAGCAGCAAAGGTTGTGGAAAATTCCCAGCGGGATGTAAACATAGCCTTCATGAACGAGCTTGCAATGGTGTTTAACAAAATGGAAATAGACACCACGGAAGTGCTAAAAGCCATGAACACAAAATGGAACGCGCTGGGCTTTTACCCCGGCCTGGTTGGCGGCCATTGCATAGGCGTAGACCCCCATTATTTCACATACGAGGCCGAAAAACTGGGCTATCATTCCCAATTGATTCTTGCCGGCAGACGCATTAACGAAAAAATGTCTGCTTTTGTGGGCGGCGTGCTTGTTAAGCAGCTTATTTTGTCAAACAAGGTGGTAAAACAGGCAAGAGTTGCCATTCTAGGTATTACCTATAAAGAAAATTGTCCGGATATCCGAAATTCCAAAGTAGTAGATCTTATTGGCTATCTGCGCTCTTATGGCATACAGCCTATGGTGGCAGACCCTCAAGCATCGCCGGAGGAAGTGAAGCAAGAGCTGGGCATAGAGCTTGTGCCTATGGATGATTTGCAAAATATGGACTGCGTGGTGCTTGCAGTAACCCATGATGAATTCAAAAAGCTAAGAACGGCAGAAATAGAGGCAATGTTTGGCGATTTTGCCAATAACGAAAAAACCGTTGTAGATGTGAGAAGTGTGCTGGATAAGGCCGCATTTGAAAACAAAGGCTATCGTTTTTGGAGGTTGTAATATAGTCAAACATAATTTAGGAGAAAATATAATGTCCTCACCTATTAATAAGGAACAAGACAATTTATATAACATGCTCCTAGGTTTCGATGAGGATGTGCCGCGCGAAAAAAGACATCAGGAAGATGTCGGCGTGGCAATAAATGAAACTAGGGCAAGCAAAGGCCAAAAAAGAAGCGAAGCGTACGAAATGCTTCTTGGTCTTAATGATGTGCCGCGCGAAAGTCCGCCTGAGAAACCTGTGGTGAAAGCCGTCCAGGTTGCTGAGGTTATTGAAGTTGTGGAAGTTATCGAAGCTGACGACGACGAAGGCGCGATAGAAGAGGCTGTTATAATTGATAATTCTTTTAGAGAGCCGGATGATTTGCATGGTATGCTATTGGGTTTTGACGACGATGATTCGCCAAGCATACCTCGCAAGCTTAATCCAGAAGAAATTAAAGAAGAAAAAGACCTGATGTATGATATGCTATTGGGTCGCCAGGAAGAAAAGCTCTACGAGCGGTATCGTCAAAAATCATCTACGCTAAATCTAAACGAGGTACGCAAGCTAAACCGCCCCTTTACCGCCCTGGGCAAGGTTATTTCTTTGTTGTTTATTTTGTTGTGCGTGTTGGCCATATGGCGGCTTACAGCGCGGGGGGAGTATGTCTTTTTGTTGGGCGGCATAATGTTTGCATACCTAGTGTTTAAAGAATTTTTCGCGCTGCTGTACATACCCTCAAAGCTAGAGCTTACAAAAGAATACAAAGTCTCTGTTATCATCACATGTTTCAACGAAAACCCTATTTCTGTAGTGTCCATTTTCAGAAATATACTTGCGCTGGACTATCCCGTGTACGAAATACTGTTTTTGGACGATGGCAGCGCGGATTCCCTGGCTTTTGATGTGGCAAAATCCTTTGCGGAGGATCATAGTGACAACCCCAATGTGCCCAGTCTGCAAATAATTCGCTTTGAAGAAAATCGCGGCAAGCGCGAGGTGCTGATAGACGGCTTTAAACGTGCAAAGGGCGACTATCTCTTTTTGCTAGATTCTGACAGCGAAATTCTGCCGGACTGCCTAACAGAAATGCTGCGCCCCTTTGAAGACGGAAAAACAACCTCTGCCGTGGGCAATATTGGCATATTAAACAAGCAGGATAATTTTCTTACGCGCCTGCAATCCATAGGCTATTACGGTTCTTTTCAGCTGGGCCGTGCGGCGCAATCTGTTACCGGTGATGTAACCATTTGCAGCGGTGCATTTAGCCTGCACAAAAAAGACTTTGTTTTGGAGTGCCTGGAAGAGTTTAAAAAGGACGTTATGTTTGGTATACCCGTATCCGCCGGCGACGACCGCTCCCTAACGGCCCTTTCCAAAATATCCGGCGGCAAAATACGCTACCAAAGCACAGCCTATTGCGAAACAGAAGCCCCAAACAAATGGCGCAAATTCCAGTCCCAGCGCAGAAGATGGCAGCGCTCTGCCTACCTCATCAGCCTAAAATCCATAAGAGACCTGTTTCCCAGGCATCTATGGTTCTCCTTTTGGGTCTTTGCAGAAGCCTACTCCTGGCTGATAGCCACGGTGCTCTTCATCATCGCCGTGCTAACCCGTGGTTTCTACTTCGACCTGATAGACGTGGCACTCTACTACATAATCATATCCTACAAACAAAACGGCTTCTACCTGCTATACCGCCCCATACGCTTTCTGCTGGTGCCCTTCTATTTCCTGGCCTATGGCTTCTCCCTGTCCTACACGCGCATCCACGCCATTATCACAATAAAAAACGATGGCTGGGGCACAAGGGGCTCGGGCAAGAAAAAGAAAGCGGAGTCGGTGATGACAGAGGTGTAGAACCAACCTATAATCGCTAACATCGCACCATTGGTGTTTAAAAAACTTTCTATTGACAAAGCCCCATTTTTGATTTATAATAACCCATAGCTTCTGGAGAAGTACTCAAGTGGCCGAAGAGGCGTCCCTGCTAAGGATGTAGGTCGGGCAACCGGCGCGAGGGTTCAAATCCCTCCTTCTCCGTTCAAGATTTATTAGCCAAGAAGTGCTAAACCAAAAAGGCAAACTGGAAGCTAATTGCTCATCAGCTTGTCTTTTTGGTTTTGTTAGATTTGATTGGTTCGTTTGTTTTGCTTATCCTATCATCATTTACTTCGCTTGTTTTATCGTCATTCAGCTTGCTTGGGTTATGTTATTGATGCTATCAAGATTTTCAACAAGACTTTCAAACCGATAAACAATATTCAAATCCTGCCGTTGCTCACCGTCAATCTCATAAACTTCTGAAACACTTATGCTGTCGATAAGTTCAACGATGATCTCTCTGGTCGAGGTTTCGATAGATAGGCATTGCCTTATCTTTGTAACCCAAGAAGCTATATCGCTCTCATTTTTCTTGAGGTCAGCCAGTTCAGCATGGAGTTGTTTTAGCTCATGGGTGATAGCGAGTTGTTCATCATCATATTTCTTAGCCATACGCTTAAAGATGTTTTCTGGCACAACTCCGCTAACTTTATCCTCAAATAGAGATTGAATTAAGTTGCCTATTTCTGCTAAGCGATATTCTTTCTCTTTCATGAGCCTTTTATGTCGTTGGCTGGCTTGGGCATTATGGTTGGCATTGTCTTTGGTTAGACGGTCAATCAGCTGTTGTTCATCGTTGAAAGCAAGTTTAGCGTATTGTCTGATATCTGCTATAACTGTATTGTAAAGAGTGTCTTGTAAGATTGTATGTGGTTTACAGGCATTTGTGCCTTTGTTAGTGTATTTACCACAGCGGTAGTATTCTTTTGTGTAGCTTTGGTATATTTTGCGGTTGAAGGTCATTTTTGTTCCGCAAGTACCGCATTTTGCTATTCCAGAGAATAAGCTGACTTCACCATTGCTACTTCGGCGTATGCCCTTTTTGTTTCTTGATACAATCTTTTGAGCTTCATCCCAGATGGATTTGTTAACGATTGGCTCATGGGTATTCTCAACAACAATCCAAGTGTCAGAGGGGTTAGCAATTACACTTTTGTTCTTGAATGACATGACCTTACGTTTGCCGTTAACCATTACGCCTTTGTAAACAGGATTGCGGATGATATTTAGTATAGTTCCGCTACCCCATTTTACAGATTGATTCTTGGGGGTTGCTTTTTTGATAGAGGCGTAATAGTGAGCGTTTGGAGCAAGTATGCCTTCTTGGTTGAAAATATCTGTTATTAATCTTCCGCTTTTGCCGCTTAGGAACATGGTGTAAATGCGCTTTACGTTGTCGGCGGAGATTTCATCCACAACAAGCAAATGCTTATCCAAAGGCGATTTCACATAACCATATGGCGCACGACTATTAGCAAACTTGCCATTCTCAGCCAATGTTCTTTTAGCAGACCTTGTTTTACGGCTGATGTCTTTAGCGTACATTTCATTTAAAACATGTTTAAATGGGGTAATGTCATTTTCTGCGATAGAATCAATACCGTCATTTACAGCCACGAAGCGAATATTGTTGTCAGGAAAGAAGGTATCGGTATAATATCCTGTTTCTGCATAGTTTCTCCCCGACCTTGAAACATCTTTGGTAAGCACAAGATTGATAACACCATTTTTTATATCCTGTATCATAGACATAAAATCCGGTCTTTGGAAATTTGTTCCAGAGTAGCCATCATCAGAATATATCCGAACCAGATTCCAACCCTCCTTTTGAGTGTATCGGATTAGCATGTCTTTTTGATGGATGATGCTTGTGCTTTCGTCAGAACTACTGCTGTTACTGTCGTCTTTTGATAGGCGGCAGTAGATGCCGACATTGTAGGTGTTTTCTCCGTTGTAGGCAATGTGCTTGTTACGGATATTGTTCTCGTAATAAGCACTCTTGTTACAATGGAATCCAACTTCAAAATTTGAATCAGTCTTACGATGAATACTATCCTTGTAGCGGATGTTTCCTTCGTGCTTTTCATTTCGGTAATGTTCAACCTCTGCATTTCTTTCCGACACACTAACTTGGTGTAATCGTTGTACAAAGGCTTCCTTATCTTCGTTAGCAAGTTTAGCATTGTTTCTTATGTCAGAATGGAGTATACATTTGCGATATTAAGAAAGATCCTAGAAAATCAAGAAATATCAATGAATAACAATGATTATGAAGATAATGAAAATGATACAATAGCTGATAGGATATATAAACTAAGAAAAAGAAATAAAATGAGCAGGAATACTTTTGCTAAAAAATAGGTGCTACCGTTACATCAGTTAGAAACTGGGAACTAAAGAGGTTCATAATATCTAAAAGAAACATAGATAAGATATGTGTTGCATTTGGATTAGAAGTTAATGACTTATTGAATGAAAATGAAATGCAGAAGGATTAGCTTCTGCATTTTTGATTTCTTGGCACAAAAGCATTGCTACAACCTTGCTACACATTCTACACAATTCAATGACTTTTATTGCCATATGCAACATGCTCGTGTATAATGCACGTATGGTATTAAAATTTATGAAATATGAAAGCGAGGAACAAACAGTGAAAAAAGTAATTAATGGTAAGATGTACAACACAGAGACAGCTAAGAAACTAACAGAACAGGATTTCTATAGAGATGGAAATTGGGTATACAGTGAAGCACTATATATCAAGCGTACTGGTGAATATTTCTTGGAAACTTCTGCAAATGGCGGAGATTACTTTGCTCCAGATGATGGTATAGAACCTTATTCATTATCTGAAGCTAAGAGATGGGCTGAAACACATCTTGATGGTGATGATTATGAAAAAATCTTTGGTGAAGTCAATGAAGATGATATTGAGCATCAGCAAAGATTTGGACTGCTAATACCTGTAGCAATTTATGAAGAACTGAAAGCTAAGAAAGATGCATCCGGTACAAACATTTCAGCACAAATAGTTAGAACCTTGCGCGATGCAGGATATGGCAAAGACACATTGGCTAGTTGATCAAAATCGTTATAGTTAAACAAAATGCAGGGGTTAATACTCCTGCATTTTGTTATTATTGTCTATAAAAGAATTAAGTAGGTGATATCTATGAGTTTAATAAATGTTATAACTTTTGAAGATTTGAAGAAAATGAAAATCTTTGTATGCTGGGATGAAAAGTCATATAGAAAAGAACCACATATCAAACATCATAAAAGACCACTCAATCCAGTAAATGGATATGATGCAAGTATTAAGATAAAAAGAGATTTAGCTATATATAGTGTTGCTGTATCAAATGCTCCTAAATGGGGTGGTGGCATCGGATTGGTGATACCAGAAGGTTATTTTGGAATAGACATTGATGGTATTGCCAAACAACTTTAATTCACCGCATAATTATTTTTCATTGCGAGCAACGCTTCAAGGTTGCAATGAAAAATAATTATGCTACTTCTTAAGTTGTTTGGCTATATCAGCTTAGATCCTAAGCGTAAACAAATTGCAGATGAAATCATAGCTAGAATGGACTTATATTGTGAAATAAGTCCTAGTGGAGATGGGTATCATATCATAGGTAGATGTGATTTATCAAGATTTCCAAAAAATTATAATGATGATTATTTTAAGAATTTTAGGGATGCTGGACTGGAATGCTATATAGGTGGCATCACAAATAGATACTTTACTGTTACTGAAAAATCAGTTGGAAGAATGGTCATTGAGGAAAACACAGATGGGTTGTTATGGTTTATAAATACATATATGAGAAAAGAAAATGCTAACAAGGTGCCAGATGCCAAGCCTTGCGGATTTTTCGGTCAGCTCCGCTTCTTGTGGGAATGGCTTGGCTAATTCTACCTTGGCATTTTCCACTTGGCTATACAGCGATTGCAGTTTTGTTTCCACGCTGTCAAGGGTAACAGGGATTTTTTCAAGTGCGTTGTCTATACGAATAATATTGCCGCTTGGGTCTGTTCCGAGGGGTACGGTATGGGTCATTGCACCTTTTAACTGGCATTTATATTCGCTGGTTCGTGTGTCATACAAAATAGACATTTCAAACCCTCTGTAGCTGCCAACTTTCATTGGCTCTGTACCCTGCATTTTTTTACAGGCATCAATAAGTGCCGCCCCTGCGTCCTTACGCTCGGCAAAATTGCTTGCGCCTATGGTCATGGGGCTTTGGCAACCAATTTATCGCGTATATCGTCATACACATTAAATCTGCCGTCTTTGTTTGGGGTGCTAAAATCACAAAAGACTACCTGCGTCAAACGCTTTTCGGTAGTCTTTTCCCAAATGTTATATACATTTTCCATGCACAAATTGACTTTACTATTCGGGTCATCAGGGTGCATTGGGTTCATCAAACGCTGGTCAAGCCCAATTTTTCGCCCGTCTGATGTGATTTTGAGCATATTATCTTGCGTGGGGTCAACTTCTTTTCGCTGTACTGCTGTGGCACGTTCTGAAAGGTCGGCAACCATTTCACGCTGTAAGTCTGTAGGCTCTGCAACCACAACATGATAGTTTGCTTTTGGTCGTGGCAAGTCTAAAAGGATAAATTTATCAGTTTCACCAAAACATCCAACTAAAAGGCTACTAACCTTTAATTATCGGGCTTTCCTATGTCGGAATTTTTTGTGATGAAGTGCCCCTGATTCGTATTGTGCTCTGCGTTTTGCCGTGATACAATATTCTTAGTAGATAAGCCGCTCGAATTGCAAAGAGTTTCGCAAGCGTCAAATAAAACTACATCTGTACAGACGCGGTTTTTTAAGCTCGCGACATTTTCAATAAATTTCAACACAGGAATGCCCAAAATATACAATTGAACCACAAAACCCGACTTGTAGGCGGTTAGCTCACTTGTCGGGTTTTGTGGTTATCTTAGTTGCTGTCATGTAATCGTGCTTGGAGTTCTTTGAGTTGCTTACGTAATTCTTCATTTTCTGCATTTGGTCACTCATTTCTTTCCAAGTTGCGCTTCTAGTTCTGCTATCCGTGCCGCCTGTTCATCAATCACGATTTGTAATTTTTCTCTTTCATCACGCCTTGCATGATTCAAAGCCTGCGCCTCGTCAAGGCCACGCATGATTCGCCGAGTTTCGATTATGTGTGCATTTCGCCGTTCATATTCAGCAAATTCCTCATCAGTCACTTCGTGTAAAAGCTCATCTGTGTCAAAACGAATTAGTATTCTCATGTGTTAATTCCCACATGCGCTTTCAATTCAGCAAATCGAGCATCGGTTATACCTGCGCCCTTTTGCATAGCAACTATAACATCAGAAGGGGCATTATTCCGCAATGCTAATATTATCATTTCTTCCATGCCTGTTTCTCTTCCACGCTCTTCGCCGCGAGCTTCACCACGGCGTTCTGCATTACTCAAAGCCTGTGCCTCATCATGCCGAGCCTTAGACCTCACTCTTTCCATCTGAATATATTCATCCGAAGCCGCCACATGGCGGTATGCTGCTACAGCTTCACTCATAACTGGCACCCCCATTTCTTCAATTTTCTTTAATTCTTCTTCGGTTTGTGCATTAAATAATTTCAGCCATAAATCCCTGCCCCTGTCCGAGTTTTCAAGCGGTGAAAGTTTGGGCAGTTCGTAATAATGCAAAACCATTTTGTCTGTTAGTTGTTCGTGGGTTGTAACTTCTAAACATTGAAATTCCGAGTGGAATTTATTTAAGTCCGGGAATTGGTTAAAGTTTAAAATGCTTATAACGATTGTTCGGGGTAGTTCCCTGTAATCGTCACCTTCGTTTATGCCTGTTGAAAATTCTCTTGCCCAGTAAAACAGGCTTCTTTCGGGGTAGTTGCCCTCATCGGCTACTTGCACCTCAAGGTCAACTTTTTGTCCATTTACCATCATGTTAATGTCTAGCCTACAAAACTTCTTGCCCAATTCCTCTGGCGATATGTCGGGGTTGATAATAATAAACTGCTCTATGCTCTCATATTTTATGCTGAGAAGTTCGGCAACGAGCCTTTTCAGCAAGTCTTGGTATTTAGTAAAGAGCATTTTGAACAGAGTATCAGTTTTTAGGGTGTATTTTAGTCTTGTCATTTGCTTAATCGCCTCCGTAAGATTATTATATCACACTCTCTTGGAAGTTTCAATTGCAATATATAATTGCAATAGGGTTTATGGAGAGATTTCTCAATTTTCCAAATAAATTCTCTCGGTTGCATAATAGGTCAATTTTTCTTGAAATATGGTTCTTGGTATGGTAAAATTATCTTGCTGATAACCGTTGAACCAATAAGGAGATTATAACCATGACCGACACTGGGCAACGCACCGCCGCCAAAAACTTCGCCGACTTTTGGAAAGGCAAAGGATACGAAAAAGGCCAGAGCCAACCATTTTGGTTATCTTTGCTTCGTGATGTTTATGGTGTTGAGCATCCGGAGCAATTTGCCGAATTTGAAGGTAAAGCAAATATGGATCGCAGAGGTTTTATTGATATTTACATCCCATCAACAAGGGTGCTGATTGAACAAAAGAGCCTTGATATAGATTTGCGTAAACCCATCAGGCAATCAGACGGAACACTTCTCACTCCATTCCAGCAGGCTAAACGCTACATAACAGAAATGCCTTTTTCAAAAATTCCGCGCTGGGTTATCACATGCAATTTTCAATCCTTCCTTGTATACGACATGGAACGCCCCGGCGGTGAGCCGGAAGAAATCCTGCTCGAAAATCTACCAACAGAATTTTACCGCCTCGCCTTTCTAACCGACACCGGCAACGAACGCATAAAGCGCGAAATGGAAGTTTCCATAGCTGCCGGCGAAATCGTAGGCCTGCTTTATGATGCACTTGCAAAACAATATGTTGACCCAACAAGCGAACGCGCACTTAAAAGCCTAAATGTGCTGTGCGTTCGTCTTGTTTTCTGCCTTTATGCTGATGATGCTGGCATATTTGGCAAAAAAGCTATGTTCCATGACTACCTTGCAGAGTTTGAAGCAAGGCATATGAGGAAAGCTCTCATTGATTTACTTGATGTTTTGGACACGCTCCCCGAAAACCGCGACCCATATCTTGAAGAAAACCTTGCCAAGTTTCCTTATGTAAATGGCGGGCTGTTTGACGAGAAGGATATCGAAATCCCACATTTCACAGATGAAATCAGGGATTTGCTGCTAACCAAAGCCAGCGAAAACTTCAACTGGTCAGAAATCAGCCCAACCATTTTCGGTGCAGTATTTGAAAGCACATTAAACCCCGACACTCGCCGTTCGGGCGGTATGCACTATACCTCACTCGAAAACATCCACAAGGTTATTGACCCCTTATTTTTTAACGAACTACAAAAAGAGTTTGAGGAAATTTGCAATATAGCAGTTGAGAAAACCAAGATGACAAAGCTCCGCGAATTTCAAAAGAAACTTGCGTCATTATCATTTTTAGACCCGGCCTGCGGCAGCGGAAACTTCCTAACAGAAACTTACATCAGCTTGCGCCGTCTTGAAAATGAAATCCTAAGTGTGCTACAAAGTGGGCAAATGCTAATTGGTGATGCCAATTACAATCCAATTCAGGTTTCTATTGGGCAATTCTATGGCATAGAAGTCAACGACTTCGCTGTAACAGTTGCCAGAACCGCACTATGGATAGCAGAAAGCCAAATGATGAAGGAAACAGAATCTATTGTACATATGCAATTGGATTATTTGCCGCTCAAAACCTATGCGGGTATTACCCATGGCAATGCTTTGCAGATTGACTGGGAGAGTGTTTTGCCTAAGTGTGAGCTGGATTACATTATGGGGAATCCGCCGTTTGTGGGAGCGTCTATGATGTCTGCCGAGCAGAAGGCAGACGCTGTAGCAATTTTCGGCAAAATAAAACTGTCGAACAGCGTTGATTATGTTGGAGCATGGTTTCATTTAGCCGCAAAATTTATCCAAGGCACAAAAATCCGCGTTGCTTTTGTTTCAACAAACTCTATTACGCAGGGCGAGCAAGTTGCGCCTCTTTGGGGGAAAATGCTTGACGAGTATGGCATTAACATTGATTTTGCTTACCGTACATTCAAATGGGGGAGCGAGGCAACGCAGAAAGCTGCTGTCTATTGTGTGATTGTTGGATTCAGCCTCACGAATAGCACGGAAAAAATTTTATTCGATGGAAGCACTAAACAAATTGTAGAAAATATTAATCCCTATCTTGTTGCTGCACAAAACGTTGTCGTTACGAGCAAAAGCAAGCCCATAGGTGATGCCCCTGCCATGCTATCTGGAAGCAAGTCCTCGGATGGCGGGAATCTAGTGTTAACTCCTGGAGAAAAACGTGATTTAATCACAAGGGAACCCCAGTCGGAAAAACTCATAAAAAAGTATATAGGTGCAGCTGAGTTCATCAATGGCAAAGAACGTTTTTGCCTTTGGTTAAAAGATATACCATTTTCAACTGTGAAAAATTGTCCATCAGTTTTGGAGCGAGTAAATAAAGTTCGCGATTTCCGTCTTGCAAGCACAGCTAAGCCAACGGTTGCAAAAGCAAGCACGCCACATTTATTCTTTTTCGACTCACACCCCGAATCGAGCTATATATTCATTCCACAGATGTCATCTGAAAGAAGAAAATATATCCCAATAGGATTTCTTGACAACGATGTTATCACAGCGAATCCACACTTGATAATTCCGGGGGCGGACCTGTACCATTTTGGTGTACTGACTTCAAATGTACATATGGCGTGGATGCGAGCTGTCTCTGGTAGGTTAAAAAGTGATTATCGCTATTCTGTAAACATCGTCTACAACAACTTCCCATGGCCAAACGCAACAGACGCACAAAAAGCCGAAATCGAAAAACTAGCCCAGCGCATACTGGACGCAAGAGCCGAATATCCCGACAGCACCCTAGCCGATATGTACGGCGAAACATCAATGCTATTCCACACATCCCTGCTAAACGCCCACCGCGAACTTGATCGCGCCGTGATGAAGCTATACGGCTTTCCTGTTAAGGACTTCAGTGAGGCTGATTGTGTGGCGGCGTTGATGGAGATGTATCAGAAAGTTATTGCAGAAATGTGACTCGCTCATAAGAAGGAAAAGGAGGAACTCACATGTCCACATCACAAATCATCCGCAAACGTAAATCCATAAGAAAATACGACCTCACCCCACTAGATGCCGCAACACTAGATAAAGTGCAGGCACAATTTGAAAGCCTTAAACCCCTTTATCCAGACATACGCTACTCCATAGAAATTGTAAACAAAACCAAGGGGATGTTTAACATTAAAGCCCCGCATTATTTGGTCTTTGGAGGCGAAGAAAAGGAAGGCTCTGCGGAAAATGTCGGCTTTATAGGGCAGCAGTTGGATTTGTTCTTTTCCGCAAACGGAATCGGTGCTTGCTGGCTGGGAGCGGCAAAGCCGGGAGAAAAGGAAGTATCTGCCTTGCCCCATATAATCTGCATGGGTTTTGGCAAACCAGCTGAGCCATTGCACCGAGAGCTTTCTGAATTTAAGCGCAAGCCCCTGTCTGAAATCAGCGAAGGTACAGAATCAAGGCTGGAGGCCGCCCGTCTTGCACCAAGTGCAGTTAATGCACAAAACTGGTATTTCATTGCCGATGGCGGTAAAATCCATTGTTATCGCAAAAAAGCTAATCCTTTGCTTGGGCTGATGTTTAATAAAATGCATTGTGTAGATATGGGGATTGCCCTATGCCATATTGCGGAAGAAAGTGAAGATTTCCGCTTCGTAAAAGATGCAAGCGCACCTGAGAGGAAGGGTTGTGTTTATACAGGGACTGTCGTTTAGTTCATGAGCTTTGTTTTTGATTGAGTTGAATCGTGAGTGGACGGGGAGGGTTTACTAATGCTAAAATACAAAGACCTTAAAAAGAGCGAAAACGGCTTACCGACTTGGGATTCTATGATTCCTGTTGTGCTTCGCTTTGCTCTGCAAAAACCCACATGGAAAGGTAGGGAGCTTAAAAAGGCAGCGGCAGACTCTCTTGATATGCCGAATGATTTACGAAATGTGATTGTTGAAAGAACAAACAGCATGCCAAGTGTCGAATGGCGAGCGGGATGGGCGATAAGCTACTTAAAACTGGCAGGTTTAATTGAGTATCCAAAACGCGGCATTTGTGAGGTCACACCTTTCGGCAAGGAGCTTTATGAGAAATATGGCGATAAGCTAGACGAAAAAATGCTTAAAAGTCAGCCGAAATATATTGAACACAAACAACTTCTTGCGGAACGCAAGAAAAGAGATAACGATAACAGCAACATCGGCGAATTAGACATTGAGGTTTCCGAAAATATTGAGGAAACAATCTATGAGCAAGTGCAAAATTATAACCAGATTGTTGCAACAGAGTTGCTGGAAAAAATAATCCAATCTGAACCTGTATTCTTCGAGCATCTCGTCAAAGATTTGCTTGTTGCTATGGGCTACAAGGGTGAACACGGCAACGCAATAGTTACAACTGCATCGCGCGATGGCGGCATTGACGGCATCATAAATCAAGACCCGCTTGGCACAAGCACGGTATATTTTCAAGCAAAAAAATACAATCACGGAAACACCGTACAGCGACAAGATATTGAGGCTTTTTACGGTGCGCTCTCGCGCATACGCGCAAACCGAGGTGTGTTCATTACCACATCGCGGTTTTCAAAGTCAGCCGAAGAAACGGCTCTCGGTTTTTCCATTGTTTTGATTGACGGTATTATGCTGACTGACCTCATGCTCCAATACAATGTTGGAGTTCGTGTCAAGAAGAATTATGTCCTTTATGATATTGATGAGGATTTTTTCGAGGAATGTTGACAGCTTAGAATCATTAAATAGGGAATTGTTGAGGTGAATTTATGATCTATAAATATTCATCATCATTGTAAGACAAAATAAATTTGCCTTTGATATTAGATAAAGTATCCCGCAGCCGCATATGGTCATCCGGCCTAAAATTGATTTCATTTACATTGTAGAAATATTCTGTATTAAAATACGGCGGGTCAAGGTATATAAGGCTGCTTGGGCGGTCGTATTGCTTAATAACCTTTTCGTATGGGTTATTTTCGATTATGACACGCTGAAGCCGCTCGGCAATCTGTTCCAAAAATTCTAAAGCAGGCAAGGGACGGCTGTTTGCCCCGAAGGATGTCGTGTTGGAAGAAAAACTGTATTTAATCATATACAAAAAGCGTCCAGCCCTTCTGCAATGCGGTAATTCCCAAGCCGTTGATATTTACTTGTTGATTTAGTTGACATTCCCGAGGCCATCCATATCTAAAAGTGGGATTTTGATTTCATTGCCGCCTGTATACTTTACCAAAGTAGCGTTGGACTCCATTCATCCGCTTGTTGAGGACACCATTGCTTGGCGGTCTAGCTCATCTTGTAAAATGGTTACAAGTTCAAGATTGTTATAGAGCCGCCTATCTCGAACCTTGCGTTCCTCAACCTTTTGTTTCTGCAGATCCTGCTTGCGCTGATTTTCCAGTTGGGTAATTCTTTCATTGATATTGTCGATTTTCTCTTGGCGTGTTTTTGACATTTGGGGTTGCTCCTTTCGGGTTTAGAATTTTTGGTATAGAAAAACCGCCCAAATGCATAACTGCAATTCGGACGGCTGTAGTGATGACAGATAGCGTCATTCACTTTGGTAGTAAATACAATAATGTTAATAACAAAGTCGCCAATAGCTTTTTGGCTAAAGCTAAAGGCGGCTCGTTTTATGTGTTGTGTAACTTTTTGTTATAGCAAAATAAAATTATGCTGATTTGTTTTTATTTTGTGGCTTATATTTTCATGCCATGAATATTAATATTGACATTGCATACACTTTGTCATATAATAATCATGAAGGGAGTTGTTACTTTATGAAAACTGCAAACTACAATATCCGTCTTGACCCTGCCATAAAAGCCAAAGCAGAAGAAACCTATGCCGAGTTTGGACTTAATCTAAGCGAAGCTATAAATGTATTTTTGCATATGTCAATCAAGTGGTCTGGATTTCCTTTTGATGTTCGCAATCCAAAGTTAAATGCAGAAACAATATTGGCCATGCAAGAAACAGAGCAAATATTAGAGGATTATGATAGCGGCGCACGCACTCCAAGAACTTTTGCCAATGCCAAAGATATGTTTGCTGCAATGGATGCGGAGGATGAAGCGGAGGAAAGCGATGCACAAGTATTCCCCTGATTACTCCACCAGATTTAGGCGAAACCGCCGTTTACTTATTAAGCCGTGGCTACGATATGTCGAAACTGGAAAACACCATTGACCTCTTGCTAAAAGGCGATTTAATGCCGCCTGAATATCGTGACCATCCGTTAAAAGGTAATTTTGTTGGTTATCGTGAATGTCATGTTGGCGGCGAGGGTGATTGGTTATTGATATACAAGAAGCATAATGACAAGTTGGTGCTTGTTTTTACCGCAACAGGAACTCATGCTGACTTATTTGAGTAGCATACTCAAAGTTGGCAAGATGCCGAAAGTCACGCTGACTGATATTTCTTTTGCGGTCTATATTCTCGTGGCGGTGCTACACCCTCCGCAATCGCCTGTGCAATTTCGGTATTTCGTTTTTCGGCATATTTCGCCCTGCGCTGTGCCAAAATTTCATCATAGTTGCCACTATTTCTTTCTTTTTTACGGCGTTTACGATTTTTCTCGCGCTGTTTCTCACGTAGGACTTTTTGTTTCTCCAGCCTAATCCGCTCGTCTTCCTTGGCTTTAGCTTTCTGGCGTGCAATCTCTTTAGGAGTTAGTGGAATATTCATATAGGGCGGTACGAAATTACCGATAAAGTTGAGATAGATATCAACGCGCTGCTCTCGTTTGCCTGTGCTTCTATCCCCCTCGTAGGTTATGAACGAAGGAGATATAATTGAAAGTGGCAGCCACAAGGAGCTGTTGGCAAAGGGTGGGTTTTATGCAGAGCTTTATAATAGCCAGATTGAGCTGGCTTCGTAGGATGATAAAATCCAAAAGCATATTGAGTTGATTTAACAACTATGCTATAGTGATAATTGAATAATTTTAAAAGGAGCATTGCCTATGCAACAAACATGTGTTTTGGGAGAAACCAATCTCTACTATAAAGCTATAAAAAAGGAACTGGCGGCCTGGGAAAAGCAAATGACAAAACGCCCGAGGTATATAAACAAGCAGTCCAAAAAATTGCAGTCAAAGATGCATGGGCTTGTGCCGCAAAAGGCCCAGGATGTTATTACGGCGGCAATAAAGACCACGGTAGAAACCATTTTAACAGGCTCTAGCATGCTGACAGAAACCAAGCAAAACCAAATGGCGGCTTTGGCGGAAGGCGACTATCTTGTGGACAAGGCCTATGATGCCTACCATGCGGTGGCTGTGGCCCAGGGGGCGGGCTTTGGCCTGGGCGGCTTCTTGATAAACCTTGCGGATATTCCTGCGATGCTGTCTATCAAGGTTAAATTTCTTTTTGATTGTTGCAAGCTCTATGGGTTTGATGCGGACGAACCGGCTGAACGTCTGTTTATGCTGCATGTGTTTCAGCTGGCGTATTCTTGCGACCAAAAAAGGTCGGAGATATTTGAGCTAATGCAAGATTGGGATAACCATGTGCAGGAAATGGATATGGACTGGGAGGCTTTGCAAATAGAGTACAGAGATTATCTGGACATTGCGAAGCTGCTGCAATTGGTGCCCATAGTGGGGGCGGTAGCCGGCGGGGCGGCCAACCATAATCTAATGAAAAAGCTGAAAGTGACCACCATGAACGCGTACAGGATGCGGGTTTTAAAGCAACAGTCAGAGGCAGCTGCTACATAGCAATGCCCGCTAGTCGTGGTTAATTTGCCCATCACGCAAGGGAACAGGCCCTAGTGTTGATAATATATCTCTTGATTGCTTCGGGCTTAATATCCCCGTCTGCGCAATTATCATTGCCCTCGCAATGACGTCGCTTCAAAAAACGTCATTGCGAGGGCAATGATGCTATAGAGGCCATAAGTCATCAAGCCCGAAGCAATCTAGCAACGCAAATTTCTTAATGGTGTGATTGACCACCCCTTCACGCAAAAAACCCCTTGACAAACAAAAAAGACAAGTGTAATATATAATTAATGACATTTGTAGTTAATAACAAGGAGGGTTTGTCGATGTACCCACATTTACCGGATTCCGAACACGCCATTATGCAAATAATTTGGGGGCAGCCCACGCCCATTTCTAAAACCCAGGTGGCAGAGCTGATAGAGCCCGAGAGAGGCTGGAAGCCGCAGACGGTGTACACCCTGCTTAACCGCCTTGTGGAAAGGGGCTTTTTGTCCAGCGAAAAGCAGGGTAAAGAGCGGTTTTATGCAGCTCTAGTGCCGCAAGAGGCATATATTGCCCAGGCCACCGAAAAGTTTATGAACACAATGCACAAAAATTCGCTGACAGGGCTGATGAACGCGCTGTTTTCCAGCAAAGTTGCCAAGGAGGATTTGGCCGAGCTACAGCAATGGCTAAAGGAAAATTCGGATAAGGAGGGATAGGCCATGACGAATTTTGTATTCACAATTTTGGAGACATCATTGATAATGTCGTTAGCCATACTGCTTATGCTGCTTGCGTCCAGGCTTTTTGGCGGCAAGGTTACATCGGCCAAACTGCATTTGTGCTGGCTGTTCATTGGCATGGCCCTGCTGATGCCCTATAGACCAGCAATGATTTCCGAACCGCCGCTGCCAGCTGTGCCAAGGGAAAGCATGGTATACGCCCCTGTTTCTCAAGCCACATACATAGCGCAGGACTTGTTGGCAACATGGAGCGGCTTTAGAGACGAGCCATTTCTCATTACCGCCCAACAGGCGTTGGGGGCTCAAGCAACCCAGGCCCAGCCGAGCGTTGCGACCCCGATAGAAGCCCAAGTTCCCGTTACGGCAAGTCCAGCACGCATAGATATATCCCTACAACAAATTCTGGTTGCAATATGGGCGGCAGGCGCGGCGTTTTTTGCCATGTTCTTTACCTTGCGCCATCTGCGCTTCGTGCGAGCCATAAAGAGGCATAGCATAGAAATTACCTGTGGCGCGGCTTTTGGTGCGCTGCGACTAATACGCTGCCACCTGGGCATAAGGCGCAAGGTGCGGTTGGCAATATGCCCAATAATAACCGTGCCTGTGATGCACGGCCTGTTTCGCCCTACCATCAGTCTGCCTTACCGTGATGTTGACGAAGAGCAGCTGCACCTAATGCTGCTGCACGAAGCCCTGCATATAAAGCGCGGCGACATATTTGCGCGGCTTATATGCCTTGGGGCTCTCACGATACATTGGTTTAACCCGCTGGTTCATATAATGAACCGCAAGGCCCTGGAAGAGCAGGAAAAAGCCTGCGACGATGCCGTCATCCTTCATGCGGGCAGCCAAAACCGCGCCATGTATAGCCAAACCCTGCTAGACGCTGCCAAACACAGCGTTGACCACAGCCCCGTGCTTAGCTTTTCCCTAACAAGCGGCGGCAAGAAAATGAAAGACCGCCTGGCTAACATAATGTTTCGCGCTAGACCCAAACGCTGGGTGCTGGTTAGCTTTACGGCGATAATGCTGTCGATTGTAATGACATTTGGGTTGGTGGGTTGCGGCGAAACCGCCCGGGACGAAGCCTTCGTCTGGCCGCAAAGCATAGATGGCCAAAGCCCTTTCTATGGCGAAACCCTAACAATAGCGGTGATGTTTGACGGATTAACACTGAATTTTAACACACTTGCACGAGGATACATGCAGCAAAACCCGGGTGTCACCATAGAAGTAATCAACCTAGCTGATTTTAGCCTAGATGCAGCGGACCTGGAATCTGCCAGAGACCGTATAGGTCTGGAGCTTATGGCGGGAACCGCGCCAACGCTGATAGATAACTTCTTTGCCGCCGATTTTGGCCTTACAACCCTTGTTGACTATATGCATCCCGCAACCGCGCGGCATTTTGCCGACTGGCTGCCTATTATAGCCGCCGACCCCTATTTTAATGAAGACGAATGGTATATGCATGTCTTTGAAGCCTTGACGAGAGATGGCCGCCTATTGGGCTTCCCCATAGCCTATGATCTGCGGGCCGGAAGCACATATGTTCTTGCAAATGCTACTATACCCGAGCTTGTAGAAGAATTTAGGGGCAGAGAAACCATAACCCTAACGGAAATGCTGGAAATACATAGCAGAATCGCGCCGACATTGGATAGGCCGATGTATCTGGAAAGCAGATTTGATGTATTTACCGCTGTGGAACAACGGATTGATGACTTCTTTGATTTTGAAACCGGGCGGGTAGAGTTTGCCACCCCCGAGTTTATAGACTTTATCACCCATGCAAGAGAAATTACAAGCCCATGGAGGACGCCCAATGTGGGTATGTTCGACCCGATTAATTTCGGCGACCTTGGAAACCGTCAGGTGGATGCCTTTGAATCACAAAACTATCTATTTCGCCGAACATGGACAATTGACTTTCACATCTTTTCCATTGCCGATGAAGACATACCCTTTGTTTATCCTGTTTTTTTGACCAATGACCACGGCGAGATGCTTTTGCGGCCATACAACACCATGCTGCTAAATGCCACGGCAACCGATACCCAAAAGGCTTTGGCCATGGATTTTCTTAGATTTAGCATGGCTTCGAATTTTGCATTGATAACCCGTCACCCCGGTGTAAGTCTCAATGCATCAAACATAAGGCTTAACAATTCGTGGACACAATACTGGGCCTCTGCCTCGTTTACCTTGCCCAGATGGAGAGATTGGCAGTTAACAGAGGGCCGCTATAGAACCATTGATGATATCATAATCCCCAATGTAGAAGCCGCCGCCCAAATGCCCATGCGCGATGGACGCTATGCGCCGGAGGTAGTGCGGGAAATAATAAGGGAGGCAATGCATCAATTTCATGATGGGTTGATAACGGCAGAGCAAGCGGCTAATGACTTGCAAAACCGTATTGCTCTTGTTATAATGGAACTATGACCCTGAGAACCCGCAACAATCTAATCCTCCTAACACTAGCCCTACCAAGCTTGATAGGGCTATTAACCTTTTTCATCATACCCTTTGGTTACTCTTTATATCTGGCCGTAATAGACAATCCCGTAGGCCGCAACTTTGTGGGCCTGCACCATTTTGCAGAAACCTTTGATAATACAGCCTTTAGGCTGGCCATGGGCAATACCCTTGTGTTCATAGCCATGTGCGTGCCCATAAACATGGTGTTTCCGCTGATGGTGGCCATGGCTTTGCGCAAAACTCCAAGCCGGCAGCTGTTTGGGCTGTTCTTTTTGCTGCCCCTGGTGGTGCCATCGGGTTCTATGGTGCATTTTTGGCATAGTGTTTTTGGTATAGGCGGCGGGCTTAATGGGTTGTGGTTTGCGCAAGAACCTATCAACTGGCTTAATTCTGACTATGCTATGCCTGTCATTCTTACGATATTCATGTGGAAAAACGCGGGTTTTAACATTGTGCTGTATCAGGCGGGGCTTAATCTTATCCCCCGGGACTATTACGAATGTGCCGCGCTGGAAGGGGCAGGCCGCTGGCGGCAGTTTCGCTCCATCACGCTGGTGTATCTTGCGCCAACGATATTTATGGTGCTTTTAATGTCCATTTTGGCCACCTTCCGTTCTTTCCGCGAGATTTACCTG
>Ga0131853_10002493_pt1 | contig 32873 bp, 33 predicted proteins | sample TergutLab28metaG_FD_92764 | JGI IMG/M metagenome (GOLD analysis project Ga0131853, IMG submission 92764) | Labiotermes labralis P1 segment gut microbial communities from Petit-Saut dam, French Guiana - Lab288 P1 (version 2) (version 2) | ecosystem: Host-associated > Arthropoda: Insects >... | reverse complement strand
GTCTATGATGATGGACACTCACTTCTTAGAGAGCGTGTTTTTCTCAGAGAGCGAAAGCCTCACCATGGTCATCGAGGAAGTGACTTGGCTAGATAAGGCCATGGAGCGTGTGCGCATAGATTTAGTAAATGGCACCGCAGAGCAACTGCCGGAAGGTATCCACTTTGTGGGTGCGGAACAGACAGATACGGGCTGGATTTTGACCTTTTCGGTTTTGGAAGATGGAGCATATCAGAACGCGCAGATCATTTATGAAAGAGTCTCAGAATACGCCTGGACTGTCTCAGACAATGTACCCGGCCTGTTTTTCTATCGAGGATGGCCTCACGCCCAGTATGATGATACAGTTCTCTACGTCACCCCCCAATACTCCCGGGTTGTGAGACTGGAAACACCATTGGAAATCCGAATAAAATAGGTTTCATCAAAAAGAAAAGCCACCGGCTCCCGGTGGCTTTTCATATGCGCTCTACTTCCAACGATCCATCCGTTCCCGAATCCGCCGCCGCAACTCGTGGAGGGCGCCGTTGTGCCGCAGATTCTTCATATTCGGAAAGGCTCGAAGCAGACGATCTCGGGTGGCGCTACGCTTGGCTAAGAGGGCGTTGAGCCGCTCGAAGTCCTCAAGCCGTGATTGCAAACGTTCCCGTCCGGAACGCGCCTTCTCAGAAAGCTCCAAAGCACGGATCCGCTCCGCCGCTTGCAGGGTGGGGAGGGTGATCCCCTCTGCCAAGACATCGCCGCTCTTGCGGATCAGGAGGGCAAGACGTGTGATCTCCTGCAAATCCCGGTTGAGCGTCCGGACAGAGAGCACTGTGATGGTGACATCCACCACAAAATAGATGTAAAAGAGCGCCAAAATCGTGGTGAGCAGTGGAAGAGGGACATAGGAGGCCACATAAGCCAAAGGCGGCTGGATTACCCGCACCAAAATCACACCGCAAACACCCCAGATAAGACTAAAATGGAGGCAAATATACCCGCCGAGATTAAAGCGCCTCCCTGAATAATCCCACCAAGAGATATGGAACAATTGCTTGAGCAAGAAGCCCCCGATAAGCTCCAGCAGACTGGAAATCACCAAGGCGCCGAGAAAAAGGAGCGGTAAACTATAGGCGATGGGTGTAAGTGCCGGAATGAGGACGACAGCCCCCACGCCATAGATCGGGCAAAGCCCCCCGTTGAGAAAGCCCCGATTGACAAAGTGCCCTGTCTTCACGGCGGCATAGATAACCTCAAGACACCAGCCGAAAAAGGCGTACAGGGGGAAAATCCAAAGGACTTCCAGCATATGAAACCCCTCCTAAGAGTCAGACAAAACCCACTTTGCCGAAGCCGAATCCCCATACTCCGCCCGCTTGGAACGGCTCATGAGATCTCTAAGTACTGACCGAGGGCATTTGCCTTCATAGAGCACTTTGTAAAGTTCTTGGATAATTGGGATAGAGACCCCAGTCGGACGAGCAAGCTCGATAGCGGCGGCGGTGGCATAGTAACCCTCTACCACGGCGCCGACTTTCTCCATGGCTTCCTCCACTGTGTATCCCTGCCCGATAAAGAGTCCCGCCCGGCGATTGCGTGAGTGTTTTGACGTGCAGGTCACAATCAAATCCCCGAGTCCGGTGAGTCCCGCCAAAGTTTCTCGTGTGCCGCCGCGAGAGACGGCAAGGGTAGCCATCTCATCGAGACCTCGCGTCATCAGGGCGGCGATGGTGTTGTCCCCATAGCCAAGTCCGTCTGAAATCCCGGCGGCAAGGGCGATGATATTCTTCAAAGCCCCCCCAAGCTCTACACCGATGATGTCCGTACTCGTATAGACACGGAAACGTTCACACATAAAGGTATCCTGCACAAATTCCGCCACAGAGGGAGAATCAGAAGCCGCCACACAAGCCGTCGGTACCCCGCGAGAGACTTCTTCCGCGTGGGATGGGCCTGATAGGATTGCAAGAGGGTGCGTATTCCCAAGCTCATCCCGCCCGACTTCGAAGAAAGTCTTGCTGGTGCTGTGTTCGATCCCCTTAGAGACAATTACTACAGGGGTTTCCGCCTTGAGCCGCCCGCGAATCGCTGAAAAGGTGTCCCGGATCACGAAAGAGGGTACCGCCAAGATGACAAGCTCCGCCGTTTCGACACAGGCCAGGTCTGATGTAAAGCTGAGGTCAGCAGGCAGGTCAACACCGGGGAGATAGCGGTTCTGCCGCGTCTCCCGCAAAGTGTCCGCCTCTTCGGGAAACTTTGACCAGAGGGTGACTGTGTGTCCAAGCTCATGGAGCAGTAACCCAAGAGCCGTCCCCCAGCCGCCTGATCCTAGAATAGAAATCTGCATATGATTGTCTCCTTATGAAGTCATCTGTTCAAATTCAGCTTCAGTAATTACACTTATGCCGAGACTTTGCGCCTTTTCAAGCTTGCTTCCGGCGCTTTCCCCGGCGAGGACATAGCTTGTATTCTTCGACACAGAACCTGACACCTTGCCCCCAAGTTTTTCGATGATCGCCCCAGCCTCTTGGCGTGTGTATTGGGTAAGTGTTCCAGTGAGGACAAAAGTCTGCTCGGCAAAGCGTGTGTCTCCGGAAATCTTGGTTTCGGCAGACATATTCACCCCAGCCTCTCGGAGTCTTGCGAGGAGTGTTTGCGAGTTTGGATCGGCGAACCACTCGATCAAAAATCCCGCTGTGATTGCACCGATATCGCCCACTTCGATGAGCTCCTCCAAAGAGGCCTCTGCCAAGGCATCCATAGACCCAAAGTGAGAAGCCAGACTTTTCCCGGCAGAAGCCCCCACTTGCCGAATCCCCAAAGCAAAAATCAGCCGCGAGAGGTCTTGTGCTTTACTCGCTTCAATCGCTTCCAGTAGATTTGCTGTCCGCTTCTGTCCCATAAGGGGGAGCTCTTCCATCTTGGCGGGATCGAGGGTATATAAGTCAGCCACAGAGTGGACAAGCCCCGCATCCACCAAAAGCTCCACAATAGACGGCCCAAGTCCCTCAATATCCATGGCGCCGCGAGAGGCGAAGTGTGTGATATTCCGTAGCAACTGCGCCGGACAAGTCGCACTGGTACAACGGATGGCAACCCCATCCACATCCCGATGCACAGGCCCGCCGCAAGCGGGACAGACCTCCGGCAGATGATAAGGAACACTATCAGCAGGGCGCTTGTCCGTGAGAACAGACACAACCTCCGGGATAATCTCCCCCGCCTTTTGTACCAGCACCGTATCGCCGATGCGGATGTCTTTCTCGTCAATATAGTCTTGATTATGTAAACTTGCGTTCGTCACAGTAGTACCCATCAGATGGACAGGTTCAAACACCGCTTTCGGCGTCAAAACACCAGTCCGGCCGACTTGGACGACGATCTCCCGAATCACCGTCTGCTTCTGCTCCGGCGGATACTTATAAGCCACCGCCCAGCGGGGTGCTTTAGAGGTGCTACCCAGCTCCTCCCGATCTGCCAGACTGTCAAGCTTGATAACCGCGCCGTCAATCTCATATTTTAGGCTCTCCCGTCGCTCGCCCAAGGACTGGATCCGCGTCCAGCAGTCGTCTATAGAGGAAAACACATCATAATAGACCGTGGGAAATCCCAGATCATGCAAAAACTCCAAACTCTCACTATGCCGCTGGAAAGTATGTCCCGTAACAGCTTGGACGTTGAAGACAATCAAGGAAAGCCGCCGACTGGCTGTGATGCTTGGATCAAGTTGCCGCATAGACCCCGCCGCCGCATTCCGGGGATTGGCAAAAGGCGGCTCACCGTTCAGATCCCGCCCTTCATTGAGCTTCAAAAACACCTGTTTCGGCATATAGACCTCACCCCGCACCACCAAATGGGGTGGCGCATTTGTGAGTGTCTGGGGGAGGTTTGTGACAGTTTTCAGATTCTCCGTCACATCCTCTCCGATTGTGCCATTACCCCGGGTAGCGCCTTGGACAAATACGCCATTTTCATACCGGAGGGCGACGGACAAACCGTCAATCTTCGGCTCCACCACATAAGAGGGATTCGGTACCACTTTCATCACACGAGTGTGAAAGTCCTCCAGTTCCTCCAGAGAAAAGGCATCATTCAAACTTTCCAGGGGCACCTCATGGGTGACAGGCGCGAAGGAAGAAGACACCTCGCCTCCCACATGTTGAGTGGGGGAGTCAGGGGTCACAAGTTCCGGATGTGCGGCCTCTAAGGCTTTCAGCTCTCTCATGAGGGCGTCATAGTCCAGGTCAGAGATCGTGGGTGCATCCAGATCATAATAGTTGTGGCTATGGGCGGCGATTTCCGCCCGCAGGGTTTGCAGTCTCTCTTTTGTATCCATCATTCACCTCTAAAAGTGGAATTGTCCAAAGGTATTCGGCACATCCCCCACAATGACGGTTTCCGCAACCAGCATCTGGGTAGAAATCGTCTCCTGTGTGGCGTGTCCCGGGACTAAAATGTTCACTTGAATGGAGATCTCCAGCATAATCTGGTGCTTGGTCTGGTTGATCCCCGCAGTGAGGAATTCATTTGAAAAAGCGGCGGATGGATTCCCCAAGGTCACAACACGAAACCCGATCCCGGGACCTCTGCCGGAGAGCAGACTGCCCCCCAGTATATTCCCCAGCGGGATCCGCATCCGCGTCTCACCTAGAGCGCCCACGTATTGGAGCACCTCATTGGTAATCGTCGCCTGTAGGGCATTAATCTGCGCCATGTCCGTCGTGAGAGCTGTGATATTGCCGGAGGAATCTTTTTCTAAATGAATGAGCTCCGTATAGGACAGGCTTCCATCCAAAAGCCGTGTGGTGATCGCGTTATTTACAGCGGTGGTGACAAGTTCATTCGCCTCGTTCACCGCCATCTCCGTCATCACCGGCACCAGATTGCGGCTGACGCCCAGCGCAAAAATAAGTAAAATTAAGCTGACACCAAGAAGGATAATCCCCCGTTTTTGTCTGGCCGAAAGTGTTACCCGAACAGAGCGAAACATCCGCATCCGATAAGACCGTCGCATACAATCACCCCCAAAGGTATCCTATGAGAGGGAGGGCTTGGTCTAGTCCTCTAAGAGAAGCTGTGCGGCGGAGAGTACCCCAAGTTTACCGGATTCAAAGGTCAAGCCGCCCTGTAAGTAAGCCGAATAGGGCTCCCTGAGAGGTGCATCAGCAGACAGTTCAATGGTAGATCCTTGATGAAATGCCCCTGCCGCCATGATAACCGGGCAATCGTATCCCGGCATGGATCCAGGTTCCGGTGTAACATAGGCGTCTACAGGCGCACCCTGTTGAATCCCCCGGCAGAAACGGATGAGTTCATCAGACTTGTCGAAGGAGAGCATCTGCACAATATCCGTCCGCATATCAAGGGGAGCGGGATCGGCTTTGTATCCGAGAGCCTCCATCACAGCAGAGGCGAAGACAGCGGTTTTCAGCGCCTGAGCCACGGTGTGAGGGGCTAGGAACAAGCCTTGGAAGAGCAAATGATTATGCCCCAAAGTGGCGCCGTATTCACCTTGTAATCCGGGTGCTGTGGCACGATTTGCGGCGGCTTCCACCAAGTCGGCACGGCCTACAATGTATCCGCCGGAGGGCGCAAGTCCGCCGCCGGGATTTTTAATGAGACTTCCCGCAATCAAATCAGCGCCCACTTGGAGAGGCTCCCGTGTTTCGACAAACTCACCATAGCAGTTGTCCACAAAGATGGGTACATCAGGATTTACCTCACGTACAGCCTCACAGATCCGAGCAATCTCATCAATAGTGAGAGACTTCCGTGTAGAATACCCTCGTGAGCGCTGGATGGCAACCGCACCAATGTCAGGATTCTGTACAGCAAGGCGGATTGCATCCAAATCAGGGGCGCCATCCATAGTGGGATCTACCTGTGCATAGCCGATGCCGTAGTGTTTCATAGAACCATGATGGATGCCGTTTAGTCCAATCACGCCATGAAGGGTATCATAGGGTTTACCTGTCACATAAAGAAGCGTCTGACCAGGGGAGAGCATCCCAAAAAGCGCGGCAGTAATGGCGTGGGTGCCGCTCACAAGTCCGATGCGCACAAACCCCGCTTCACCGCCGAAGATGTCGGCAAAGAGTGCATCCAAGACCTCACGTCCCCGATCTCCCAGCCCGTAGCCGGTAGAGGCGGCAAAATGCATCTCACTCACACGATGGCGATGGAATGCCTCTAAGACACGCCGCGTATTCTGCTCAGATACCCGGTCAATTTGCGCAAAGGCAGATGCACAGTGTGTCATAGCCGTCTGTTCGAGTTCAAGTACCCGCTCTGAAAAGGAAAACACACTCATGCATTCGCCCCCAAATCAGCCAGAATCGCCCGGGTGAGAGCGAGGAGATGATCTAAATCTGTCATGTTTGCAACATTATACCCTGTGTGTAAATTCCGCACAGGAGCCGCCAAGCCCAAAACCCGCGCCCCGGATCCGGAACGCTGAATCATAGCGGCATCTGTCCCCCCGGCGACAAGGGTTTTTGTCTGCCACGGGATGTCTAGCCGCTCCGCAAGAGCTGTAACCTCTGCATAAAGCTCTCTATCATACACGGTGCCGCGATCCATAAAGGGAATCACCACACCCTTTCCAAGTTGACAGACTTGCTTTTCAGACGGCACACCGGGCAGGTCGGCCGCTGTGGTACCTTCTAGGGTAAAGGCAATGTCCGGTTTCACAGCAAAACTTGCCGCCTGCGCTCCTCGTAGACCAATCTCTTCCTGGACTGTAAAGACAAGGGTCACATCAATGGGAAGCGGTTCTTCCAAGAGCTGGAGCAAAACAGCACAACCCACCCGATCATCAATCGCCCGCGCCGCGATGGAACTTCCCATCTCAAAGGAGGGCGAATCAAAGACAGCGGTATCCCCAAGGGAGACCCGGGCCATCGCCGCCTCTTTATTGGAGACGCCAATATCAATATACAAAGCCGAATACTCCGGCACACGGCTCTGTTCGTCCTTGCTCGCCAAATGCACCGGCTTCATGCCGATAATTCCCGGAACCTTATCTTTGCCGATGAGCACCCGCTTGCCCACAATCACCCGCCGATCAATCGCGCCCACCTCGGTGAAGCGGAGATAGCCCTCTTCCGTGAAGTTGGTGACAATAAATCCAACCTCGTCCATATGGGCGGCGAGCATGACAGTTTTACCGATAGTACGCGCAACTTTTACTGTTACAATCACATTGCCCAAAGCGTCCACAGTGAAGCTGTGAGGTGTGATGTGGTCGATAATATAGTCCCGCACAGCACCCTCATCCCCGGAAACACCGGGAAGGGCGGTAAGCGCCTGTAGATGATTAAGCATGGATATCACCTCCGAAGTCCCGCAAAAATGCGCAAAGAAGCGCGGACACTGCCTTCATATCGCGGAGGTTCACAAGCTCATTTGGGCTATGCATATAGCGCAGAGGTAAGCTGATGAGCGCTGTGGGTACCCCAGCCCGGGCGACTTGGAGCATATCCGCCGTGGTAGAGGTACGGCTTGGCAGAACCTCAAACTGATGAGGAATATTATGTGTCTGGGCAAGCTCTGTCAGTTTCCCGGAGAGATTGCGGTCTAACACAGCCCCAATCCCGATCGCCGCCCCAGAGCCGAGTTTGACAGTCTGTTCAGGAGACGAATCCGGCGTGTGGGCAAAGGTTACGTCTAGGGCGATTGCCAAATCAGGTGCGGCTTGATATCCACCTGTGATTGCACCACGCAGTCCCAGCTCTTCTTGTACGGAGGCGAGGATTACCAGGTCGAAATCAAGGGTTTTGGGTAAATTCTCCAGCATCAAAAGCAAAATTGCCAAAGAAGCTCGATTATCCATTGCCTTGCCGCAGAACAGATCATCCCCAAGCGCCAGAGGTTCCGTATCATACACCACAGGTGTCCCAAAGGGGATTGCCTGCGCTTCCTCTTCCGAGAGACCCAAATCAAGCACCAAGTCGGAGAGGGGTGTCACCTTGTCCATCTCCGCAGATGAGAGCACATGGGGCGGCAGGAAAGCAACTACACCGATTCGCGGTGTGTCAGTCAGCACCCTGAGTCGTGTCCCCGGCAAAAGCCGCGGATCAATACTACCTAAGTTTGAAAGAGAGAGGAAGCCATTCCTGTGACCTGTGACCACAAAGCCAACTTCGTCAATATGCGCCTCCAAAAGCACCCGTTTTGCATCTGGCTTCCCGCAGAGGCGAGTACCCACTACATTGCCGAGGACATCAAAATTTACCTCATCCATGTAGGGCAGGAGGAGCTCCCGCGCAAGCTCTGCCGCTTGTCTCTCTGCCCCAGCGGGACCGGGGACTGTGGAGAGTTTTGTTAAAACTGAAACCAAATCCATAAACCTACTCCAATTCTAAGACGAGCTGTTTGAAGCGTTTGCCCCGCTCATCGAAATTCTTAAACTGATCGAAAGACGCACAGGCAGGAGACAAGATCACAACATCCCCCTCCTCCGCTACTGCCGCCGCCGATTTGACACAGGCGGTGAGATCATCACAGAGGGTGATTGCAAGGGTGCTCTCAGAAGCCCCCGGTGCTGTCTCTGCACAGTCTTTGATTTTCTCTGCCGTGTGTCCGGTGAGGAATAAATGCTTCACCCGCAGATTGAGTTCTTCACCCAATTCATCAAAGGGGATTTGCTTGTCATACCCGCCCGCAATCAGGATCACTTTCTGGTCAAAAGACCGAAGTCCCGCAATTGTCCGGGTGGGGGAGGAAGCAATGGAGTCGTTATAATATCGTACCCCATGAAGGCTCCGTACAAACTCGATTCTATGCTCCACGCCGCCGAATTCAGACGCAACCTTGCGCCAGATCTCAGGGGGAACAAGCCCCTCCGTCGCCGCGAAGGCCGCCAGATAGTTGTCTACATTGTGAATCCCCGGCAGTTTAATGTCAGACCTACGGATAATCGCCGTTTCCTGTCCGCCATGTGCCATCCAAAGGGTACCGTCTAGGAGGAAAAAACCGTCCTCAAGCTTTGTCTGGCGGCTGAAATAGGTCACAGAGCCATGTGCCTTGGGGCCGAATTTCACGGTGATCTCATTATCATGGTTGATAATAAGCCGCCCTGCGGCATCTTGGTGCAGATAGATATTCTCCTTCGCCCGGATGTACTCGTCCATGTCCTTGTGTACGTCCAGATGATTGGGGAACATATTCGTCACAACCGCAACCCCCGGACTGGTGGTCGCCGTCATGAGCTGGAAGGAGCTGAGTTCCAAGGCACAAATATCCGTGGGCTTCATATGAGGCACCTCACCAAGGAGCGGACGCCCGATGTTGCCCCCAAGCCAAACGGTATGTCCCGCCTCTTCCAGAAGCTTTGCAATAATCGTAGTCGTCGTAGTCTTGCCGTCGCTCCCCGTAACACCGATGATGGGACAGGGACAGAGAGAGAGAAAGGCCTCCATCTCGCTGGTGAGCTTTGCCCCTCTTTGGACGAGTTCAGTAATCTCCGGCACATCCGGGCGAATGCCGGGAGAGCGGAAGACGAAGTCCGTGTCAGGGAGTCCCTCCAAATAGTCTTGCCCAAGGCGAAGTGTGACACCTAGGGCGTCAAATTCTTCGGCAAGTTCGCCCAAATCTTCCCGATCCATTTTATCACAAGCCGTGACCTTTGCATCTACACCGGCAAGGAGCCGAATCAGAGGGGTATTACTCACGCCAATGCCAAGGACTGTCGCACGTTTAGAGCGGAATGTTTCCAGATAGTCTTGTAATTTGTTATCCATACAGGTACACCTCACAATAGATAGGGAAAGTATACCATAGAATCACCCAAAAATTCAATCCGCTTGACGAGGTGCCATAGGTCAGGTAAAGTAGAGGGTAAAAGGGGGGAGTTTCTATGAGAATTTTAGCTATAGATCTGGGAGACGTCCGCACAGGCCTTGCCGTGTCCGACCCAACAGGAACTTTAACAGGAGAAGCCTGGATCATCACAGAGCGGGATCGGGATCGCCTGGCAGATCAGATTATAACAGAAGCCGCAACAAGAAATGTGGGGCAAATAGTCCTAGGCTACCCCAGGAATATGGACGGCACCCTGGGGCCAAGAGCAGAGAAAAGCGAGGAGTTCAAGAAACAATTAGAAACCCGAACAGATCTCCCTGTACATCTCTGGGACGAACGCCGTACAACTGCGGAAGCGGATAACATCCTAATGAACGCCGGAAAACGAGGCAAAAAGAAAAAGCAAGTCCTAGACGCAGTGGCGGCAAGCTTGATTTTAGACGGTTACCTGCGATCCTTGTAATCTGAGAGGAGGCTTATCTATGACAGCATATTCAAAACCTCGCCACATATGGCGCGCCCTATGGCCTGTCCTTGCATTTTTTGGAATCCAAATCATTGGAGGCGTGATACTTTTAACAGGCCTTGTCGCACACCATGGAGACGAGGCGCTCTATTGGCTTGCAGAAAATTCCATGTTCCTCTCCACTTTCACAGCCGCCGCGATGATCGCATTATATCTGCCTCTGTGGCAAGGGACAAAAGAAAGCCATCCGACTCTCAATGGAGGCAAGGTAAGCAAGAAGTCTATTGTATTCACCGTGGGATTATTCTTAGGACTCAATCTGCTCCTCAGTAGTATAATGGAATTGACTCGGGTCGTGGAGTTTTTCCCGGGTACAATAGAACATCACGAAGCCCTCTTTGCAGGCGGGGGACTGATTCTCCGGATTGTGATGATTGGCTTCCTTGCAGGTATCATAGAGGAATTACTCTTCCGCGGTGTCCTCCTAAACCGCCTCACCGAATGGATGCCCACTTGGGCGGCGGTGCTGATTTCCAGTATTGTTTTTGGCCTGGTCCACATGGATCCCTTCCAAATTTTATATGCAACATTCATGGGACTCATCTTTGCCTGGAGCTATATCCGCACGAAAAACCTCTGGATCCCCATTGTGGGACATGTGGTGTTTAATATGACAAGTGTTTTACTGGGATATTATATGGAAGTGACAGGCACAGAGATATCCTCCGTGATCCTTCTGATCCCATCTGTTATATTAACAGTGGCCTGTATGGTGCTGATACAAAAAATACCGCTCAAAGACGAATAATCTTTGAACGGTACAATATAGTGATGGATGCACCCGTAGGGGACGCGCAGGTGCGTGTCCTCTACGATGTGTTTTATAGCAAAAACGCCAACACAAGGGGCATGGAGACCACAGAAAAGAGCGTAGAAAGGAACACACCCTTCCCAACAATTTCCTCATGCTGTCCATAATGAATTGCAAACGTAGCCGTGGAAATCGCCATGGGAGAGGCGCTCATCACGACTAAGACAGCTAAGAACATTGGACGAAGGGGCAGGGGAGAGAGGGCGAAGTAAACCGCAATGGGTGCGATAACCAGGCGCACCAGTGTAATCCCATAGACCCGCCAACCTTGGAACATTTCTCTGATGTTCATACCCCCTAAGACAGAGCCAAGCAAGAGCATTGCCAAAGGAGAAGTAACGCGACCCAAGAGCCCGAGACTGCTGTCTATCACATAAGGGAGTCTAACATCGGCGAGGAAAAAGATCAGGGCAAGAACAGAGGCGATCAAAACCGGGGTGAAGAAGAATTTCGCAGAAATCTTCGCGCTTTTCCCGCCGATCATCTTCATACCTAGGGAGAAGATGAGTAAGTTGAACACGATGTTATACAAAACAGCATAAAACATCCCATCCGAGCCAAAGAGAGAAAAGGCGAGAGGGATACCCATAAAATTCACGTTTCCAAAGAGTCCCAGGGCGGCATATACGCCCCGCTCATCCGGCTTTGTTGCCATCGCCCAAGGAGATAGAAAGGCAACAATCGCCATCACCCCAAAGGAGAGGACGGTTGCACCGAACAAAACGAACACCTGATAGAGGGGAACAGCAATCGTACTGCCCCCGATTGCCGTAAGCATCGTTGCGGGAAGTGTTACCTTGAGGAGAATTTTGGTCAGATACGTATTCCCTATAGCATCAATAAGGCCCAATCGCCGCATGGCAAAGCCTACCGCCATGACGATAACAAGTATGAGCATCTGCTGAAACACGATGCCGGTATCCATACACGATTTCCCTCCTGCTTGTGCGTTGATAGCTAGTATACCACAAAAAACACCCTGTGAGTAAAATTCTCACAGGGTGTTGTGTATAAGCGGTCTAGGATCAAAAAGAGCACTTGACCTTAGGCTCCTTTTCCAAAGGAGCTGTCCGCAAAGCGGACTGAGGATTGTCCTTTACGGGTTTTCGCAGGATTGAATCCTCCGGCAGGCTTTGCCTGCCACCTCCTTTGGAAAAGGAGGCTTTCCCTACTCCTCATAAAACCCCTTCGAGATCATCGCAATACTTAGCGTCTCCGACCAGCGGAATGCATTCACCAGCATGGCAAAAATCGGGCGCAGAGACAAAACGCCTACGCGAATCCCCCGCACTTGGAAGGCCAGCTTTGCATGTTGATACTCCTGCTTCATATGGGGGAGCAGATGGATGGCGCAAAGCATCCCATAGGCAAACTTCCGCGGGAGCTTTGCGTGTGTTTGCATACCCCGAACCAGCGCATACCGATCTGTCGTCAGAGAAAACAAAAGTCCGATCCCAACGAAAGAGAGAAGCCGTGTCGCCATATTGAGGCCGCTTTGAGTAGAAGCCGTGGAAACACTCCCGAACCGCCCATCAGCACCACCGCCGAAGAGGGTGCCCATCAAAAACAAGCTCGCCGCCAAGACTGTGATGGGGAGCAAAAACTTCAGTGCACGGAGAAAGACTCTAGGCCGGGCACCGATGAGAAGAAGTAGCATACTCCCCCCGAAGACCCACACATTCAGCCAAAAAGAGTGGATGAATGTGATGACAGTGGTGAAGACAATGAGAAACACAAACTTGTAAAAGGGATTGACCTTGGATAAGAAGTCACTCACAATTGGAGCCCTCCAATCGGAGGCGCTGATGGGAAAAGTGTGTAGCCAAATGTTCATTGTGGGTTGCGTAAAGGACAGTGAGTCCCTCTCTCACTTTCTGGAGCAGGAGATCCATAATGGCGCAGATGTTCTCATAATCCTGCCCATAAGTCGGCTCGTCCAGAAGCAGAATGTCCTGCTCGCCGGCGATCATAGAGAGTACTGCCAGACGCCGCTGTTGCCCTTGACTCAGGAGATAAGGGGAATAGTTCCGATAGGGCTCTAAGTGAAAGAGCGCAAGAAGTTCCCGGGTGCGCTCATCTTTCCACGCCTCGGTTTGCCTTGGATTCCAGCGGTTTACGCTAAAGCGAATTTCCTCCCAAACATTAAGCGCCAGAAACTGATTCGCCGGATTCTGAAACACAATACCACATTTAGAAAAGACAGACTTCCGACGCATCTTTGTAAGATTCTCACCATTTAGCAGAATCTCACCTTGGAACTTATGCTGTTTGACCAGGGTTTTAAAAAAAGTAGTCTTCCCCGCGCCGCTCTTGCCCACAATAGCATTCAGACTGCCTCTCTCAAACGTCATATCGGGGTAAGAGATTTCATTTACGGCGAGCCCTCGCGTTGTGAGGATTGGTGCAGAGGGAGCGGGAAGCGTTGGAATCACATCAAATACCCGCGGCTCAGTGCCATCGAGAGAGCGAATGTGATGATAAACCCCCGCCCAAAGAGATACATTATGGTCGATGGCTAGGACTGTAAGAGGCAAATGTTGAATCAGTCCAATAATCTCCTTGGCAGATTCGGTGTCAATATTGGCGAAGGCCTCATCCAAGATGATACACTGGGAACCGATTGCAAGGATACAGCAGAGGGCGCACTTTTGCTTCTCACCGCCAGACATCTCATGAAAACTCCGTGTCAAGAGGTGTTCCACACCAATGGAAGAGACAGCCTGCTTGATCCGAGGGGCGCGTTCCGATTCCGGGACGCCGATATTCTCCAAACAGAAGAGCAGTTCGTTCTCCAAATGATTCATACAAAACTGCAAATCCGGGTTCTGGAACATCATCGAGACATAGGAAACCCGACGATCCGGAGTGAGAGCATGAATATTTACATCCTCCCAATAGACCTCGCCCTGGGGAAGGAAGCCGCAGTTTTCCGGATAGAGCCCCGCCAGCACATAGGCCAAGGTGGACTTTCCGCATCCGCTTTTCCCGGTGAGGAGTGTAATCTCTCCGGTAGGTACCTCAAAGTCGAGATCCTGAAAAACGGGTTCTTTCGCGTTTTCGAAGTATTGAAAGGTGAGACCCTTGGCTCTAAGCATCCAAATCTCCCCGATATCTGGCGGCCAGGGGATAGGATTTCAATACACCGGCCTTCGCCAAGCGGTCTGCCAGAAACTTAGAGATAAAACCGCCGATCACAAGGGCGCTGATGAGACGGATGGTAAAGCGTGTGGCGACAAAACCGAAAGCCAAATCTGTCCAAAGTCCGCGATACCATGCGAGGATGAAGCTCGCCGCTGTCATAGAAAAAGCGGCAAAGAGTACAGTGAACAGATTCCAACGTTTATACCGGAAGAGGGCAAAAATCACCTCTGCACCAAGCCCTTGTACGAAAGCGGATACCACAACTGTCCCCGAAAATGCACTGCCCATCAGCACCTGAATGAGGCCGGTCAGGGTGCCCACAACAATTGCAACACCGGGCTTTTGCATGATATATGCCGAGAAGAGGGCGGAGAAGAAGAAGATACCAAAAACAAACTCCACCGCAATGTCTCCAAAACCAAAGGGAGCCACGAGAGGTGTAATGGCAAAGATCACAGTGTGTATCGTCACAAAGCAGACGACAGCAAAGAGGACGGAAATCAGACTGGCTAAGATCACATCCCGCAATTTCCAAGCATATAGGTTCCACAACGATTTTTTCATACTAGCTTCTCTCCTTGTTTTATATTGATTTTGTCGGACTGTTAATCGAAAGCGTGACTTGCAAAACATAGTGATCCAAATAGGTTTCCGCATAGGCCAAGACCTCATCGAAATAGACGAACAAAACCTGCACATCCCCGGAGAGCACCGCCCCATAGGGGATAGAATTTTGATACAAGCCATTTTGCTCAGCGAGATTTACAATGTGATTGACATAATTTTGATAATCTGCAACCTTTAGCGGATAAAAAGAAAATTTCCCCTGCACATCAAAGTGATTGCTTGTAGGGCTCAACAGATGTTGGCTCGACATTATGTCCACTAAAATGGAGTCCGTTTTAGAAAAAGTCGCCTCCATGGTGATATGGGTTTTCCCATCATTCACATGGACAAAAACCGCCTGTAGTGCATCGAGCACATGACGCCGCTCTCCCTGATAGGTAGTGGATAGGACATCTGTCCGGCTCCGGATGTGGTCTAAGTTCACCTGGCCTAGTGCGCCGAGGATTTGCTCTGCGTAATGGTCACTCATCACGGAAAGCGAAAACCGGCAATCTGTTTGCATAAAAAAATACCTCCCCTCAGATTAAAATCCCAAGGAAAAGGTACGCGCACTAACACAAAATAGAATCAAACAATCACTCCCTACGAACTCGACCCTGTGGTCAAGCGGCTCATGAGCCGATTTTTGCAAAGCAAAAACCTCATCGTTGGCATTATCCAAATCAGGTTAGTGGGTTAAGGCAAAATGCCTCTCTCAGCCGCAAAACAGCACCCCAGGATTAAGCCTAGCTTAACAGATTGTGATTTGTTTGTCAAGGGATAGAATGACAGCGGAGTGCGCTGATCGCCCGCAAAACGACTGCAAACCAAATAACGGGCGACCGGGGTCGGTTGCCCCTACAACGAACAAGACTATTTCCCCCATTCCTGACGACCGCAAAAAACAATATTTTTGCTTGACAATAGAAACACTGCGTGCTATTATTACGACAACAGATATTTTGCATGCAAAATATCTAGAAAAAATGAACTGGGAGGTGATGAAAATCGCGCTTGAACTCTTTGAAAACACATGCATTTTACTTGCCAAGACAGAACAGGCTCACCTCCAGTGTACCAAGAATCGCTTTTCACAAGAGGGAGTTGACATAACACCTACGCAATGGCTTGTCCTCTCTGTACTTTACAGACAGGACGGCGAAAGTTTAACCCAGCTTGCCAAGCGGTGTTACTTGGACACCTCAACCCTCACCGGGATCATAGACCGATTAGAAAAGGGGGGATACGTCTCCCGTGAGTCACTAGAGGGTGACCGCAGAGTCTATCAGATTGTATTACGCCCCAAAGCCCACGAGATCAAAGAAAAAGTCACAGGGATCACAGACGGCATTTTTGCTGATATGACAGATGGTTGTACCAGCGAGGAAATCGCAACTTTTCGAAAGGTATTGCTTCACATTTTTGAAAAACTAAACTAAAAGGAGCGGAATCACATGGACATTTACGAAGCGATTAATGCGCGCAGGAGTATCAGGAAATATCAAAGCACAAAAGTGGAAGATGCCACATTGATGAAACTGGCCGATGCCGCAATCAAAGCGCCAAACGGCGGCAATGCACAACCTTGGGATTTCATCTTTGTGACAGATTCAGAGATGATTCAGAAGCTCTGTAGCATACTGGAAGACGTACACAGCGAGTATTTCGGGAAAGCCCGGAAGGACAATCTGGAAGGTAAGCGCTTCGAAAAAGCTGTCTCCATGTATGGACGCATGGCAGTAGCTCCTGTTTTTGTGCTTGTCTGTATGAACATTCGGAATCAGCAACTCAACCAATCCCATGAAGAATGGTCAATAACCTGGGCGCACCACAGCATTGGCGCGGCGATGGAAAACCTCATACTCGCCGCGGTAGCAGAGGGCTTAGGCACTTGCTGGCTGGGCACACCAAGCTGGAAAGGCGATGAAATCAAAGCGCTTTTAGAGATACCAGAGCATGTAGAGATCGTAGCAATGTCCCCCATCGGCGTCCCGGATGAGGCGCCAAAAGCCAGACCCCGCATGGCGGTAGAAGAAGTAACACACTTTAATAAATGGTAAATAGGAGGAACAGAACATGAAATCTTACACCTACGACGAAATCCAAATCGGCCAAAGCGCATCGGTGACGAAAACCATCAGTGAGTATGACGTATACACCTTCGCCGGCATAACCGGAGACTTCAATCCCGCCCACATCAATGAACCCTACGCGGAAGGTACCTTTTTCAAAGAGAGAATCGCCCACGGTATGTTGACTGCAAGCTTCGTCTCCACAGTGCTCGGCATGTATCTGCCGGGGCCGGGTGCGATTTTCATCTCTAACACAGCGAACTTCCTTGCCCCGGTTCGCATTGGCGATACCATCACTGCCACTTGTGAAGTTATTGAGAAGCTGGAAAAGGGCAAAGTTAGACTAAAATCCACAGTCACAAATCAAAACGGCGATGCCGTTATGACCGGCGAAAGTCTCGTCAGTGCACCGAAGGCAAAGAGGTAGATTTCGTGAGGAGGATGTACCAATGAGTCAGATCAAATACCAGATCTTCGTCCCCGGCGGCAACAAAACAGCCCTGGTCTTCGGGACAGAAGGTCTTGAAACAGACATAAAGCGCCGGTGTGAGGTCCAAGACAAGATTTTTGCCCGCCACGCAAACGATCCCGATGGGGAAGTGGAACAAGTGGGTTTTGTTGCACCGGAGAGACTAGCCCCCACCCTCATCATGGCAGGCGGGGAGTTTTGCGGCAACGCCACCCGGACTGCCGCCGCTCATTATCTGCAAAACAAAACAGGTGAGATAGAAATCACAGTCTCCGGCGCCACAAAAAAGCTCCGCGCAGGCAGACGCATCACAGGTGAGGTCTGGGCGGAAATGCCGGTCTATGAAAATCTGGCGGAGGCGATCATGCCCCTCTCAAACGGCACCTATTGGGTGCAGATGGATGGAATCTCCCACTTAATTGTTCCCCAGCGCATAGCGGCAAGCTATTTAGACCGAATCTCTGCCTGTGAGAGCAAAGCGGAGCAACTTGCTATCGCGGTGGATCTCTTAGAGAAAACCATCACGGAAAACAAGCTATCTGCGGGTGAGGCCTATGGCGTTATATTCCTAGAGAACACCATCGACATGCTCACCATGCATCCCTTCGTCCATGTGAAAACAGCGGGGACAACCTATTACGAGTCCGGTTGCGGAAGCGGTGCTATGTGCGTCGGACTTGTGAGCACCTATCTCCAGGGTGCGGGTGTAAAATTAGCCCTCCTGCAACCCTCCGGCAAAGTGATCTCCGCCGATGTGGAGCATACAGACGGCAAAGTACGCGGGAGAATCTCCGGCGCAGTTGAGTGCGGGGATATTTTGGAGCTGTAGACAGTGGATTAGACCAATAGCAAAGAACCACCCGGACGCTTGGGTGGTTCTCTCTATTGCTGTAGGGGCGATCGCCTCGATCGCCCGTGGCCTGTGGTTTCTACCGCATGATTGGTAGTGCATGAAATGCTAAAACATGCGGGCGACCGAGGCGGTCGCCCCTACAAAGGACAATCCTCAGTCCGCTTCGCGGACAGCTCCTTTACACCACAGGCACCCCTTCCGCCGAGCCAATCGCTTCGCTCTTGGGGCGTCAGTTGCGAAAGGAGCCTGAGGGGCGGCCTTGCTGTATACTGGCGGACGGCCAATGGCCGCCCCTACGTGGATTCATCCGCGTCATCCAGCGATATATACAATTCCTCAAGTTCTTGCTGTACATCAAGCAAAAGCACAAGCGCATCCGCTACTTTTGCGCTGAGGGATGGGATCTTCTTCTCCATGCGCTTAGTTTCAAAGTCAATCACGTCGTCTTTTTTGTATGAATCCATATAGATCACCTCAAAAGCATTCTACCCACAAACGAGGGTAAAGTCAACGCCCTCATTTGATAGTAACGTATGCTTTACTTAGGTGATTACATGCTTATGTATCAGAGAATACGAGATTTAAGAGAAGATGCTGATTTGAATCAAACCCAAGTTGGAGAAATCTTGGGGATTAATCAGCGCGTATATAGCAACTACGAGACAGGAAAACGGCAATTCCCAGCCCACCTAATCATCCAATTAGCCCTATTCTATAAAACCAGTACAGACTATCTATTCGGCCTGACAGACGATCCCAAGCCGTACCCACGTAAACGCGTAAAATAAACCAGAGCATATAAGTTGCTCTGGTTTATTTTTTATGATATATTGATCCCAACAAACAGCGGCATTCAAAGCCGCGGAGGAGGATATCCACATGAAGACAGATTTTTGCACACTGCCCAGTGGCGAGCAGATTTTTTACCGCGAAACCGGCGAAGGAGCACACACTCTTTTGTTACTCCATGGGAATTTGTCAAGCTCCTACTTCCTTGAGCCGCTTCTCCCCCACATCAAAGGTTGCCGTGTCATCGTCCCCGACATGCGCGGCTATGGCAACTCCAGCTACAACACGCCTTTTACCTCGCTTCTTGATCTCGCAGAGGATTTCTCCCAGTTTTGCGATGTCTTAGGCCTCAAAGACATCTACGCCGGTGGTTGGTCTACCGGGGGTGCTGTGTCCATGGAACTGGCGGCGATCCGCCCGGACTTGGTGAAAGGTCTCGTACTGATTAGCAGTGTGTCCTGTAAAGGCTTTACCATCCCGCCGAAAGATGAAGCCGGACAACCCATCCCCGGCGCGGCCTATGAGAGCCGGGAAGCTTTCGTGAAAGATCCCTTGGTGAGCGCGATTACTGGCGCTATCGAGAATCGCGATATGGTCACCCTCCGCGGCATTTGGGACGCTATGATTTTCACGAAATATACGCCCGGCGAGGAAGAGTACGCCGCATATCTCGATGAGATGTGCAAACAGCGTAGCAGTGACGATGCCTACTGGGCGCTGGTAAATTTCAACATGACCTCAGAGCCCACAGATATGGCGGAAGGAAGCGGACATATGGACTTGATCCGCTGTCCGGTACTGGCCTTCCATGGGGATGAAGATCTCGTTTTACCCCTATCCCAAGCAGAGGCGATCAAGGCCTGTTTGGGTGACCAGATGGAGCTCCATATACTGGACAATTGCAGTCACGCATCCTATATAGACTATGGGGAATCCATGGGAGCACGTATATCAGCATTTTTGGATGAACAGTAAGAAGTGAAAAGGAGGCAGTATTATGACTTTTGACGTATTTCTAAACTTTGACGGCGAGTGCCGTGAGGCCATGACATTTTACGCCCACGTATTCGGCCTCGAAATGCCCGACCACATCATGACCTATGACCAAATGCCGGGAGATGACTTCGGCGCAGGGAACGAAGGCCGTATTCTGTATGCAAATCTGCCCATCTTCGGCGCGAATGTCATGTTCTCCGACTGTCCCGCTGGAAGTCATTTTGTAAAGGGGACAAACATAGCCCTCACCCTAGGAACCCCGGACGCAGACGAGATCAAGCGGATTTTCAACGCCTTGGCAGAGGGCGGTATGGTGGCAATGCCCCTAGGCAAAACCTTTTTCAGTGAGTTCTACGGCATGGTGACGGACAAGTTCGGCATCACGTGGCAACTGAGCCAGACTCCGCTGGAGGGGACGGAATAACATAGAAAAAAGTCCTTCGCTGATGATATCAGCGGAGGACTTTTTTCTATAGAGAATCAATATTATAGCGGCATCAAAAGATTTCGTTTTCAGCTACACTATGCATAGTCAATAGTATCACAAAATAGACATTTGTAAATGTCATTACAAGTACAATGTCATACAAATTCCGAATATCGTTTATTGATGACAAAATACAAACTCATTTTGATGCATTATGACGAAACCAGCAGTATGCAAACGATTGCATTCACAGAATTCTGTTGACAAGATTTCTTATCAGATGTATCATGAAATAAATATAAGTACAGGAATCAAGCCTGTGATATCATGTGAAAGAGGAGAGAATACTATGCCGAAAACATTTAAATTTACAAAAGAAAAAACCGCACTGATCGTCGTAGACTTGCAAAACGATTTCGTCCGTCAAGGCGCGCCCCTGCTTGTGGAAGAAGCCTTAGCAACCCTTGCACCCACTAAGAAGTTGATTGATTTTGCAAGGGCGAATAACATGCCCATCGTATTCCTGAAATTCGTCACCGGAAAAACCCCCAGCCTGCTCTGGAACTGGAGTCCGGCAATCGAGGCTGACCAGTGTTGTCAAAGAGGGTTTGAGCGCTATTATCCCGATATTGACAGAGTAGAGCAGTGTTCTGATGTAGTTGAGGAACTGAAACCCATCCTGCCGGAAGACTATGTCATTGAGAAATACCACTACTCCGCCTTCCGCAACACCTCTCTCGTGGATGTGCTCCGCAGTGAGGGTGCAGATACCGTCATCGTCACGGGGACAGTCACACAAATCTGTGTTGCAGACTCCATACATGACGGCACAGCAGAGGGCTTCCAGATGATTGCCATATCAGACTGTGTCTCCACATGGGATTCCATGCAACAGCAATCAGTGCTGGAAAATGTTGCCTATAAGTATGGCATGGTGATGACCTCTGATGAAGTAATAGAGGCGCTCAACTAGATCCGATCAAGCCAAAGGAAATATCCCAGGCGGTATGAATCGCATTTCGATCCTGCCGCCTTTTTCATTATGTGTCTGACAGAGCAGGTGGTGTAAGAGATGGCGAGCATCAAAGATGTAGCGGAGTATGCGGGAGTATCCACCAGTACGGTGTCGAGAGTACTCAGCGGGAAAATCCCTGTCAACGATGAGACGAGAGCAAAAGTGTTTGCCGGGGTTCATGCCCTCAACTATAAACCCAATCTATTAGCCAAAAGCCTGAAAATGGGTCGCACAGACACGATTGCCCTTATGGTACCCAGCATACAAAACCAGATATTTCCCGTAATCGCCCGGGGTGTGGAAGATACGGCACGGAAAAATGGATTTACTACCATTCTATGCAATACAGACGAAGATGTAGATATTGAGAAGATGTACATCAACAAACTCCGTACCCGCTGGATTGACGGGATCATCATCGGCTCCATGTTGCCGGATTCTGCCCATATCAACAAATTGCGGGAAGAGGGATTCCCCATCGTCCTTGCCACCCGGCACTATGATAAGCGCATAGATGCTGTCACCATCGACCATCACCAGGCCGCCTATGATGGCACAACATACCTAATCCGCACAGGCCACAAACGAATTGCAGTAGCCCTCGGCCGCCGAGAGCTGAATGTATATAGAGACCGCTTTGCGGGGTACTTAAAGGCTTTGGAAGATCACGGAATCCCCTTTGACAAGGCGCTTCTCATGGAGGAGCAGAGCGGCGCAAACGATTTCTATTCTCTGACCAGAAATCTGCTCTCCGGCGGCGAAAAGCCGGATGCCATCTTTGCCACCAGTGATCCAAAGGCTGTGGTCATACTCCGTGCCCTTAAAGACGCAGGGGTTTCAGTACCGGAAGAGGTTTCTGTTCTAGGGATTGACAATATTGAAATCGCCTCTCTCATTGAACCGCCTCTTTCCACTGTCTCCCAGCCCCTTTATGACATCGGCGCCATTGCGGCGCAAAAGCTCTTGGGACTCATTGCCTACAAAGATAAATACGGCGTATTGCCGGAACCCACGATAGATATTTTAAGCGCGGATCTCATTATCCGCAAGTCAACACGATAAGAAGCACATAGGAGGATGTATATGGCAAAGCACGAAAAGTTTCAATTTGCAGATAAGGAAGCGCTCAGAGCGAAAATAGCGGAGCTTGATTGTAATATCACACTCAGCGAAGATAGCTCAGCACTCCAAAACCCTGTCCGGGTCGGAAGCAAAACAGCCCCTAATAGAGTTGCCGTCTTACCCATGGAGGGGTGCGACTGGACAACAGAGGGATCCCTCACAGAACTTGCAGAGCGGCGCTATCTCCGCTTTGCCAAGGGAGGCGCCGGACTCCTATGGTGGGAGGCTTGTGCTATAGTACCCGAAGGACGCGCCAATCCCCTCCACATGATGCTAACTGCTGAAAACGCGGGAGTCCTTGCAGAACTCCTTGAAAAGTGTAATCAGACAGCGGCGGAGCAAAATGGAGCGGGACATAAGCCCATCAACATCCTACAACTCACCCATGCCGGACGCTACAGCCGCCCGGAGGGGCACAAGATGACGCCCATCATCCCCCAGCATGACCCACTGCTGGATCCCCGCGCTGGCATAGACGATAGCTACCCCGTGGTGACAGATGAATATCTGGATAGTCTCCCGGCACACTATGTCAAAGCGGCGCTCTTGGCGCAAGCGTGTGGGTTTGATGGTGTGGATATCAAGGCCTGTCACCGGTATTTGGTGAGTGAGCTCCTAGCTTCTCACAAGCGAGCCGGAAAATACGGCGGCAGTTTTGAAAACCGCACGAGACTTCTGTTAGATGTGGTGAGAGCAGTGAGAAAAGCCGTCTCTCCGGACTCTATAATAGCCACCAGACTGAACATCACCGATGCCCACCCATATCCTTATGGTTTTGGTGTGCAGGCGGAAGAGGGCAGTATGGAATATGACCCAAGTGAGCCCCTACGTCTTGTAAAACTTCTCGCGGAAGAGGGTGTACAGCTCATTTGCACCTCTGCGGGCAGTCCCTATTATACGAATCCCTATGTACCAAGACCCTTCGACGTGGGCATCTTGGGTGCACCCACTCCGCCGGAACATCCACTGGAAGGGGCGGCGCGTCTGTTCGCCCTCACACGGGACGTCCAACAAGCGGTTGGGGCGCATATCCCAGTGGTCGGCAGTGGATATAGCTGGCTGAGAGAGCTTGCACCTTATGTAGGCGCCGCGAATATAGAAGCCGGAAGCGCTGGTTTTATGGGACTCGGCCGCCAAAGCTTTGCTTATCCGGATGCACCGCGGGATATCTTAGCCGACGGCATGAATCCGCAAAAGGTTTGCATTGCCTGTTCCAAATGCACCCAAATCATGCGCGACCACGGACGCACTGGCTGTGTGATCCGAGACAGAGAGCTCTATGCGCCCCTATTCAAAGAATCACGTGAAGACGCAATCCAGCGTGAGAAAGGGGAATAGACATGAAACAGACAGCCATCATAACCGGCGGAAGCCGGGGAATCGGTTTTGCCATTGCCAGACAGCTGGGACAAGAAGGCTATAATCTGGTGCTATTCGCCCGGGGAGATATCGAAACCTGCCGGGAGAACCTGAACCTTTTAGATGCAGACAACACACCTTGGCTTTATATACAAGGGAACATAGACAAGACAGAAGATCGTAAGCGGCTCATAGAAGAAGCGGTTTCTCGCTTTGGTGCGATCCATGTGCTAATCAATAACGCAGGGGTAGCCCCTGCCACACGGACAGATTTGCTTGAAATGAGTGAAGAGAGCTTTGACCGTGTGGTGGGTATCAACACAAAGGGTACCCTCTTCATGAGCCAACTTGCCGCCAATCAAATGCTGACACAAGACTATACAGACAGAAAGCGCGGCACGATTATCAATATCTCTTCTTGCTCAGCGGAAGTCTCCTCCATCAATCGGGGAGAATACTGCATCTCAAAGGCGGGCATCTCCATGGTAACAAAACTCTTCGCCGACCGCTTGGCAGGTGAGGGCATCTACGTCCATGAGATCCGCCCCGGGGTGATTGCGACAGATATGACCAGTACTGTCCAAGAAAAGTATGACAGGCTGATCGTCGAAGGTATATTTCCCATCAAACGCTGGGGGACATCGGAAGATGTGGCGGCGGCAGTCAGTGCCTTTTGCGGAGAATCCTTCCTATACACCACCGGCAACTACGTGGATGTGGACGGCGGTTTCCACATCAGGAGACTATAATCTACATAAAAAGGAATTATGTAAATGAAAAAATCTTCAATTCAGATTGGCAAGTATGAGATCCCGGTATATGCACAAAACACAGTCATAGTCGGCACAGGCGCCGCCGGATATAACGCGGCGGATCGCCTCCATCAGTATGGACAAACGGATATTACCGTTGTCACAGAGGGGATCATGTCCGGCACATCCCGTAATACAGGCTCTGATAAGCAGACTTATTATAAGCTCACCCTCTCAGGCTCAGATCCTGACAGTGTGGGCGAGATGGCGAAGACGCTGTTCAACGGACAATGTGTGGATGGCGATTTGGCGCTCTGTGAAGCGGCACTATCCGCAGGGAGCTTTCTGCGCCTGGTGGAGCTGGGTGTCGAGTTTCCACGGAATCAGTATGGGGAGTACATCGGCTACAAAACTGACCACGACCCCCGCCGCCGCGCCACCAGTGTGGGGCCTTATACCTCCAAGATGATGACGGAGCAACTGGAAAAGTCGGTACATGCAAAAGGGATCCAGATTTTTGACAGAATGCAAGTCGTCAAAATACTAGTGACAGACAATCAAGTGGCGGGACTCCTATGCCTCAACCTGGACAAGCAGGGGACGAGGGAACAATTTGCCGCCTTTGCTTGCAAAAATATCGTCTACGCCACAGGGGGACCAGCCGGGATTTATCACGATAGCGTATTCCCCCACGGACACTATGGTGCAAGCGGCATCGCCTTTGAGGCGGGGGTGAAGGGTAAAAATCTAACGGAATGGCAGTTCGGCCTCTCTTCCATCGCACCCAGATGGAACGTCTCCGGTACATTCATGCAGGTCTTGCCGAAGTTTGTATCAACCGATCCAGAGGGCGGCGAGGCCAGAGAGTTTCTGGAAGACTTTTTCACAGACCATGGCGCCATGTTAGGGAACATCTTCCTCAAAGGCTATCAATGGCCCTTCGATGTACGCAAAGTGACAGAGGGTTCCTCTATTATTGACATCCTCGTATACATGGAAACATGCAAAGGCCGCCGCGTCTTCCTCGATTTCAGAGAAAACCCCGGCGGCAGATCAATAGACTTCAGCACACTCCCCGAGGAGGCGCGGCGCTATCTGGAAGACGCAGGGGCTTACTTCGGCTCACCCATTGAGCGCCTGCTTCACATGAATGCACCTTCTGTGAGCTTTTACAGGGACAAAGGTGTCGATCTATTGACAGAACCCTTAGAGATTGCACTCTGCGCCCAGCACAACAATGGCGGCCTAGCCATTGATGCCTGGTGGCAGACCAATGTAGAAGGCTTTTTCGCAGTGGGTGAAGTTGCGGCAAGTCACGGCGTATACCGCCCCGGCGGAAGCGCCCTCAATGCAGGGCAAGTCGGCAGTACCCGCGCCGCTATGTACATTGCGGCAAAGCGAGGCGGGGAAGCGAATCCTGATTTTCAAGCCCAAGTAGAATCTGCAATTCTAGATGTGGTAGAACTAGCTGATACGGTGCTGGGTGAGCAGGAAACCGCACAGGAACTGTGGGATACCTTTGCCATCCGTATGAGCCGTTATGGCGGCGCCATCCGAAATCGGGACATGCTAGACGAGACTCTGGCTGATGTGCAAAGCTTACTCCGATCATTTAGAGAAACCGTGCGCATCAGTGACCCTCGAGATATCTGGAAAGTCTATCGGCTTTGGGATACCTTGCTTTCACAGAACCTGTATCTCGGTGCCATGGGTGACTACATAGAAGCGGGCGGCAAAAGCCGGGGAAGCGCTCTCTATACAGACCCAAGCGGAGAGAAACCATATAAGTCCCTGCCAGACATGTTTGTCTTTAATGAGGATGATGGAAGCCGCGGCAATCTCGTACAGGAAGCAATCTTCTCTGAGGCGGCTTGCCAATACACATGGCGAGAGGTGCGGCCCATTCCAGCGGACGATGACTTCTTTGAAAATGTCTGGAGAAGCTTCCGTGAGACAGGAAATATATAAGGGAAAGAGGTGCATGACCTTGTCAAACCGGAAAAGCGATATTGGAAGTTACTATGAGCAAATACAGGGACTCAGCGCAAGTTATCCCGGGGAGCTGTCATTTCTCCATGACAAATGGAGTGATATTGAGGCTTGGCGTACAACGGCAAGAGAGAAAGTCCGCGACCTGCTCTCCTACGATCCGCCCAAGGCATCCCTGAACCCAGCCACAATCAGCCGGACAGATATGGGTGGGTATATCCGGGAAGAAGTGGAATTCAATGTATCAGCCCTCAGCAGGATCAGCGGCACCTTACTCATCCCCAAACAAGGAAAAGCTCCCTTTCCGGCAGTAGTCGCCCTCCATGACCACGGCGGCTACTATTATCACGGACGGGAGAAGCTTTTAGATACCCCGGATGAGCCGGAGATACTGCGCGCCTTCAAAGAAGAACTATACGAAGGCGTCTCATGGGCAACAGAGATTGTCAAAGAAGGGTACGTAGTGTTGATCATCGACGCCTTCTACTTCGGAGAAAGGCGAGTAGATTACGATAGCCTCTCAGACGAGATCAAAGCTCTATACGGCGATCCCTTGAAAGGCTTAGAAAAAGACAGCGAGGCTTACATCAAGGCCTTCAATGAAATGAGCCAGAAATATGAGGCCATCCTAATCAAACACATCCTGACAGCAGGCGCCACATGGGCAGGGATCATGGCACATGATGACCGAGTATCTGTGGATTACCTATTGACCAGACCAGAGGTAGACCCAAAGCGCATCGGCTGTGCGGGACTCTCTCTCGGCGGATACCGCGCCGCACTTCTAGCGGGGACAGATCCCCGAATCTCCTGTGCGGTGGTGACAGGATGGATGCCAAGCTATCAGTCCCTACTCCACAGTCATTTGAGAGACCACACCTATATGGTCTACATCCCGGGACTTTTGCGGCATATGGAGTTCCCGGATATCCTAAGTACCTTTGCCCCGAATCCGCTCTTTGTCCAACAGTGCCGAAAGGATAGCCTCTATCCGGAAGCGGGTATGCAAGAGGCCGCTGATCGAATAGAGGCGGTATATCAAAAAGCAGGTACACCAGAGCGGTTCCAATATGCCTTTTACGATTGCCCCCACTGCTTTGGGCAGAAAATGCAAAAGGAGGCATTTGCCTGGCTGAGAGAACACTTATAGACGATCAGGCCAAATTGTGATTTGCCAGGCGTTTCTTCAGAAGGAATACGTTGAAGAGCAGACTAAGCAAGCCGCAAACAAGTACCAATACGAAAAGCGGCATAAACCCGATATGTTCCAAAGCAGGCGCCAACCCGAGGACGATCACGGTGGAAAGCGCCATAGAGATGGCAGTATGTACACCCACATAGAGGGGAAGCTTTGCGGCTGGGCTCACTTCGCCTAAGAGCAGTGTTACAATCAATGGAAAACCAGTGTTGCTAATATTTGCCAGTACCCAGGCCACGAACAAGAAGCTGAGTGAATGGGTGCCGAGTGCAATCACACCTGCGGTGACTGTGAGACAGGCGGCTATGATCGCCACCACTCTTGGCCCATGCCGATCCGCAATATAGCCAAAACCCACATGAGCAAGGGCGCCGAACAAGATCGCCAATCCTGTAAGCATAGCGATATGAGCCTCTGTCGCGGAGAATGCTTGTATGGCATAGAGGGTGTAGTAGGGAAGCAGGGCATTTGCGATAGCCAGAAACAAAGAGGTTAGAATCATGGCGCGGAAGGATGGATTTTCCTGCATAGAAGAGGGCATTTCTTTGATGTATTGGGACAAACCCATTGGCTCATTGGGCACTGCCTCTTTGCTTTGACGCATGAAGAAGAAAATCAAGGCATTGATCAATAAGAAAAAGAGTCCAAAGGCAAAAACCAGCATGAAGTTATAAGGGAAAGTAAAGCGGAGCAGGAGCAGGGGGATCAATGCGGTCATGCCTACACCAATAAAGGAGCCAATGGCGTGTCCCACACCGCGAATGGCGCCCCGCTGATCCGGCGGCAGGAGCTTTAGCACGAGAGGCGTATGGAATATCGCATAGGAGCCTGCGAAGATATTGAAAATAGCCCAGAAGATTAAAAACAAAGTAACCAAAAGCGCGTGTTCACTGGAAAATACGGGTATAAGCAAAACGAAAAGTAAGAAAATCAAGCGTTGCAGAAGCAGAATTTTTCCAAATGTCCGATTCATGACAGTGGAATGAGAGGCAATCACCCCGAAAAGCGGTTGGCTGAAAAAGCCGCATATCATGGTCATGGAAGCGGCTAAGGCAATCTGGAAGGTGGAAGCGCCAAGCTGGTACAGGAAAAAGGGGATTACCGCCGTGATGGAGATGAAGGCCATAGAGGGCATAAAGGAAATCCCGTCGATGACGAACATTTTCAGATTGTGCCGGATATCTTTTTGGCTACCGTACATATGAGAGTGTCTCCTAATCTGGTTTAACTACATATTCACAGAAACAGAATGGAAGCGATCAAAACACCGCTTCCATTCTGTTTGTTTCATCTCTTTCGTGAAGAGTTTTGCGATATCTTATATTTTCAGCGACTTGAAGTATCCCAAAAACGCTTCATTCTTTGTCAGCATCTCTTGGGTCAATTCTCTGATTTCCGCCATAGACAACACGGCGCTGGTCAGCGGATCAAACAGATTAGCTTGGAAGACTTTCCATGGATCTCCTTCGATCGCCGCATTGACTGCCATTTCCTCAATCTGGGCGGACAGGCCAACCATAATAGCCAGATTATCCGGCAGAGGCCCGGTATGGATTCGCTCTAGACCAGTCTTTGTCGCAAGCACTGGTGTCTCCACACAGGCCAGATGGGGCAGATTGCTGATGATACCCTTGTTTAGATGGTTGCCATTGAACACAAAGGGCTCTCCGTCTCCGAATAGGGCGTTGAAAATATTAGCCGCGTATTCTTCGCTCCGCTCTAGATCCACCTCTGGATGATCAATGTCTTCCTTAAAGCGTGCTTCCCAAGTGGATTCCGCGTCTAGATATTCGTTTAGGATATAGGCATGTGCCCCCGGATTCCAGTTGGTGCCGTGGATGCAATATTTTTCAATCAGATCAGGACGTTTTCTGAACCATGGGTTATATTCTGAATTATGCCCGGAGGATTCTGTGGGGTAATACCCCAGTTGCAAATACATCTCATTGCGAACCGGCTCGGCGTTGGCAACCGCCGGGTCGTTCTGCACTTTATCCAGAATCAAAGGATAGGCGTCTTTGCCATTCCATTTGAAATCCAGATAGAAGGCTTGGTGATTGATCCCGGAGCATGTATAAGTCACTTCACTGGGTTTCGCGCCGATCCACTCTGCCAGCATTTGTGCAGTACCTTGGACGCTATGACAGAGACCTGTAACATTCACCTTAGAGAGCCGCTGTAAATAGCTACAGAGCATGGCCATCGGATTTGTGTAATTGAGTACGATGGCATTGGGGCAGAGGGCTTCCACATCGCGAATGATATCCAGCATCACAGGCGCTGTACGCAAAAAGCGCATAACCCCAGCGGGTCCACGGGTATCACCTACGTTGATATCTATCCCATATTTCTTTGGTATTTCAATATCATGCCGCCAAACGTCCACGCCGCCTTGCAAAATGGTGATGAGGACACCGTCAGCGTTTTCTAAGGCTTTTTTGCGGTCAGTTGTGGGATGAACCGTGGCGGAATAGTTTCCGGCTTTGATTATCTTTTCGATAGCCTTTGCCGCATATGCCAGCCGTCCCTCATGGATATCCATCAAATGGATTTCGGAGTCTTGGAAAGATTCAAAGCTTAAAATATCTTTGGCAAGATCTCTCGTAAAACCCAAAGAACCCGCACCGATAAACGTGAATTTTCTTTTCATAGAATTCGTCCTTATCATAGTTTAGTAGCTTATCCTTTAACGCTACCCATAACCATGCCTTTCGTAAAGTATTTTTGCAAGAATGGATAGATCGCCAGAATCGGAACCAAACCGAGGAACAACTGCGCCGCACGGCCTGAGCGTTCATTCATACGTGCGATCAACTGCAAGAAGTCAGGTCCCATGGCACGGATCAGGTCTTGGAAATTGGTCAGCAAAGTTTGAAGATAGGTTTGGAGCGGGAAATTGTCCGGGCTGTTCATAAAGATCATGCCGAGGAACCACTCATTCCAGTGATGCACGAAGGAAAAGAGCGCCACAGTGGCCAGCGCCGGCTTTAGTACCGGCAACATAATGAGCACCAAGGTGGAGATATATCCGGCCCCGTCTATCATTGCCGCTTCTTCTAGCTCTTTCGGCAAGCCCCGGATGAAATTCATCAAGATAATCATAGAGAAAACAGGTAGTCCGCCTGGTACAACCAAAGACCAGATCGAATCAAGCATTCCCAAGTCAGAAATCAAGATATAGAAGGGAATGATACCGCCGCCGAAGATCATGGTGATGGCGAAAAACGCCATGTAATAGTTTCTCGCACTGAATTCCTGGGTGGTCTTAGACAAAGGATATGCAGTCGTGACCAGCAAAAACATATTGATCGCTAAGCCCAGCACCACTCTTTGGATGGAGACCCAAAAAGCTTGTATAAATCTGCCGGACAGAAAGGCAAAGCGATAGGCTTCTGTCGTAAAGCCCATAGGCCAAAATGTAACCCTGCCCCCGACCACATAGTGCGCCGAGCTGAAAGAAACTGCAAGCATATGGATGATGGGCAGTGCGCAGAGCAAACAAACGGCACCCATAAAGACATAGTTGAAGACGTTAAATACACGCTCGCCTCTTGTCATAAACTTCATAACTTATACCTCTCCCCTAGAATATTTTGTAGTTGGCAACCTTGTAAGCAAACCACAAGGAAAGCGACATCAGAACCGCGGACACAACAGCTCGCATGAGACCGACGGCGGCACCAACGGAGAACTGTCCGCCTTGCAGACCCAATCGGAAGAGATAGGTGTCCAAAATATCCCCGGTGGAATAGACAACGGGAGAATACAGATTGAATATCTGGTCAAACCCGGCGTTTAAGACATTCCCCATATTCAGGGTCAGCATAAGCACAATGATAGGCATCATCATGGGCAGAGTAATCGACCAGATTTGCCGAAACTTGCTTGCGCCGTCAACAACAGCTGATTCATAAATTTGCGGGTCGATTGAAGTAATCGCGGCAAGGTAAACCACAGTGCCGAACCCGAAGGTTTTCCACACATCTGACCAGATCATCGTCCAGGGGAAGATATTCGGATTGGTCAAGAAGGGAACCCGATCAAAACCTAAGGCCATAATGAAGGTGTTCAAAATGCCGTCGGAAGCCAAAATGGTCTGCATAACGCCCGCTAGGATGATCCAAGAAATGAAGTGGGGTATGTAGATGATGGTCTGGAAAAATCGCTTTGCAAAAGCGAGCCGTATCTCGTTGAGAAGGATAGAGAAGGTAATGGATGCGATGGTAGCAAAGAGTATTTTGAATATAGAAATAAAGAAGGTATTCGAAATCGTCCGAACAAAGGCCGGTTGAGAAAAGAGCCACCTGAAATTATCAAGCCCCACCCATGGAGAACCGGAAAATCCGTGAACCGGGTGGAAATCTTGGAAGGCCATGATGAGCCCGTACATAGGACCATAGGAAAAAATCAAAGTAACAATAAACGCAGGTAATATAAGTAGATGCAAAGGCCACTCTTTACGAAAGCGCCGCACAATCCTGCCGCCTCCGCCGAAGTAACGTTCTTTCTTTTTCTTTCCAACGGGAACCGCCAGTTGAGAAGCGCTACCAGTAGCTGTGCCCATATAAGATACCCCCCTAATCAGAACGCTTGCCGCTACCTCTGTGATGGGGCTTGCGACAATCTATAGTATAACATATCATAACAGCTGTGTGTCATCATATGTCTTGTTTTCTCATTTGAAAACTTCGGGGAAACTTTCCGAGAAAGTTTCCCCGAAGCTAGGTTTACACAGAATTACGAATTACTTAACCAAAATGTGCATTTACAGCATCTTCCATGATTTGTCCGCCCTGTGCATACCACTGCGCCAGGATGGTCTCGAAATGACTGACTGGGAACGCGCCGATGATGATTTGCATAATGCCTTCAATCAGACCGTCGCTTGGGTTACCGGCCTGTGTAAACTCTGGCAAAGAGCGTGCCCACATTGCTGTTTGCACGATGTGACCGTTGTCAAACAGG
>Ga0131853_10002492_pt1 | contig 32873 bp, 23 predicted proteins | sample TergutLab28metaG_FD_92764 | JGI IMG/M metagenome (GOLD analysis project Ga0131853, IMG submission 92764) | Labiotermes labralis P1 segment gut microbial communities from Petit-Saut dam, French Guiana - Lab288 P1 (version 2) (version 2) | ecosystem: Host-associated > Arthropoda: Insects >... | reverse complement strand
TAACGCATCAAATAAGTCGCAAGCTCCTGAGGATGGATGTATTAACATCCGAAACATGTTGAGCAGTAAATAAGGAAATAATAAAGCAAGTGACATCAAGTTGGTCTCTCTTTATTCAACTATCAAGATGAAGCACGGTCCAATAAACATAAGAGCCTACAATTTAATTTGCATAATAATCCCAAGATATGGAAAAAGATTTCAGCTTACAAGGTGACTTACCATTAAGCTTCTAAATGACAGTGAAAAAGGCTAAATGCAACACACTGTGGCTAACATACAGAAATTATTAGGTTCAATGATCTAAATTAACAACCTTTGAAAAATATGACCAGATATCAGAAGAAATTATTAAACAGTATATAGTATGAATAAACAGATAGTAACCACATTTTGTTACTGCAGCAGACGGGAACAAGTGGCATGCCATTTTTTACTTGAGTACAAGCTGCCCTATATTCAGCATAATATTTAATTACTAACTGTAAAGTTAAAAAATGTAACATGGACAAGTACTGCCACACTCTTTAGTTGTGGGCATTATTCCATGCTGAATACCATGACAGCATTACGTACAATAACTCTGACTAAGTTGCTGGTTTCTGTGTGGAGGCAAGTACAACACAAGAAGACAGGCACACTACATCTGAAGAACTTGATTTGATCGCATCTCTCTGAGTAGCCCACACACCTTTCACTCAATACTCCATTGGTGCACACAGCCATTTACCCACATACAGGTAATTACAAAACTGACAGTGAGGACGGATTTCATACCTGGATTGTCAGGCACTGAGTCTAACGCTATTTCTTCCAGAATGAGAGCCTTTACTCTTTTTACTGATGCTAGCATGAGGTGTTCTTTAGGTAGCAGTTTCTCCATTATGATTATAGCTTTCTCTGCATGGTCACTGCAAAAACAATGGATCAAAATATATATATATATATATATATATAATAATATACTAACTTACATGTACAAATATTTAATCAATTTTTGTTACAGTAAAACCTCACAAAACTGCAAGTATGCAAGCACCATCAATCTCACAGTAAATCATTACATGTGTCTCAGACTAACAGCTGCACACTGTAATAATTGGTATTAAAACATTTTGTGAATTTTTTCTTAAAAATGTGACCTCCATCGTGACTTCCAGTCATGTAAGTGTACTACACACACACACACACACACAGTAGAATTTCTTTAATCTGCCACCCATGAGACCAGAAGACAGGTGCCAGATTACCAAATATTACACTACCTACATTGACCTACGTTTTTCACATGATATTTGATATTTTATTATGGCTCCTATACTTGGGCTGCAACTAATTACAGGAGTATTTAATTGGACATCTCCTTCAGCTACAGGGTCTTTAAAGTTTTGTAGCCAGCCATCAGAGAATGTGCACTTGTCAGTTACTGTTATTTCATAATAAAAAGACTTAGCTCTTTCACTTATAAACCAGTTAAAAAACTTCTTGTCCAGTTATACTGATTTAGGTTGTATCTATGTCTTTCGCTTGAAAAGGCCCTCACACTTTCACTTGACAACAAAAAAAACTGGAATTAGACCTTCTGTTTCCTTATATCATGGATACTCGACAGTCCAATGTGTATGAAGCCATAATCACACTGCAGCCTTTGCCACTTTCAAGCCTTCTAATTATTTCAGGTTTCTGAGGAACTGTTAAAGTTACGTGTTTCCTTTTGCCAGCAGTACCTCACTCACTCCTCTTCGCATCCTCTGAAACCATTAAAACAGTCTGATGGGATTGATAAAGTCCAGATAACCCAAGAAAATGTCATGGAATCAGTATGCATACCAGGAGTTACCAAAAGCAAAACTTTCAGTCTTGGGACTATTTTCTTGCAGTGCCAAACCATTAGGAGTGCCAGATTATCAGCAGCCAGATTAAAGGAATTATGTCATGTGTGTGTGTGTGTGTGTGTGTGTATGTGTGTGTTTCATTTCCTACACTAACGCCAGGGATCAGAATTCTCCTTCACAAGCTAAGTCACTCGGTTACTCAAGGAATAGAATGTAATCTGTAGGCTCCCACCACTTACCACTGGTCTATACTCTGACAGAGATAAATCAAGTCTAAACCCAACACCCTATTTAATGAAGTTTCAGTTTAATACACACTGTCATCAATGCACAGGCCTCTGAAGTAGCCTATCTCCTCCTGTAGTTTCTCCACCAAAGTGTTGTATTTATTTCTCATCTCTCCCCATGTATGCTGAACAGTCCACTTAAAAATGGAACCCACATTATCAGCTACATTATCTGGCTCTGTATGATTCATTCTTGGTATTCAATTATAAAACCAACTTAAAGCACAGATTACAAACATATTCAAAAGTAAAACTCCTACATGTTTTGGCACATCTGTTGGCTATCTCAATATTAGTCTATAAATGTTGCAGCAAGTGTGCAAACAGGTGCAAGCAATTGCGTGGCATAGATGTCCCCTCAGTACTTACTCTAGGTTCAGGGTGTTTCCTTATAGTTTAATCCCCATGTGTTTGTGTACACATGCTTAGTCATACACATCAACAAGCCTGCAGAACAGTCTACCTACAGTATTTAATTGTAACGCATTTACATAAATATTTGATGTACACTTGTGAGGACATCAGCTTGAGTTTTAAAACGAAAAGTATGGTGTGTATATATATATATATATATCTCCATATGTATTTATCTGATCCCTGATGATGGCAGACTGCTGAAATGTGCTGGATCTTCAATCAGTAAATATGTTTCTAACAGAACTTTGTTGGTATTTCTTGTAATATAACACTACTGAGATTATATGTAGACAAAATGTTGGCTCATTATTGAAACTTATTTGAAATTTCACCTTGTTCCTCATGTATGCCTTCCACCATATATGACATCATTAGGGTATTTCCAATCCATTCCACAACTTCTGCTTAAAATTAAAAGATGTCAATGACCGGCATCCATCATTTCTACAGATTAAACAACCAATAACTGAAAACCTCTCAGCACAATATATCTGCAATATGTAACCTTGATACACTTCCCTGGCATAGCATACAAAGTGCTCTAGCTGCACAAGAGAACACCAGTAAAATATTAATATAATGATGACAGCATTAAATCCCAATACCTTGGAAATAAGGAAGATTAAAATCATATAAAACAAGGACTGATACTTAGAGTACAAAAAACTACTGACACCAGACATAATTTCCATGGTACTTATCATGATGAAAACTCTTTTGTTTACTTGTGAATTAGCACACCCACTGAAATCAGTGTACAGCCTGAGGTCTGTACCAAGCAATACACATAATTATAAGAACCCATGAGAATTACATAGCTTATTGCAACATAATCCTTCTTCCCACCCTGTGAACCAATTTTGACTATTAATCATAATAATTTATAGGAATGCATATATGACACAACTGTAAAGTCAGCAGTAATTATGTTGTACATTAATGTTTCCCAGAAATAACACTATAAACAGATAAAGGAAGGTTTAATATAAACCTCTAAGGTTGTGAGACAGTGTTTTATTATTTAACATAAAAACAGCACCTGTACTTACCGAGCTTTATTGAACCTTCCAGAGCTATATTCATACACATAGAGTGCATAGGCCAGTTCTTCATGAGCTACAGCAACATGAAGATTGAACTTGCCAAATATTGCTTCACGAATCTCCAGTGCAGTCTGCAAAAGGGAAGTCCATGTAACCATATAATGGGTTTGTTTTATAAATAAATAAAGAAAATTCATTTCAAATTTCTTTCTGGACAAATAGGTAGCATATCCATTCATCTGCAGATGAATCCATGATTATATGTGTACACGTTGATGACATACATGCTGCATGCACACACGTGTGTGAAGATAGTATGCTTGGCACTGCATTATACTCTCCACACTACAAACATCATATACAAAGAACATGTGTAACTTTCCCAATAACTTTTTTTAATTTTCATTTTTTGATCTGCCACTAGTGCATTATGTTTCCCACCAGGAAAAAAGAAATGAAACTTTTCAGTTGATGTTTTCACATCAACAAGAGCCGTTCAGTGGAAAACCAGAAAAGTTGTATTAAAAATCGCATGTATGACCGATATCATTGTGTGTAGGGTATGCGAAGGCGGTGACCTTGAGCTACCAATAGATGGTGTTGGCACAACTGCGGCACGCATAGGAACCTGGGAAACAGTTCGACAAGAAGACGGTGCCCTTGCAACAGTGCACTAAGCAAGAGTAGCGAAGTGTTGTGAGATTTTTGTTTAGCGAAGGCATGAAACCTACACAGATTCATCGTCGGATGAGAATTCAGTACGGTGACAGGTGTATGAGTCATACACAAGTGTATGAATGGACTGAGATGTTCAAGAACGGCGTCTCTATTGTGGAGACGAGACGACGATGAGGTTCGGTCAGCTGTGCATGAGTGGCTGCGCACGCGTCCGAAAGAATTTTTTTCCCGCGGAATCTACGCGCTTGTCAAGCACTGGCGTAAGTGCATTAAACTAGAAGGGGACTATGTTGAACAGTAATAATATAATTATTTCAGTGTTTGCAATAAATGCTCTGTAAACAAATAATTCCGGTTTTCCACTGAACCATCTGGTATAAATGTATGATGCTACTTTCAGTTACGGCACATTGCAGGATCAACTTTAAATGCAACAAAAGGTGAAAGTTACCAACATAAATTTTTATTAGAAACATTAATTGCTAGAATAAGCCTGCCACTGCACATTGGTAATTACTAGTTTAATGTAAAGAAAAAAATGCAAGAGACATTACACATAAAATGGGGAGTGGTTCCAGCAATAACCACTAACACAGAGTACATGTCAGTGCAAGATGGATGAATATACTGTTCATTTCACACATTATACCACACCATAATTAGACCCTGCTAGCGCAATTAAACAATGCAACTGCTGCATCTGACACAGCAGCAAGCTGTATGTATGTTAAAAGCACATCTGGTTTCTGTTCCATAATGAGGGGAAATGTTTACTCATTATGTGGAAAAGAAGTTGCTGCATTTTATATCATACAATAAATGTATTAACACAAATTACATTAATAACAAGGCATATGCAGAACAAGATGCTGCAGCAGTAAAACTATCTGGCATGCTTTCCTTAAACTGGTACCAACTTTCATGAAACGCAAGCACAGGCAGCCACCATAACATACACATTTCAAGTTCCTACAATCTGTAACAACATCACACAGGCATGACCTTGTGTGATGATAGTAGCACTATGACATTTATGTTACAGAAGTGACATGATGGATTAGAATGGAAGTTATGTGAAAGTAATTTCTACAGAATGTGAAATAATAGTATGATAGCCATGAAAAATACATTTTAAAATTTCAGACTGTTGGTGGTAATGGGGCTAGGTATATATAAGTTGGTAAAGACCTGGATCATAAACATACCCACACATTATGCATTAATGAAGTAAAGGACAAATGTATGTTAAAACACAACAAGTTTATTAGCTGGGTGTTAATGAAACAACATGTTTAGGCCTACTCAGAGGCCATCTCTTAGCAGCTCCTCTATTTCCCACCTAAATAGGAGCTTAAACATCAAAATTAAACTGAAACATGCAGAAGGACAATAGTATGCATATGTAATGTAAACAAAGAATTCACTGAAGCATGCAATTCAGACTTGGACACAATTAACTGTGATGAAAGTGAGAATGTCTAATTGTGGTGATAGAGGGTCATTGATTCATTTGCCCCATATAAAAGTCCAGGTATGGATGGGATATTCCCGGCTCTACTGCAAGAGGGACAGGAGGACCTTATTCCTTACCTGGTCAGGATCTTTCATGCCTGCCTGGCAACTGGATATGCTCCAGCCATGTGGCGCCAGGTTAAGGTAGTGTTTATACCTAAGCCCAGTAGGAATTCCATGCGGACCAAGGGATTTTAGACCTATCAGTCTCACATCGTTCTTACTTAAGACCATGGAGAGGCTGGCAGATAGATTTTAAGGGATGAAATTCTGGCGCTCAAGCCACTTCATCCCAACCAACATGCATACCAGGCTGGGAAGTCTTGTGTAAATGGCTCTTCATCAGCTTGTGGTACAGGTTGAGAAGGCTCTTGACCAGCAGGAGATAGCCTTATGCCTCTTCCTTGATATAGAAGGGGCATTTAACAACACTCCAACGATTCCATGTGTGCAGCACTTGCTAGACATGGAGTAGATCACACCATCGTACGATGGATTAGAGCCACCAAGGAGGGTCAGCTGGCCACGGCGACTCTCAGGGGAGTTACCAGGAGCGTCGTGGTGTCTAGAGGCTGCCCACAGGGAGGTGTTTTATCACCTCTCCTATGGTGTCTTTTTGTCAATGAACTGTAAGCAAGGCTCAATGAGGGAGGTGCTTACTCACAGGGATATGTGGATGACATCTGTCTTCTAGAGGTGAGAAAATTCCCAAATACAGTATCAGGGCTCATACAATGGGCCCTTTATACCATCGAAACGTCGTGTGACGAGCTCGGGTCTGGCGGTTAATCCCGATAAAACTGAGCTAGCTGCATTCACTAGAAGAAGGTAACTCCCAGGGTTCTTCAAACCTCATTTATTTGGGACGACTTTGCATCGCTCCATGTCAGTCAAGTATCTGGAAGTGATCTGGATTCACGACTGACCTGGATGGAACATGTGGATGTTAAGGTGAGGAAGGCTCAAAATTTGTTGTGGGTCTACAGGAGGGCCTATGGTGTGATGTGTGGCCTGAGACCCAGGGTGGTTCAATGGTTCTACATCTCTATCATCAGGCCATCTGTCACCTTTGCATCCTTGGTATGGTGGCCTGGTAATCAGATGGCAAGTGCCAAGAAGAAACTAAGCAGAATCCAAAGATTAGCCTGCTTAGGGATAACAGAAGCAATGCGCACCATACCCATCAATGCTGTGGAAGCACTTATTCGCCTCCCCCCACTTGAGTTAGTGGTTCAGAGTGAGGCAAGGTCAGCTGCGCATCATCTCTGGAGTCTGGGATGTTGGTCTTACCTACCTCCCAATGGAGGACACAGTAGTATTTTGATGTGGCTTCAACTGTCAGGTCCCATATTTAATATGGGGGTTGATGTTATGAGGCCAGCATTCAATCTTGAACCCAAATATTGGGTTACTATCCTGACAAGGGAAGATTGGATCAAAGCAAATGGCGCTTCTCCTGCAGTCAAAGGGCTTGTCTGGTTTAAAGATGGGTCCAAGATGAGGGAGGAGACCAGGGCTGGAGTCTATGGGCAATCTGTAGGAAGAAGGCTCAGCTTTTCCCTAGGCAGATATGCATTAGTTTTTCAGGCTGAGATACATGCTATCTTGGCCTGTGTTTATAAAATACAATTTCAGAATAGACTGGTGAAATACGTATCTGCTCTGACAGTCAGGTGGCTTTGAAAGCTCTTCAGGCTGTCAGAATGTCTCCTTTGGTCCACCAGTGCCAAAAGGCATTGAATGACATCTCTACCTGGCATGCAGTGGGGCTATATTGGGCCCCTGGACATGCTGGAGTACAAGCTAATGAGACTGCCAATGAGCTCACAAAGGGCCGTTCTGTTCTGGGGTTTCTTGGACCTGAGCCGGCCCTGGGAGTCTCTAGACAATATATAAAAAAAAGGCTTAACCGTTGGTTGGCCAACCAGCATTGGGCAAGATGATGAGGCCTTGCTGACACCCAAAGACAGGCTCGAGAACTAATCCCGAAGCCTAGTCTGCGTTCCAAGGCTAAAATTCTGTCCTTTAATAGGACTCAATCCAGGGCTGTAACTGGCCTTCTTACTGGACATAACACCTGAGGAGACATCTTCACCTGCTAGGGCTGCTGGACAGTCCATTGTGTAGGAGGTGTGGAGTAGAAGAGGAAATCTTGGCCCACATTCTTTGTGAATGTAAGGTTTTGGCCTCACTCAGACATGCATATCTGGGCTCCTTTTACTTGGAGTCAGAGAGTATTAAGAGTATAAGCTTGGGGGCCATCTGGAACTTCAGTAGAGTCACTGGGCTCCCATGATTAGACATGGGGCACAAAGGGCCCATTATTAAGGCCTAAGTGCATCGGGACCGTGAGGTCCTGCACCCAAGTGCAATCTATCATCAACGTACCTACCTACCTACCCACCCAACTACCTATCTATCTGTTGCAAAAGACCATGTGTTTGACACCTGTATGGAAGATGCAACGCCAGGAAATAAGGATGCTATACTAACACTGCTGACACATTGGAGATGTTGCAAATACCATAAATGTAAATTAACATCCCTCCACTCCCCAGGTATATACATTTCTTCATATGTTTCATTTTGTAAAATGTCAGTTCTTTTAAGTTGCTAGCAGCAACAGGGTGGATGAGCAACCAGTCAGATGGTCCTCAATACATTTAGATCCATACAACAAGCAATATGTGACAATTAACTTACCTCATACACACCAACACTCTGCCTAATGGAATCAAAGTTGAGCAGAAAGAAACCAAAATCCAATAGCGAGTCAGAATACTTTGGGTGATCCTTGTCAAAGACATCTTTTGTCAAACACACAGCCTGCTTAGCCAGGAATTCTGCCCTCTTAAACTCTCGCTTCACCACACACGATTTAGCCACTTGTCGTAACACATCAATTATAACGCCACACGGAAGATCAGGTCTGACCTGTTTTAAAGCTTCTACACCCCACATGTAAGCCTGTTAAAAAATTAAATATAAACCTAAGGTCAGATACACAGCATTTCAGCCGAGATACAAGTTTCTGCAACAAGACATAAAATTGTTTATATAAGTACATATTTACAGCTGAACTCAGTTATAACATCATTGAAGGGATCCAATAAATTATGTTATTAAAAATGAGTGTTGCTATAAGTGAGGTGTTAGAAGTGAAGGAAAAGTATTTCAAGACAAAATATAGACATGTAGACATAATACTTAACATTTGCACTGTGATCTTTTAGAAATTTAAATCACAATTAAAATTCAGAAGTAATAAAAATTTCTCTTATGTAACTGTAAATTTCCATACAGGTTTATGTTAAAAAATGCATTTACTTACATTTAGAATTTAGGAAGAACAGAAGTTATCAGGAAAAGAGGACCACTCATTGAGACATAGTCACTGGGCTCTTGCTTAAACCGCTTAAGCAGAGGCTCATTGATGTCACTTCATCCGGACTTTTGAAATCCCTTTATTCTTCATCTGTTCTGTTCAAATGCACTAAAAATTTTTGTTCTGCTTTTTCAAATTGTTTGAACTGTAGAATTTATGAGAAGAAATTCCCTACATACATCAGCTTCATTTTATTCCATATTATATTTCTCTAATCACTTCAACTTTTCTTTCGACACTCAGAACCTTTTGTTACTGACTCCAGCCATGTTATCACTCTACCAGTCTCACAGGAGTAAGAAAGTAGGAGGCAGCTTTACACACTAAGTGGATAACTGTTACTTTCATTTTCCAGGCCTGGAATTTATTTAGCTACTTGAAAGAGTGCAAAGGCTTCCTTCTCAAGGACAAGATCATGAGTGTATTCTCAGAACAGCCTGCTTCTTAGAAAAATATATTGGAACTGATGACTGGCAATATTGTTAGATTCAAGGTACATGATCTTATGTATGTTGTACTAAGGCAGAAAAACACATGCCTTATGGGAAATCAGTTGGTATCAAAAAATGTGTAATGTCATAAATAAGGTGTCACACTAACCGAGATCATTATAACCGAGTTCAACTGTATTTACTGTAATGTACTACATTTCTTTGTACAATCCACATTCATACGAGGGTGAGTCAAATGAAAACCTTAAATATTTTAAGATTAGTTAGCAGTTACTAATTTTGCAAGGAAATTCACCTGGGCAAGGGACAGAGACTGAATCAAAGCCTACAGTACACATAAAATCTTCATATATACAAGGGTGAGTCAAATGAAAACCTTACATATTTTCAGGTTTTCTTTTGACTCTCCCTCATAATTTTACAATGTGAGAATATAATATAGCTGGCTCAGCTGGTAAACTTCCATTAAATGGCATGACAGTGTATGTGCTAAGTGTATCAAAATGTGTACATGTAAAAGTTCATTTACAATTGTAATAAAAGTACTAATTAAAATGGATCATATGGCACACCTTATCATAATCACTCCTACTGAAGTGTAAAACAGAAAATTCTGCAAACAGACCAGCAAGATTTGTTTCTTCATTTGCTGCACGCAGTTTATCCACAAGCTGCAATGCATGATGATATGTTACTTTTGCGCCATCAAAATTACAGAAGGCAGCTTGAGTGTGGAGAAGCCTAAAAGAGAAGACACAGTAGCAATGAACATAATCCCTTCTATAGTCCCTTCTACACTTGGACTAACATGTGGAGATTTCAGACAAAAATCTGACACAGCTACATTGTAATATTCATCTCTTACACCAAGAACACACACCATGACCATAATACAAGAATTAGAAGCAAATGAAGCAAAGCTTGAGTAACTGGGAATGACAGTCACAAACTGGTATGATGCATCACCACCATCATAAACATAATGAAGGTTTATGTCTGAAGACCTGTTCCTTTAAACCTTGAGATATTCTTTGCCTTTGTATCTTTGCCTAGATCAAACCATATCCTGTGCCCCTGAGGTTGGTACCGAAAGGCTAGCTTTGGTAAACAATTTCTGTCCGTCTTTCATGTGATCATTTCCTTTGCTGATATGCTTTTCTATCTTCCAACATACTGTCCATGTTTAATCTGTTGTGGTTGTCAGCTGCTTTGGTGGTCTAATACTGACAGGACTAAATGTGATCTTCAAAATCTCATCTGTGGCACTTCCAGTTTCAGGACTTCCTTCTTATTTATAGTCCAAATCTCAGTGCCATAAACAATACTGCTTTAGGAGTGAATGATACTTAAATTCAGTATTTAGAATGATATTTAAATCGAGACAGTGCATGCTACTATCACTATCATATGTAATTTCTGAAACCCTAAAAACTGAAATATATAAAATGGACACAAAAGCTTTGTCTCAGAAAAATATTCATAATCAACAGGAATGAAGATACACATGAACTCAGGAAACTAAATGAGAAGCTTCATAGCATGTACTTCTCACTGTTATCACAAGATAAATTGTAGCTGAAAACCTAAGTGGAAGACACCAACTAGGACAGCTATGCAGAGAATTAACTTTATTGTACAGGTCCTAGAAAGTAGCTGAAAACAAGCCAATGATGGGCCCCTTGAATGTGGTATATAACCTCCAGGTTTCATATATAAAACAGCTCAGCTGGGTTAAATAACCACAGACACTCATATATATCAGAATTAAGTGTTCCAAAATATACAGTAATTACCCAAATACAGGACAAGAATTTGTTCCTTACACATCATGTGAAAAATGAGGGGACTGACCTGAGGTTTTCAAAGTGATGGTGCTCAAAACCAAGTCTTCTGGCATGGTATGCAGCATCGGGTAATTAGTTCCTGATATTTGTAAGGACTGCAGTGCCTTCAAAACTCTGTGAACTATTCACCCAATGAAACAGCATAACATAACCCTATCATTACCTGCAATACACTGAACTAAAATGTGTGAACTACAACTCATGGAAAATTGGTATAGCAGCAGGAAGTGACAAATGATATTTATCAGATACAGTAGTGATACTATGAATGTGGTAACAATAATGAGCCAAAACAGAGAATGTCTTGAACAGTCTGAACATGTATACTGCTCAGTGAATGCCTTGGTCCAACAAGTAAGCCAACGAGTCTGTGATTCTGTCATTCTCTTTGTGCTATGTCATTCAAAATGAAAGCAATTCTCTGCGTAAGAATACTGCATCAACAAATTCCACTAAGTACAGTGAGCAACAAACTGCATTTTTTCCTGTGAATGATACATACTTGTGGTAACATTCAAGTAATTTAAACCAATATTTGATACATGGCTCTGTGCAATGGCATAAATCCTGGCATGCTAGGAGAACCTTTTCACTTTCAGCAAACCATCCAGCATCACTCAGAAAACCACCTGTAAAAACACAAACAATTACATATACATATTTTAATGAAAAGCAGTGTTCATTTCACAGAAAGACCAAGGTTCGCATATGCATTTGCACACTGGAAAACACACCTAAAAATTCATTTTATATATTCAGGCAATAAGGATATTTACAGATTTTTTTAAGACATTCTGCATAACCTCTGCTTTATTTTCCACCAAGTGCCGTTTATTTCATAATTTTATCTTTTTCTGTTCAAACAATATGTTTGCTAGAATTTAAACACCCACTCTGGTAGGATAAAGGTTAATTACCCTGTCTCAACTACGAAGATGAAAAAATAAATTAACAAATTTCAAGACAGTCAAAATTTCAGGAATGAAGAATAAGGTGGTTACCAACAAATGTGGCACTAGCAACAGACTGCAAGCAGATCCACCCACATATTGATGTTGAAATCATTATGGCTGCCTAAACTGTGGAAAGTTCACTGGACATTAACATGAAGAAGTGCTGGCCTGTACTCCTAGGTGACAGCCTAGGGGTATCAAGTGAATGTTGACTACATATTACATGCCAAATTTAAGACGATGAACACAGTCTTTAGTACTGACTGCTTGTACACTAAAATATGTCATATTTTTAATGCAGGAATGCTATTAGGAAAAGACACAGTTGTGCCTATCTTAACCTTGGCATGTGAATGGGATAACTGTCAGCTTCTTGCCTCAGCCACTTTACCACCCTGGGGAAAGAGCTCCCAGTACCCAATATGAGTAGAAGACATGGTGAACCCCACAGCTGGTCGGGGGGGGGGGGGGGGGGGGGAAGTATCTTGCTCCAGATGGAAAAAAACCATGAATCCTCAGTCCGGCCAATAACCTGTCAATACTAACAGAGCAATGGAACAATACTGGACATTAAAAATTAATGGAAGGAATAAATTTAGGTTGAACTAGGTCGAGGTGCAGAGCTGCAAAATCTGAACTGGACAGGAGGGAAAATCAGCCCCTAAATACTATGGACAGAGATTTAAGTAGTGTGAAACTGACAAATGTTGGTGTAGGACAGGTGGAATACACACTCAGTGAACAAAGCTACAAACATTACCTTCTAACTAACCATATGTGGATGGAAGGGAGCATGGCACAGCCTTTAGATGCTGCAACAAAATGCAGTGGGAGGGAAATATAGGGTGTCCCACTCGCTACTGAACCCGACATTTCTTTAATAATTCTAACACCAATGAAGATATTGCAACAAAATTTGAACAGGAGTATGTTCGTTGTGTGAGAAATGAAGAGGAATGTGTCTGTAGCGTGTGTCTGTAGTCGTTGCAATATCCTCATTAGTGGTAAAATTATTAAAGAAATGCCAGGTTCGGTAGCAAGTGGAACACACTGTATTAATACTATAAGAAAATGTATGTACAAGCACACCTACAAATTCAAGGGGGAAGAAGCTGTTTAATTATTGACAAAAAGAGACTTTGGTTATCTTCTTGTGTGTTCAAAAGACCACTGCTGATTTCTAAGAACAGTATCTTAGTCTGGAAATGTCTGCACAGCATCAAAATGCTGTTGTTAAATCACTGTTGTTTAATTCCCTTGCTGACCTTCAGACTTGTGGTGGAAGAAATTATGAATCACCTAACACACACTACACTTTACTTCTGCTTCATTCACCACCAGTCAACTTCCCATCTCTCCATGGGCTGCTTTGTCTGCAGTTCTTAATTTGCATTTCCAGGTGCTGTCAGGGATCAGGTGTCCACAGGTTGTGGTGCTCAGGTGGCAGACATCACAGCTGGCCAGGTGTGCTAGCCAGTGGCGTCAGCCACAGACTTATAGTACAGTGTTTTAAATGTATAATGTGTGCTTAATTTTTTTTTTAAATTTATCTTTCAAATATTTTCGACCACAATTAAAATTTAGTAATGCTTCAAACACATGCAAAATACACAAAGGTCTCCACATAAAATATGCACTATTTATGGACAGCTTTAACCAAATTTGTCATGTTTTGATATACTTTTATCAGTCACCAATATAGAATTTCAAGAAATTCCATGCAGTAGTGCTTGAGTTGTTATAAGTTGACACAATTAGAAGGGCAGAAATAGAAAACCTTACAACCATATTTAACATTCACAGGACTGTGCATTGTGATATATTCTTATAATAAAACCAATGAGATGCACCAATTTCTCAAATTTATTTTTGGAATAGAACTCTACATGTTTCGGACACGTTTTCTGTCCATCATCAGGACACGATGGAGAGAAAACCTGTCCAAAAATGTAGAGTTCTATTCCAAAAATAAATTTGAGAAATTAGTGTATCTCGTTGGTTTTATTATAAGAACTTACGACCATACTTTTACAAGTTTTCATTGCAGATGTGCCAGATAGGGATATTATATGAAAATAAACCTTACCTTAAATGTCAGTGTTATTTTCGATAATGAAACAAACATACACATGAACAACATGTTCTGTATAAGAAGGATGTATTGCTTTTTAAGGTGTGTCAGGAGTGATGACTATACAGGCCTAAGTAAAATCGAAGTTGAAAAGTAATTTTTTTACACCTGTTAAAATTAAGTAAAATTACAACTGTCAGGGTGGAAAATTCTGAAATTAAATAATGTACTATTATTATTATCATCATCATCTTCATCTCCTTTATGCAGGGTATTTATACTTGCATTCCTGAGACAAACTATGTCCCTAGGGAATAAAGTGTTGCAGCTATTCTGTTGCTACTATTCATGGTGCTTATATCGCTAGTTTCTGTGTTGAATCTATGCTACTTTCACATTAGTACTTTCTGAAGTATGTGTACAGTGGCCAATATGGCTGTTTTCTGGAGTTCCTTAACTCCATGTTTTCCTGGTATGTTGCTCACATATTTTCTGAATGACTTTGAAATAGTCCCAGTCGCCTCCTATTATTACTGGTATCACCTTTGTTTTTACATTCCACATGCACTGTATTTCTATTGTACGGTCTTTATATTTCAAAGTCTTCTCGGCTTCCTTCTTAATCACATTTCTGTCTCCTGAGACTGCAACGTCTATTAACATGCATGTTCCCTTTTCATTATCACGGATTATAATGTCTGGTTTGTTGCTGGAGATAGTTCTGTCAGTTTGTACTTGTTGATTCCACAATATGGTTACCTTGCCTCCTTGACTTGTTTCTACTGATTTTGGTACACATTCATACCACTGTTTTTGTCCAATTGTACCCCTGCTTCCTTGCATATGTTGAAGTGTAGTTATTATTATTATTATTGTGTTAAAATGCGACAAAAATGTCATCTTGGATATGACACAATTGTAACAAGTCTTGTATGTTACAAACGACCCCAACAAATGCCTAGCACAAGGTGGTCAAGTAAAGCAGTAGTGGATGCATCACAAAAGTGGCTGACCTAGGAAAAGTTGGAGAATTAGGACATGTAACAATTCATAGTCCTTGCTAATAAAGAATAGGAAAACTCTCACACACACACACAGTACAGGTATAAAACTTACACAGCTTTATTTGTCCTGTCTTGCAGTATGCTGCACACAAATATTTTAATGCTATCCTGCAAACTCACTCATGGCAAGACAGCATGTATACGTCTAAAGCCCTGAAAATATGTGAATAAGCTAATGAAGCACAAGATCTTACCCAATCTGAGTCCAAGTTCAATTGCAGTATCCCTCGATGATGAGTAAGACAGAGATATGTTGCACCTCCTTACATAGGCACTGGCAAGTTCTTTAGCTACTTGTGTACCATGATCCATTAAAGCCTACAGATACAATATAAAATATTATGCATTAAACTACATGGATTCTGCATGAAACCATCTCAATTACTCCTTAAGTTTCTTGTTTATTTTATTACACTATGCCAATTGCACTATCCCATTCATTGTCTAGTACCACAGCAGTTACATGCTGAGGCATTATTCTAACTATTAGCTGGAGGGAATCACAGTCCTACTCCATAGTAGGGCATCTTCCATATTATAATCAAGTTTACTCAGTCTGTTAGAAATGTAATACTTTTATGGAAACCAAAGGCTCATAACCATGATCACAAAAGGCCTGTCACTGGACCTTATTCTGGGTTCACTGGACCTAATATTGGGCTAGTTAAACCTAGCCCACATTTTCACCCCCTGTATAATTGCCTCATATGCCTATATTTCCCAAGTGCTGGGTTATGTAATACAAGTTTTCCTATCAAATTACACATGTGCTTTCCCATTTTCCTTGTGACTGTTACACATCCAACCCACCTCAACTTCCTTCAGTTAATCATCCAAGCAGCATCATGAAAAGGTCAGACCTTATGAAATATATCATTTTACTTTTCACAGTCTGTAGTTAAATTCATAAACAAAATGTGAAGGTAAACCTATCCCATTACAGGCCTACACAGGCTCTTAGGGCTCCAGGTGGTTGAGACTCCCAGAATTTCTAGAAAATCAGTACAAATGATGGTGGTCCCTATGCTACACATTTCTAATATACACAATTCAAGGGACCTGTAATGATCATAAGGAAATTTGCTGAACATTACTTATATAACATTGTGTAGTTTTGATCGTCCCTGAGAGACACTACATTTGCATAGGCACCATCAGTATTAGCAGCGGCATTTGCATACTCCAACGAAGATGAGGACTACGACAGCGGTAGCATAGATACTGACAGGATCAGCCAGACCAGATAGGCCTCACCAGCAGAAGCAGATAAAGTGTGTCCCACAATGAGAGGGTTGGGGATCTTTAGGCATAAAGAAGTCAATCCCCTAGACGAGGAAACCCCAAAATCATATCAGGCCCTCCAGGGTGGTGGGTTGGGCATCAGGCTAAACACCATGACCACACAAAAATAAAAATTGTTAAGCCTCAAATAAAGGCTCAGAATGTGCACACAGGCAAGAACTCAGGAAATGGAGAATCATTTTTGAGTTCAGGACCTGGAATGTGAAAATACCGTAAAGAAATGGCAAGGTGACAACCATCATACTGCAGCTTTGAAAGTAAAAACTTCAAGTGACAGCAGTCCCAGAGGCAGAAATTGAACTATGGATCTGAAAAGTCACACTGTGCTCTATAGTAGAAAAGATGGACCTGGAATGTTAGGACACCGTACAGAACTGGCACAGTGACAACCATCACACTGCAGCTTTGAAAGTATGAACTTCAAGTGACAGCAAACCCAGAGGCAGTATGACATGGAAATGGTATTATGGATCTGAAAAGTCACACTGTGCCCTATAAAAGGAAATATGGAGGTAGCCATGAGTTTGAGTTTGTGTTTATACCTAGTCTTGCCATAAGTTCTGTTACAAGTACAATGTGATCTAGAAGGAAAATTAAACATCAACTTTTCGAGCCAAATAATTTATCTGCAATAGTTTTATTTTTCATTTATAATAATGTCACTCAAAATGGTCGTCCTCTGCCTTGACACAAGCCTTGAGACGCTCCAGCCACTCTGCCATTGCCGCATGCACCGTCTCCAGGGGTATCTCTGCCACTGCCTTCACAAGGGATCTCTTCTGGCTCTCCAGGATGTTGTGATGCTTTTGGCACACCATGTCCTTCAAAACAGCCCACAGTTTATTGTCCAGGGGTTTGAGGTCTGCACTCCCTGAGGGCCAATTCTTGGCGCTGATGAAGGCCAGAAGGTTCCTCCAAAGGCACTCCTGAGTTGTCTTGGCCTTGTGGGCAGGAGCTGAGTCCTGCTGGAAGACCCATTCCTGACCACTGAAGAGGGTCATGTTAAGATGTTTCACAATTCCTTGTAGCACGTCCTCTTGATACAATCAGGCACCAATTTCACTCCTTTCTTGCAAAAATGAAGAGGTGTCACCCCCTGATGGGACACCCCCCACCAAACCATGACGTAGGGAGGGTGATGGCCTCCCTGAAACCTTGGAACATTTTCCTTCACCTCAGGGGATGTTTGAGCATAAATCTTGTTGTTCTAGTGGTTGTACTGCTCCTCAATAATGAAGATATTCTCATCCATGAAGAGTATGTTTTTGTGCGTGTTCTCAGCATGACGCTGGAGGAGACACTCTGCTCTTGTCCATCGGATTGCCTTCAAAGCAGGAGTAAGGATGTGTCCCTTTGAGTAGCGGTGAGCTCTCAAATGTAGATCACCCCTGATGATGCACAACATCGATCAGGTCGATATGTTCAGCTCTTGGGACATTATCTTCTGTTTCCAGAGCAGATTTTGGTGAATCTGCTCCCACACTGTTTTGATAGCAGCTTCAGCCCTCAAACTTTTCAGGTGTCCTGACTGAGCCCTGTCTTCAACCCTCTAGAGTTCCTCATAATGTTTAACTGCCCAATAGATGTATATTTTAAATGGTTTTAAGAGTTTGAAAATGTGAGAACAGGATTTACCACAACTGTGAAGGCAATCATAGCCACATGGTTTTCCGTGACACCCAACTCCATGTTGACGCTGTGACAGACTCGAGCAAACTGCCTTGGCACAAGTACCTGAAGAGAAAGTAGTCCAAAAACAGCCATCCTTGGAACCTTCCTGCCTCGACTGTCTCCAGCTTTGGACAACATAAAAATTGTAAAAGAACTTATGGGAGGACTAGGTAGGGGATCACAGTATTAATCTTATCATCCTACAAGAAAATATGGTGGTACTGGCAATGACCTACCATGCCACATGCTGGTTTCTGTATGTTCACTTCGTACCAATTTAAATGTCCATACTAAGCCAGAAAAAATCAGACCATCATGAAATACAACAAGCACTGACTCTGAGGCCCATTAAGCCTCCTTATTCAATGGGTAGAAGTGTTTCTTCCAGGGGTAAAGCAGCGAGAAGTGAAATTAACCACGCACCTGAATCCAGTGCTGAGGTTAAGGATGAGTGCAGCTATACCTCTAATCCCCCTATATGCCTTCAGAGCATGGACAAGGAGAATTTACCTTTTAAATCTGTCTTTCAATGCACTAATGAGCTGAAAAAGAGACTGGTATGATGAGTGTGCGAGAATAATAAGGGAAATAAATGAGGCTTGCCAAAAATACCTAGAATGCCCTACTTGAGCAAAACAAAAGGAACAGCAAGAGAAGAAAAACAGATTGGATGGATGCCTAGATGTAAGAAGACAGGGCTGAATAACAAAGAGAAATAAAAAAACAGTTTAAGAAGAAGAATATAAGCTTATAAGGTAGTACACTTTACCTGAGAAATGATATTCTCCTTCAATGAACCAGGTATGGGATAAAAATAAAAAGATAACGCTAGTCAACAAGGTTTTTGCAACATGGATGAAAACATCTGTTTTGCACATGTCAATGCAAGTCTATCTCAAGCTCATAATTTGAAATGCCATGCACTGAACATTTCCACCCTGGACATGTTTGATCCACATGGTGTTACCTACCAATGGGGAGGAGTTTGTCTTAACTCTAGACGAGCTGCAGGAAGTACCATCTACATTCTCTGATCCCAGCTATGTTCCACAGGATGATCTAGAACCACATCTGATCCAGCAAAGCAAGCTAAATGATCTACATGACTTCAGTCTTTCCAAGCAACAAGCACAGCTTCTGGCATCATGACTGCAGCAGTGTAACTTGCAGGCTAAAGAAACAAGAATATCCCCACTCAGGAAGAGGCAAGAAAAATTTTCCAGATAGTATGGAATGCATGATTCAGACTGCAGGTAAATTAGTAAAAAGAGCTAAGATTATGATACAGACCAGCATCAGGCAGAAGTACTATATAATTCACTATGATACAGTGAAAATTTGAAGCAGTGAAAGAATTTAAATATCTTGGGTAGATACTGGCAAGCACCAATAATAAATGGACAGAAATGCAACAGCAAATTGTGCAGCCAACAAAACCTATTCCTCACTATTAACTATCATGAAGTCAAACTGTGTTCATAGGAACACTAAAATAAGAATATATACAAAAACCACAATCAGAAGCATCATATGCTATGCAAGCAAAACTTTGACCATGTCCAAGAAGGTGAAAATGATCCTTGGAGCCTCTGAATGAAAAACACTTAGAAGAATACATGGATCAATATAGGAAAATGAACAATGCAGAATCCACTATAATAAGAAAACCTATGGTTTATATAAAGGCATGTATGCAGTTAATACATATTAAACTCGGAAGACAGGAATAGGTTGGACACATATGCCAGATGGATGATCAATAACACCAAGAAAAATCGTAGAAGAAAACACACAAGGTAGTTGAACAGCAGGGAAGACAAAGGACAATAGACATAGTTATCACACATGCCAGCAAATAGCTAGGGACCACAGGGTGGAAAAATACTACAGCTAATTTAACGTTTTTCTCAGCTTCGTGTCAATAGTCAGGCACTGGAATAACTTAACAGATAGACCGATTACATGTAGTTTCCCTTTCATATGCAAGCAAACACATAGCCAGCTTCAAAAAGAACATTGTGGGTGTTCATCTACTGGACAACAGATTAGGAAAGTTCTTGCACAATGATAATCGATCACTGGCATATGGAGTTAAAACTGTAAGGTAACACATACAATCATTCAATCATTTTTAATTTAACATGAACATCTGACATGGTTAAATAAACTAAGATAGGTACAGGTGCGCATCATGAGATCGCACTTTAATGTACAAAAGTGGCACCTGTTGGCAGACCATCATGCACTGAACTAACTTGCGTACTATAGAAGACTGGGTGTAGGAGACCACACAGATTTGTTTCAACAGCAGTAAAGCATGTTCATGTGCCTGAATCTTGGAATTGACTATGTCTGTCTTGTTACAAAACTAAGGCAATGAAGACATCTATATATTACTACTCAAATCTTTGGCTCACTATTGTTCATAATCTCTCACCATATGCATCATAATCTCTCTCAGGCTTCCATTAAACTAATGATATTTGACAAAAATTTCAACATGTCACAGCATATATGTATTTCAGTTATTCACACCTCCATCCATTTCTCTTTATGCTCTGATACAAACAATATGCTTTGAAACTTGACATTCAACCAAGGTTACAAATAAAAAAAAATGCAACACACACACACACAGCAGGCAGTGACCAACATGCTGTGTAAACTGTTCATTTGATGGGCTCGCCATTACTTCGTCAAGTCTCTACTATCTAAAAATCAGTGATTATTACAATATGAAGACAGACTGACATCTGCATATTACACTCCGTACTTTAAACTGCTGTCATACTTACCTGAAAACTTCTCAGAAGAAACATCCGTCTGCTTGTAACGTTGAGGACTCGACCAAAGACATTCAGATCACTGAATTCGGCCCCAAGAAGACACAGCCTTTTTTCTTTATACAACTAGAAATAAAATAACTTGCGTACATCATTTAATACAAGGCGAGAAACTTTGTCTAAGTCCCTTTAAATTCTGTCGCTAATATTTAGTAAATACTAAAATTAATTGCAAGCATGAATGTGCAATGTAACTTCTAACTTCCACCTGCACGTCAAGTTTTTTTAACCATGTTTTGGTTCCCAGCTCCGAGTATTTGTACCAAAATTCGTACCTTGTAATACAAGTCAAACATTAAGTTGTCCGGTAGTATCCGAATTTCATTTTTAAAACACTGATAGTTGTCAATAACTGCTGAAATTCCTAAATTGTACAAAGAATCGGGTACCCCAACACCTTGCGGATCCATTTCGACTATTCTCAAACAGCTGGCCACCACTCTATCCGCCTAACTGACTCACGTTATCACAGAGCGTAAACTGTACGATACTGTAATCCATGCTAATGATGCGAACGGGTCTCGCCTATCAATCTGTCGAACTGTTTATTAGCTTTGGTGAGGCCTGTTTGTGGTAGGAAGTGCTTCTGTTCCAGGAGATGCAATGCTAAGGGTGGTATGTCCTATTTTAAAACATTCCATTGCGAAGGTTCGGGGGAACCAGAATGATTCCAACATGAAAGGAACACATCATCTTCTGGTATATGCTGATGACGTTACGTTACCGGGCTAAAATATAATTCTATAATGAAGAGCACAGCTTTATTAGTCGCTAGAAAAGGGATTGCTACAGAAGTAAATGCAGAGAAAACTAAATATATGTTCACCTCTCGTCAACAAAATGCAGTATAAAATTACATCATTTCAAAATAATGCGAAATTCACATATTTTGAAGTGACACTAACAAATCCAAATTGCATGCATGTAAATATTTGGCAGATTACATTCAGGGAATGCTTCCTGCCATTCCCTTTGCAAACTCTTACTTCCTCATGTCCTATCTAAAGACATAAAGATCGAATCATATGGAACTACAATTTTGCCTCTTGTTATACATGAGCACAAAACCTGAATCTGGTCACTCACCTTACAGGGAAAAGAAGGCTGAGGGGTGCTTGACAGCAAGAAACTGAGGAAGATATTGGGGTCCAAGAAAAATCAACGGGAAGGTGGAGAAAATGGCACAATAAGGATCGTGGGGGGGAGGATAATATTATAACAGACCTGAAAAAAAAAGGAAAGGAGGGCATGAACTGGATTCATTTAGCTCAGGCCAGGGCCATGTGGTGAGCTGTTGTGAACACAGTAATGAACCTTTGGGTTCCATAAACAAAAGTTGTTCTCTAGCTTTTCAAGAAGTTATGTAGCTTAGCCTATGTATGTCAATAAATTGAAACCACAAATCCCACCACCTTGGCACAATAGTTTGCTGCTCTTTAGTTTCTCCCAATAAAAGAAACCTTTACACATAAACTGTTGATAAAAAGAACCCTAAAAGCCTAATGTCTGCCACTAAAAATATAAATAACATGTATCTAACTGATCTAAATTAGCATATACTGCATGGGAAGGGAAAGGTAAACTTGTCTCTGTGCTTAACAAGGCACCATGCTATTATGGCATGTGGGGAAGCTGAGGTAAAGTTCCACATATTCTTAACTTCAGGACCATATGGATCTGCTCAGCTTCAAGCCACCAATCCATTCAACATGGTGTTGTCAAACAGGAGGCTGGGTGGACCCCACAGGTGATAGGGATGATCAGAAGCAGGGAAAATTTCTTGCCTTGATGGGAGTCAAAACTCACAACTTCTCAATCAAGTAGAAGTCATATATAACACAAATTACTGTGTACAGACACAAAACGTTGGCATGCGTATGTCTTGCCAAGTCAAGTCTAAAAGATCGTGAAGATGACAAAGAGTATTTGCTTCAGAGATTTGAGGTATTCATGGCCATGTTGTTGAAGATTCATGTCTTCCAGGATGTGGCAGTCACTGGGGAAGTTGCTCCCGACACTTTAAAAAAGACCGAATGCCTCAGTCTTCAAGAGTCGAGTAGTTCAAGGTACAGAATATTCTTCTTTTATTACTTGACTCTGAGGTGAAGGCATTACGCTCCTTGCAAATGTCAGGAACCACTCAGACAGCAACACATCACATCCCAGAAGTCCAGCATCCTCGGTATTTACTTTCTCTATATATCTCAAATACAGAGCTCAGTCTCACTATGAAGAGACTGAGAAATAACCACAAAAAACCTGAGAACAGCCAAGACAGGAAGCTGGAACTTCCAGAATAAAAGGCAGAAATGCTAATCACTTGACTTTGAAATATGGATACTTGCTCATGAAAACCAAGATCTTTGTGTGCTTTTGCCTAAATTTCACTACTCTCTACTACAAGTGTAACAGTTACACTCTACATATTTATTTCTTCACACAATGCTGTTCTGACTTAAAACATTGATAATCAAGTAACAAGCAACCTTCAGGGTTGGTATATCTCTTCCATCAAATTGCCCCCAAACCTACAAACTACACCAGAAAGGCATACAGAAGTGACTGTAACGTCAGCCAACGCGTCAGGGAATTTTCACTCCTGTATTCAACTTTATCCCAACAGAGAATCCAACACAATGTAAGAGGGCCAAGAAAGTCTAAGTACTAGAACTGTACATTCACATTTTGCAATGGAATGCTAAGATAGCACTGCAGCTAAAATCTAGCACATAAACAATGTTCAGTGATTTTAAGATGTAGGCAGAAACATGAAAGTAATATTAAAATGGATCTTAAATAAACAGAATGGGAGGGCAAGACTGGCTTCAGTATATCACTTTAGCTTTAACAACTTTTAATTCTCCTGTGTGACTTGCAAAGAGCTGTGAGCACATCATTAATGGCAGTAAAAAGTAATATGTATAGTTACAGTAGCAGCTGTCATTTTCTTTATTCTCCTAGCCACAGTAGACACAAAAACATTCACCCTATTTATACATGTGTAACTTCTTTTGGATTGTAGGGCAACCCCCACTTGTTCAGATGATCAACTGCATAAAAATCCTTGTCTTATATTTACATTAATATAATATCAATACTTACATATATATATAGTTCAGATGGAGTTTGAATATGATTATTACGCACATTTACTGTTCCCAGGAATGCATGGAACTAGTAACAGTGATGATGGAAGTGATACTGAAGCATAACAAATAGATTGGGATAGAATGGGTGTTCAGATTTTATGTCAAGGTATCCCAACATACTATGCTACATGGGAAGCATTATGCGAAATTTTTGGACCACAGTTTGATTCTAGTGACATAAACACAGTCAAAGTATTTTGTTCTTGATACAGCTATCATGTACTGTATAGTAGATTAAAAAAAAATGGCAGCGAAATCAAACCCCCCCCCCCCTCACTTTAGGTCACTCTAGGATGAGAAACTTATAGGATGTTAGAATGGATGAAATGTATGGTGTTTGTTGCTGCTCGCGCTGATCAGAACTTACAAATTCCAGCACAAAGGGCTTATACCAGGGGTGGCCAGCTAGATGAGCACCCAGCAAAAATAGGTTAGTTTCAGTTAAAACACCATTCACAGCAGTCGGCTGTGTCAATGTGAACTACCTAAATATTTGTTTACAGGAAGCTTGCATAAACCCCACTGTAGTCATAACCTTGCTGCAGTCAGAACTGCCTGCTCAGAAGGCCTTGCTTTCTACCATTAGCCCGGGAAATAATGGAGCTCATAATCCAATTTCCCCTACAGTGGACAAAATGTACCTTGTGTGGACATTCATAAAAATGGAAATTATGACTTCCCTTAGCCATCTGACCATAAATTTTGAGCAACATGCAATACAAACAGAGGTGCCCTCATTCTCCACTTTGACAGTTGGGGCATGGGACCAACTACCCCAGTGTGGGGTTAAAAAAAACCTCATACTTAGAATACTCAAACTATGTTAGCTGGACAGAACCAACTGAGACAACTTACCAAACACAAGGATATAAGATTATTCATTGACTTTAAAGCAGCATATGAGAGTCACAAGAAATAAGCTACAAATGCTGTGGGTCAAGGGGTGGAAGACAAAAGTACTACATAGTTAAAAGTGGAGGAACACAGCTGTGGTGGTCAGGAATTAAATGGAGCTACAGCACCAGAGGAAAAATCAGTAACTGTGCAATGGTGTAAAAATGTATTATACACACAAAAATACAAGATTATAATTCTTTGAATAAACAATTATTTTGAAAACTTTGTTTTAGGGCATCACCTTAGGTTTCTGGTGATCCTGGATATGGATACATATGGTAATTCCCATTACTGGATTGTTTTTAATGAAACTTATAACACATTTGAGTTTACTGCAACTCAAACATAAACTTCTACAGCATCCCAAAAAAGTGCCTGCATGCAGTACAATATTTAATTATTATTATTTCTGATGATCTGCAAAAAGAACTCTCTGAACCTTCAAACACTTTTTATACATTCAAATATCAAGAGCTCAGTTAACATAATGGTGAATTAGAACAATTAACCTAATAATTATATAACAAAAAGGAACAACAACTGCTCTTGTTTATGCACATTATTATGTAGTGTCAAGTCCTACTGGACACCATATGTGATACACAACAATGATCTGAAATGTCATCCTTTGAGCACATAACAGTTCATGTTCAATGAAATGCGTCAGCATGTGAGGAATCGCGTAACAATGATCATTCACTGGTTGGCAGAACTTCAGCCAACCTCTAATTCCACTGTTGGAGTTTCAACACAATTACAAACACACCATCCACTATAATAAAACATGAAGCTGAATAAACTACTGCAATGTAGGAAACAGACAGCCACTACAGCACACAGCTGGGATTCTCTCGTCATGTACTTCCTGTTATTCAAATTCTAGCTTTTCAAACATATTTTCAAATCTATCTACTTAAATTCCAAAATTAAAAGAAGCATTAACATTCCTTTCATAGATCACTGGCAGATTGTAAGCATTTATTTTCCGAATATAACTAATAAAGGAAAGGAAAATGGATGCAATAATATGACGTATTTAACAGTTTTTAAATCAAGAATCCCAGAAAAAAACCTAATTTATGTAAATCAGGTGTACACTACAAGAAGACTGTTGGATGTACATATACATGGTAAATAAAATTTCCTTCAACTCCATATTCAGCAATGTAAGTGGAACATTCAATTTTCTACATGACATAGTCTCACAGCCAAAGCTTTTTTCCTGGGCAGAACACACCAGAATGAGTTCCAGCACATCTCATTAATTAAAATGTTTGTTTCAATAAACACCAAAAAGAACTTATAATTTTATACCATGGATCAGTTCAATATTTATTGATATCCATTACAAAACACTATTTTAAAACCAATACTTTAACACTTTTCATGTCAACTGATCCCCTGTCTGAAAAGTTACTAACCAAGCTCCAGTATATTTCTTTCCTTGGAGGGGAGGAGGGGGAGAGTGGGGGAAAAACCCGATCAGAGATGTTCCTTAGCTCACAAACTTACATTCACAAATTAGTCAAAAGCCAACATTATTTGCAAGTAGGCCAGTTCATGTGTTTTCTCTAATCAATGATCTTTAACCAACAGAATACATACAAAATCAAATTAGGTATGTAAATGCTTCTGTACACAGTTTAATAAACAATGAGGTTTAGGAATCCATTTACAGGGAAATATAATATTATGGTTACTGAAATTTCGAATATGTTCAAAGTTAGCCCTTGCTAAAGCACTTTTGATGGTATAGCAGCAACCTTTAAAAGCTATGAACACAAGAAAAATCATGCTATTTACTTGCCTACAATAAGAGTCAGACAGTTCATCAAAATTATGTTCCAAAAGTCAGGATGTAGGGGAGGAAAACAGAGTAAGAACAACTCTGTACTACAGTTCATAGCTCTGTCAATATCCACTACCAAGGAGGTAATTCTAATCCTCTTGTCTTTTCTCTAATTGCAAATGCGAAGTACTATCTCTGCTTTGTTTACACAATATACTAAAATAGCAATGTAACTGGAATGGCTATAATATATGCAGCTAAGTTTAAGAACTTGGTAGCAATACTACATCTTGTTCAAAAGCAATAGTAAAATGAGGTCCAGTGACAAAACACACTCTCAAAATGGTAAGTAAATGACCTAACTTTTGAATACTTCACTTATTCACAAAAATTCAAAGTTGACAAAGACTTCAATTTGCAAAAATTCATGCATGCATACACACCAGCACATACACAAACACATGCACACATCATAACTTAGGGCAGAACTATATTACAGTAAGTATTCTGTATACATAGAGAGAAACCATGGATTGAAATAACTTATTTGAAATGTCATTGAGTAGAAAATCCCATTCTATGACAAGTATTCTTGTTCTTGTAGTGCAGAAGCATGTTCAGTTTTCATCATACAGAGGGGTAGCATCTCCACTGAGTGAACTTTCAACCATGGAATGGGGACTTGTATTGGTACGCGGTGTGGATCGCAAACTCTCTCGACCAGAACCAGAACTACGAGGAGACTTGTTGCTGCTTGACAGACCATATGGTAATCTGCCACTCACAGGATGACGATTTCCCATACCATATGTACTCAAACTACTACTGCTTCTAAGCGTTCCACGTCCAGACTCATCATATCTGGGTGTTGTTTTTCGCAGATCATCAAAATGAGGCGTTGAACTTCCACTGCTAAAACCACAATGATAAGATGTGTAAAAAAGATGATTCAACAAAAGGTCCTAGCACTAAGAAAGTTTCAGTGACTACTGAAGAACAAGAATAAAAGAATTCATCACATTTTCACTCCCCCACCCCCTCACCTCAAATCCTTTCTTCACATTCTTGGACCCACAAGTTCCCAGAAAAATGCTTTCCATCACCTCTTTTCATCACAGCAGGTAAACTACCCTGCTGGCCAGCACAGCAGTCTGCTTCCTAATCAAGCAGGTTTTCTGTCACCCTCTCATATACCAACTACTACCAGATCTATATAAAGGCCCCATGTTAAACCCCAAGACTCATTCACCCTGAAGATGGCAACTGCAAAATTTGCCAGAACATAAGAAAATCACCCATTCCTCTATGTGGCCTAACCCTGAAGGCTGATCAAATGCAATGAATACCAGCTGCAAAAGCCTCAGAATTAAAAGCAGTTTACAATGGAACAAAAGGAAAGCTATATGTGATATGGTAGATATTTGAATCCTGGAGCCTGATAAGGAATTTTTGTGTTAATTTGAACACAGCATTATACTACTACTGATAGCTGCTGCAAGTGTTAAACTCTAAAATGTACAATATAGTACGTGGGTTTTTATTCCTGAGTTGGCTTTCAAAAGTTCTGATCCTAAATCTTCCAACAAATATTTTATATCACATAGTTAAACAGTGCTATTTGATAATCATTATACATGAAAGCAAGTCCTGCAAATCACACGTGATTCTTATGGCATTACTCTGACTGGAGGTAATACTGATACATCACCCATGTTGTCTTGGTGTGGTTCTTCCATCTTGCCGTGGTGTATTCATACCAGACTCCCTATTCTTCAACTTAGCCCATGCCTCAGCTGCTCTTCGCCAATCCATAGGTTCATTGACCATAGTTCCTTGGGCAGGCCTACAAATTCAGTACACAGTTGTATAGTTAAAAAAAAAAAATCTTCCTTGTTATAAATATATAAATATATTTACTTCTAACAATGCCATTATGCCAGCAGCAGTTGAGAAAAATCCAAAAACTAAATCCCAAAGCAATACATTTTGCATTTCATCCATGGGTTTTCTTTATAGTACCAAGCAATGGATAAGGTAAAGTAAAATTATACTGTGCTAAAGCACTGCCCTACTAGATGCAGAGAGGAAATCTATTGGTTTAAACGCTTCTTTGTACCCTATAACTGAGTCCCAAATCTGTTACATCCCAACACAACTGCATTATGATTACCTTTAATACTTCCATAATTTCAGTTACTGCCTATGGTTCTGATACGTAACAACAATAATATGTCACATACAGCAACTGTATGATATTAACATTTTATTCTGCAAAATACAGTAAATCTGAAGACAGTCTGTGTGAATGGGGTCAAGACATAGTTAAATGTGGTGCTGTGCAGTGACCATCCTCATCCACACGAAAAGATCCCATGATATCCATTGCATATGAGGACCTACTAACGATCTGTGAGAAATTTCAAATTTCCTACTAGAAATCGACCAGCAGATGTTCAGTCCACAGCTCAAGGACTTACTGTAGTACCATGACTCCCTATACGCATCTACTACACACGCATAATTTTGCAATTCACAATAAGAACTGCACTCTTCTGGGTTGTTATGCAGCAAGGTAGTGGTAAACTCGTACTGACATTCTGGTACAACCTATGAGTCCCACCCTCAGGATTCAAGAATGGATAATTATTAAAAATTGTGCGAGTTAAAAATGTTTGGTGTTGGCAGACCGATGAATGAGGTTGTATTATGGTCAGATCTAATCCACCAAATGTTGTTGTCGTTGTTGGATAAAAACGATTACTTAATTTAAAGAAAGTGCGTACTGGTGATTTTTTAAAAATGCTGTAAGGTCAAAGAGCGAATCAAGAATTCTTCTGGGCCATTTCATGGTATCTATGAGAAGCAATGTGAAGAAAACAAGGAGAACTTCAGCAGCAACACAGCTGGTTACTTTATAACAACATAAACACTTCTGCAAACATGGTGCTCTCAATCCCAAAATTTCTCAAGAAAAACAAAACTTCAGTGGTTCCACAGCCACCTATAGCCCTCATCTTTCTATCCAGCACATATTTTCTGTTCCAAAAATTTAAAATTAGCTTAAAAGGATGTCAGTTTGAGTCAGTACAGAACACACAAGGAAAAAATGCCATAGCAGCCAATCCACACACCTTCAATGTCACATATCAAATGCTGGGAAACACGGAATCATCATACTAATGCAGGAGAGGACTATTTTGTAGGGGATAAATTTGATAAAATTTATCTGGTATTTAATGTGTTTTAACTTATCAGCTCAAGAACATCTTAAACAGACCTCCTACATTTTCTTGAAGTATTTCTTTTCTTATCCATTTCAAGGTTAAATTATTTCCCCACAAGTAGATTAGGAGGAAAACACAGTGTAACTATGATATAATGTTAAGCAGTAAAACTCAAAAAACATTCATTCCAATTCACACACATAACACCCATGACAGTTTACACACAGATCTTCCACATCCATTTCCTTGTTCATAATTATGTGGGTGTGGCAATATTTTGGAAATATAAAAACAGTATAATATTCTTAATACACTTAAGATTATCTGAAGTATGAAATTCAAATTTTCCCTTACTACACAATCTGTGATACTTCCCTACTGACTACTTACCTGGAGCTGCCTCTTATAAGCAAAAATCCCTTCCCACTACCTGCAGCACACGCACAATGTAAGAAGTTACCAGTCAATCTGACTTGTATGTACGTAAACTACATTACTGGCCCACGGCAAATAAACCACACCTGTCAGACACCTCAAGCACATTAATGCCTTACCTCCATTATGAATGCTAAAGGTTCCCAATTTTTAAGCACACGATGAAATGGCTGGCTTGTGTCTTGACTTTTCTCATAAAACCATTCAAATAATGTGAATTAATCTGCATGAAGCCCTTCTGCGTCTAGGTCAGGTAAATACCCTAACAAAATACTCAGTTATGTCCTGGAATACATGCAGAGGGAGGAGGTCCAGAAGGTGCACCAACAATAGCTGCACAGACTAAAGTTACAAAAGAACTTGGGTAGCAAAAATGCATAGGAAGTAAATAGCTACTCTAAGAGCAATGGCCAATATAAAGCTTCTAGTAATGATGAAAGCCCTGTTTTATGTAAAATCTTTCTGTATATGTAATGTTAAAGAAACTGATGCAGCAAACTATATCTGCCCATACAACAAGGTCCTGTTATAAGCCACAGTCATTCTGTTAATGTTAAAATACATATGCCTTCCACAAAATACGTCCCACAAAGTACAAAAGGTCAGGAAAGCTGTAAGCGTGGGGTTAACTCACTACAGAACACGTGTGAAGTGTATGTACACCTGCAAGAGATGAAAAATGCTATTTAACAGCATCCTTTGTATAACAAGTAAAATTATTACAAAACTTATTGTATATACCTTGAATGAGGTGTATGGGGGGTGTGTACAACCCTGTGAGTGGGTGTCCTATGTGATGGTGGCGATGGTGTGACGGAACCAGGGTGCAAAAATCCTTGGGTGTGATGAGGTGGATGGTGAGAAGGTGTCTGCTGGCCATACCGTGGAGTCTGCGTGGCATGAGGGGTGTGGTATGGAGTCATGAATGGTGTCTGTCCTGAAGGTGTGTATGGCTGGAAATAATACACATATTAAAAATACAAGACATACTGATCAGCAGAAATATCACAATCACAAATAATTCCATAAAACAAGATTTCCCCCAAAAAAGTTCCTTAATAATTAGCTGATAAAGAAACTTATTGCCTTTAGATTAGACAAAACTTCAACACCCACATTAACAAACAACAATCCTCATCTTACGCAAAGTACACAGATACCAGTCCAAATTTTCATATACTGTTTGTAAGAGACCTATTTTAAACCAGGAAGACAGTTTTTAAATCACAAGTCCACAACACTATGGAATGGTTTCAACACATTTCCTAAACTAACGAGGTGAATTTATTGAATTTCCATGGAAAATTTTGTAACAGTATATTCATCTACACACATTTCATAGTATCTCTTGACACAACGGACATTCACTTCACTTCACTTTCAGAAACTTCATTTTGTGCACAACACCTGGAAGCAGGTCTCAAAGTAAAGATCCACCTCACTATAAGGAAGAAAATAAGGTGTCTCCAGTCTCTTCTCTTCCCTCTCTTATAACAAAAAAACACAACACCTTCCTTTGTGCTTCTGACTTCTGTACTGTTACAGTATTCTTGGGGAAGCGTTTTCCCAGCGATTGAGTATTCTAGCCAAAGTATTTGAAACCTGAGGTTCCTCTATCAGAACTAGGGCTTCTATCAGGCCATTTCTGCAGCTAAAATGGTTTGAAGGATTCACTCCATTGTAAGTACCGCACGTAATGTGGAATTTAATACTTAATACAGTTAAAAATTTTTAACCCACTAAATTCCCCTTTTTCCTTTCTATAATGGCTGCAGTTAATGATCTTTTCAGACCTGCACATTGAAATAACATGCTGTTAACCTTTTATGGTCAGGTTTCATGACACAAAACAAATCCAACAGTTCCACTTCCCACTACAAGGTCAGAGAATGTGGAAATGACATATTTCCCCCCCCCCCCCCCATTGCAAAATCACACTCCCATCAGCTCCTCCGCAAACCCCTCCCCCCTCCTCCTTTTTTTTTATCACTTTTTTCTTTTTCCTCCTTTCTTTACCCCTTT
>Ga0131853_10002491_pt1 | contig 32873 bp, 26 predicted proteins | sample TergutLab28metaG_FD_92764 | JGI IMG/M metagenome (GOLD analysis project Ga0131853, IMG submission 92764) | Labiotermes labralis P1 segment gut microbial communities from Petit-Saut dam, French Guiana - Lab288 P1 (version 2) (version 2) | ecosystem: Host-associated > Arthropoda: Insects >... | reverse complement strand
GGTATCCCTAGGAAACTTGTAAGGTTAGTAAAGATGAGTCTGACTGAAACATATAGCAAAGTCCGGGTAGGCAAGAATGTGTCTGACAGGTTCCCTATTAGGAATGGTTTGAAACAAGGAGACACTATCACCAATGCTTTTTAACTTTGCTTTAGAGTATGCCATTAGGAGGGTTCAGGTAAACAAGGATGGCTTGAAACTAAATGGTACACATCAGCTTGTGGCTTATGCCAACGATTTTAATATACTGGGAGGAAGCATACATACTCTAAAGGAAAATGCAGAAGCTTCAGTAACTGCTACTAGGGAGAGAGGACTGGAAGTAAGTGCTGATGAAACTAAGTACATGGTCATGTCTCGAGATCAGAATGCAGGACGAATTCAGGGTGTGAGGAGTGATAATAGTACCTTCGAGAGGATGGAAGAGTTTAAATATTTGGGAACAACTTTAACAAATCAAAATTCTATTGCAGAAGAAATTAAGAGCAGATTGAGGTCAGGAAATGCTTGCTATCATTCATTGCAGAACCTTTTGTCTTCCGGATTGCTCTCCAAAAATTTAAAGATCAAGATATATAGAACTATAATTTTGCCTGTTGTTTTGTATGTGTGTGAAGCTTGGTCGCTGACATAGCGGGAGGAAAGGAAGTTGAGGGTGTTTGAGAACATGGTGTTGAGGAGAATATTTGGACCAAGGAGGGACGAGGTAACGGAGGAATGGAGGAGATTGCATACGAGGAGCTAAATGATTTGTAATCCTCACCCAATATTGTGCGGGTGATAAAATCAAGAAGAATGAGATGGGCAGGGCATGTGGCATGTATGGGTGAAGAGAGGGGGGTGTATAGGGTCTTGGTGGGGAAGCCGGAGCGAAAGAGACCACTGGGGAGGCCTAGGCATAGATGGGTGGATAATATTAGGATGGATCTCCGGGAGGTGGGATGTGGGTATATGGACTGGATTGGTTGGGCCCAGGATACAGATAGGTGGCGGACGCTTATGAAGTGTGTAAGCCAATACTGAAAATTGGTGTCTTAGTCTGCTTCTGCTCTGCAGGTGTATTGTCTTCAACTTGAAGGTTATAAGTAGGGTGTGTATTATAAAGGCACTTCTTGACACATGTACCTTGCTGTGTTTTCTGACTGTTATTTTGGATCTGTGTAATGTAGTGGTATGAATGCTGTGACTAGAAATAGTTGCACCAACTGCATGTTTGTAATTGTAATACAGGTGGGCTGCTGTATCTGCAGATCCAGTATCCGCCGTTTCAGTTATCCGCGGTTGGCCATGGCTCAAAAAAAATTTGGAAAATTAAAGAAATAAACAGTTCCTAAGTTTAAAAACACACCAATTGAGAACGGGCCATAACATGGTGAAAACCAGCAGCCCAAACGTGCCCAGTACTTGACTCATCTTCCTTTGTCCCTGTGCCCACGCTTCCTCGCAAACTTGCCATCATTCTGCTTCTAGCATTCTTGCTGTTTGAATTAGTTGCTGCGTTATCGCAGTGTTTATGTTCAGAAAGCAAAAAGAAGAATGGAAAAATCGGTGAATACACACAATACGCTAAGATATTTTTTAACAAATAAAATGTTCTTTTTACAGGTTATGTACAGGTACGTACATATGATTGTCGTCGTAAAATGTGTAATAATAACACTTTTTTCATTGCTTGTGCAGCTCTCTGATGGAAAAGCATGATTTTTATTGTTCTGTCACCCTTGAAACTGTACATGATACTGTACAGTACACGTACTGGTTTTTTCATTGCTCAATCGTCTTTTGAGGTTTAGGCTAAAATGTCAGAATCCCTTACTTTCATACATACAAGAGAGAGAAAGAGAGAGAGTACACTGTAAATGTACAATGTAGTGTACAGTACACTTTATTATTACTTCATTTAATGTTGATAATGTCTTACTGTGTATAATTTATCAATTAAACTTTACCATATTTATGCATGTTACACGAATATCACGTTATGTGATATATATAGCGTTCGGTATTATCCGCGGTTTACCATAACTGCGGTAGGTCTTGGAATATATTACCCGTGGATACGGCTGTCCGCCTGTATATTGTTGTCATACTGCAGTGTATGGTACATCCTTGCCTTTGTACTGTGAAGGATTAATCTTGTATGTTAATGATACTATGAGAAGAGCATAAATTACAGAGTTGAATACCATGTAATTTCTGTCATTAAATGTTTTTTTTATCCTATACATTCAGTTGTTACTGTTATCATTGTATTTCTGATATTTTTCACTTGTATTCTGCCTCCTTAAAGATATGCACCACAATTTCAATTGGTAAATTGTAATTTTCTACTACAAATAATAGAGAAACATGTATCAGAGATTATTCCAGGTAGTAAATGCACTTGACCAATTGCTCTCCCAGGACTTGTTCAAACAGCTTGTGGACAGCTGTTTCCACATTATTGTTGTGCATGAAGTTTCTGCCACCAGGATATTTTTTGGGACCAAAGAAATATAAATTACCTGTACTAAGTCCAGAGTGTGAGGAATGCACTAAAACTTATGCATAAAGGTTCAAGTGTTTTGAAGTGCATGGGTTACTAATGGGCCTGCCCTCTTTGTATTCTAATGCACAAAAACTGCCCATAAGGGTCTCCTTTCAGCATATTATCTCTATATAGCTTATCAGGTGTTCAGAAAGCAGTTCTGTGTATTGTGTTTTTGGGGCAGGAGTAAGTTCCCTATTTAGCTATCATATGCACCCTCTCCAAAGCAGGATCCAATCATGAAGAATGCTAAAGCCAAGGTGGAAACATCCATGAGTTTCTATGTTATCCTATAAGTATATGTGTGTGTGTGTGTGTGTGTGTGTGTATGGCCAGACCACTGCTTCAGTAATTTCCACAGTGGTATTTCTTGAAATTATTTGGGATGTCACTGTCTACATTGTCTGGATGTATATTTTAATACCATCTGCAAACAACCATACACAGTAAGCATGTCTAGCCATACACAGATGGCATTTACTCAGGAGCAGTGTCCTTGGCTCATGTAAAACAGTCATGCTGTTGTTCGTACACATGTTCAGGTGATCTCTGAACTTCCGACACAAGTGTATTGCAAAGCGTTGCTGGTGCTGCCAACTAGTACTGAAAAATATCGCTTTCTGCTTATTGCAGGATGTACATGTTTGTAAGTTACTTTGCCAGTGTAGTAGGCCTAACTACAGATGCAACATTGAATGGACAAAGGTTTACATATGTGTTTAATGTTCTAGGCCGGTTGGAAAGAAAATTTAGCGACATTCATGAATGAGCTAAAAAATCTGCAGTGCATTGGAATGACAACAATGGGTGCAGCTCTGAAGCATGCATTTGATGTTCTCAATATCAATCGAATGCAAACTGGCATTGACACTTACGGTCAGGGTCGTTGCCCCTACTTCCTTGAGCCATCTGTCATTGTTGTCATCACGGATGGCGGGAAACTTTCGAGCAGTGCTGGTGTTCAGGAGGATGTGAGTTAATTAGATGTCAGTCAGCTGTCACCAATGAAATCTTATGACTGTTCTGTTATTTCTTATGAAATTGACTTGTTAGATAAGGTGTGTGATGTCCGGAATACTGATTAATATTACATATGTTGTTATTCATTAAACACAGAACTGAATTTTCCTTTTCAACAAATTTCATCATAAATTTCAAGAACACATAAGCTGATATCTAACCCACAGTCACTGTAGTGTATGAGTGTAAGCCACCATGGTGCTTACTGGAGCACTTTTCAGTGTCTGCATCATTTTGTCTCTGTCAGTCCAGGCCCAGAAATGCAGGGATTATCACTGTTCTTTCAGTGATTCTACATTTACAAGAAATGGGTTGTCTCTCACCTAACCAGCCAGTAATGGACATTTATATGTATTTAATTTATTTATTTATATATTTGTTTACTTACCTATTTATAAATTACCCTCTGGCAAGTAGTTTTATAGCTGTACATTGCTAAGTTGTATATACTCAGCCCTCTGCTTTATGTTATTTCAACAGTTGTCTGCTTATGTATCACTTTCCATCCAAAATCAGTAATCCAGTTGCACATTGACATTCTTCTAATTGTGTTGGTTTGGCTGTGGAGTGGCAGTGCATGCACACAACACACTGCTAGTCTGTTGGTGGATGCATTTGTGTAGATGGCAAGTAAATGTAAATTGCATTTTTGAATCTCTGTCTGCCTTGATGCCACATGGAAATTAAACCTGGATTTCAGCACTTGTCTGACCTGTGGTCTGGTCACAATATATTCTTTTTTGCAATATGTCTGTACACAAAATGCAGCTTTTGTGAAGCTAGGAATTTTTGTAGGAGGACTCTTACAGTGTGATGTTTCTGGGGTGCTTCTGTTATGACACCTTACAATAATTTAGTTGATTTTTGCTTATAAGTTTCCATTACAATCTTATTCTTCCAATTTCTGTCTGAAATCTTATTCCATGTTCTTCCTTGCAATAACATGTCCTTCTGTTTTTCTGTCCTTTTCTCCACCTGATAAAATGTATGTTCATATTTAATAGTAGGTGAAGGAAAAGAGCACATATACCCAGTGAGGTATATGATAGAATAACCCCCAGACATAAATTCTTGATAGTCTGTATAGTGAGTAAGAAGATGTCAGTTGCAGTCACCTTTCATCTCTTGAAACCCTCGTGTGTAATTTTATTGTTTCACTGTGTGATGTGGCTGTTCCTTTTTTGACTGTCCAGTACCTACAAAGGTTACATTTTATCAGGTAGGGGCTGGAAAAAACAGGGTATGCTGTAGCAAGAAAGTAAATGAAATGAAATTTTAGGCTTGGATATGTGCAAAGGTAAGTTGTATCACCTTTTCCAGCATATGCTTGCTGATGGACAGATAGTCAATAAATGACCAACCTTCCAGTAAACCCACAGTTTCAAGAACAGATTTCACTTCCCTCCTCAAGGCCCGAGTATAAATAAGCTGTTTTAAGTATTGGGTTGGGATCTAATATCATGGCTTTGAATACGTCACTGCAGAGGTTTTATATTGTGAAGACATTTGGCCCATCTTGAGTCATAAGCATGTAAATAAAAATTTAAAATTGAAGATGATGGTTAAAACACTTAAAATGCTACACAACATTAATATTGCAGTGTATTGTGCATTGTTAGTGCAACATGTACATACACTAATTACTTCAGTCCTGGTGCTCATTTGTCATACCACCATGCAACTCTAGAGTTGGAGCTCCACACATGTGGCCATAAATAAATGTACTGGAGTTTGTTAGTATATATGCATTCAGCCCATGTTTTACACCTTATTTGCATTCCTGAAAAAATGGGCATAAATCAGAAATGAAATTCCAATAAGAATTAAGGGGTTAGCATATAATACATCTAGTCGAAGAGTTGTATGCCAAAAATGAGAGAGCACAAATTAAGAAAAGGTGTAGAATGGCAAGAGCATTGAAGCAAAAAAGGGCATAAAATGAAAAGATATAAAACAAGGGCTGGGTGTGTATTTTACTTTGTTTACATTGTGACAAACAGTGCTTCACATATTCTGGACACCTAGTTGCTATGGGTTTTTTAAATTACATTATTGGGCCGATATTTTAGTCCTTCTGTGGCCATTGCACTGAAATACTCAGTGCATTGAAGCCAGATGTTTTCGGCAACCTGTCAGTTAAAAGCACTGATGGCGTCAGACAGGGGTTACTGTGGCAAAGTAAAGAAGATGCTCATTTGAAAACTGTTCTTTAAAGCAATTAGTCTGTTACATTGAAATATGTTTCACTGCATGATGTTTTATTTATATTGCAGAGGAAGTTGTGTTTCTAACTATTCCAGGCATCCAAAGCTTACAGAATTCTTACAATTTATAGTTTTTCGTGTACCATGGCATATTTCATAGGACGCTAGCATGTTACTTTTAACTTAACCTTGCTTGGATTACAAAGTGGAGATACCTGATGTCTGTTGTCTCTGTTGAAATAATCACAAGTGTTATCATAATTTTTGTTTGTATATATCCATATGATGATATGATTGATTTGCATGTTTGTTATTTGAAATAACTCAGCTTTTTAATTGGCAGTAAGTTTTTCATTGTTGTGAGGCCATGATGTAATGGCAAAGTATTTGCATTTTAAAGAGTTTGCACTTTATTATAACACCAGCATCATTTGAGGTGATTTATGTCAAGTTTGTTTTAAATTCACATTTTTTTTCTATGACTTCTTGTAAAAAGCTTTTCATCAAACATGCTGTATAAAAGAGTGCACACTTAATATTTGGCCTATGTATTATCTTTGGTTTCATTGTATCTTGGTTTGCAGTTAGATTTAATAGAAAAGAAGAACCCAAATCATAACTTAGCCCTTTGCCGTGCACTATGTTTCCAGTACTGCCTAATCTGAGAGACCCATTATGTGTAAACTGCTTGAAGTATACCATGGTGTTTGCAGCGTGAAGAATAAAATGTGTTGTCATGTGGGTTCCTCCTGTTGGACACACTCATATGAAGTCAGATTTTATGTTTCATTCTTGATCATATTTTATTTTCATTCAACAAGTAGTTGGCATTTCTTCTGCAATATAATGTGATAGTGAAAGCAGTTTTTACACTTCAAACAAAATCTGTATAAATGTGTGTCATCCATGCTCGCTAAATGTAACGTATTTCCCCATTGTGCACAGTCATCTGTCAACACATGATCCATAGTGTGTAACCTAAGAGTTGACAAACAGTGTTTTTATGTTCCATTGTGACAACAGGATGTTTGTGTTGAGAGAATGGCTGTTGCTGCTATTGTGAAGCATACAAGTGAACAGATCCTCAGAACCATTATTTTTCTGTGAATTGTAACTGTTTGTAGAAGAACTGTGACAGACTGTAGATTATAAGTATGATATGCTGTGTCACCCATTGCAAAACATATTGTAATTAGCTTTGTATATCAAGTGCGGCAAAGGGTTAAATGAAGGAAAACTGGCAGGGAGAAATAGAACATTTGACAGTGTAAGGGCACCATAACCACATTGCCACAGGAACTGGAAAGCTGTGAGTGTTTTTGCCTCGCAGACAGCATTGTTAATGTGCAAGAATACACTGACTAGAAATGTTATGTTCCAGTGGTGAAAGACTTTCTCATAATTGCAATAGTCAATCACTGACCTAGAGCGTGAGACTGGCTGGCTTCACAGCAGGCTTGGCTGGAGGCTAATTAGAGTTCCTACCTGGCTGTATGGCTGGCTGGTGAGTCTAGCCTGGACCCTTAACCTATGTACTTAGTTTATCCACCTTCTGTTAGGTGGTTTGACCAAATAGGATGTTCTGGTACTCTACCTTTTTTGGAAAGATAGAGTAATTACAGAACATACTAATGCTCTGAAGTCTTGTAATGATGAAGGTTAATGTGGAAGAATGGATTCCAGGGTCCACTAGTAAAAAAATCTCCCTTAATGTACATGTCAGTTTGAGTGAGTAGAACAGAGACAAGTGAAAATTATTGAATCATGTTGAGGTATCTTGAAAAAAAGATGAAATTGTCATTGGATGTGGCCATTGATGCAAAATCATAGGAATCTAGTTTCACAGTTTTAAAATTGAGTATATTTTGTGCTCTGAAAGCAAAATTTCTGACAACCCTGGTTGGTTTTGTGTTGATGGTATCGGTATGACTGGCTTGGTGAAGGTTTTTGGAGTCCTGAAACAAGGTGCTGATTTTGATGTGAGGTTCTACGTACTTGACATTTTGGAGTTCAATAGTGGGTTTATTTTAGAGGAATGCAACATTTTGGAAACATGTTGTTATGTTCAGTGTGTGAAGAACAGGATCCAAAAACTGGGAACAGGATTATTTACTTTAAGAAGTATTTGGTGCATGCAGTTTGGAGTGAGAGTGAGTATATGTATGGAAGCAGTGAGATTGTTACAGGTCATGCTTTCTGAGAGCATTGTTGCCATATGGAATGAATTGGTTGGAGGTTTGGACATATGCTCTATGTGAACAGTGGAAGTAACATAAATGTTCTAATGTCTGTGTTGCATATTACAACTGTTCATAATTTACTGTCCCATAAGGATACCGTGAAGTGGGTAGGTGTCTTAATATTGGAGTAAGAAAATGACAGGGCAAGGCATTCTCCAGTGGAAAAAGGCACATTTTCCAAATGCATTCTTAGTCATTTACCCTATTGGCCTTGACAGTTACTGAATACACAATTTGTCTGTTGCAAAGCTGCTCCTACTGCATCAAGTCAGAATTATTTTTCCCATTGCTTTGTTAAATATTCACCATATACAGCAGATAAGCATTCAAGGATGCCCTTGGATGACAGTATTGCAATAGTTAGAAAAAATTGCCACAGACATTTGGATGGGAGTCTTTGATGCACAAGGTGGCATATCCCATTTGCAAAGAATCCCTTCAGCTGCTGTCTGAAACACTGTACCACAACTTCCAGAACATTGTTGCGTGATGTGAATTTCAGGGCTTTCTGTAATGATAGGAAGGTGTGAAAATCACAGGGTGATAAGCTGAGGCTGTGTGTAGCATGTTTGAGCAGCTTCGGGCACGCAGCATTAAACTAGCTTTGAACTCTGTGGAAAAAATCTCAGAAAGCATCTTCCTGCTGTGTGACAGTGTGTTGCCATGTGGTCCATGCAAATCAGGATCACCTGACTGTCCTGTGGTAAGAGCTCAAACATGCTGCAGACAGCATGGACTTTTCACCACAAAATTTTCATATATTTGGACCATTAACAAATCCTCTGAGATTCATGTTGGCGATTGATGTGCAGGGGAATGTGGTGCAGTAGTTGAGGCAGCAGTCAGAGTAATTTTGTGCAGATGGCATCATTGGCACTTCCTAAATGTCTGTGGTGATTTTTACTGATTGCTGTGTGAATGTCATGGGTTTCAGTTGTGCACTGCACGTGTATGTATGTTAAAGTACAAGTTTAGATCCTAATGAAGTATAAATGGTATTTCATGTCTCAGTTTGTTGTACAGTGTGCTGTTTATGAGAAAACTTGTAAAGTTTGATTTGAGTATCTTGTGCATTGGAATTAGCTTGAACTGATAACAGATAAAAAATTAGTTCTTCCAGCATATTGAATGTGACTAGTGCCACATTTGAGCATAGTATATTCAGTAGTTTGAGTTTGAAACATCGACATGACCTCACCTATATTCAGTGCTGTCTTATGCTTTTGCATCAGTTCACAGTTTTGAGGAAAATTGTAATATCCATTATTTGTGCAAACCTTCAAAAAAATAAGCATCACTTGGTGAATGCTGAGAGTACTGGGGGTTTAGAAGCTGTGTGTCGTGTTAGAATGTGACCTGTTATTACAGAATAAAAAATTTTTTACTTTAATAGTAATAATAATAATATTTGAAATTGTGTAGTAAGTTATATTTGTGTTCCTATGTCTTGCATACCAACAAAAACAGAAAACTAGTAACAGTGTACATTTCAACTTTTTCACTGTCATTTTTGTGGTCATTATAGGTGATTTAGTTAGTATCAGCCTATTTTGTACTTCAGGTTACTTACAAAATACGAAAATCTGTTGTGCTGTGTGATTGGCTCATGTATTTATTGGATGAAAGAAAAAGGAGGACTGGCATGATAGTATACTGCATTGAAATTATATTGATGGTGATGACCATCTTGAAGTTGGTAACGGAGGGACGGGAAAAATTGATAGTGAGCTATATTGGAGGATCCGAGGCTACTTAGATCACACTTTTCTGTGTTGAACAGCAGAGGATAGCAGCTGCTACAGAAGTACTATACTGTTCAGGCACTGATGTGACCTTGCCATGAAGAAAAAGGAGGTGGCTGCAAAGCAGATACCCACTTTTTTAAAACCATACATCCCATTTTATGTCATATTATAAAGAAAGAGACAAACAAACAAATGACCATCAGGCACAACAGTTTTTATATAATATCAATATAGCTACATGTTGTGACCTTATGGGGTCATCTTCATGCTAGCTTTAGAACATTTTAAAGGACTGTACAAACTGCACTCATTGGAAATGAGATGTTATCTTACACATTATATTCATAAGTTTTGATTTGCTTTTTTAACATATTTCAAAATTTTAATGTAGATAGAAATGAGACAATAAAAATGAGATGTATAAAAACTGTTAAACATGCCACCTCTAAAATTTTAGCAGTTTTTTACAATTCATTTTTATCTTTTATCTGCATTAAAATATTGAAGTATGTTAAAAAAAGAAAGGCAGAAATTGTGAGTATATTGTGTAGGAAATGAGATCTCATATCCATTAAGTGAAGTTTGTATATTCCTTTAAAATGTTCTAAACCTTGCCCAATGATGACCTTACAAGGTCAAAATATGTAGCTGTATTGGTATTATATAAAAACTGTTGTGCTTGATGGCCATCTGTTTGTTTGTTTCTTTCTTTCTTTACAAATATGCACTACTCATTTCTTCAGAAAATAAACTCTCATTTACAAATCTACATTAACTTAAACACTGTTTTTACAAGATGTTTTTATTTGATTCCTTATTGTATTTTCTTTAACTGGTTATTCAATTGTCCTTTGGTCATGTTAGGTTGGATAATCAGGACTGTACTTTATAACAACAAAAAATTACTTCAAGGCCATTGAGGTGTTCAGAATCACAAAGAATAATTGATAACATATACAATACCAACAAAACACTCAAATAGAAGTTGGTTTAGAAGCCATTTGATTAAAAATTAACTATCCCATGTTTCTGCCAACAGATGTTGGAACATCAGGTGTGTACCATATCTGGTGCTGTATGATTATGTGGATTAAAATGTCTAGTATAATACATACAGTGTTAACAGTGCTTGTATGGATGATGAATACTTTTGAAAAATGGGGGTACTCCATTTCGGAAAACATTTTTCCACTTTTCCATATCTTAACTGCAAGAAACAAGTAGATGCATTCCTTGTTGGAAATTAGAGGTAATGATACCCTTCATTAGGATCAGCATGTATTAAAAGGCTTAGGTATTTGTCACAGTTAAAACTTGTGTAAGTCTGGATGTGTGGCATATTTGGAGAGAGCATCAGCAGTGGTGCAAGGAAATTGTTGGCATCTTGAGTGTAGAAGAGAAAGGTATATCTTGAAATACTGTACTCCAGAAACCTTTTTACTTGCAACATAAAATGAGTGTTGTTATGAATAGATTTCACCAAACTTTGTGGTATTGTGTTTCAGTTTAATTTACCAATGCATTCACCAATTCCTGGTTCAGAACTTACACGTGAACCATTCCGTTGGGACCAGCGACTTTTTTCACTTGTTCTGCGGTTGTCTGGCACACCTGCATTAGACCGTGATATCGGTTTGGTACCAAGTGATAGCTCGCCTATTGATGCAATGTGTGAAGTCACTGGAGGTAATACTGCAATAATTCTTGTAATTTAGATGCTATAAAAATTGAAGTATTCCCTGAAGTGCGTAATTCACTTGTGTAATATAGGTATTCCCATTTCTTGTGATCATGGTAAGGAAATATGGTGACATGTGCTAATTTATATTTGGTGTTTGTCTGAGGAACAGCATCTAAAGAGTGGCATGTAATAAATTATCATACTTCATTTTTGTGTGAATTTCTGAGAAACTACCTAGAGTTCCAGACAAGTGCAATGGATTGTACTGTCACAGTTGTAATTCAGAATTCTAACACATGTAAGTTTCAGGGTACATCACTGTTACAGTAATTACTAAGACTGTGGGATTTAGGTGGCTTGCCAGGTCCAGGCTGGGGTTAGTTGGGTCACAAGGTCATCAAAAGGAAGTGGGTATGCAAACCAGTGGTGATGCTAAATAAAACGCAGTATGTAGGGGATATAGCATGAGTCCATTTGCTGCAGTGGCTTTGATGAGGTGGCACTAAGTATTCTGCAGTTTATCAGTTTACAACATAAGGACAAGTTTGTTTTTTTTTGTGGCAGAACATGGACATTAAATTGTGTAAGTATATAAAATTTAGTTGTTAAATTTTGGTTCATTTATGAAATTGCCTTTATGTATAATCACTTGGTGAAAATAGGTGACTTGGTAAATTCAGGAATGAGGTCTGGAGCAAGACAGATTCATGTCCTTGCTGTCAAAGTTTCCAATGGTGTCATGGCACTTAGCAAGTTTAAGTATCGTTTGTCTGCAGTGGTGCTTGCCAGTTTGTTTATGTGATAATGAACTCAAGTTTGTTAATCAAGAGTGTGACATACCTACTTGTTGGCTGACCAAAGGTGAATTGGCAAGGGTAGTAATGGATGACATTGACTTCAAACTATTTACATGTTCAGGATGTACAAAGTCATGTATTTATAGCATTATCACCATTTGGCTGTCATTTCGAGTTTGTAACAAATTAACCATAACAGCAACAACATTGCTTTTCTTTTAATGGTAACAAACTATACTTTGGCAACCAAAAGAATAGGAGTGGAATGACAGAGATGTATAGTCCTTTCTTTCATTTTCATTTAATAGTTGTCATGCTTTTTTAATTGAAGACAGTCTTGTCTAACTATGATTTGTACTTTGTTTAAAGCTTATGTGGCAGCAGAATTGTTATATAATGACAGAAATTTTGCTAAAAGTCATGAAATGAACCAGAGTGGGGGGTTTTCTCCCAGTTGTATCGAACTGTGTGTAGTACAACAACATGGTTCTCATGTATTAACACCTTATTGGAGCTATGAAGTGGTTGACTGAATTTGGCTCTTAATTTTATTTTAAAGCTTACTTTTTTGCCAATACAGTACTTTTTAATACTTGAAATTTTAAGTCTTTTTCATATTCTCTGCCCTTGCCCAATTTTTAGAACATTGCCTTGTAGTAACAAAACTGCTGAACATACATATATAATTAATATACTCTTGTGCAGTGCAGATTTGTGTCAAAAGAAGATTATATTTTTTTAACCTTGCATGGTGGGTAAGTTATGAATCTTCTGAACACTTGATTTTTTAACAAAATGCAAACATGTGTGAACAGGTATTTTCAATAGTTTTAAATATTACATTTCTGGTTAGATGTACTATAAATGTATTCCATGTGTGATTTGTGGTTTTCACAACTGTGCGTATGAAGATTCAGGTCTCCTGGGATACGATGCCATGGCAATGAGCCCTCGGCAATCGTTAGCAACCAGAATGGCATTGTATCTAAGTTATTCTTTTGCTTGCTTGCAGGGAGATCGTACTGCATCACATCACATCGTATGCTGATGCAGTGTATAGACAGTTTGGTACAAAAAGTTCAGAGTGGAGTAGTGATCAACTTTGAGAAAATTGGGCCAGATCCACCGCCAGTTACAGCTGAAGGTAAAAAGTATTTTTAAAATTATGTTTTGTTGTTTTCTACGTATCTGTGTTAGTATGATAGTGCCCATTGACACGTAACATGGAAAATTAGACGATTCCCATCCCTTAGCTGTGGTTTCTGTAGATAGCCCTCCGTTTGAATCACTTGTGTACATTGTAGCCTTTGAAGGGTAGTTTTCAGTCACAGTTTCACAGAATGTGAACTTGCCTACCTTTAAATGTTACCATAAAAAGTTCTTGAAAGACTGTTGGATTGTGACAGCAGTGCTGCTACCTAGAGATAACTTTGTGTTGGCAGTTTGAAACTGCTGTTAAGGCAGAACATTTCTTCTGCTGAAATTGTAATGGAGAACATGCATTACTGAAGATCTCAGAAGAGTAACTAATGGCCACATGCTTTTTTTTTAATGAGATAATGAATTCCCAGTATATTCTTACATGCAGGAGCAAAAGCTGACTCAGATGTGACCATCGTTGAGAATGATTCAGAGAGTAAAGGAAATAATGATAAAGAATGGGATAAGGATTGCAATCCATCATCTGAAGAAGACAACAATAGCAAGGGTAATGGGGTACGTATGACAAAAATTATTGTATACCCCTGCCTCGTGATTACAGCCATGACAAGAATTTGGTCAGCTGTGTTTTTGTAGTAGTATAAAGTGAGACCTGCTAATGTAGGTAGTTCAGCTTCTTCTGTGTAACTTCATAGTAAATACTTTAGGTTTGTATTTCCAAGCTGCTGTTTTCACTCTGGTTATTTTTAAATGGTACACCAGTTTGCAAGACATTGCTGAGGAGTCAGTAAGCTGCATATTGCAGAATACAAAGAATTATACCATGTGTGCACAACTCACATAACAGTGACAAGGTGGGTTATATGAGGCTTGCACAGAATGCTAATTAATACAGTATACAGATATACAGTGTAAATAGTTACAATGTAAATATATCAGTAACACACCTTTTACAGATTAAGAACATATAGTAATAAATTCTTCCACAGAATAAAACAAGTTTGTAATGACATTTGAGAAAATACTTATGAACATTTTACTTGAAAGTAAATAGTTGATAATTATTTCCTTAAATTTCATTATAGACTTCAGACTTTTGATTTCATTAGATAGTTTTTTTTATATATAGGCACACTGTTGTAAGCAATAGTCTGTTCAAATAATTTGGTGTTATGCCTTGTAATAAATAAATACGACTTACTGCACACAAATGAAACATAGAATGAGTTCATCTACTTAAGGACATTTTAGTAAACTGAAGAACTTCATAGATGTATGTACCAGGTAGTGTCATAATCTTTAAATTTTTTAAGTATGGTTTGCATCTTGTAGTGATTGCAGTATTAGCTATTAACCTTATTGCTCTTTATTGTAATTTAAAATTTTTTAAGGTTTGTAGATTTTCCCCAAAATAAAATAACATATTTTGAAATGAATGTAAATGTGCAAAATACAGATGTTTGACAATATTTTTGTTTGCAAATGATTTAATTATTTTAATTGCAAAACAGTATTTACTTACTTTATTTATTAAATTTCCATGTATGTGAATTGCCTCCAGGTTGTGATAGTGAATGTGCATTGGTGTAAAATAGTGATGTTGCAGTATTCTGGGTTAAATGATGTTGAATCATAACTTTCATTCAGCTGATTCAGTATTGATGAGTGTGTATATCTGGTGGCCCAGGATATTTTGAATCTCAGTGTGAGAAGAAGTCCAGTGTTGACTGCAGTCAGAGATTTTTTTCATTGTTAAATACAGATTTGTGTATAGCATATGCATTCTTATTAGTAGTATTATGGGGTATAATGATAGGTGTGTTTTACCCATTTAATAGGCACGTCTGGGTAACAATGTACCAGGCAGTAACACCATCAGTTCTTTGGCACTGAGTAGCAGTACAGCATGGCACACCTGTAGACGGCTCATCTATGTGCCACGGTCAGCACAGAAAGGTTTTGCTGTCGGATTCTGGCCAATTCCTGAGTCATTCTGGCCTGACCTTAATTCTTCTGCTTTAGTAAGTAGTATTGATATATTTGGTGGGCAGGTTTTGATTGCTTTAACATTTTTGTAGGACCATTTGGCTGATCGTTACTCCTGTTTATCTCCCAGACAGTTGTACGAAAACAGCTTGTCATAAAAGTAAACTGTATCTTGTGAAGTGGCAGTCCAACCCTTGGTGCTGTAGTGAAATCCGTGGTGTACTCTGCAGAGAACTGGAATTAAGTGGCCGGCATTACTTTTTACGGTAATTGGCGACAGCTTAAGGCGAAACAGTTTTCTTAGCTGTACACTGTGTATGTTGACTAAGGTCAGCATTCATTGCCAAAGGGTTAAAAGATGAGTGTGAAAGAACAGCCAAGTAATAACAAGTACTGTTTACATTGGCAGCACTGAATCACCATGTGTCAGTACAACGTGATCTCTGTTTTCTTTGTAATGCTTCACACCAGTGTTGCTACTGCTTCAGTAATAAAAGACAATTACAAGCATTTCTGCTGACACCATCTTCTTTACAATTCATTTCAGCCTCCCCGTTCAGCGCATCCCAATGTGAAATTTACATGTACAAGTCAGGAACCAATGGTAATTGAGAATCTGCCTTTTGACAAGTATGAGATGGAACCAAGTCCACTGACTCAATTTATCCTGGCCCGCAAGCAGCCCACAGTCTGTTGGCAGGTAAACTATAAAAATTATGTATTGGTAGTTAATCTTTTTTATATTTTGTACTTATATGTTAGCTTCAGTGCTCCTCAAACAGTGGTTTTGATCATTCTGGCTAGCATAATTTTTTGATTATGTATATTGTATGGTTGAAATGACATCTCTTCAGTTTCAGTAACCCATTATATGTGGTACTGAATTTTTTTACTAATTTAGGCATGTACTATTAGTAATATTTGTAGAGTACAGTTTGTACTCTACAGTGTGAGATGGGACATGAGACAAATCCCCTTTGCTCCTATATTGGATCGTGAATCAGAAAAGTTTAAGAATCACTGTTTTGTATTAAATTAGTTTTTTGCAACAGTTTATTTAAAAACAAATAAACAGTGACTACACTATAGATTGCATAACCAAGGATTCAGGGTTTGTTACCTGGCAGGGGCAAATTTATGTCTTCTCTGAAGTGTCCAGACTGGCTCAGAGCTCACCCAGTTTCTTGTTCATTGGGTATTGGTGGCTTTTCCTCTGGAGTAAAGTGGGTCTACTTTCCCCTCCCCTCCATTTGACTTCATGGCATCCGCAGGGACAAAAACAGAGTCCTTGTTCAGTGGAGTGTTAAAGGATTCCAGAATTTATCCTGCTAATTCTGTATATGAAAACCAGTGACTTTTGTCTGCTGGGGTTTGTATGCCACAAGAAACATGGAATAAGAGCGTGGTATTTGGACATTGTACATAATTTGCTCAGAATTATATCTAGCAGAAGATTTACATACTTTGTAAGCAAGTTATGTATTTATTAAAATGCTGTGTCCCTTTGTGTAGGTGTTTGTTGCGAACAGCTACAAGAACTCTGAAGTGGGGCACCCATTTGGATATCTGAAGGCCAGTACAAACCTGACGTGTGTGAATCTGTTTGTAATGCCATACAACTACCCGGTGCTGTTGCCTTTGCTGGAAGAACTCTTCAAAGTCCATCGCCTGAAACCAACCAATGAATGGCGTGCACAGTTCCAGAACTACTTGCGGACCATGCCAACATATTATGCGGGAGTGAGTTACTACTGAAAGTGTGGAATTTGATATCCACTTGTGTTGCAAAACTACAGAATAAAGTATTTGACCTTTTGGCTCCAAAATTGTATGCGGGTTGTACATTGAAAAGTCTGGGAATTTAATTGCCTGTCATTACTTTTTATGCTCTTGGTGTAAATTCAGGCATTTAAGCCACAAACAATGTGTTGACTTTTTTTTTATGTTTTGCTCACCATGTATTTCAGTATAATCTTAGTAATTGACCAACTTAATGCACAAATTCTTGTTTTATAATAAGTTTATTGTATTCCTCTACGTGTTTCAAGCACTATTGTGCTCACCAATAGGAGGTCAGAATTGTATTATACAGCATCTGGTATCATCACACACTGTAGGTGGCCGTCCAGTGCATTGCATGGCCACCTACAGTGTGATGATACCAGATGCTGTATAATACAATTTTGATCTCCTGATGATGAGTGCATTAGTGCCCGAAACATGTAGAGGAATTCATTAAACTTATTATAAAACAAGAATTTGTGCATTAAGTTGGTCATATACTAAGATTAATGTGTTGACTGTAGTCTGCGTTCATATCCAGAGGGATAATGAAGATCAAGTTGATTGTGTTTGGGATGTAGCCAGCTGAAATGTTTGCAGGTAAACTAGTCATCCTAATGGAATTATTTTTTGGTTTTCTTCAATCTGCAGGTCACTGCATAGGTAGCACCTTTAAAAGCGACATTACTGCTAGCTATTAAATCCTATCATTGTCATCTTCCCTTCATATGTAATGCATAATAACCTCACCCGTTGAATGGTGTTTTAACCTAAAAACTTGTAATGAGAGATCTAGTGGTCTTCAAATAAGATACCAGAATCATTCTATGTATCCCTGATTTTATTGTGATCCAAGTCTGTGTGTGGACTTACCTTACATAGATTTGTGCTTTTGTGAAAAAATGTTTATGCTTTGTAAGTATTATTTATATTGAAGAGGGAAAATTGTAATAGATTCTTTGATCATTATAAGTGTATGCATCTTAGTAAATAATTGCTTTTACATTTTGATAAACTTCAGTCAATCCATAGCAACATATATTGTGACTTAATGAGAGTGATATCAGCTCTTTTCTTAAAGTAATGTTTCTGTCTTGAATTGGGTATGTGTACTAATACAGGCTGTTAATGTATTTTAAGTTTTCATTGTTAAGAATTTGCAAGAAATGTTAGGTGGCTGGTTTCATGAATAATTCCCAATTTTTTGCTACTATGGCTTTGAAGTGCTGTATGTAGTTATACGCTTGGGATAAAGTAAAAGTAGATCCATTCAGCAATGAATAATGTACCCTTATATTTATTCATTGGTACAACATCCACTGACAACATTCATTGACAGTGCATTAATATATTTTATTTTCATGGTTTAAGAATGAGCATTTATAAGCAGGGAAAGTACAGCATCTGAAATCATATTCTGTGGTCTTTCTACAACAGAATAATTTCAGTAAACTGAAAAGCAATTTGAAATCCCTTCAAACATTGATCATATGTTTGGAAATACAGTGCCATCTTGAGTAATGGATATTTATTTCTTGGCCCACGCCTAGCCTGATTTAAAATATCTGGTTTCCTGGATTAAGTGAATTTCTGTTTAGTAAATAACCTGCAGTTAGCATAAGACTTAAGCATAGGTGGAAGGATAATATTGAAGTGGATCGTGAACAGGCTGGGAGAGTATGGACTGGATTAAATCTAGCTGTGGATTGGGACCAGTGGCAGGCCTGCATAATTATAGTAAAGAACATTGGGTCCCATAAACTCTAGGGAAGTTCTTGGCTTGTGAAGGCCCTGGGTGTCTCAGGAGGGACTCTGCTCTACGAAACTAATGCCGTTTATTAGTGTGCAAAATTTCTGACATACCTTGACTTGCATCTTGATTTAGTGTGATTATGGTGGAAAGAACAATTCATATCAGTATGCACATTCACATATAGTTATAAAAAGCGCTAATTATTTTCATCTTGTCTGCATTTATCAGTTGGGCTGCCACTGGGTGGATTTTATTGAAATCTCATGTTGGAAGCTTTTTTGAAAGTCTTAATGTAATTCATCTCCATGCATTAATAAATAAATCACACATGAGATTCAACGAATGCACAAATGTTAAATTATATTTTTACACACAATTTGTTGTAACTCTGAATGATTCAGTCTGTCTTGTTAATTTTCAGGGAGTTACTTAACATATATAAAAACATGGAATAAATTCATTAAAATTTGTCCATACAATGTCTGCAGATATTATGAAATTCATTTGTAGCAGTGGAGAACTGGTTCATAAGATGCTGAGGTTGTAGTTTCGTAGGTTTTCGCAGTGGTTCATATCAGGAGGATATCAAGTTTGTTTTGGTAGCCAACACGGTACTGAAGCAGACTAGATGGGTGAGTTTGAATTCACTGTGTTAAATAACTCCCTGAAGAGGATCAGGATAGATCAAAACATGTTATAGTTATGAGAGATTGTGTGTAAAAATATAATTTTAACATTAGTGCATTATGTTGGTTTTAGTATATGAATTTTTTTAAAGTGTGTCAAAACAATCCAAATTCGGTTCAAATCAGGCAAAAATATCGAGTATTTTGCATGAAGAACTAAGTATGTTTTTATGACAAAATTGGCCTAAAAGCAGTTTTAAATATTTCGTGACTTTGCACTGATGCGTAATATATTTTCATATGCACTTGTTGGTTTTATTCTCATAGTGGCATTAAAACACTGTTGGCATGATGTGCAACAGTACAAAAGGAATGAGTTGTTGTTTTTCTGTGATTACGTGAACATGTCACGTAATAACTACGTTGCCTATATTATTCCCTTTACTAGGTCATTGCCACCCAACCATAACATGTAGACAATGATGTCACATTTTAACACACACTGAAGCCACACTGCTTCTACCAAGCAAGTCAGTGTTTGCCACGAAGGAGGTTTTTTCTGGGCTCCTTAGTCACACATGGCAGATGCTCAGTTCCCAGCTCTTTCAGGTTGCTTGCTTCAGATGCATTGCAATTCATTACTTATTCTGGCATTTTGACACTGTATAATCTTGAGTGCCAACAGTGCCATTCAGCAGTCCACAAATGAATATATGCTTGCCGTTTGTGGCACCATAGTTTCGTTAGTTCTTAACTGAGGTCCTTTCAGTTTTTATTTGATAGTTGTTTCAGACATTAATTTTGATATTATTAATTGATATAAAGTAATTACTTTGTTCAGGGTCTTCACAGGAGACCCATTAGAAGAATAATTTTGTGATGTTGCTCTGCGTAACCTACTTTAGTGAAAAATCATGATTTATTGTAAGAAAACTTTTTCTTCACAGTACTTTGGCAAAGAGTCCAGAATGCAAGGAACTTTACCCCAGTGACCAATATTTTGTAGTCATTTTTCGGTGCTTTTGTATCAGAAACTTGTACTAAAGTAAATCTTGGGATGTTGATGTGTTCTTGTAATACATCTTTACACAGTCCCAACACATTTGACATAAAGTCCAAATACAGTACAACATATCTCACGAATGTAGGTTATTGCAGAATTTCCCATCTGGTGTATTACAATCATTCTGGTTTTTATATCTACTATTGTTTTACTAGTTTTAAATGTGAAATTGAGTTTTGCTGTCTGATTCAGGCCCTGAGAAGAGCTTTGACACGGATGGGAGCCCAAGGGAGCCTGTCACAATCACTTATCCCAGATAATTTTGACAATTCCCTAAGCTACAGTGTCCTAAACTACTTGAAGCGGTTGAAGAATCAGGCAAAAGTGGAATTTGATCGTCTGTGCAGTGAGGTGGGGAGCAAACCTCCAACCGTCACCTCAGGCAGCAGTGGTAAATCTGCTGGTGGATCGTCATCCAGTGTAACAGAAGGAGTGAGAGTGTTACCAAGATCACCTCTCAAAAAAGATCTCGCTTCACATCCTTTACTGCAAGGTATTTATAAACTATAATGTATATTGAATTCCTTAAGTAACAGCTCAATGGTAATAATTATTCTCTTGGATTTATAATTGAACAAGTGGAAGTTAGATTATATATCTGTTCAAAACACATTTGAGTAACATCGTCATTTCAGTGATGCATCTTCCTTCATATTTTGGTTACTTAGACTCTGATGTGTACTTTTGTATACCATTCAGGTATATGTTGTATGTGTTGGGGAAAAATACTGACTTTTGTGCAGCTGATAAGAATGAAAATATGATGGTTTTGGTAGACAGTAACCTGTAATTGGTTCGGTATACATTTTTCAATTTTAGAGTGAACTTAATCTGATATTTATATGGTCATCCTATAGCTGTCACTAAAATTGCAGGATTCTGAGCCAAATGATGTTGATTAAAAACTTTCGTTCTACTGAAATGTTACTGAAGAACTTTTGTTACTGATGACTCAGAATGCTTTCTGTTTTGTTTATTGTGCATCTGTCCTTCCGCTTGTTTCAGCTTCAGAACTGCTGAACAGATTTTGATTAAAGTTGTTATTAGAGGTTTTTACTGAAGGCTGTATAGCCATTTCAGTTTTCATGAAGCTTGGTAGTGTTGACAGTATACTTCCATTGAGTAGTGTTACATAAAGAAAGCATGTGAACATTGAACTGCAGTACAGATTGCAGTTGTGCTGTGTGTAACTTTTTTTTTTATATTTTCATACTAGGAACAGCAACTTAATACATTTAATTATTATTAAAAATCTGAAGATGTGGGGTTTTTTTTTTTCTTCTTCTTCTTTGGGTGCTTTCACCACAGTGTCTTCCCTGTCCCAATCTTTCAAATTTTTACTGTTTGTGTTGTGTCTGTGTAAAATAAATGTGTGCGTATTCGTGCTCATTGGTTATAAATGTGTGGTATTTTTAGATCTGGTGAATTACTTTACATAATACTTTGCAAGAAATTGTGAACTGACTTAACAACTAAATACATTTCCAGGTCTGGTTTTATTGTAGGCCGGAATGTGAAATACCTGACAAATTACTGAATATGTAGTCAAGTTCTTCTTGTGCTTCATTCATAACATGGCAGGTATCCCTGGTTGTAGTCCCATCAATCCAAATCCCGCTTGTATGTGACTCACATAATTTTGTAATTGCTTCACTGCTGTTTGGCATAGGAAGACCATGGACATCTCACCCAGATTACCAATTTAATTTAAGTAAATTAAAAATTATCCTGTTTCTGCCTAATATCCTGTCCACTCATGACAGTGGATACATGCACTAAATGGAAGAATTGTTGCTTGCTTAATGTTGGGAGCACCTTATGGTTTAAAAAGTTTAAGATGTGACCATTCTTCATTTTGTTGTTATTACCTAGAATATTACATTTGGCCATGTAAAATTAACAGAAATATTCACTTTATGACTTTTTTTAAGTTGCATGGATTATCTTATTACATTCACATCAGATTTCATTTCTGATAACCTGGATGTGAAGCCACACAATTCTGGCAGGGTTTGTTTTCTTTCTGAATATGTTGTCTTGTATTTTGTGTGTTGCAACTGTATGAAAAGTGTATGTTTAATTAATGTTCATGTTTATTTCCCATAGACAAGTTTACATCATTGCGGGAGCAGTTGAATGAGTTTGGTGGACATGTGGTTGGTTTGATGCGTGGGCACAGCCAGAAGGGTAGGCAGAGTTACCGCAATCCATTTGACATCCCACGCCATTGCCTGCTGGATCAGGTGGTTCGGATGAGAGCAAATTTTCTTCAGCCTGCACTGGCTCACACAAAACTAATAGATGATGGTAAGAGGTTTTCTTAGTATTGTTGAGTTTTGGAAACATTGTCAAAATTTTTGTCTTTGTGTTTTTAGTAAGTTGGAACTAACTGGAAACAGAGATTGGAAGTTTGCAATGACTTAAGAAGGAAATTTATGAATTGGATATGATGTGTCCTGAAAATAACTACATTTGTTTCATGTAACTTGGTTGTGCCTTAACATGTTGAGTTTTGTGTACATGTTGTAAAGGTCAGGATAGCTGCTTAAATAGAATTTTCTAGTAATGTGGCACCTCTGAATGGTGGAGAAGCATATGACCGTGGTATCTAGAACTTGGTTCAGCTGATGGTAATCATGCTGGTTGCATGTGTCTATGTAGAAATCTGTGTAATGTTTCCCAGCATCAGTAGGTGTAGAGGGAGCACTGCAGTCTCTGTCAGAGCGAAAATAATTTTGTAATCTTGGATAGCAGGCACTTTAGCTCAAACATCAGCGGATGTGTTAAGGGGGAGTTCCATCTGACAGATGAAGTGTACCTCTGAATTCCACATCTTTATGAGTAATTTCAGTAATAAAAACTCTTTCATTACTTTCTTTCTTTTCTACCCAGGTGTTAACAGACAAGTTAGTTTTTTGGAAATGAGATTTGTGTGTGTGGAATCATGTTTAATGTCTGATTGTTTTTGTTGTCTTAATGTGTTTCTCTTCATATCCTGTCACTGCATGTAATCTTCTCCCTTCAAGATTCTGCTTATTTCTGTGTTTTCCCTGAGAGATATAATGATTTTGCTGTATTTACAATTTTGCTTGTTGTGTGTGTGTGTGTGTGTGTGTGTGTGTGTCAGAAGTTGTAAGTGGCTGGAATAAAGGATGAAAATTCCCTTTGTGCGTCTTTACAGAAATAACACTTGAGTAAGAGGTGTACATAGGTTGGTATGTTTGGTGTTGTATGTTATTCTGACATACAGTCGTATTCATTCAATGACTGTACTATTCAATTGTTGCCCTCATCATTTGTTTTAGCACCTGTATAACAAGCAGCATATTCCTTTGACGAAAAATGTGATATGTGTATGTTATTAAAAAGTTAAATTAAAAATTCTGTATTTTCCTAAACATGAGAGGAGCCTGCATAGAAGATGATTCTCATGTCACAGTCTTATGTTTTAGAAAAACACGTGCCTTCACATGGGCCATGTTTAGTGTCATTGTTTGTGTGCTTAATTTTCTGGAATGAAATAATCATTAGCTTTAAAATATAGGAGTACTGTTGTGAAAAGTTACAAACACATCATTGTGTTACACTGACACTGCCAACAACATCTGTAGAAGGGTTTTCTGCATATGATTCCTATCACAGGACATCATAGGACAGGTGCCCCAACTTGTGTATTTTATCCCATTTCTTGTTAGCTCCCTGTCCCAGTGTCTTCATACTTATAATGTTCGGTCATTGTACATACCCATGTCATAGCTAAATCACTCTAATCTTGCTGTCTTTATTTCCTTGAAGATTATCTGTTTGTTAATCATATCCATCAGCTTGCACAGAAGTCTCACCTCAGCAATGTGTCCTTTTGTTCTTGTACATTTTGCATCTCCTTATTTGTGTAATATCTGACATGGTAATATTCTTCATTGTTATATTCCATAGACTTTGCACATAGCATGCCAGTAAGTCAAATGGGCAATTATCAAGAGTACCTGAAACGTATGCAGCCACAGCTTCGTGAAATTGAATCTGCACCAGTTCGACAGCACATGTTTGGAAATCCATTCAAAATTGACAAGGTAGGTTTAGATGATTAAACAGTTTGTAACTTTATTCTTAATTAGGATGCTTACTCAGTTTATTCCGCGTATTGTTCACTTCCAGTTTAATATTGTAAATGGGAAGAAGAAAAACATACCAAGTAATAATCCACACTTGGAGTTCAGTATGGGAGTACTTAGATATATACAGCTTTATAACACAGTGATTCACCACATGCAATCTAAAAGGGGGAAATTGTCTTCCAGATTTAGTATATGTGCCATTATAAATTTCATATAAAATGCTGATTTTGCAGGCATGTGGATGACTTTTTACAGCATAATTGCGTATGGCATATGCTACAAATGATTAAAATCTGTCATACTCGTGTATTTTTTTAAATCTAAATTTGCTTTAGTATTTTTGAAGCCATTCTATTAAAATTGACTAGTTTACATAGGCCTTTTTCCTTCTTATAGCGAATGATGGTAGATGAAGCTGATATGGATCCAGTGGGTGGAGGGAGTGGAACCCACGGGACTAACAGTGGTCATAGAAGTGGAACTAAACGTAGTTCATCCCAGATGGACCCTGCTTCTCCACGCATCCCAAGTAAACGTAAACCTGGGCCAATTCCCCGACATGTGGTTGTGAGAAGGCCGACTTCTCCTTTGCCTCTTTCCTCTCCAGATTCCAGTCCTTCGTGGCTTTCATCAGATCCACCTCCTCCCTTACTCACTCCTGTCACTCCTACTGTATTGTCAGAGGAATCTGACAGAGGAGAGGCATTGCTGACGTGTCCAGACTTAGAAGGCTCAGAACCACCAAAGTTAACGACAATCAATGGAGATCTGGGTAAGTTGCAGATCAGAAGTCACCGGTCTCATTTAGACACCTTATGTAGTGTTGTGCGCGCGCGCGCGGATATGTGGGTGTGTGTGTGTGTGTGTGCCATGGATATTATGAGCAGTCTTTCACACCTGGCTTTACTTTTGTTGCACGTTGCAGAGCCACGTAATAATGAGCCACCCTTGTCTTTCCAAATAGATTTTTCATACTCATATTATTGACAGTTGGATGTGAACTCAATGCTGGCTCAGGAGAGAGCATGGGTCATCCAGGGTCGAGGTCATCCAAAACTGTTATGGGTAGGGGAAGAGGGGTAGCCGAGTGTAATGGTTTCCTCTTAAGTATTATGGCATGACAGTTGTGCGTGATGGAAAAAGGAGGACCTATCGGTAACTGTTTTCTTCCTTTCACCTTCATTAGGCATATTTGCAAAATTCTGAGAAGCGATTATTAGCTTTGTCATGTTTGTCCGCATGGAACAACTCGAGTTCCACTGGACAAATTTTTGTGGAATTTGATACTCGAGCGTTTTTTGAAAATCTGTTAAGAATATTCAAGTTTCATTCAAATAGGACAAGAATAACAAGTACTTTACATGAACACCAATGTACATTTTTTATTTAATCTCACTCATTTCTTCTAGGAATGAGAAATGTTTCAGGCAAAAGTTGTAGACACAATCAGAACACACATTCTGTGTTTAATACCTCCCCCCCCCCCTTTTTTAATTGTTCTGTTTGTGATATAATGCGGAAGAATCTTGTAGAGCTGGGTGGGCCACACAAGACAGTACACTACAGCACATGCAAGTTGCATGCTAGGTACCTAAGGCTTCAAATGCACACTCACAATATATATTACCTAATGCTGTCCTACTGCAATAATGGTTGCTTGAACGCCTCAGTGTTACATTATATGTACATTGCCTGTTGTGTATCTTAAATGTTTTATTCATCTCTCTTCATACTTGACGGTCACATTTTAAAATTTGACATAAACAATACTGAAAATCTTTTCAGTATTTCTGTGATTGGACTTCTGAATTACTACATTTGAAAACAGTTCTTCCGTCAAATGCAATTATGGTATGTGTATTTAAGAGGTGTAAGAATCTTCTTATAGTTACATTTTCTGTTTACATTTCAGTTGATGGCATTATGCCTCATGGTGGAGCTCACACAGATCTTAGACCTCGATCCCCATCCCCACCACCTCGAGATTCAGCCCCACCCCTTTTAGAACCCCTTGCTAATCATGTAACACATTTCAACAACTTTTCTCCTCCTCTGAGCCCTATAGTGGGTAATCACACTGAGGGTGAAGATCAAAGGCTGGCCATGGTTCTCACAGAAATCAGTAGTAACCATGTTGATGGTGGCAGCCAAGGTAACATGACAGCAGCCAGTGCTGTTCCCCCAAGCACTGAACTAAGTAAACATGAAATTGCGGAGATAAGGAAACACAATCTTCAGGTACGAACGTTGGTGTATAAGGAAGTCCGACGGCCCGGAAAGAGTAAGTATGCACTGCACTGGTTACTTCTGAAAACAGACACTAGCAATTGATTCTGTTTTGTTTATGCAATGTTAAATACTGTGATAACATATGTCACATGCATAAGAAATATAGCGTGAATAGAAACTTGCAATTACTGCAGTAATTTGCATCGAAAAATACCCGAAATAAGAAGAATATACTGAAAATGTGGGGAACCTTGAATGCTGCTGAAGTACATGGCATATGTTGTCTAAAAAGTAGATGGCTGAATAGGGGAATAATGCATGTTGAAGTCAGGAGAAATGCTTACAGAAGGAAGGCCATGTTTTTTGTTTGTGTCATAAATTTTCCCAACAGTGAAGTGTTCATTGGTGATGCTATGTGATGGACGTGCTACAAGAAAGCATAAGGTGTATGTAGGCAGGATGGGGGGAGGGGTAACTTTATGCATATGCACTGTGCTGTTACTGAACACTGTGGCTGTCTTGCAGGCATTGTGTATGATTTTGTTCCTCTATGGTGGAGGTAAACGTACTGATGTTTTCGGGAAACACTGTAGCATAGATTTCCTCCTGCTTTGCTTGTCCAGCTGTTACTAATACTCGTGGCATGCCCATATTAAGATCCCATGAGCCACATCTAGTCTATATTGCACTTCATCTTGTTTGTTCATATGTGGTTTGTAAGAACTTGGAATCTTGACGAACTTATAAACCACAAACCATAAAAAATGTTACCACATCAGCTTAATAAACTAAATTGGTATGTTTATGTATATGAAGATTGGGCCGAGTAGCTCAGTCGGTATAGCGACTGACTACAGGCTGGACGGTCCGGGATCGAATCCCGGTGGGGACAAGATTCTCCACCTGTCCAGACCGGCCCTGATGCCCACCCAGCCTCCTGTAAAATGGGTACTGGGATCTTTCCTCAGGTTAAAGTGCGGCAGCAGCTTGCTGCTGACCACTTACCCCCTTCCAGTGCCGCGGTCATGGAAGAGTAGAGCTATACCTCTACCCACCCTCTGGGCCACACCGGGCCTGTAACGGGATCACTTTACCTTATGTGTGTAAAGATTATGGAACAAACATTCCTACATTAGTGGATTTTTGGTTTTACCTTACCAGTTTTCTTTGAACATGAAACTTTGAAATACCTAAGGTACACAGACATCTTTGAAGTTTCAAGCTTAATTTATGTCTATTTTTTAAATAAGCCAGCAGAACCTACAGATGAATAACTATGCAATTTAATAATATCCTTGTCAGAAATTCCACTACTTGATAATTTTATGTCATTCATTATCATACCAACTGCACTTGTACAGTTCAAAGAGCTCATCAGTTACTGCTGTCAGACATGAAAATATTTAAATGAAATGTAGGCTTTGCATTTTTTCAATCTGTATTTTCCTTGGTTGTATGCATATTTTATCACATCTGCAAACCTTCCATAAGAACAGTGTTACGTACTCCTGGAATATGTGTTTTCTACCAAGTTCCTACATTATGCATTCAAATTTAGCATAAATTGACCTGTTGCTTTCATTTTAACTATTCTGAACTGGAAAACAGGAAAAGGGCCTTATTCATTTTTCATCATGATTATGAATCAAAGAAGACTAGCAAGCATGGAAACTAGTTTTCAACACAAGCAATAGGAATACAATTTACATACTGAAAAAAAAATAAGTACGTTATAAAACTAAAAGGTCGGAGATGTGGCTGTTCATGAGAGAGCATTGCTGTTTTCTTACTTTGTTAGGTAATGCTGTGTGAATGACATAGAGTGCACTCAAAAATATGCATATAAGTGAGAATGACCAATGAGATGCACACCTTTTTTTCATTAATTTATTCCAATTATACTGTGATCAGAACTCATGCTCCAATCACATTGTGTTAGCAGCTAGACATCCCATAGATGTATGGTAAAATACTGTATGCTGCATGTACATAAGTAACCTCCTGATGGTGAACAATTATTTGTTCGAAACATGTAGAGGACATTTTGATTGCAATAAATTAATAAAAAAAAAAGTGTTTATCTCCTTGGTCATTCTCACTTATGTGTATCACAATGCATGATTCAGAGAATGTAAAGTTCAAAAATATACTTCACTTGCCGGACAAAGAAGTGGTGACAGTTGGCAGTTTTTAGGAACTTGCAACTACCTTTGTCAGTTTATTCTAAGTTATGCAGATTATGTAGCTCCTTTGCTCCCACCATTGACAAAGAGAAATTGGTGGAGGTAACAGTGTGATCTTAGGAGCATGTCTTACAGATTCTGTTAGACTGACAATTCTTATATTATTTTAATTTCCTGATTTCAGAGTCATTTGGTACTTGAGTACATACCGTAACTTGTTAAATTCAGTTTGCATTTCAGTGAAATTGATGTTATAAGAAAATGATCGGCAGGTGCGTAAGGTGCACCAGGAGGTTATTTCTTTTGCACTTTTGTGACCATACTCTTAATTTTTTGCTGAGTCTTCCTTTTATGAATGATTATGTTGATATTAAATTACACTTTTCAGATTTTGCTCCTCTGTTTACCCATCTTCAGAATATTAAAGGAGGTCTGGATATGCGAGTAACATTGCTCAAAGAAGTCATTCATGAATCTTTACGATTCAAACGTCGTTATTTGGCTGATATGTTAGAAGACTTTCTGCAAACTATGATAACTTCGGCCAACAGCAGTTACAGTGCCATTAATCATCACCGCCCACCAAGTAATAATGTGACAACACGGTTACCATAGTGTGACCTGTAAGTGTTAAAATCAATGACCAAAGTAAAATTACTGTGTGTGGACTGGTATCTACTTGCCATGATTTGGCAGTTCTTCAGCAACTTGTTTAGTGCTAAAAGCGTGAACATTAGCACTTCAGTTTCATAAGACTGCAAATGCATAGCATTTCTGTAGGACTTGGTTACAAGCATTTGTATACCAGTTGTAATTTATATGGCAACAGATAACCTGTGATAAATTAAATTTATACTTTGCTTATTGCAAAAGGTTCTTAGTTAAAACTGCATATAACATTGGTTAAAAACATTACACAACTGAATGCTGTGAAGTTACTTTTTCGTATGATAGTGATGTGCCTGAATATTGTTCTGTTATTCTTGTTCATCCTTTGTAAGTAATGTTACTTGTTCTGTCACTTTCACATTATGGGGACTGGTGGAAAGAGACAAGACCTCAGTGTGGTGTGGTCACATGGTTTCTGAATTGAATATGTTGCTCACTGACAGCACTTACCTTCTGATCGGTGTCGTCCCCTTCCAATCAAGGTATCTCGGGACCTTCTGCAACATGCCCAGTGATCATACCACTGTTCAAAGCATTTTTTGAAGTGCATTGTTTGAGTTTTGGCAAATATGTCCAGTGATCTTGCTTGAATGATGGTGATGTTATTAAATCTCCCTCCCTTTAATACTGTCTTGCCTTTTGCCAAAAAAAAAAGAAAATAGTGTGGACATAGAGAGAGAGATTTTTGGTGTCTTCCAAGCCTAGCTTGAAGGTTGTGGCACATGTTGACCCAGATCTTGTGCTCCTCACCCAGCTGGCAGAGCACAAATCTGATGGCAGTCTGTTGCATGTTTCACAATGTTGTGAACTGACCCAAACAAAATTTCCATCATGTTAACAACTTCACAGGTTCTTCTGTTTCTGAGACAAGTTCCTTCACTCCTTGCACATTTTCGTCTTCTATGCTTGATGGATACCCTGATCATTTGGCATGTATGATGGAAATTACATTGCTTTTGAACTTGGTAAATCAATTCAGAAACTTGTGCTCTTCCCATTGTTACCCTTTTAAAGCTGTAGCATTTTTCCCCAGTTTGTAGGAAAATTTGTTACGGAGATACTGTTTCAAGTCTGCCATTTTGTGTGTATGCAAAAATCACAATTGCAGCAACACACTTTGATGTGTTCCATATTCCTTGCATTTATTAGATGCATAAAATATATTAAAGACCAATAAATGCACTTGAATTTTATAGATCTACTTTCATTGTGTTGTGCTGAGCAGCATGTTTTGGCTGATGTTGCTGTACTTTGGAATTAGGTGGTTTTATTGATGCATATCCTTGAACCAGATGGAGGTGTTCATTTTGACTAGTTTTTGTTTTTTATTCTTGAAGGCTTGTTGGTGACAATACTACATTATAGTTACATGTATAAAATTAAAGTGCATTTATGAGTCTAATACAGTTTATGGAACAACCCACAAGTTTACTTAACAAGATATTACTCAGTAATCACAATGTTACAGCTTTATTCCAAGCAGGAAATAACTCGGCAAACTCTATTCTGTGTATACCAAGTGGTATAAGTTTGGGCTGGCAGCAGTAGTATCACCTCATAGGTTCAGAATCTATGCGATCATTTCAAAAACAATTGTCTGTTTGTCAGCCATTCATGGTGACATGTTTGTCTATGCACAGAACTGCACCTCAGCTTAGGGATATTTTGAACACTGGGCTCTGCCAGTGTTCAGAGCACGTGTTATGCTGTAAGTCCCCTGTGCCCATTTTCAGTTTGTGTGAGATACCAGAATCTCATTTCCCCCCCTCCCCACCTTCAAGTGAATGGACTTACCGCAGTAGGCAGAGGCCAAGAAGGGTGATTAGGACATAACCTTGAGGAAGTTAAGCACAACTTCTACTATGTCTTTCTCATACAGTGTTCATTTATGTCATGTTACCTGCTGTGGATGCTACATGAATGCAGATGATGTGCTGCCTTGATGTGCGTGTTTGGGTTTATAGAGAAAGAAAGGTATACTATTTTTAGTTAAAAACTTTCAGTGCAGTCCTGATTCATGTAAGATATTGCCATTCGTATTTTGTAATAAAATTAATTTATTGAGTTATGTAACAAAAACATAATCACCTACACCATCTATAAACAAAACATGATTTCAAGATATATCTCTGTTCGCTGACATATTTTTGTATTTTCAGGCTTATGTCATCAATACAGTCTTACTATATTTAGAATATGTAGTGTTAAAGTTAGGCCTAATTTCACCAGAAGTGTTTAAATGGAATTTAATTTCCTGTTAATGTAAGAGAGAAAGAATTCTGAAGCACAGCGTGTATGTGTTGTCACATCGTTTGATGTGTCCATCAACCACCTGTGCCGCAATATCACATCAACTGTTCTCTGACATCAGTTAGCTATTTTTAGGTAATTTGTAGGGTGACAACAGGATAAGATCTGCAGTGTGGACATGCATGTCAATTGCAATCAGTTCAGTAGATACTGTTGTGGGAAGGGTAGAATTTGTGCCTCTGATTTTAAAAGGCATGTTAATATATTGCTGATAATGATAGGAAGTTTAAGATTCCTGATAAAGGAAATTTGAAGCCATCTATGTAAATACAATCTATTTTTTAACCATCATCATCACCACCACCACTGCCATAAAATTAGTCACTGCGTTTCACCTATGCGTTGTTGGGCTACTGCAACAGGGAGAGAGAAATAGTTGGTAAGGACATGAATGGTGAAAATGTATGATATGAAAGTTGTGTGATGAAGAATCATGTTGTCTGCAGTGTTCTTCATCACATGATGGCCTAAAGCATAGGGCATATAGGCCTATAGCATCCCTTTTCAAATTTGGAAAGGCATGTTGGACAATTTGATAACTGTGTACTAGGGTAAATAAACACCAGTCATGTCTGATCTGCCATCTGTAGAAGTTGGTGGCAGGACATACCTTTGACCTTGGCCATTGCATGTGCTGACTGGAAGATGAGAAATTGAGCTGCTCAACCTGAACCACAGATTTCCCCTAGACAGGCCATGGAAGCATGTTACTCTTTCCTTGGGGGGGGGGGGGGGGGGGGAAGGAAAAAAAAGTGGGTGGTGTGCGTGGGGGGGGGTGC
>Ga0131853_10002490_pt1 | contig 32876 bp, 27 predicted proteins | sample TergutLab28metaG_FD_92764 | JGI IMG/M metagenome (GOLD analysis project Ga0131853, IMG submission 92764) | Labiotermes labralis P1 segment gut microbial communities from Petit-Saut dam, French Guiana - Lab288 P1 (version 2) (version 2) | ecosystem: Host-associated > Arthropoda: Insects >... | reverse complement strand
TTATCGGGCTGGTGGGGCTGGTTTCGGCGGAGGCGGCAATGTTTGTGTCGGGCGTGTTCGTCGCGGTGATGCGGATATATGTGTGGGTCAGCCACGCCTCTGTGGCCATGCCGGGCGCGGAGATCCTCGTGGGGCATGTGCCGTATGTGCTGTGGGCAGTGTGGTGGGGCTTGCTGGTGGTTGCCTTTGCGTGGCTGGGTGGGGACGGGCGTGTGCCGGCGCGGGCAGTCGGCGGCTTCGCCCTTGTTACCGTGCTGGTGTTCGGTGCGTGGTTTGCGGCTCCGCGCGGGTTCAGCGTCACCTTTGTGGACGTTGGACAGGGCGACGGCATGGTGATCCGTAACGGGCGGCGCACCTATGTTGTGGACGGCGGCGGAAACTTCCTGCTCCCACTGGGCGAGAACACGGGCGTGCGCACCATGATACCATACCTCCGGCACCTTGGCGTGCGCAGGGTGGACGGCGTGTTCTTCACACACTTCGACTTCGACCACGTGGCCGGGCTGCTGGAGCTGGTCTACGCCGGGCTTGCCCGCGAAGTCTTTATCACCGACATACAACACAACCCCGACGACAGCCCGCTCTACCGGCTGCTGCTGGAAGTAGCGTTGCACACCGGCACGCCCATCACCCGTATCGCCCAAGGCTTCGAACTGCACGACAACGGGCTGGTCATACGCTGTCTGCACCCCTTGCAGGACAGCTATGTCTACAACGACAACGATACCTCCATGGTGCTGATGCTGGAGTACGGCGGCGCGTCCTTCCTGCTTACGGCGGACATCACGCGGGATATCGAAATGGACATCATCAGCCGTGGGCATGATGTCTCGGCGGATGTGCTGAAGCTTGGGCATCACGGCTCGGCCACGTCGTCCTCATCCCCCTTCCTGCGCGCGACAGACCCGCGGCTGGCCATTGTGTCCTCCGGCCGCAACAACCGCTTCAACCATCCGTCCTACCCAACCCTTATGCGGATGCGGGACTACGACATACCATTCCTGGACACCGCCCACAGCGGCGCAATCATAATCAGCCCGCGGCGCGGCGTGCTGACCGTGCGCACGATGTTCTAGCGAGGTGCGATATGAAGGAACTTCTGAACGACATAAACTCCCGCGATTTCAAGCCGCTGTACCTGCTGCACGGTGACGAACACTACTTGGTCAGCCTGTATGAGGCGAAGCTGCGGGCGGCGGTGCCGGACCCCGCCTTTGCCGACATGAACACCGACACCTTCGAGGGAAAGGGCGTAACAAACGAGCGGATAGAGCTTCGCGCCGCCACCCTGCCGTTTATGAGCGAGCGGCGGCTGCTGGTCGTGCGCGAATCCGGCCTGTTTGCGGCGGGGCGCAAGGACGACAGCGAACGCCTGGCCGATTTCTGCAAGCGTCTGCCGCCAGCCTGCGTGCTGGTCTTTGTGGAGCGCGAGGCCGACAAGCGCACCAAGGCATACAAGGCCGCCGCCGCCGCGGGGCGCGTGGTGGAGTTCGGCACGCCTAGCGAACAGGAGCTTGGGGTCTGGATCAAGCGTCTCTTCAAGGAACTTGGCAAGACCATCGCCCCGGCGGACGCCGCACGCCTCTTGCGCTACACCGCCGGCAACATGCACGCCGTGGTGAACGAGGCCGCCAAGCTTGCGGCCTACGCCGGCAATGCCGAAACCGTCACCGCGAGCCACATCGAAGCCGTATGCGTGAAACCCGCGGAAGCCCGCGTATTCGAGCTTGTGGACGCAGTGGCGGCCAAGAACGCCCGCCGCGCTCTCGAGTGCCTGGCCAACCTGCTTGCCGTGGGCGAGTCCCCGCTGATGGTGCTGGTGATGCTTGCGCGGCAGTACCGTATAATCCTCATGTGCAGCGAGTGCGCGGCCGGCGGCCTTGGCACGGACGCAACCGCCGCCGCAACAGGTCTGCGCGGCTTCATGGTCAGCTCTGCGCTGAAGCAGGCGCGGGGTTTCACATACGCTTCGCTGGCACAAGCCCTGCACGACTGTGCCGAGACCGACCACAACGTCAAGACAGGCCGTTTACAGGACAGGCTGGGGCTTGAACTGCTGATAGTGAGGCACTGCGCGAAAATATAGTAATTAATGATTGTTATTTTTGCGTTTTGTGATATAATATCTGGGAATGACTTATAATAGTCTGCTAAACAGACTCTAACTCAGGAGGAATAGCATGATTAAAATTGGTATTAACGGCTTTGGCCGCATCGGCCGCCTTGTTATGCGCTGCGCTCTGGAGCGCAAGGACGTGCAGGTCGTCGCAATAAACGACCCGTTTATCGACCTCGACTACATGGTCTACATGCTTAAATATGACTCGATCCACGGCCAATTCAAGGGCGAGGTCAGCATAAAGGACGGCAAGCTCTGCGTCAACGGCAGCCTTGTATCGGTGTTCGGCAGCAAGTCTGCGGCTGATATTCCGTGGGGCAGCGCGGGCGCGGAATATGTTGTGGAGTCCACCGGCGTGTTCACCGATATCGACGGCGCGTCCGGCCACTTAAAGGGCGGCGCGAAGAAGGTCATCATCTCCGCGCCTTCCAAGGACGCCCCAATGTTTGTGATGGGCGTGAACCACAAGGAATACACCAAGGATCTGACAATCGTGTCCAACGCGTCCTGCACAACAAACTGCCTTGCGCCTCTGGCCAAGGTCGTACACGACAGCTTCGGCATGGCGGAAGGCCTCATGACCACGGTACACGCAACCACGGCCACGCAAAAGACCGTTGACGGCCCGTCCAACAAGGACTGGCGCGGCGGACGCGCGGCGGCGGCCAACATCATCCCGTCATCCACCGGAGCGGCCAAGGCTGTGGGCAAGGTTATCCCCGCGCTTAACGGCAAGCTCACCGGCATGGCGTTCCGCGTACCCACGCTGAACGTGTCCGTGGTGGATCTCACGTGCCGCCTTGAAAAGCCCGCCTCCTACGACCAGATAAAGGCCGCCATGAAGGCCGCCGCCGACGGCGAACTCAAGGGCGTGCTGGCCTACACCGAGGACGCAGTGGTCTCCAGCGACTTTATCGGCGAAGCGCACACCTGTGTGTTCGACGCCGCGGCCGGCATATCGCTGAACGACGGATTTGTGAAGCTTGTGGCGTGGTACGACAATGAGTGGGGTTATTCCTGCAAGGTTGTAGACCTGGTTGCCCACATGGCAAGCGTTGACGGCAAGTAAGTACTGATTGAAGTATACAGCACAGGCGTATTCGAGTCTAATGGATACGCCTGTGTTTCTTTCGTGAGGTGTACCGTTGAACTATCTGCATGAACCGCTAAAATCGCTGGAAGCATATAACGAAGCCGCCGCGGCAGTTCTGGCCGGCCGCACCCCCGTGCTGCTGACGGGGGTAACTGACACGCAGAAATGCCACGTGGCGTCGGCTCTGGCGGGAGGTGGCCCCGCGCTGTACATAACCGCAAGCGAACGCGCCGCCAAGCTGGCCTTCGAGGATCTGCGGTACTTCCTTGGCGAGCGTGTGATGTACTGCCCCTTCAAGGATATAATCTTCTACAACGCCGACGTGCGCTCCATCAACATCACGCGGGAGCGGCTGGCCGTGCTGGACGCTTTGGTGCGCGGCGAAAGCCCCGTGGTTGTGTTGTCTCTCGAGGCTCTGTTCGACAGGCTTACGCCCAAGGATGTGTTCGCGCGTTATATCATGGAGCTGGCCGTGGGCGACGAGATTTCGATAGACGGCTTCGCGCGGAAGCTGGTGCCGATGGGTTATGAACGCGTGGACATGGTGGAGGCACCCGGGCAGTTCGCCGTGCGCGGCGGCATTGTGGACATCTTTACGACACTGTACGACAACGCCCTGCGCGTCGAGTTCTGGGGCGACGAGGTGGATTCGATCCGCCTGCTGGACTCGGCCTCACAACGGTCTATCGACAAGCTGGAGGCCGTGCGAATATTTCCCATGCGCGAGTTTGTGTACTCTCCGGAGGACACAGGCGCGGCGTGCGCGAAGATCCGCGCAGACCTGGGATCTGCGCTTGCGGCCTTCGGGCGAAGCGGCAACGAAGAGGCGGCGGTGAACCTGCGCTTGGCCATCGGCGAGCATCTGGAGAGGTTCGAGCAGGGCCTAAGCTTTAAGTCGGCGGATCGCTACATCGGTTACTTCTACGGCCGCGCGCACTCCCTGCTGGACTATATGCCGCCCGGATCCCTGCTGTTCTTCGACGAACCTGCGCGTATCAGCGAACATGCCGACAGCGTGCTGGGCATGTTCGCCGAGAGCATCACGGCCAAGATCGAGAAGGGATACCTCCTGCCGGCGCAGGCCGGGCTTGTGTTCGACTACGCCGACATCACGGCGCAGAGCGCGCGGCTGGGCGTGGTGCTGCTGTCGGTGATGACGCGCACCGTGCGGGAGTTTGCGCCAAAGGCCGTATGCTCCTTTGCCGTGCGCCCCGCCGTTACGTTCAAACAGCGGGTGGATCTGCTGCTGGACGACCTTAAACACTATGTGCGCACGGACTTCAAGGCCTTGATCCTCTGTGCATCCCGCACACGCGCACAGCGGCTTGCGCAGGAGATCGCGGACTATGCCCTGCCCGCGCGTTTTGTGCCGGACGCCATGGCCGAGGCCTTGAAGCCCGGGGTGGTGACAGTCGCGCCGGGTTCTCTGAACAAGGGCTTTGAGTACCAGCACATCAACCTTGTTATCCTGTCGGACAAGGAGCTGTTCGAGAACGAGAAGAAGAAACCCCGGCGCAAGCGCAGCAAGGGCTCGAAGATAGAAAGCTTCGCGGAGCTGCGCGTGGGCGACTATGTTGTACACGACAACCACGGCATCGGCATCTACCGGGGTATCGAGCAGATCGTGGCCGACGGCCTCACGCGGGACTACTTGAAGATAATGTACAGCGACGGCGGCGCGCTCTACGTCCACACTTCGCAGCTGGACATGGTGCAGAAGTATATCGGCGGCGACGGGGCGAAGCTCAAGCTAAACAAACTGGGCGGGGACGGCTGGGCGCGTACCAAGGCACGGACGCGCCAAAGCGTGGCGGAGCTTGCCCGCGGGCTTGTGGAGCTTTACGCCGTGCGCCGCGCACAGCAGGGTTATGTCTACAGCGCGGACAACGTGTGGCAGCGCGAGTTCGAAGAGATGTTCCCCTTCGAGGAAACCGACGACCAGCTTGCCGCCATCGAAGATGTAAAGCGCGACATGGAATCGGCCGCTGTAATGGACAGGCTTGTCTGCGGGGACGTGGGCTACGGCAAGACGGAAGTGGCCATACGCGCCGCCTTCAAGGCCGTGCAGGACTCAAAGCAGACGGCCTACCTTGTGCCGACAACAATTCTTGCGCAGCAGCACTACAACACGTTCTCACAGCGTATGAAGGACTTCCCCGTGAGGGTGGAGCTGCTGTCGCGTTTTCGCTCGAAGAAGGATCAGGCGGAGACCGTGCGGCGCATTAAGTCCGGCGCGTGCGACGTAGTTATCGGCACGCACAGGCTGCTTAGCAAGGACATCGAGTTCAACGACCTTGGGCTTGTCATCGTGGACGAGGAACAGCGGTTCGGCGTGGCACACAAGGAGAAGCTGAAGTCTCTCAAGCACAATGTGGACGTGATGACGCTAACCGCAACGCCCATCCCGCGCACCCTGCACATGAGCATGGCCGGCATACGCGACATGAGCATACTGGAAGAGCCGCCCAACGAACGCCAGCCCGTCCAGACCTATGTAATGGAGTACAACCCCGAGTTTGTGCGCGACGCCATACAGCGCGAGCTTTCGCGGGAAGGACAGGTGTTCTACCTTCACAACCGCGTGCGCAACATCGCCGACGTTACGGCGCGGCTTGCGTCCCTTGTGCCGGGCGCGAACGTGGCCTATGCCCACGGCCAAATGCCCGAGGCGGAGCTGGAGGACATCATGATCGACTTTATCGGCGGCGATATCGACGTACTTGTCTGCACAAGCATTATCGAGACAGGGCTGGACATCCCCAACGCCAACACCATGATCATACAGGACGCGGACACCTACGGCCTTGCACAGCTCTACCAGCTGCGCGGGCGCGTAGGGCGCAGCAACCGCCAGGCATTCGCCTACCTAATGTACCGCAAGGACAAGGTATTGCAGGAGGACGCGGAGAAGAGGCTGCAAACCATTCGCGAGTTCACAGAGTTCGGCTCCGGCTTCCGCATTGCCATGCGCGACATGGAGATACGCGGGGCGGGCAACATTCTGGGCGGGGAACAGCACGGCCACATGGACGCCGTGGGCTACGAGATGTATTGCCGCCTGCTTGACGAAGCCGTGCAGCAGCTGGAGCTGGATCCGTTGGGCGAAGCCGCGCCGGCCGCCTTCGAGACAACCATCGAAGTCTCGGTGGACGCGCACATCCCCGGCTACTACATCAGCGACGAAAAGCAGAAGCTGGACATCTACAAGAAGATATCGCACATCAAGACGGAGCAGGACGCGGCGGACGTGCAGGACGAGATCGAGGACCGCTTCGGCACGATCTTAAAGCCCGTGCAGACATTGCTGGATGTCGCGCTCACAAAGGCTCTGGCGCACAGCCGCGGCATTGTCTCGCTGGTACAGCGCGGCACGGCTGTCACCATCACGTTCAAGCCCGATGCCGATATCGACCCGGGCAACCTTCTTTCGTTGGTCAACCGCAGCCGCGGCAAGCTCGCCTTCAAGGCCGCCGTGAACCCGGTGGTGATCTACAGCTTTAACAAGGGCGAAGAAGCCGACCTTGCCTACCTGCGCGGCTTTCTGAAACAAATATAAAAAACGCCGCCCGCAAATCCGTAAACCGGAGTTTGTGGGCGGCGAATCTGTTATTCAGCGGGGAACGGGTCTTGGAACATTCTTGCGGCAAGCTCGTTGTCGAGAGTCAGCAGCATCCCGCTGTCGTCGCCGATCAGCTTCAGCTTGTTCAGAATCTCCGTCGCGCTTGCCTCTTCCTCCACCTGTTCGTTTACGAACCACATCATAAACTGGTAGCCCGCGTGGTCCGATTCCTGCATGGCCAGGCTTGCCAGGCTGTTGCACATCTTTGAGACCTTCTGCTCGTGTTCCAGCACCATTGCGAACACCTTGTGGATATCCTCGAAGGATGTTGGCGGCAGGTCTATCGCCGCGAAGGTTGGCGCGGCTCCGCGTTCCAGTATATATTTGTAAATGTGCGTTCCGTGCGCCATTTCTTCCTGCGCTTGGCAGAAGAGCCAGTTCGAACAGCCCTTCAAACCCATTTCGTCCGCCGCCGCAGACATAACCAAGTAGAGATAGGCCGAGTAGTACTCGGCGTTCACCTGGTTGCTCAAAGCGTCCAACAACTTATTACTTAGCATGGTTTCCTCCGAAACTTACGCCTTCCACATGCCGTGGAGGTTGCAGTAAGCGTACACTTCTATCGGGCCTTCGCCGAGACAGCAGAACTCCGCCTCCGGCGCGCCGTTGATGTCCAGCATAACTCTGTGGCAGCACTTCGCGGACTTCACCACGATAAAGTCGATGAAGTGATCCTCGCCCATTGGGTGCAGCACACTGCCAACGGCAACCTTTACGCCGTTTTCAGTCTTTGTCACCACGGGGATGTGCTTCTCGTGGCTTGCTTCCACGGTGTTGGGTGTGAGAAACTTCATGGGCTTGCCGCAGCAGTTAAGCGGGCCGCCGTTGTCCTTTACAAGTTCTGTAAGGTTGCCGCATACTTCGCAGAGATGGAATTTAGCCATTAATATGTACCTCCCAGGTTAATATGTGTTAACAAACTAATTCTAGTTGATAATCATTATCTTGTCAAGCAATTTTTAGGCCAAGCCCTGCGCAAGCCACGCGGCATGAAAATTGCAAAAATCGCTTGACATTTCCAGCGTCAAGTGGTATTTTATAAATAGAGTTTAGCACTCACCATGTTAGAGTGCTAACAATGGCAGGCGGCTTTGAGTGCCACGCGGGGGCGGTGATTTGTGGAGAAGGAAGGAAGACGCAACGACATGCCCGCGTATACGCGCGGGGAGGAACTCTTCAACATGATAAGCCACATCGTCGGCGGCGGCCTTGGTGTCGTTGCCCTGCTGGCCTGCGTGATAATTGCGGCATACCATCAGAACGTATGGGGTATCGTAAGCGGGATGGTGTACGGTTTTTCGGTGATACTGCTGTTTACGATGTCCAGCCTGTACCACGGGCTTCGTATGGGTCTGCCCAAGCGGGTGTTTCGCGTGCTGGATCACTGCGCGATACCCGTGCTGATAGCGGGAACGTACACGCCGATGCTTCTCACGCGCTTTCGCGAAGCATATCCGGAACACGCGTGGATGCTGTTCGGCGTGGTGTGGGCCTTGGCTCTGGCCGGCATCGTGCTGAACGTGGTGAACCTGCGCAAGTTTATCGTGCTGTCGGTGGTCTGCTATCTCGGAATGGGCTGGATGCTGATGTTCAACATCGGCCAGCTTGTGGGCGTGCTGGGGCTTGCGTTCTTTGTGATGCTGCTTATCGGCGGCATACTGTATACCGTCGGCGTGCTGTTCTACGCGCTGGGCAAGCGCGTGAGGTACATGCACTCCGTGTTCCACGTCTTTGTGATAGCGGCATCGGCCATGCACTCCGTGGCGATAGCCATGTATGCCATGCCGGCCTAAGCGGAGGAGGTGATACCAATGGTCTTAAACAAGCGCAAGATAAAGATTCTCGAAGCGATAATCAACGATTATATCAGCACCGCCGAGCCTATTGGCTCACGCACAATCGCCAAAAAATACAATATGGGCATAAGCTCCGCAACCATACGCAACGAAATGAGCGACCTTGAGGAGATGGGGCTTATCGTACAGCCGCACGCCTCCGCCGGGCGTGTTCCGTCGGACAAGGGCTACCGCATGTACGTAGACAACCTACTGCCCAAGCACGAGATCACACAGGACGAAGCCGCCTTCCTCCAGCAAATGATCATCAACAACATCAACCAGGTGGACTTCCTCATGAAGGAGATCGCGCGGGCCATCTCCGCCCTGACGACATATACAACCATCGTGTCGGAGCCTAAGTTCTGCCGAACAACCATCAAGCACCTGCAGCTTGTTCCCGTTGACGAACGATCGGTGGTGCTGGTGCTGGTGACGGACTCCAACGTGGTCAAGAACCATGTCGTGCCGTTGGCGGACGCGCCGGGCTACGCGCAGCTGCAGCAGATGACGGCCGTGCTGAACGAGAAAGTCAAGGGGATGTGTTCCGAGGATATCTCAGGCGCGGTGCTGGAGGATATCGCGGGAAGTGTGGAGCAAGGCTGCCGCGCGGCCGCGGCCTGCGTGATGTCCGTGATCACGTCGGTGATCGAGAACGAGGACGGCCGCCAGGTATACGCCGGCGGCGTGAAGAACATTCTCACATTCCCCGAGTTCAGCGATGTTGATAAGGCGCACAGGCTCTTCCACGCGCTGGAAGAACGCGACATGCTCATAACCTTGCTGAACAGCGGCGATGGGTCGGACGACATACAGGTGTTTATCGGCGCGGAAAACAGCGTGGACGAAATGAAGAACTGTTCGCTGGTGAAGGCCGGCTACCGCTTTGGCGGCCGCAACTACGGCTCCATCGGCGTGATCGGCCCAACGCGTATGAACTATGTCCAGGCCATGACCATCCTAAGCGGCGTGGTCAAGAACATCAACAAAGCTCTGGGCGAGCTGTCCGGAGGATAGCGAATCTATTACAGTACGGAAAGGATAGAGCAAATGTCAGACGAAGAAAAAGCTCTGCGGGGCAGCGAAGTTGACGCGGACGCAGACGGCACCGCACAGGAGGTTGAAGCGGTTTTAAACGAACCGGAGGCCGCCGCGGTTGACGAACTTGCGGAGCAGAGGGATAAGTATCTGCGCGTGCTGGCGGAGTTCGACAACTTCCGCAAGCGCACCGCCAAGGAAAAGGCCGTTATGTACGACGACGGACTGGTGGACGCTGTGACAAAGTTCCTGCCGGCCATCGACAATCTGCGACGCGCGCTGGATTCCGCGGGGGAGGACACAGGCCACCCTCTGTATAAAGGCGTGGACATGATCCACAGCCAGCTGCTCAAAACTCTGGGCGAGCTTGGCGTAGAGGAGGTGCCGGCAGTGGGCGAAGAGTTCGACCCGAACCGCCACTTCGCCGTAGCCCACACAGAGGATTCTGCCCACAGCGAGAACACAATCACCGAGGAGCTGCAAAAGGGTTATAAGTACAAGGACAAAATTCTGCGCCACAGCATGGTAAAAGTGGCGAACTAGGAGGATAACACATGGCTAAGATAATCGGTATAGACCTTGGGACAACAAATTCCTGCGTGGCTGTGATGGAAGGCGGACAGCCCGTCGTAATAGCCAACACAGAAGGCATCAGGACTACGCCGTCCATAGTTGCGTTCACAAAGCAGAACGAACGCCTGGTGGGCGAAACCGCAAAGCGTCAGGCCGTAACAAACCCGGACAATACCATCATGTCGATAAAACGCCGCATGGGTTCGGACTACAAGGTGGACATTAACGAAAAAACGTATTCGCCGCAGGAGATCTCGGCGATGATCCTGCAGAAGCTGAAGGCCGATGCGGAGGACTATCTGGGCGAAGGCGTGACCGAAGCGGTGATCACCGTGCCGGCATACTTCACCGACAGCCAGCGGCAGGCCACCAAGGACGCGGGCAAGATAGCCGGCCTTGACGTAAAGCGCATTATCAACGAGCCGACAGCCGCCGCGCTCGCCTATGGGCTGGACAACGAGAAGGAACAGAAGATAATGGTGTACGACCTGGGCGGCGGCACCTTCGACGTTTCGATAATCGACATCGGCGAAGGTGTTATCGAGGTCTTGGCCACATCTGGCAACAACCGCCTTGGGGGCGACGACTTCGACGAGCGCGTCATCAAGTACCTTGTGGAGGAGTTCAAGAAGTCCGACGGCATGAACCTTTCGCAGGACAAAATGGCCATGCAGCGCCTGAAGGAGGCCGCCGAAAAGGCCAAGAAGGAGCTGTCCGGCGTAGCGTCCACAAGCATCAACCTGCCCTTCATCACCATGAACCAAGACGGCCCCAAGCACATGGACATCACTCTCACACGCGCGAAGTTTGACGAACTCACGGCGGATCTTGTGGAGGCCACCATGGGGCCGGTGCGCACAGCTCTGCAAGACTCGGAACTTTCGGCGGGAGAGCTTACGAAGGTTCTGCTGGTGGGCGGCTCCACGCGCATCCCCGCGGTGCAGGAAGCCGTAAAGAAGCTGACTGGCAAGGAGCCGTTCAAGGGTATCAACCCGGATGAGTGCGTCGCGCTGGGCGCGTCCATCCAGGGCGGCAAGCTTGCGGGCGACGCGGGCGCGGGTTCGATCCTGCTGCTGGACGTTACGCCGCTTTCGCTGGGCATCGAGACCCTGGGCGGTGTGTCCACCAAGCTGATAGAGCGCAACACTACCATCCCCGCTAATAAGAAGCAAGTGTTCTCCACAGCCGAAAACAACCAGACCGCCGTGGACATCCACGTGCTGCAGGGCGAACGCCAGCTTGCCAGAGACAACAAGTCCCTCGGCCAGTTCCGTCTGGACGGTATCGCGCCGGCACAGCGCGGAGTTCCGCAGATCGAAGTCGCCTTCGACATCGACGCGAACGGCATCGTAAACGTTTCCGCCAAGGATCTCGGCACAGGCAAGGAACAGAAGATCACCATAACATCCAGCACAAACATGAGCCAGGACGAGATAGAACGCGCCGTAAAGGACGCGGAACGCTTCGCCGAAGAGGACAAGAAGCGCAAGGAAGCCATCGACACCAAGAACGAGGCCGACTCAATGGTGTTCCAGACCGAGAAGATGATCAAGGATCTGGAGGACAAGATAGAGCCGGCAGACAAGGAAAAGCTGGAGGCGGAGCTGGCGAACCTCAAACGCGTGACAGAATCCACAACTCTCGATGATCTGTCTGACAGCGACGTGGCCAACCTCAAGGAAGCCACCGAAAAGCTGACGGCCGTGTTCCACGAAATTTCCGCAAAGCTCTACAGTCAGCAAGGGCAAGGCCAGGGACAGGGCGCGCCGAACGAAGAGCCGCACACCTACGGCCCGGAGGGCGACACCTTCGAGGCTAACGCCAAGGAAGTATAATCCATCTAAGAAGGGCAGCAAATGGCAGCTAAACGAGATTATTACGAAGTGCTGGGCGCGGCAAAAGGCGCGTCGGACGACGAGCTGAAGAAGGCGTACCGCAAGATGGCCAAGAAATGGCACCCGGACGCCAACCCCGACAATAAGGACGCAGAGAGCAAGTTCAAGGAAGTGAACGAAGCCTATGCGGTGCTTAGTGACGCGCAAAAACGCGCGGCCTATGACAGAATGGGCCACGCGGCCTTCGAGCAGGGCGGGGGAGGCGGCTATGGCGGCGGGTTCGGCGATGTGGACCTCAGCAGCATATTCGAGGGCATGTTCGGCGGCGATATCTTCGACATGGGGCGCAGGCGCAACGGCCCCAGACGCGGAGCGGATCTCGCCACCAATCTGCACGTCAAGTTCGAGGAAGCCGTATTCGGCACAGAGAAGGAAGTGCGCCTAAGCGTAAGCGACACATGCGACACATGTGGCGGCGGCGGAGCAAGCCCTGGCACCACGGCCGAAAGCTGCAAGCAGTGCGGCGGAAGCGGGCAGGAGCGCGTCGTCAGCCAGACGATGTTCGGCTCGATGACATCGGTGCGCACGTGCAGCGCCTGCCGCGGCAACGGCAAGTTTATAAAGTCGCCGTGCCAGACATGCAAGGGGCAGGGACAGGTGCGCAAGAACAAGACCTTCAAGGTGACTGTGCCGCAGGGTATCGACAGCGGCCAGAGCCTGCGCCTTTCGGGCAAGGGAGAGCCGGGAGAGCGCGGCGGCGGCTACGGAGACCTGATCATCACCATCTATGTCCAGGACTCTACGGAGTACGAACGCAACGGCCAGACACTGTTCAAGACCGTGCCGATTTCCTTCACACAGGCCGCCCTCGGCTCCGACATAACAATCAAGACGCTCTACGGCGAAGAGAAACATACGGTACGGCCGGGTACGCAGACCGGCACACAGGTGCCGCTAAAGGGCAAGGGTGTGCCGAATGTACGCAACAACAAGAACGTGGGCGAACTTGTTGTCACGCTGAAAGTAGTGACACCAACGAACCTTACGGAACGCCAGAAGGAGATCCTGCGCCAGTTCGAAGAAGAGCTGGGTTCCGAACAGGCCATCCGCGAAGGCAAGAAGGGCTTCTTCGACAAGGTGAAGGATTCGTTCAAGCAGTGAGGTTTTTTCGCACCACAACAAAAAACGCGCGTCCACGTGGGATGCGCGTTTTTTGTTATCAGCCGTCGGCCTTCATAGTGGCCACCAGGCTGTTCAGAACCCTGTCGGCATCGTCATACGGCACTTGGCACGTTCCCACCTGTGGGTGTCCGCCGCCGCCGTTTTCCAGCATAAGCTTGCCCACATTCGTCTTGGACGTGCGGTTGAGGATGCTGTGGCCGACGGCAATGGCGCAGTTGATCTTGCCGCGTCCGTCCACAATCCAGACCGATATGTTGGCCTCGGGAAAGAGGCTGTAGATCAGGAAGCGGTTGCCCGTGTAGATGGTGTCTACGCCGCGCAGATCGGTTATCAGCACATTTGCGTCTTGGCGCGTATACTTTAGCAGCATTTCCTTGAACAGTTTGTCCTGTTCGTGATAAAGCTCTACGCGCTCCAGCACGTCGGGCAGTGCCATGATCTCGTCTATGCTCTTGGTGCGGCAGTCCTCCATCAACTGCTCCATCAGCTCGTAGTTGCTGATGCTGAAATCGCGGAAGCGGCCAAGGCCCGTGCGCGGATCCATCAGGAAGCCCAGCAGGATCCAGCCCTCGGGGTTCTGTATTTCGTCCGCGGTAAGCCGGCCGTAGTCCACCCTGTCTACGTACTCTATCATTTCGCTGAAATTCTTCAAGGTCTTGTCGCCGTCGTAATATTCGTACACAACTCTGGCGCAGGACGGCGCGATGCGGCTGTCGCCATCCACATTCTTGCCAAGGCCGACACGCAGGCCTTCGCTGGAGTGATGGTCGAACCACATCTTGCAGCCTTCCGCGTAAGGTACGTTGCACAGGATATCGTTATCTGTAATTTCAATCAATCCGTCTTGAAGGTCCTTGGGGTGTACAAACTTCCAGCTGTCGATCAGCCCAAGAGCTTTAAGCAGAGTACCACACGCAAGTCCGTCAAAATCAGATCTTGTCAGAAGCCTCATATCGTTCAGTCCTCTCTTTCAAAATTGTTGTGAACTGCATACCATTAAGTATAGTGTAATTGTGTAAATCTTGCAACTGTATTATCAATATTTTCCGCAGATAAGCACCGATATTTTTTGCGCAGACAGCATATCCTAATGTTTATAGTGAAAGGATGATGGTTATGCGTAATGTTTTAAAACTGGCGATAGGCTTGGTAGCGGCCGTATGTATGGTGACGGATGTGTCCGCGTGGCCGCTGTTTCCCGAAAAGGCTCCAAAGACCGCCGAAGTGCCTGTTATAATGTACCACCTTGTCACGACAAATCCGAAATACATCGGCAAACACGGAATAACTCCGGAAGAGCTGGAGGCCGATCTGAAATTTCTCAAGGACAACGGCTACAACACCGTGCTGATAGACGACCTTGTGCGTTTTGTGGAAAAACGCCGACCCCTGCCGGACAAGCCCATCGTCCTGACATTTGACGACGGCCGCTTTTCGGACCATCTATACCTCTTCCCGCTGCTCGAGAGCATGAAGATGAAGGCCGTGCTGTCGATAATCGGCACGGAGACGGACGAGTATTCAGGCTCCGACTCTCTCAAGAAGCCGCACATGGGCTGGGAGCAGGTTGTCGAACTCTCAAAGTCCGGCCTGCTGGAGATCCAGTGCCACAGCTATGACCTGCACGGACACACAGGCAGCGGCAAGCGCAAGGGCGAGAGTTTGGAAGCTTATCAGGCGCGGTTGAAGGCGGATCTCGCAAAGAACCACGCTCTCATCAAGAAGCACACGGGAAGCGCGCCGACGGCCTTCACGTATCCGCTGGGCATAATCTCGAAGGGTTCGCAGGAAGTGCTGCAAGAGCTGGGGATCAAGGCCAGCTTCTCTTGTTATGAAGGCATGAACATCGTCACACAGGGCGACAGCAACAGCCTCTTCATGATGAAACGCGCCAACAGACCCTCCGGCGAATCGGTCAAGACCATTCTGCGGCGTCTCGAAGCGTCACAAAACTGATTATGCCACTAATTTTTGACAACGCCGCCGCGTAGGCCGGGGGTTTCGCCTCCCCGCTTAATCCATAACTGTAAGAACCTGTATTAAATAATTCAACGTCACCTTGGTGCAGATTGGCGTTGAATTATTAGACCTCTTTCGAAACTAGACGATACCGGATTTGCGGAACAGTTTCGCGCAAGGCTAGGAGCTGACGCCGCCGCGAACCCTTGCGGTTCGCAAGTAGGAATCGACGACGCATTGTGTGAAACTGGCCGCAAAGATGGTGTCGGCTAGTTTCGAAAGAGGTCTATTGAATACAGGTCCTTAGAACTTAGATCCTGCTCCGCGGGTTCTAAGTTTTTTTGTTCCAAAGCTTTGCAATTGAGTTCGGCCTGGTGTATAATGGGTTATTGATTAACAAGGAGTGGTATTGTGGAATCCCACAGTAGTCTCGAATTTGCGATTCTGTTCGTGTTGATATGTTTGTCGGCAGTGTTTTCCATGAGCGAAACGGCCCTTATCTCGATTTCTAAGCCGCGTCTCAAGATAATGATGGAGGACGGGGTGCGCGGCGCGGCAACCGTGGCCAGGCTGCTTCAAGACCCGGAGCGTATGCTCAGCACCATCTTGATAGGCGTTGTCTTTGCCGACTTTATGGCCGTTTCCATAGCGACAGCCCTTGCCATACGCTACTTCGGAGACGGCGCGTGGGCCATCGCTCTTTCCACAGTTGTGTTCACGGTGATCAATCTGATCTTCGCCGGCGTTACGCCTAAGAACTTCGCGGTGAACCACCCGGAGGCCGTGTCCCTGCGTGTTGCGTGGTTCATACTCATCCTCAGCTGGGTGCTTACGCCGCTTCTGATATTCTTCAACACAACGTCTGGCATTATCCTGCGCTTGCTGGGCACCAAGCCCGGCGGAAACCGCGACGAGATCACGGAGCAGGATCTGAAGGCCATCATCAACATCAGCCACGAGCAGGGCATGTTAAAATCGGACGAAAAGAGTTTCTTCGAGAACCTGTTCGCCACGCGCGAAGGCAGCGCGCGGGAGATCATGACGCCGCGCACCGACATCATCGCCATAGCCATTGACGAGGACTACAGCCGGATCAAGCACCTGTTCGACGGCGAGAAGCTGTCCCGCCTTCCCGTATACAGCGACAGCATCGACAACATAGTGGGCGTGCTGTACCTGCGCGACTTCATCTTCGCCGACCACCCGGCAAGCGGCCCCGACATCCCGGGCATCATGCGAAAGCCATACTTCACCTTCGAGGCCAAGCCCATTGACGAACTCTTCCGCAACATGCGTTCACAGCGTATCTCCATGGCCGTGGTGCTGGACGAATTCGGCGGAACCTCCGGTATCATCACGCTGGACGACATCATCGAGAAGATGATCGGCCATGTGGGCGACGAATATGAATCGGAGCAGGACGACATCCAGAGCGTTACCGAAGGCGAATTCCTTGTGGACGGAAGCACAAAGATAGAGCTTGTGAACGAGATGCTGGGCGTGGAACTTGTGTCTGACGAGTTTGAGTCCATCGGCGGTTATGTGATAGGCTTGCTGGGCAAGATCCCGCAGGCCGGCGACATTGCCGTGTCCGACGGCCTAAAGTTCAGCGTCGAAACCATGGAGCGCAACCGCATCATCGGCCTGCGCATAAAGCTGGAGCCGCAGGAGGCCGCCACTGAATAGAATGCACTGAAAAACCGCCGAACAATACGCCGGCGGTTCTTCTTGTATGACGCTATTGCGACACTGTGATGACATAACCGCCGTCGCCGAATTTAAGCTCGCCGCCAATCTCGCCGGACTGCGCAAGCTCCACATATCTGTCGTAGTCCAGCGCGGTCTTGTCGCAGACCTTGCAGGCTTCGTCGAAGAGGAATTCGCCGCTGGCCTCTATCTTGGACAGTAATGCCCGCAGCAGCTTCTCGTCGGTGCTGTCAAAGCTGTAGACCTCCGACACACCCATGGACTTGCACACAGTAAACTCCAGGCTGTACACCGTCTCCCCCTTGCGGGTTCTGGTCTTGATGCCGAAGTCTGTTGCGGTCATCAGCGGTTCCGAAATCTTGTTCTTGAACCTTACCTTCGCTTCCATAGAACCTCCCAGGATATCCTATTTCGCCTTGCTGACGGGGCAGAAGAAGTAGGGGATTATGCAGAACACTACCAGCCCCAGGTATCTTGCGATATTGCTGGTGATTATGTCCAGACGGTATTCGCCAAGACCAAGGGTCTGGCGGAATTCGCGCACGCCGTGTTCGCCCATGCCGATGATTGCGCCGCCGCCCTGCATACCCAGGTTCAGATCCACACGCGCGAACATGGCGTACATAAACGCGCCCGCGGCAAACAGGAACACACAGGTGAAGAACACCCAGAACGTGGCGACTTCCTTGGGGTTCTTCTTGATAAACGCGCCGGCGAAGTGCAGACCAAGGAAGCGAACGTTACCGGTGGCCATCGCGTTGTTGATCTCCATGTGGTACATCTTGCGGAAGAAACCAAGAGCCGCGCCCGACGCAAAGCCTATCACAAAAAACGAGATAACCGGCGGTATCACGTACTGCATTACAACCGGATAGAGCATTACGGGCAGGACAAATACGGACCAGTTGTAATAGAACTGCGTGGTCTTGCTGGCGAAAGAACTCTGCGTGAACAGGGCAAACACCGCGCCCGACATAAAGCCGAAGAACAGACCCAGGTTCTCGAAGAAGTATGTCCAGTAGCCCGAGGCCAGGTTCAGCCCCATCCATATAACATTACCCGTCTGCGGCGTGATCATAACGCCCAGATCATTTGTATTCAGCGAGTACGCGTTTAGGTAGCCCATTATAAATATGGACGCGCCCGTCATGAATGCGACCTTAAACGTAGCCGCTCTGTCTTCACTGTCAGCAATTAACATAGCTCACCTCTCTAAATTCTGCTCTGTGCAGAGCTGTATTCTACGCAGATGTTACCGGCTCCCCCCTGCCGTTTGTGTGTAGTGAGTTTAGTTTAAAACGGTCTTGTGTCAAGTTCTGAACGCGCGCCTCCGGGCGCGTTTAGAACGCAGACAGAAGCCGATTTTCAACTAAACTCGCTATGTAGCGTAGTTCATGCCCTTAATTTTAAATGTTCTGCGGCGTTTTAGCAAGTGTTTGGAGAGATTTTCCGGCGCGGCGCGTTTAATTCTGCATTTTGTACAAAACAAGACATGCAAATTTGTTGGAATTGCACATAAACTGCATGGTGCGCCGCGCCCTATGTCCGAAAATAAACTGATACAGGCACAACAACTACGAACCGGCACTTGACGCAACAGCACCATAATGATATAGTTCGATATGATAGACCTCTTCCGAAACTAGCCGACATCGTCTTTGCGGCCGGTTTCACGCAATGCGTCGTCGCTTCCTCCTAACGAACCCTGTGGGTTCGCGGCGTCGTCAGCTCCTAGCCTTGCGCGAAACTGATCCGCAAATCCGGTATCGTCTAGTTTCGGAAGAGGTCTAATGGAGGATGACCGTGTGAACTATCCGTACTATATCTATCAAGTTTATCAGCACTATTCGGATCTGTCGGGCATATATGTCGGCGGCATCAACATCAGCATACTCGGCGTAGTGCTTGCCCTGGCCATATCCATCTTCCTTATAATCAAGAAGCTCAACCCTGTGCTGGCCATGTTCCTGGGTGTTTCCGTCGGCGCGATAGTTGGCTCGGCGGACCTTTCGCAGATGATGGACATAATGCTCCTCGGCGGGCGGCAGGTTGTTGGCATCAACATACGCATTATCGCCGGCGGAGTGCTTGTCGGTGCCCTTGTGGAGACCGGCGCGGCGGAGTCTCTGGCCAAGAGCATTGCCGAAGGCCTCGGCAGCAAGCGCGCCATACCGGCCATAGCCCTGACAGCGGCTCTTATGTGCAGTGTGGGCGTGTTCCCGCCGGTGGCGATGCTCATAATCGCGCCGATCGCCCTCTCCATCGCCCACAAGGCCGGAGTGAGCAAGTTCGCCGCCATCCTTGCCCTAAGCGGCGGCGTAAAGGCGGGCAATGTTATGTCGCCGAACCCAAGCGCGCTGGCCGCGGCGGAATCCTTCGGCGTTCCCATCAGCCAAATGATGGTGAACAGCGTACTGCCCGCGTTGGCCGCGTTTGCTGTGACGATGCTCCTGTGCCGCATGAAACGCACGCGGCACTTCATGGTGGGCGCGGAAGATATCGAGTCCGGCGCAGACCCGCAGGACCTGCCTCCCTTTGGCAGAGCCGTTGTCGCGCCGGCCGTGGCCATCGGCCTGCTGATGCTGAACCCCGTCGGCGACCTCATGGGCATACACTTCATAAGCTCCGCAAACCTGCCCATGGATCCGTTCTACGTCCTGCCAATAGGCGCGGTCGCCGGGATGCTGGCCATGGGCAAGGGGCGCGGCATCATCGACGTAGCCACAAAGGGCGTGCTGCGCATGGCCCCCGTGATGCTGATGATGTTCGGCGCGGGGGCGATCGGCGGGCTTATCACTACGTCGGTATTCCCCGCGGCGATGGAACACGCGTTGTCCGCGGCCGGTTTACCCGCGGCCTTCCTTGCTCCGCTGTCAAGCACGGTTTTCTCCGGCGTGACAGGCTCCAACGCGGCCGGCGTGATCATCGGCGGCGAATCCTTCGCGGCCACCATTCTGGAGGCCGGCGTGCCGGCTATGGCGGGCGCGGTGATGTTACACGCAGGGGGCGGCTTCATAGACGTTATGCCGCACGGCAACATCTTCCTGGCCAGCCAGCAGGGCATGAAATGCACCATGACCGAACGCTTGAAGGTGATCCCTTACGAAGCGGCCGTGGGTTTTACAAAGGTAACGACGGCCACCGCGCTCTTCCTTGCCGGCTTCTGGGGATAGGCTGCAAACTACTATACCGAGGTGATAGGTTTTGCACGATTCATACCTGAAGAACTGTTTCATGAACATTCACAAGGTCTACTTCATCACCATGCTGTTCCTGATGGCTCTTGCCGTCGCGCTGGAGCCTTCGGTGTTGCTTCTGCACGGTTTTGCGGACATACTGCGCTCCCCGGATATCCTGATCACCGACTATATCTATGTGGGCGGGCTGGCCGCGGCCATTCTGAACGCGGCGGTGACGTCGCTTATGTCCCTGGGTATGCTGATAGTCTTTAAGCACGACCCTAAGAGCGCGACAGTCTCGAATCTGTGGCTTATCACGGGTTTTGCCTTCTTCGGCAAGAACCCGCTTAACGTATTGCCGATCTTCATCGGCGGCTGGCTGTATGCCAAGTACATGCGGCAGGACTTTAACGTGAACATCCTCACAACCCTTGTGGCCGCGTCGCTTTCGCCGGCGGTTACGCAGAAAGTGTTCATCGGCGCAGAGTCCGACGCGCTGAACATCCTCTTCGCCATCGGTATGGGCGTGTTAATCGGCTTTGTGTTCGACCCTATCGCCAAGAACATATTCAAGGCGCACGACGGCTACAACCTGTTTAACGCGGGGTTCGCCGCCGGCCTGCTTGCCATTATCATAACCTCCACCTTCGCAAGTTATGACCTTACATACACCATGAACAGCCAATGGAGCAGCGGCAACAACACGCAGATCACGGCCTTTGTCATCCTGATGTCGATCTGGCTGATCGGCATCGGCCTGTATATGAAGCGCGAGGACCCGCGCGGCGCACTGCGCGACGTTATGGCTCTCAAGGGTTTCCAGAACGACTATTACTCACGGTGCGGTACAACATGCTACATCAACATGGGCGTGCTTGGCCTCTTCTGCATCCTCATGGCCAACCTTGTGGGCTTCGAGCTTACGGGGCCGCTGCTTGGCGGCATAATCTCCGTAATGGGCTTCGGCGCGAACGGTATGCAGATCTACAGCGCGTCGTCGCTGATGGCCGGCATTGCCCTGGCCACGTTCACAAGCCCGCTCAGCCTGGACGACCCAAACGTCTCCGTTGCCTTCTTCTTCGTCGCCTGCCTCTCGCCCATTCCCGCGAAGTACGGCTGGCACTGGGGTGTTGTCGCCGGGTTGATCCACCTGCACCTTGCGACGAGCCTGGCACTGCCGTCGGGCGGCATCAATCTCTATAACAATGGTGTGGCCGGCGGATTTGTGGTTATACTCCTGTTACCGCTGCTACGCGCGCTGGAACAGCGCAAGGCGGACGCCGCCGCATCTGCATAACATTTTGAAGGAGCATCAGCATGTACACAAAGGTCGATACCAACCTGGACTTTGTCGAGCGCGAACAGCAGATCCTAAAGTTCTGGCGCGAAGAGCAAGTTTTCGAGAAAAGCATGGCACAGCGGCAGGGCTGCCCTGTGTTTACGTTCTATGAAGGCCCGCCAACCGCCAACGGCGTGCCGCACATAGGCCACATAATCACGCGGGTGGTGAAGGACATCATCCCGCGCTACCGCACCATGAAGGGCTGTTATGTGCGCCGCAAGGGCGGCTGGGACACCCACGGCCTGCCCGTAGAGCTGGAGGTCGAAAAGGCTCTGGGCATTAACGGCAAGCCCGGCATTGAAGAATACGGTGTGGAGGCCTTCATACGGAAGTGCAAGGAGAGCGTGTTCAAGTACGAACAGCTCTGGCGCGACATGAGCGAGCGCGTGGGCTACTGGATCGACATGGACGACCCCTATGTAACGTATCACAACGACTACATCGAGTCCATCTGGTGGGCCTTGCGCCAAGCGTGGGACAAGGGGCTGGTCTACAAGGGTTACAAGGTCGTGCCGTACTGCCCGCGCTGCGGCACACCGCTGTCATCCCACGAAGTGTCGCAGGGTTACGAAGATGTCACGGAGGATTCTGTCTACGCCAAGTTCAAGCTACACGGCAAGGACAACGAATACTTCCTGGCGTGGACGACTACACCCTGGACACTGCCCAGCAATGTCGCCCTGTGCGTAAACGGCAAGGAAAGTTATGTGCGCGTGCGCTCCGGCGGTGATGTCTACATTCTGGCGAAGGCTCTGGCACCCGCCCTGTTCGGCGAAAACTGCGACATTATCGAGGAGATGACGGGCGAGAGCCTGCGCGGCACAACTTACGAGCCGCTGTTTAGCTTCGCCGACAAAATCTACGCGCAAAGCGGCAAGACCCCGTACAGAATCGTGTGCGATGGTTACGTAACCCTCACGGACGGCACGGGCATAGTGCATACATCCCCCGCCTTCGGCGAGGACGACTACCGCATAGCCAAGGAACAGGATCTGCCCTTCGCCCAGCTTGTGAACCCGGAGGGCAAGTTCACGCCGGAAGTCACGCCTTGGGCGGGTATGTTCATCAAACACGCAGACCCGGAGATCATCAAGGCTCTCGAGGATGGCGGCAAGCTCTTTAAGGCGCACACCGTCACGCACAACTACCCCTTCTGCTGGCGTTGCCACACACACCTGCTGTACTACGCCCGCGACACATGGTTCATCAGCATGACCACCCTGCGCGACAAGCTGGTGGAGAACAATAACACCGTTAACTGGATGCCCGACAACATCCGCACAGGCCGTTTCGGCAGCTTCCTGGAAAACGTGGTGGACTGGGGCATCAGCCGCGAACGCTACTGGGGAACGCCCCTGCCCATATGGGAATGCGGATGCGGCCACCGCCACATGGTCGGCAGTATCGCGGAAATGCGCGAAATGGCGGATGTAACCGTTGCGCCGGATATCGAGCTGCACAAGCCGTATATCGACGAAGTAACACTGACATGCCCGGTGTGCCAAGGTTCGATGAAGCGCGTGAGCGAAGTTATCGACTGCTGGTTCGACTCCGGCTCCATGCCCTTTGCCCAGTGGCACTACCCCTTCGAGAACAAGGACATCTTCGACGGCCAGTTCCCCGCGGACTTTATCTCCGAAGCTATCGACCAGACCCGCGGCTGGTTCTACTCCCTGATGGCGATATCCACACTGCTGTTCGAGAGGCCGCCGTACAAGAACGTGGTGGTGCTTGGCCATGTTCTCGACAAACACGGCCACAAGATGAGCAAGCATCTGGGCAATGTCGTGGATCCGTGGGAAGTGCTTAACGATCAGGGCGCGGACGCGGTGCGCTGGTACTTTATGTTCAACTCGTCGCCGTGGCTGCCCAGCCGCTTCCACAAGGAGGCGGTGAACGACGCCCAGCGCAAGTTCATGGGTACGATGCTTAACACCTATGCCTTCTACGTGCTGTACGCCAATATCGACAAATTCAACCCCGCCGAACACACACTCGATCGGACACAGCTGGGCGAGATGGACCGCTGGGTGCTGTCGAAGCTGCACTCGCTGATAATCTCCGTGGACGACGCTCTGGCAAGCTACAAGCTGACAGAACCCGCCCGCGCCATGAACGACTTCGTGGACGAGCTGAGCAACTGGTATGTGCGCCGCAGCCGCGAACGCTTCTGGGCAAGCGGTATGCCGCAGGACAAGGTAAACGCCTACATGACGCTCTACACCGTGCTTAGCGAGCTTGTAAAGCTCTGCGCGCCGTTTATCCCCTTCCTTTCGGAGGAGATCTACGGCAACATCGTGCGCAACACGCATAAGTCCGCGCCGATCAGCGTCCACCTCTGCTCCTTCCCGGTCTCCGATCCGGACTTTATCGACAGGGAGCTGGAGGCTGACATGGACACCGCCCGCCAAGTGGTGGTGCTTGGGCGCGCCGCCCGCAACGAGGCAAACATCAAGAACCGCCAGCCCATCGGCCGGATGTACGTGAAGTCCGCGCCCATCGGCGAAGGTTATGTCCGCATTATCGCCGAAGAGCTGAACATCAAGCAAGTGGTCTTTACGGACGACATGGCCAAGTTCACGTCCTACAACTTCAAGCCCCAGCTGCGCACTCTCGGCCCCAAGTACGGCAAGCTTGTCCCCGCCATAGGCGCGGCTCTGTCGGCCTGTGCCGGCGCGGAGTTCTTGGCGCGGCTGCGCTCGGGCGGCGCGACCCTTGTGGTGGACGGCAACGAGGTGGAGCTTTCCGAAGCCGACGTGCTGGTGGAGGTGGCTCACGCCGAAGGGTTTATGACGCAGGAGGATCGCGGTGTTTGCGTAGCTATCGACTGCGTTCTCACCGACGAGCTTCTCGAAGAGGGTTTTGTGCGCGAACTTATCTCCAAGTTCCAGACAATGCGCAAGGACGCGGGCTTCGAAGTGCTTGACAAAATCTCCGTCTGCATTAACGCAGGCGAAAAACTCTCCGCCATCTTCGAGCGCAACCGCGGCGAGATCATGCGCGAAGTCCTGGCGGATGAAGTAAGCTCCGCCGCCCCCGCGCACTCCAAGGACTGGAGCATCAACGGCGAAGCCGCAACACTGGGCGTAACCAAGCTATAGAGTGTAATTGTGCAATCCGAATATTTTTCACCAATCCGCTATACTATATCACAAGGAGGTTTTGCAATGAGAAATTATGACGACTACGACAGCCGCTATCGTCGCGACATCCTTGACGCGAACCCGCGCCACTCCATCACCGAGGATGACGTACACCACTTCATGCGCGGCGTGTTCGGCTGGATGTTCCTTGGCCTGTTGATCACCACTGTGACCAGCCTGATGTCGCTGTTCGCCCTGTACTCCATCCCCGCCGTTGCCGAAAACTTCTTCATGTTGACCATCATGTTTGTTGTGGCGCAGTTCGGCATAGTGTTTGCCCTTAGCGGCGCGATACACAAGCTTAGCCTTGGCGTGGCGCGTATGATGTTTGTGGTCTACTCTGCGCTCACGGGCTTCACCCTAAGCTTTATCTTCATCGTCTACGCCGCCGACACCATCTTCCTTGCGTTTGCCATGGCCGCGGTGTTCTTCGGCATCATGGCCGTGTTCGGCTACACCACGCAGTCAGACCTCTCCTCCGCGGGGCGCATATTTTTCATCGGGCTTATCGCCATCATCATCGCCATGGTCATAAACTTCTTCCTTGGCAGCTCCCAGCTGGACTTCCTGATATCTATCGCGGGTATTGCGGTGTTCTCCGGCCTCACGGCCTACCACGTGCAACGCCTTAAATCGGAGTTTATCCAGAACGCAGTCGAAGGCGGCCCAGAGGTCGTGGGCAAGTTGTCCATTCTGGGCGCGTTAAGCCTCTACCTCGCCTTTATCAACCTCTTCCTCTTCCTGCTGCGCATACTCGGCCGCAGAGACTAAGAGGAGAAACGCCAAACCGGTTGATACTATTTCGTATAACACAAAGGAGCCGACTTCACAGCGGCTCCTTTTGAATGGTGTTGACAAATATTTGGCGTGGTGTATAATCATTGTGGGTATTATTACATAATTTGCATAAATAAGGGGGACATTGTGAATCAAGTATTGGAGTTTTTCTCGCCCAAGCATGTAAAGGTGGAAACGAATGTACGGACGGAGGTGCTGGCCGGTTTAACCAGCTTTTTCGCGTCGATCTTCACCATACTGTCGGTTCCAGGGATGATCGCAGGCGGCGAGACAAATGTTTTTAACGCGGTGTTTGTCGCCGTGGTTATGGCCTCGGTAGTGGGCTGCTTGTTCATGGCCTTCCTGGCGCGGATGCCGCTGGTGGTATACCCGGCGATGGGAACGTCCAGCTACTTCGCATTCACCGCAATGCCGATGATCGTGCTGGTTTCCGGAAACGAAAACCTTAGCAGGGTGGTGCAGTACCAGATCGGCATGTTCCTGATCCTGATATCCGGCATTATCTTCTCGTTCCTGTCCGTCACCGGGCTTACGGACAAGATCTTAAACGGCATACCCAAGAACATCAAGATCGCCACGGTTCCCGCGATTGGTCTCTTTATCACCTTGCTGGGCGTGAGGCTGGCCGGGCTGGTTGTTGGCACGCCGTCGACATTTGTCACGTTCTTCAACCCGCGCAACCTTGCCAACCCCGATTACAGAGCAACGGCCATGGGCGCGATAGTGGCCTTCATCGGGCTGATATTCCTGGGTTTCCTGCACCATAAGCAGGTGAAGGCTTCCTTTGTGATCGCAATTGTGGCGACTACGGTCCTGGCCTATGTCACGGGCGCGCACCAGCTGCCGCCAAACCTTTCCACAGTGAGGGAACAATTCAGCGACTGGCTGGAGATCGGCTTCTTCGGTTTTGACGCCGCGACGATCTGGACATTCGGTTCCGTAGGCACGGTCATCGGCGTTATCCTCAGCATCGTGCTGGCCCTGGTGCTGACCAACGCGCTGGACGCTATCGCCACAACCTTCGGCATTGCCAAGAACGCGGGGCTGGTAAAGGACGACGACGATATCGAGGGCAGGAAGTATGTTAACAAGGGCGTTATGTCCGACGCGCTCTCAAGCGTAGTCGGCGCGGTGCTTGGCGGCGCGCCCAACACCACGGTTGTCTCCGGCTCCACAGGGGTAGGCGCGGGGGGAAGAACCGGGCTGACATCCTTGGTTGTTGCGGTTCTGACGGTGCTGCTGCTGTTCATCGGCCCGTTTGTGCGCCTTATCCCGAACGTGGCTATCGCCCCGGCTCTGATATTCGTGGGCTGTCTGATGCTGTCGGGTCTGAAGGATCTGGACTACGACGACATGAGCGAGTACCTTCCGGCCTTTGTCGCGCTGATCTTCGTGGTGTTCACGTTTAACATCGGCATAGGAATCTGCCTTGCGCTGATAACGCACATCGTTTTGAAGCTTGTGACCGGCCGGTCCGGGGATATCTCCGCGGTTTCGGTGATAGTCGCGGCAATGTTCCTGCTCCAGTTTATCTTATAGCTTGTTTGATGGCGGCGCGAAGAGCTGCTTCTTCATTGCCATAACTTCGTCGCGCAGCTGGGCGGCGCGTTCGAACTGCAGGTCGGCGGCGGCGCGGTGCATCTCCTTTTCCAGCACGGAGATTGCGGCGCGAAGCTCGTCGTCGCTCATAGATTCGGGGTCTTTCTCGAGACCCCGTTTTTTGCGCTCTTCGGGAGCCTCCACGGCCTTAATGATGTCGTGAACCTTGCGGATGATGGTCGTCGGCGTGATGCCGTGCTCGGTGTTGTAGGCCATCTGGATTTGTCGGCGGCGGTTTGTCTCGCCTATGGCGCGCTCCATGGAGCCTGTGATGTTGTCGGCATACATAAGCACTTTCGATTCGGAGTTACGCGCCGCACGCCCCACGGTCTGGATCAGGGACGTTTCGGAGCGCAGGAAGCCCTCCTTGTCCGCGTCCAAGATCGCCACCAGCGCGGTCTCGGGGATGTCCAGCCCTTCGCGCAGAAGGTTGATGCCCACCAGCACGTCGAACACGTCCAGCCGCAGATCGCGGATGATCTCCAGCCTCTCCAGCGTGTCGATGTCGGAATGGAGGTAGCGCACGCGTGTGCCGTGGTCTTGCAGGTATCTCGTTAGATCCTCGGCCATCTTCTTCGTAAGCGTCGTCACAAGGGACTTAAAACCCTTGGCCGTCGTCGCGTTGATCTCGCCCATAAGGTCGTCTATCTGGCCGGCTATGGGGCGTATGAAGATCTCCGGATCAAGCAGACCTGTCGGGCGGATCACCTGTTCCACAAGCTGTTCCTCATGCGCCTTTTCGTAGACAGAGGGCGTTGCCGACACGAACAGGAGCCGGTTGATCTTGGCCTCGTATTCGGGGAACTTCAGCGGGCGGTTGTCCAGCGCGGAGGGCAGGCGGAAGCCGAAGTCCACCAGCACGGTCTTGCGGGACTTATCGCCCTCGTACATTCCGCGCACCTGGGGGATCGTCACGTGGGATTCGTCGGCGATTATGAGGAAGTCCTCCGGGAAGTAGTCTATCAGGGTGTGGGGCGTGCTGCCGGGCGGCCTGCCCGAAAGGTGGCGCGAATAGTTCTCGATGCCGGAGCAGAAGCCGATCTCGCGCAGCATCTCGATATCGTAGTTGGTGCGCTGCATAAGCCGCTGCGCCTCCAGCAGCCTGTCGTCGCGCTTGAACTCGGCCACGCGCTCCTGCAGCTCCTGCTCGATGGCGGCTATGGCCAGCTCCAGCTTTGGCCGCGACGTTACGTAGTGCGACGCGGGGTAGATCGTAACGTGCTTGAGGTATCCGAACACCTCGCCGGTGAGGGTGTTGATCTCGCTGATACGGTCGATCTCGTCACCGAAGAACTCCACGCGGTATGCCCGATCGCTGGAGTATGACGGGAAGATCTCCACCACGTCGCCGCGCACGCGGAAGGTTCCGCGCACAAAGTTCATGTCGTTGCGGTCGTACTGGATCTCGATCAGCTTGCGCAGACACTCGTCGCGATCCTTCGCCACGCCTACGCGCAGGGTCAGGCACATCTCGTTGTAGTCGATAGGGTCGCCCAGGCCGTAGATGCAGCTTACGCTGGCGATGATGATTACGTCCTTGCGCTCGAAGAGCATCGCCGTAGCGGAATGGCGCAGCTTGTCGATCTCGTCGTTTACGCTGGAGTCCTTCTCGATATAGGTATCGCTGGACGGCACATAGGCCTCCGGCTGGTAATAGTCGTAGTAGCTGACGAAGTACTCAACCGCGTTGTGTGGGAAGAACTCCTTGAACTCGTTGTAGAGCTGTGCCGCGAGGGTCTTGTTGTGCGCCATCACCAGTGTGGGCTTCTGCAAACGCTGTATGATATGCGCCATGGTAAACGTCTTGCCCGAACCCGTCACGCCCATCAGCGTCTGGAACTTCTTGCCTTCCGCAAAACCCTGCGCCAGCGCGTTTATGGCGGCAGGCTGATCCCCCGTCGGCTCGAAGGGCGCTTCGATCTTAAACTCCACTGTCGTCATCCTCTTTCGTGCCGTCCTTGTTCGCAAGAATCAGCGGATTTATGTAGACGCTCGCATAGCCAAGAACCGCCGCGCCGCCTATGATGCTGAAGTTCCAGTCAAGTGTCATAAGGTTCAACACCGCCATCGTGACGATGCCCACAAGCACGCCCTGCGCCGCGATCCGCGCTGCAACGGGCACAGCGTTCTCGAACAGCAGGAACATGAACACCACCACGCCGGCGACCACGGCAGACGCCACGCCGCCGGCAATGCCGCGGACATACTCGCCCACCAATATCGGCGTCAGCACCGCCGACGAAAGGCCAAAGACCAGACCCATCGCCACCAGCCTGGCCACCATCTTAAATTTACGGCTAAACATCCAAACCACGTCCGTCCTTGCCGATTTCGGCAAAATCCCTATACGCCTGCGGGAACAGCCGCATCAAACACACCATGCCGGCGATAATCCCGAAAATCGGAGCCGTTCCGGCGGTGTAGCTCCAGCCGGCCGCGCCGAAGGCCAACACCGCCAACAAATTGGCGGCACCGCCGAACGCCGCGCAAACGGCCGCTATCTTGGCGGCATACCGCGGCGCGAAGGGTTCGCCGGTTCTGCCGAACTTACACGCAAATACGTAGAGCATCGTACCAATCCAGGAACTTGCGGCGGCGGCAATAATCGTGCCGCTAACAGCTTCGCCGAAGGGCAGCGCCCCTGCCGCAGGCATGGCGGCAAACGGCGGCAGCATCAGCTTCAGCCCGATGCCTATGCCGGTGATGTGGTGCTTGATGCCGTCTCTTCGAAGATCCTTCACGTACTCCGCGGCGATAAAGTACACAAACAACACGCCAAAGGCGGCCACAAGGCCGAAAATTCCCCGAACCTCGTCATAATCCGCCCCGACCCCGACAGGCGTAAGCGTCGCCACGGCGATAAACGCGGCAAACATCAACACCGCAAGCACCACAGCGCGAAGTGCCGTCCTTATGACATGCTTCATAGCAAACAGTCCTAACGCAAAGGGCAATACAAGCTTGACTCGTATTGCCCTACAGAATTATGCTCGGAATTATTGGCTATAGTTACAATTTAGGCAACCTGTGCCGCGTCACGCGGAACAAGTACAAGCTCGACTTCCTCGCCACGCGGCGAATTCAGAGCTTTCTCACGTTGCTCCAACATGTAGATCAAGAACCTGACAACAAGTGACAGCATCTGCCTCTGCGCGATTTTTTTTAGACTCAGCAGCCGGTACTTCGCGGGCTGGTTAACCTTGCACAGACGCTCCAGGATATCGGAGTAATCGTTCAGAAGCTTCTTTTCAAGCTCGGAAGCGCGGCTGAACTCTTCTATTGGCAAGCGCATAAGCCGGGACTGAAACTTGATCTTGTCCAGATCGGGATAATCTATGCCGAAAAAGTGTCTCATGCCGGTTTGAACATAACCCTTTATCTCCGCGGATTCAGAGAAACCGCCGCCGGTGCAGTGTGCGTCGAACTCAAACTTCAGGGCGAGCATGTCGGCGTGGATCTTGGCTCTCTCGAGGTGCGTCCGGTTCGCGCTGACCGCGCCCTTGTAAACATATCGGGAGTATATGAGCGAAATTGCGTACAGAAACAGAAGGAAAACAGCGAATACCGGTATGTTAGCCATGCGACATGCCCTCCTTTCCGGCTGATATATCGGCCTTGCCGATTAGGGTGTCATAATTTTTTTGCAGCGTGTGTAATGCGGTGTTGTGCTGGTCTTGCAGTGCTTTTACTGCGTTAGTGTGCTGTTCCTGCAGGCTGACGATTGCTTGGGAATGCTGTTTCTCCAGTGCTTCGGTAGTTTTGATGTTGTTGCGCTGAATGAAGTAGAACGTCAGAATGGACAGCACCATAAACGGCGAAGTTTCTACTGCTGAAATCAGAAAACGCGCTCCCCACTCACTCATTAAGCTGCCTCATCGGATAGTTTTATACGGAATCAAGCTCCGTATATGCTGTAATTATAACACGTTTTGAGAGAGTTTGCAATAGTGTTGGTAATGTTTTCTTATAACTCCGGCTGTAGCGGCGTTAGAGCCGGCTCACTCCGCTTGAGCGGGCGGCGGCGGAAACGGCCTTGGCCACGGCCTCGGCCACGCGCGGGTCGAAGGTGGGTGGCAGGATGTAGTCGGCGGTGAGTTCGGCGTCGGAGACCAGGGCGGCTATGGCGTAGGCCGCGGCGATCTTCATTTCGTCGTTGATGTCTGACGCGCGAACGTCCAAGGCTCCGCGCAGTACGCCGGGGAAGGCCAGGGAGTTGTTGATCTGGTTTGCGAAGTCACTGCGGCCGGTGCCGACAACTGCCGCGCCCGCCTGCTTGGCAAGATCCGGCATGATCTCGGGCGTGGGGTTGCTGCACGGGAACACAATGGGGCTCGCCGCCATAGAGCGCACCATGTCGGGCGTGAGTATGCCGGGCTGTGCCACGCCGATGAACACGTCCGCGCCCTGCACGACATCACCCAGGCCGCCCTTCTTCATCAGCCGGTTCGAGACCTTGGCGATCGTCTGCTTCTCGCCGTTTAGGCCGCCGCGGCCTTCGTAGATCGCGCCGGCGCTGTCCACCAGGACCACATCGCGCAGGCCGACGGCCATAAGCAGGTTTGTGAGGGCAATGCCGGCCGCGCCCGCGCCCGCAACAACAACGCTGACGCTCTCCAGCTCGCGCCCGGTCAGCTTCAGCGCGTTCACCATTGCTGCCAGTACCACGATGGCCGTGCCGTGCTGGTCGTCGTGGAAGATGGGTATGTCGCACACGGCCTTGAGCCTGCGCTCGATCTCGAAGCAGCGCGGCGCGGCGATATCCTCCAGGTTGACCGCGCCGAAGCTGCCGGCCAAGAGCACTACGGTACGCACGATCTCGTCTACGTCCTTGGTGCGCACGCACAGGGGTATGGCGTTGACCCCGCCGAAGGCCTTAAACAGCACGCACTTGCCCTCCATCACGGGCATACCGGCCTCCGGCCCGATGTCGCCCAGCCCAAGCACGGCTGTGCCGTCGGTGACAACCGCCACGGTGTTGCCGCGCCCCGTGAATTCGTAGCTCTTCTCAACATCCTTCGAGATCTCGAGGCAGGGCGCGGCCACGCCCGGGGTGTAGGCAACGCTTAGATCCTCCTTGCTCGTAACGGGGCATTTCGGCACGATGTCCAGCTTACCCTTCCATTCGCGGTGACGCTCGATCGCAAGCTCGTTGTAGTTCATGTACTAGCTCCTTCCAATACGGTGTAGGTCGTTGATATTCGTTAATGATATTCTAGCACAACACTAGGAATTGTCAAGCCAAAGTTGGGGCTTGCGCAGACGGCGCGGGTGTGGTATAATGCGCAGGATCGGGACGCCAACATGTGTCCGAATATCTGAAGAGGTGACGATAATGAGAAAAGGACTGCACCCCGCGTACTTCCGGGCAAAAGTGCGCTGCAACTGCGGAAACGAGTTCGTTGCAGGCTCCACGAAGGAAGAGATACGTGTAGAAGTATGCTCCAAGTGCCACCCGTTCTATACAGGTTCGCAGAAGCTTCTGCTGGAAGCCGGCGGGCGTGTCGAGAAGTTCAAGAAGAAGTATGGCATGAAGGACGCCCAGTAACGGGCGTGCCGAACACAAAAGAGCTTCTGTGCGGAAGCTTTTTTTGTGTCCGCAATTCCGGGTGAGATGATATACTTTGTAATTCTCTATTGTAATGTGCTTAGGTTTTCGGTATAATAGGTTTAGGGCGTGTTTGAAAACCCCATTTCGGCGCATTTTCGGCAAATTTTCCGCCGTGCGTCGTCAACTTTTTCCTACGCTGACGCTCCGGATGCTAGACGTGTGCCACCGGCACACAGCATTCTAGCGAACCACAAGGGTTCGCGTCGTCGTCGCTTCCTAGGGCGTGTTTGAAAACCCCATTCCGGCG
>Ga0131853_10002489_pt1 | contig 32879 bp, 22 predicted proteins | sample TergutLab28metaG_FD_92764 | JGI IMG/M metagenome (GOLD analysis project Ga0131853, IMG submission 92764) | Labiotermes labralis P1 segment gut microbial communities from Petit-Saut dam, French Guiana - Lab288 P1 (version 2) (version 2) | ecosystem: Host-associated > Arthropoda: Insects >... | reverse complement strand
ATAACTATATAGCACCACAAAAACGGGTGCCTCCCTCCTGCTCTTGTCCTCTTCAACACTCGCCGACACCCCCCCCCCCCCCCCCCGACTTGCCCACCTATTGTCGGGAACAAACTGAATGCAAGGAAAAGAATTAATGGCAAGTTTGCACCGTGGCCACAGCGCCGCAAGAAGCGCCACGCGATTTGACGTGTTACATGGAGTCGCATCGATCTTTTGTAAGCCTTTGTGTACTGCATAATGTCTTGTTACGGGTTTGATAGCCTGCAGTACATTATTTCCAAGGGCAGTAGTTTTTCTGTTCTGGGTGAGTTCCAGAATGTACCTGGGACTAACCTATCCTCCCATTGTCACTTCTGTGGGGGCTATGTAACTTCTATTTTAAGCATTTTAAGTGTGGGATATGGTGCTTAGAAAGTAGTGGATTTTTTTTAGTTCTATCACAACTGTCGGCATTAGCCACCTTTTGTGGACAGAGGACAATGCCACAGTCTACTGGAGGCAGGTTATGCCGTTGTTCTTGTGTACGATTCTGCGTGTGTTCGTGACCGTCCTGGCTTCAGGTGTTTTGTAAGGGTTAGCGGCGCCTACAGCGACGTTACGGGAGAGTTTCTTCATTCTCTTGCGAGATCCTGACACCAGACCTTGATCAGTAGGCCAGATATCTGACATTGTTGCTTGGTTTTGATCAGCACCTGTAACGAAATAGGAAGATACCGTCTTCACAAAGCCTGGACGGATTTTTTAAACGTCCTTCCCAAGTCAGGGGAAGAATAGCTTAGTCGGTACAGTGACTAGGGAGGTGGACTATCGGGTATTCGATTCCCGGTAGGGGCAGATTTTTCTCTTCTCCAAAACATCCAAATCGACTCTGCGCCGACTCCGTCTCAGTCGCACCTGGAGGCTGTTCTCCCGGGGATACGGCGGCCGGGGCGTGAAGCTCCTCCTGTATACTCTCACAGGGAAAACTTTGTCTTTTACCTTCCCAGCTCATCATTAACAATAAAACCTACGGGTTCAGAAAGTTACGAAATTAACAATTGTGGCTGAAGGTTGCAGAAGAGTATGCTGTCTGGTCATACACGGATTCAGTTGATCTGTGCTTTGATGGGGCACGCAATGAAAGTAGAAGGTATGCAGCTGCACAGCAAACCGACATAATGGAACCTGTTTCCACCAGATTTTAATTTAACGATAAGGTGCTAAAAGGAGTGGCAGAGATAGTTGATATGCATAGTGATGGCAAACGATGTGGCATTATGATGCTTGCTGAAAAGCAGAATTTGAATGTTATGACAAGAGATGTGCAAATATGCAACATGCCATGTCAGATCTGTTAACTTGTAACGAAGGGTGAGAGAATGATGTCATGAATTTGACTGTGACACTGAACGAACTTCATCGACGAATTCAAGCCACCATGGAATCGACTCTGACACCTGCATACTTCACTTCCTGGAAGTTCTCTGACCTCGTGATAATAGTTTTTGCTTGGTGCGTGGTAAAACTGGTTGTAATCACTATATACTATGGCAATAATTTATTGTTTTAATTGGTTATAAAAAAATCCCTAGGGTATCGACTTACTTTGAAGGTAAAATAACGCTCGATTCAAAATGGCACGCAAATTTTTAACTTCGTCTGACAGCCATATCAGTTGAATCTTCTGTAATATACAGAATAAGTCTTATACTTTATGTCAGAATGTTATCACTTTTAATGGAAATTGAGAATTTGTCAACTTAGGCTTTAGTATGGCCCCCAGTTCTTAAGTTTAGTGATGATGTTGCAGGGGGCGTTCATTATGTTCTCTGCACTGGAATGAACTGAGTGGTTACCACTGCTTCCTTTTTGGGAGGTCTGTGGTTGGAGTATGGCCCAGGAGATCAACTGCTTAAGGACTTGAGTGATTAACATCCTGGTAAAACAGTTTAAAATAGTCCTTGACCTTTCCATAGGAATCTGTCTTAATCATGTCGTCTGTCCACATTCTGTAAGTTACGAAGTCCGTAAAACACTTGACCAGTCCAGCTAATATATGTGTTTGTTAAATCTATGTAAGACATCACATCATATTGTTCTCTGTTGCAGGAACAGGCTCATGATGCAAAGCAGCAGGCAGTGTCACCAGAGGATACAGAGGATCTGTCCCCACTGCCATCGGCAGTACAGCAGCCCGCAAGAAGGCGAGGTGGGATATCTGCCGAACCGGTGTCCGAGGAGGATGCTACCAGCTATGTGAAAAAGGTACTTAAATTTTGTATGCAGTACAGAAGCCAAGGAAAACATGCTGCAGCATCCAGCTGATTGAACTTCTGAAGTATAGACCTTGTGTAAATATGTGGAAAACAGGAAGTGCACAGATCCAAGGCTCCGGGATGTCCGCACAACTGCATTTTATACAGTTGTGCCTAATGTTTTTGTGGATCCTCAGCATGGAACTTACGTCTTGTCACCATAATGGTATCAACAGTTTTAAGTGGCACGTAGACTTACAGAAAATTTGTATACCTCTGTTTAAAAATTCTGCCTGCATGCTACATATTCATCATACAAATCATAAAGCAATAATGCCAAGTAAACAGTCCTTGTTTATTCGTCTAAGCAGATAAAACATGTCAGTGGAAATGTATTATTATTGAATGCAGATGCAGGCGGTATACCTCTGACATATATGGGGGAGTTCCAAAAGTAAGGTAACACAGTTTTTAACTTTTAAGTGAGCCATTCCCATTGTGCTACATACAATCCTAATGATAGGTAGAGTAAGTCAAACACAACTTATATCTTCTTACTACTGAGCTTTATTTATGTAGCGTTCCTTAAGAGCAAGAGCAGCTACATGTTTCGGCCTTTTTATCTAGGCCATCATCAGGTTGAACATACGTTCAACCTTTAGCTGCTCTTGCTCTTAAGGTATGCTACGTAAATAAAGCTCCTTAGCAACAAGATATTTGTAAGTTGTATTTGACTTACTCTACCAATCTTTATGATAGTGACACAGCTATTTACTGCAATCTTTAGCTTTATGTTACTCATCCTGTTATACACTTCACACATAAACAATAACCATGTCAGTCAAGCATGGCACACACACATTTTATGTAAGAACACCCAGCTGGTCTTTTTGGCTACATGTGTGCCATCATCAGATTGTTTATTAAACAAAAGAGGCAATATACAACGCATATAAAATAGGTTAAAGTCTAGTGTGAGCTCAATTTGTTACATTTTTCATATCTTATAGTACGTGATGACGGAATGTGGCTGTATGTCTTCTTCAATCCAAAATCCAAAACTTACCCATCTGCCATACTACACTGTGTCACATGCCATAAGACCATGATATTAGTATCTACTGCTGTGAGAACCCCTTGTGTCTTTCTGTGCTTTGTTAAATTCATCAGGATGGTACTTAATTGGAACCAGAATGTGCTTGAAATATCAAATGCTTTGAACTGACACAAGAAGGATATACATTACCTCCAGTTTATGAAGTTTTGAGAAACTTATAGAATATAATTTATAGAATTAATAGAAATTAATAGAATAAAGTACATCAAAATAAAAAATGATAGAAGTGAGTTATGCATTTATGAAAGAGTATCTTCATGTCCCAGTATTTTTCAAAAGCCAGTAGACTTTTGAACCAGTGGATGGATTATATTGAAACTTCAGTATCATGCTAGTACTAGAGCCCTTATTGTTCCTGTACTCTTAACCTTCAGCCATCAATTTTATCAGAATGGTAGCTGTAGAAATTTGTGAGATGGGAGTAATACTAGCACCATATACAGAGTTATGGAATGTTTTGTGGAATGTAGAGAATGGTACAATGACCACATCAAGGGTATATTTTGTTTTCCACTTGTTGGCAATAACTAATGAATTATGGGATGTACAAAAGTGAAATTCTATATTAAGAGAAGCCATATAAAATTATGAATTTAGTACACCATTTTTTTGTATGTTACAGTTACAAACATGGTAACTGAAAAACCGAGATTATATTGCAGAAATTTGTTATGTAGCCAGAATTTTTTGCTGCAGTAATGGACCACTGATGGCATTTAATAATGAATTTGTAACTGTCAGGTCCATATTGCCATGTGTATTCAAGCAGGTCTTACTCTTGTGGTGTTATAAATGTCTTACCAATTTGTATTCATCATCAACTTTTAAATTATATTATTTCTTGCCAGGTTGTCCCAAAAGACTACAAAACAATGGCTGCACTCTCTAAAGCCATCGCCAAGAATGTCTTGTTCTCACATCTGGATGAGAATGAGCGATCAGATATATTTGACGCTATGTTTCCAGTCAACTTCTTGCCTGGCGAGACAATAATTCAACAAGGAGATGAAGGAGATAACTTCTATGTCATTGACCAAGGAGAAGTTGAGGTATAATTAATGGTTATTCCTTCAGTCTGAAGATTTTAATCATGGTTTGGTTGTTAGCACTGGTGCTGTATGTTTGGGTGTTTCCAAGAATGATTCTTAGGCAGGCTGATTGTTATCATATGTCAGCTCTGTGGTACTTCGTCCATGTCTTCAAAGTGAATGCAGATATGCCTTGAAGGAAGTTTTGTCCATCTTGTTCTAGGCCCTTTCCTTCTTAATGTTCATGTTCATGAGCTCATTTCATACAGCAATATGTAAAGTGTGCAGTTGAAATAGTGTCATTAAATTGTGAACAGTTCAGTTTGCTGTTGTCACAGTTTTAACTGGCATGTATCCTTCAGAGTTTAGTGACCCTTTATATATATATGTAATATATATATTTACAAACCATTTATATATATGGCTTGTAAACTTCTGTGACAGTTAAAGATGGTTGTACTGTTCTTATGATAAAACCAACTAGATGCACTAATTTCACAAATTTATTTTTGGAATAAAACTGTCTGAAACATGTAGTTTTATTCCAAAAATAAATTTGTGAAATTAGTGCATCTAGTTGGTTTCATTATAAGAATTTATCATGATGCATGGTCACCTGAACGTCAAAAAAGGTTGTACTTTTTTATATTACGTTAAACTGAAATACAACTACAGGTGTACATGGGCATATGTAAAGTTGTTTTATTTCTCAGGTATTCGTTAACAATGAACTTGTGACAACAATTGGAGAAGGTGGCAGTTTTGGTGAACTGGCACTGATTTATGGAACACCCAGAGCAGCCACTGTAAGAGCCAAGACAGATGTGAAGCTGTGGGGAATAGACCGAGATTCATACAGACGCATCCTCATGGGATCAACAATTAGAAAACGCAAGATGTACGAAGAGTTTCTTTCTCGAGTATCTATACTTGGTGAGTTAGAGACCTCTGTTAAGCATCAGCTCATTGGAGTTAGAGAGTAACACTGCTTCTCAATAAGTGACAGCTAACTCTGGTAGCAAGACACGATAATTCGTTACCACTAATACCAGAGCCTGCTGCTGGACATGTTCTTGATTGATTCTCAACCACCACATGTTCTGTTATTTTCCTGAGCACTCTCTCCAAATGCTTATAGTTAGCATTTCCCTCCCATTGTAAGTCCATTATTTTTTTTTAACCACTTTTAATTAATAAGTGCTGAGGTGTCTGTTGCAGGTTTTGTGTGTGTGTGTGTGTGTCTTTTGTGTTCTGGTAAGCCAACAGGGATGTAACTCTTTGAACTGAATGATAACAAGCAACACCTGAATGCGTTCTTTATCTAATTTCATCACAGTCTTCATATCTGTTCGAAGATTATGGTCTTTTTGGCTCTTAGAGTTGAGAGCAGCAGGTTCCTCTGAGATCATAGTCTATATAAAAACTACATGGCACCTCATTTTTGTTGTTGTTGTTATTGTTGGTGAAATACTTCTTTGTGATGTACAGCAGATAGTGTCATCCTAAAAAATGTCATGCCTTTTGCATCTTAGTGTCTGCCACATTTTTTTCCTTCAGATGAAGTGTACAAACCAGGTGGTGTTCACTTGTTCTGTGGAAATATTTCCAGTTTGGCAGTTCAACTGTTTCTTTCTTTTCAGAGAGTCTGGATAAGTGGGAGCGTCTTACAGTTGCTGATGCATTGGAACCTGTGTCATTTGAGGACCGGGAGACCATCGTCAGGCAAGGAGAACCTGGTGATGATTTCTACATCATCGTGGAGGGCACTGCATTGGTGTTGCAGTATCGAGCAGAGGGCGAAGAGCCCATGGAAGTTGGTCGACTTGGACCATCTGATTATTTTGGTAAGTCCTTTTGTTTATAGTCACATTATATTTGTAGTTCCTTGTACTAATGAAGCTAGTACATAGCTAAGACACTGACATTAAAACTGGTACTGGAGAAGGAACTTGTGGACTGTATTCAGATGACAGAGGATTCTGTCCAATGTTGGCCTTTTTTTGTAAAGTGGTAATGGATTTTCATGTTCTTAAAAGTGGGAAAGGTTGGTGTGTCACAGCTAATATGAGTTTGTTATTTATGTTACAGTATTTTGCTTAATACCTATCATTTCCTTACAGGTGAAATAGCTCTGCTATTGGACAGACCAAGGGCAGCTACAGTAGTAGCCAAGGGGCCCCTCAAATGTGTCAAATTGGACAGGGCAAGGTAGTATATTACCTCCAGTTACAATGGAATCTTTAATCATTTAAGGATATTTTAATAGGCACCATTTACAAAGTGTTTCATGTACCATTAATAGTTTGGGCAGGAGTCTGATAATAACAAGTTCTTTAGTTGAATCTGGCCAGTGTGTACAGTTCCTGTGGTGTGGCTAACATTTACAGTATTTAATTTTTATTTGGTGTGTCATTTGAACTACAATTTGTAGGAATACAAAACTTTGTACATTGGATTATAAATGTGTGTGCAAGAGCTGCTTAACATTTGTGTGGAAATTTGTAAACCATTGCCACTTACGGAGATAGAAAACCAAAACTGATTCTGAGAAGTGTCACCTCTCCTGTTCTGTGTCCTCTTAAGTTCCCAGTTAGCATCACTTTCAAACTGGAAAGGTCGTGATTATATTGATTTATTATGTTCTGCAGTATTACTTAACAGTGAACATTCGTTATTGGAAATAAACATACATTTTCATGTAACTATACCATTTACTTTGGTTTTCTTTATGTTACAGATTTGAACGAGTGCTGGGGCTGTGTGCAGACATCCTGAAGCGAAACATTACACAGTACAACAGCTTTGTGTCCCTTTCTGTCTAATGAGAGCCAGGTACAACCACTAATACCTAATGTAGCTGTCTTAGCATGGAACATCTTGTGGTTATGCAGAACACTGCAGATGTATGAAATTACATTAACAAGTCAGCATTTGAACATGATACATGATTCTTGTTGCCCATATCCAGGCCCTGTCATTAAGTTGTGGTGGTGGAAAATAAGGAGAAGTTTCGAGAAATTTTGAGCCCTTTCAGGAGCACTTAAATTCACATGTAATGTGACTGACAATTCTGTAACATGAAAATTAAACTTCTCTCTGTTCTTTGGTAACCCAGTAATGTGATATGCTGTTGGTGACAGCAGTCACTGGTAAGATGTGCAACCAAATATTGGGATGGGCTGGACAAGGCATGTAACACACATAACGTACCTATCATCTGTGTAGAAAATCCTAGCAACTTTACTGTGAGACTGCAGATTGGTTGTCATGGCTCACTGTGGGTACTGCCAGTTTTGTAGAGACAGAAGCTGAAGGACAGTGATAGTGTGTTAAATACCGAGTAATTGTTTGAAACTGTAAGTCAGATTTTACACATACCACTTGAATCAAGATCTGTTTTCTCCCCACTGACTAAGAATTTTATGTGAGGGTCATGGACAACAGGTGCACAGCACTTGAATTTATTTTGAAAGGGAAAATGTGCATTTTCGAGGGTTATATGAACTTTGCAGTAGGTATGGTTGTGAACAGGTTTGTACCTCTTGTGGAATGTTCTGACTGAGATTAGAATTTACTGTTCTATGAAAGGTGGGTAGGGTGAATTAATGCATTTGGTTTGAAACTGCCAATTCTACATATTCAAAAAACATGGAATTTTTGTGGATGTATTTACTTTTAAAACTATGTATTTATTTCCTACATTTGTAGTACATAATAAATTGAAGATAGTTGTTGTGCAAGGGGCATATAATGCCCTCTCATTTACTTCAGTCTGTTACATTTGATTGAATACGAATGGCTGATTGGCTTAAATTATCTTTCATTTACTGATTATTTTGCATTACTGTCAAAAATATCACTCTTGATGTAAAATATGCCTTAAAATATTAGTATATGCATCTGCTGTGTTAATGGTGTAGAGTCCAGTTGAAATGTGATGGCACATGGTGACGCAAGGGTGGGGAAATGAAGGGGAAACTGGCAAATGTAATGGCTAGCCAGTACCCTTCACACTACCTTGGAACATGGTGTATCCAGCATTACTACCGCTGATGCACACACCTCGGCAGCGAGTAGTTGGCTGAACTGTCGCCCCCACCGATTTAAATGGACCTGTCCGTTTCGCCGAAAGACGAAATCTGGTTTCTGCGCGTGTGCCATCACATTTCAAACGCAGTCTACTACAGGCACATTATTATGTACTTTATAAGCATGTTCATTGTTCAACTTTATTAATGTCTTTGCACCAGCATCTCTGGTCATCCTTGTTTGTTTTTGTGACCAGAAATAAAATCACATGATATTATCCATTTAGAAAGGGATTAATATTTATTTGCAAATTAATCTTTTGATTAGTTGTGGGTTTATAGTTTTGACAGATGTAGTATATTTTATTACATTCGAAAGGATGCCATCTCGTCATTTGACAGGCCACCACAGAGAGAATTTCGCATGCCTTAGAGCAATGGAACATTATGTTTTACCTAAGTAGCATTAAAAAAAAGTCTTTGCATATGATGTTGAGGTCTGAGTGTACCTGAAAGGACAGAAAAGAATGATGTTTTATGTGTTTGACAGTTTTCTAGATCTTTAAATGTCAGGTCAGCAAGTGCTGAATTAAAATCCAGAATCCCCTTTCAGTATAAACATAACTGCTTAGAATGAGAAATGAGACATGAAACTCTGCTGGCAGTTTTGATAACTAAGGGACATTTGTATTCAGTTGAATATAAAAAAGTGTAAAGAGTAGATTGTTGGTTAGAAATAATAAAATGTTTATTAAGTAAAAGAGGAAGCAAAAAAGTTAAACAATGAATGTTCTTCTCAATGGTGACTTGATTCAGGTGGCTGTAGTGTGGACAGTTGTGGTAGCACTGTTAACTAAGTTTCCTGATTTTATATATATATATATATATGTCTTTTGCTGATCAGAGATTCCTTCAGACTAAAATTATAAACTTATTAATTCTTGTTAGATATGCATATACAGAATGAGCTATGACAGCACAGTCAGGGAAGTGATGGGTTGGAATCAAGTGGCTGGAGTTTTATTCCTACTAAGTACAATGAGATCTTTCTTCTTTCACCATGTTCAGTGACTTACAGCTGGAGTGTGGATATAATGTACCACTCCCCCTGGTTGCAGGGTTAATAATGTGACTTCCATCCACACCCTCTGAACACCACAGTGGTGTGGTGCATATGCACAAAAATAGTTTTATCAGCCAAATATAGACTTCATTCACAGTAAGTAGTATGGCTTGTAAAGGTAGAGTTTGCCCTGCAACAAACCATGAAGGCTCAGAGGGGGAGTTGAGGTATAGTTCTTCGCCTTCTGTAACTGTGGTGTGGGTGGTTAACGCCACACCCTGGCCGCTTTGCCCTGGGGAAAGACATCTGGTACCCGTTGCACAGGAGGCTGGATGGGCTTCGGGGCCAGTTTTGCCAAGGAGGGAATATCTTGCCTCCACTGGGGTTTGAACCCCTGGCCATCCAGCCTGTAGCAAGTCGCTACACCAACTGCACTATCCAGTCCTGTTAGTATGGCTTGTAAGCCAGCCCATACATCTGCTTTTACATAAGTGCTGTTGTATTCTGATTATCCCACAGGCTGGTCTCCTTACTGAGAGCCTTCATGTTTTTTGTTTCTTCCAGGGCAAACACTAATCTAGTGTCTTAAAACAGGCCATGACCAGGTCCAAATCCTTCTCAATTCTTAGTTCTCATGTAGCCCATTCAATTCTGTATGACCTTTGCAGTTATATGAAGTGTTATGTAAAATTAAGAGTCAATATTTAACACTTTTGCCACTTTGCCTTGAGATATGGGTTAGAGTTGAAATGTAAAGAGAGATTAACATGTGCCAACTTTGGAATAGTTTCATAAACAGTTACCAAAGAGTTGAAATACTGGGAGTGGTACTGACATACACCACATTGGTTGTGGCAGTGCTCAGCACCCAGTATGCAGTAGGTGCATTCATTACTGTGAGCTTAATTTTATATTATATTTGGGATGATTTAAATTTGGTTGCTATAAATAATGGCAGGAACATCTGAAGATGTGGATCTGTCATGGAGATCATAAATATCAGAATATTGGCATCATGCAGGAGTCTTTCAGATACACACTGCATTCATTATTAATGTAGTTTATTCTGGACTTATTAGCAGTTACACAAATAATACCTGAGGGAAGATTTTTATCAAGATCCTTTTGAACACAGAACAAAGGGAAGAATACTGATTTCCTATGCCATAATTTTACCCATAGTTGTGGATCCTTTCAGTTACCCTCATGGAAGAATGTTATCCCATATGTCACTTACATTTTAGTTGAAACTGTTACAATTTTTGTAGCCTATTTCAATTCCTTTCATCTACTTGTATGTATAAATTAAATTACACTACTACAGGTAATTTTGAAAGTACAGGCTTTACAGTGCATGAATTCCTGAGTTTCATATTGGTGGATGCTTTGCATGTATTTTCCACTTGCCTTCTTCTTCCCTCACCTCTGACAAAATCAAAATTCTGAATATGGTGTTTCTACCAACCAGCCAACCCCACTACAGGGGTTCAGACCATATCAATCCTCTTACTAGCTAGCCTCTTGCAACAGGCTGTTTCACAAAATTTTAATAGCAGAAGAGAGACCTCTGCACCTGAAATAAGCAGTAATCTTTATATTAATTACCTGCAATAGGAAACGAACATGTCATATCAGGCTGTGGCATGCTAGAAGATTCTGACTGCCTGATTTGCAGTAAAGGTTAATGTGAATCATTCTTAGTTTGAATGATGCTGTGTCAGCTGTGGACACTATATACCACTGAGTTACAACACAGGCAGATGTTCATGAATGGCTTTGAGGCAAGACTTTGGGAGTTGGTTATTGCCTGTTTGAAGGTGTATATTGCCAATTCATATAGACTGATGAATGCCACAGGAAACTTAAACTTGCAAACCAGTAGTCTAAGCAAGATTTGTAGTGGGTGCCTGCTATTTACTGCTTTATTGCTAAACCCAACTGCTGTAGGTCCCCTCAGTTCAACACCATTTCCCATCATTGTCCTGTTGCCAGTATATGCACTCCCCTGATGGTTGCTTTTGTTACACATTTGTTGGTGGTGGGGGTGGAGGCAAGCAGGCACTGGCAGTCCACCTTCCATCAGTTCAGTCATGTTCCACTGTAAGTGGTTACTGTTCTCAGAATCGTCACACTACAAAATGCATGTGCCATGTTTCAACATGCGTCACTGTGATGTTTTGATGACTATACATCAGTTCTGTTGTTAATCTTCCTCACCTGCTTTGACAAGTTATAATTAATCTAGAAGTTACAAAGTTATGTTTGACACCTGAGGATTGAAGGTATAAATGAATTTACTGTAGTCTTGCATAATTTTATTTGATTTTAGAGAAGTAACAGGGAACACTAGTGTTTCTGTTAACATGGGAAGAGGTTCACTTCCATTTGTTGCCATATTACCAAGTTGCAATTTAATGTTCTACAGACGTTCTGACTGAACATGATAAAAAATTAACATTATATTTATTACTATACCAATGTTTGATTTATGTACATAACATAGCAATCTGTAAACATACTGAAGACTTGTGAAAAAAATGAACTGATACAGTACTTTTTTCATATTATGCATTAATACACAGTAAAATAAAAAGCTCCAAATTTTCCATAGCTGTTTGTGTTGTATTTCATACAGCATGATTTTCCATTAGTCTCCATATCAGAGTCCGAAGGTTTCTTCAGGTACTGCATTAATTCCCACACCACATCCAAAATAAAGTGAAATCCATATGTAGAAATGCACAAAATATCTGTATGTCTTTTGACACTGAAGGCACTACAGAAAAAAGTCTGCTACAGTCACACCTTTTTTCCTAGCACCACAAATGCAAAATTTTTACAACACTGCAAGTTACAGTACAAAATATCATGCTTCTCAATGCTAAATAAATAACCGCCGTTCATTACACACTAACCGTATTTAAAAAAAAAACTATTACTGTAACAGGTATTTCTATATATATTTAAGGAATTAAGCAGTAGATGTACAATTTTATATAATTTCAGCACTGTGTAATATGCACTGAAAGAAAAGTTATGTTAGTTTCCACACTGCAAGAGAAATTAAAATGGGCTCAGTAGTTGGTGAAGGTTAAGTTTACAGGATGATAAATACCTGTACATTAAGGAAGGGCAATGGAGTACTGAAGAGGTGAAACAAGGTAAAAATTTGTTGATGTAAGACCACATGGTGTTGCCATCTTCTTCCCCATCCTGCGGATGTAGCAGGAACTATCCTCACCAGCATGCAGTGGACGAAATGGGAAGTTGTGTTGTTACGGGTCTTGGCGACATCTTTCTTCACACGTTTCCCATCCTGTTGTACAGTCCCATCTCCTTGGAGCTCAGCCCTGCTGTGATTATGTAGTACGTGCATTTGCTGCTGGAAAATGCTAACTAGCCTGGCAGGACATGAAGGGAGGTCCCAAGATGTAAATGGCTTTATAGCAGAAGACAAGGAAACACCTCAGGCAGAAGACAAACACCTCAGCACTGGATAATCAAGACACCCAAACACCAAGATCAAACAAAGGACTGCGATCAAGAATATAAACAGATGTCGCCTCATCTCACAACTACTGGCACCAATGTTTGAACTCATATCTTTGTGGTGATCAGACAATACCGCAAATAAACTAATACTGTAAAATGTGTTAATTTTAAATGATGGACCTTTTGCTGAAAGCTCAACACCCTTTTCCTTCTCCAAAGACAGTAGTGAATTGGCACCTTGTATTTTTTGTATCTTCTTTGTTTCCATGTGTTCTTCCACTCTGATGAAATTTCATGAGGATATACTGCAGCTTCTGAAAAACTGTAGTTTTTGAAACAGGATGTGCAAAGATAGTGGTTTACTCTGTCAACAGCATTTTGAAGTTATCTGATCCATTAATCACTATGGAGAGCAACTGCTTCTCAGCATGTCTTCAGTCCTTGCTGTGGTAAGGAATTTTTCACTTTTCTCAATGATCCAATTTTTCCACATCTACTTTCATCGGTTTTTCCTTTCTTCTTCTACCTTCCTGAACTTGGCGTTTCTTCTCCCTGAATGATAAGGTTCAATTGGGACTCTGCATAAAATTAGTCTCCTAACTCAAAACATATCTGGACACTCTAAAAGCACATGAAATAACCCAACAGCAGCATCTCCTCAACAAACTGGAATGTAGCCATGATAGTTTGATACTGACTACATTCAAAATTTGTCAAGTTATGCGAAGTTGCTTTCCAAATTCCCAAACAAGGCTGATAAATTTTGTTCCATAAGCAAACTCTGTCCATGCAGTCATCCAGGTGCCTTTCTTCTAAAGCAATGGATGATAACACAGGATCAGATTTGCACTGAAACAAAAACTGGGTAGGAGGCAATCAATGTGCAACTTCACTGGAATCCACTGTCAATACTATGATGATTATTGCCATGCACCATTCTTTGTGACTTCACCTTCCATATCCTGTACTGAAAGTGACTTGCCTCTATGATGAATTTTCAACTTCATGTTGCCTTTCCCACTTCACCATAATTTTCTTCAAGCATCAGAAGTTTTCCTTGTAGACTAAGTACTTCCTCTTCAGGCTCCCAAACTTGGACGCAGTATGTTAATAATCAATATCCATAACAGATGGCAACCTCAAATTCTTGCAGTGTGCTGTTACTGATTGATTCTGTATATTAAAATTCTGTATTAATGTGATTTGGCATTCTGGAACATCAGTTGAATCCATCTTCCAGTTTCATATATCTGAGTTACATTATGCTGAATGGAGCTGAATTTCCTTTCAGAAAAAAATAGTCCTCTTTAGCAAACTTATAAACATTTAAAATATCTATCACCTGGAATGTGCTGTCATCACTCGAGTAGGTTTCTTGCTGGGATGTATATGAAAGTCTTCTCCCCACACTACACTGTCCATGAAAGCAGCAAATAGTCAACAAAAATTTGTTGCTTTGCATTTCTCTGACAACTTGACAGCAGAAAGTAACACTTCTGTATCCGTATGATCAGTTGCAAGTTTACATATATAATAAAAGGACAATGAAAATATACAATGGCAGTGGAATATTATTAAGGGTTTTGTTTGTATGAAGATACGAACAACCCTCTGGGACCTCCCTGCAACATACACACACTTCACATTGTGTTGAGAACTGCAAGACTGGCTTTACAATCGATCTTGGTCCTCTGGATATCCTCAAATATGAGGCCAAATGATGTTATAAACTCTAAGCACTTCTCATCCGAATCGAAAGCCAATTCCTGCACCACGAAACTCAGGGGCAAAAACGGACGATAGCTGAGATCACAAACACAAGAGACACAGTATTAGACAACCAACAGACCCTACTCAGTGAAGATCATTGTTCTGCAATGAAACAAGAATTATCACTCCATACCAGAGCCTGGAAGAAACCAAATGTTACATTCAGTATTGAATATTGATGTTTCCGAAACTGCCTTGTGTTACACAACCTGAAGGTTCATAACTTTATCATCCTCTGCCAGTTCCCTGCTTTAGTTCTTAATTTCATTACCCTAACTATATTTGGTCAAAAAAACAGATTATGAAGTTTCTAATTAATTAGATTTTTGTGTGACTAACCAAATTTTTGGCTTATAAAATGTGGAGTCATTCACCCAACGTCAGCCCCAAATTAGTAGCTATAAATCAATGATCTACTGATGAAAACAAAACCTAGTGGGTACAGTACAAACCTTGGGAGGTGTATTCTGAAGCTGGCAGGCCTAACCCAGAAATGCTTGCTGCCTGCTTTAAGCTTGTGATTCCACATGTTGTGCAATACAGTGTTTACAATGAATACTGTGATTCATTTACTTGTTTTAACTGTGCCAGGTGGCTTTCAAAAACTGTTCTCATAATGTGCATGACCACAGAGCATTATCCAGAAGATGGTCTCAAAAACTAACACTAGAGGAACCCTGCACACATGGCACAGAGTGGGACAGCCTGTAATTACCAGTAACACAGTGCAGCCCATGCAGCAACAGATCCTGGCTTGATCTACATCGTAACTGTGTCACTGATGAAACAGCAGAAAGGGAAGGATTCACTCCTACTATACAGTATGCACACAAGGAAATCAGAACATACTGCCCCTCTACAGTGCCGTCTAAAAACCCAACATCTTGAACATAATGTAGTTTTTAGATGCAGCTTCATTTAACTTGTTGAGATACATTAACAAACAAAATACATGTGGGCTGTTGCACATCCCCAACATTCACGAGCAGTCCTCCACCCACAAAAAGTGATGGTCTTGTGTGATCTGTCATATACCTGCACAATGACTTTCAACGATGTCTATTACCCAATGACCTCCACATCTTGTAAGAAGTGTACTCCCATGACGTGCAGTTACTGATTTGTGGCCACCTCTGAATGAAGCACTGTACTTCAAAATACATGACACTGAAGGAAGCATTACCAGAGCAGCACTTTATATCCAATACACATATGCACTTGGTTTTATTTCTCATAATGGACATTCAGTGCATGGTCATGTCTTTTCATAACTTTCTAACCACATTCAATGAGAACATGTAATATGCAGACTACAACACAGATGATTACAATACAGCAGTTTATCATCAGGGTGGGCATTTTTTAACACTGATATCAATTGCTAAGTTTATATGTCAGTGACAGATGAATGAATGAGTATGGAGTGTTGGTGGAATGATACTTATAGGGGGAAACTTTAGTACATTGGAGAAAAACCTGTCCCAGTGCAACTCTGTCTACAACAAATTACACATGGACTGGCAAGGGATGGAACCCAGGCCTCAACTGCTGCAGGCTGGTAACAAACTGCCTGAGCCATGGCATAGCCTATAAATAAATGAAAGTTTAAATCGGTAATTATTAACAGAATAATGCTATAAGGATATCAAATAACTGGACTTTAGCTTATATTCTGGAATTCTGCATGACATTGATGAGTTACCATTCTGGGAGAGGAAAATAACATTTTCCAAAGGATGCTGGGGCTTCAGAGCTGGCAGGAGGTGTACAAGTATATGAGAAGTTGTCATTTCACGTTTCATAGATATTGTCAGCACGAAAAAAGGGAAATGTTAACCAACCTGTGCACACTCTGAACTTTAGAATGAATTATTAATTTTGATTTCTTGGAAGATGTAGTGTCAGCATGAGGTCCAGATATTTAAATATTTTGGTATGTGAATAGAAGTGTCCATCAATGATTGTATATCAATGCTGTCAAGAGCTACCAAGTATGTAAGGGTGCTGAGGTATTAAGTTCTATTAAGTTCACCTAGATCTTACAGCATTCACGTAATACCTGCTGGCACAACTTTATATGGATTGTATATTATTATTATTATTATTATTGTTATTTTAAACTGCAAGTGTAGTATGAGTCCTTAAATTACACCAATTTGGTTTCAATAACAGTAAGAGGAATGACTTTAGTAATACGTACGATTTAATCATAGACTTGATGGCAGCCTTACGTTCTCTGTCCACAAACCAATCAACAAGGTATCCTGCCATGCGAGGTGCTTCTGTGTAAAGTTTAAATAAACGATGGTAATTGCCTAGCCACCAGGCAGATCGTACTGCTAATGCATGTGCCACGCATTCATCAGTCTTTTCTTCTGGAGTCAGTGATGTCAAAATTGTAGTCAAGTCTGAAACAAATTCAAAGTAACTTACTACAGGTTTACTGAGATGGGAATGGATAAAGCATTCTTCCACCTTAAACGTGGAATGTAAAATGAGTACGGGTACCTGAAATTGTGTGTGGATTTCACAGATTTTTAAATGTTCTTACCTAGGGTGTTTTTGGTGAAAATATAGTACAGGATGCGATATGCAGTGAATTCCAGTTTGTTTGCACCACCTATCTCAGAATACAGCATCTTGAGCTGTGTCTGGCACTGATTAAATTCTTCATGGTCTCCTTTCTCCAGAGCAATTCTTGCATGTGTTTCATATACTTCCACAGTAAACAAGTCTCGAATTCCTTGAACCTATCAAATAAACACACTATTAGTTGCTACTTCCTTCACTATCTTTAATTGTGATACTCCAGAGTGCACAGTCACAAATACATAAATACAACAAACATTTCCATCAGCATCAGCAAAACTATAATCTTCATTACAACCATCATCCTCATAGAGGTCTCGTCAACAGGTATAAATGGTATGGCACTGTACATACCATTTACATGTCAAAGAAACTTGCCTGCATGCTTCCGACCTTCTACTCTCTTATGTTCAGATACACATGGGGGCGGGACATTTCTTTTGCCCTAGCTGTTTAAAGCTGTGGCAAGGTCAAGCATGCCAGACAGCAAATCAAAATGTGACATGTGACATATCCCTGACTCAAATTTCATATCTTTAGTGAACCAGTATATGCAAGAATCTTGTAGCATTATATTCCATGCGACATGTAAGACCACATATATCAAAGTGAAACTAAGATGGAAGCACACAAATAAAAAACTGCTAGTTACATGTGACTCACTTACTAGGTGCCACGAGTGATTTAAATCTACACAAAAATAACTACAGAAATAGTAATTAGTGAACACACAGTTATTAGTGTAACACTAAAAAGAAACTTCAGCTTTACAACAGATTATTCTGGTCCACAAATCAGCAGATGGGTTGGTGGAATGCTGTTTTTGCTGGGAAAGTGTGGCCCTGGAGAGTGCTCATTGCCAAAAGAGAGTTTGTACTTACAGTCAAGTCTTGTCTAATGGATTTCATCTGATCACAAACATAGTGATAATCCTGAGTTTCCAACCAACGATCTTTCACTTTCTTGATTGAATTTTTTAAAACTTCTAGGGGACGAACTACTGATGTGTCAGGGGCCTGAAAGTAAATAAGTGCACATTAGGGGGGAAAAAAATGAATTCTCTTCTCTTAACCACTACCAGACAACACCACACCACAACTTTATCTGCTTCCTATGGTTGACCAAACCCATAAATATGCAATTTTCTGCAGCCTCCCATCACTTCTTCCCTCCTAGGATGAAATATTCTTCTCACTGCAATGTGCACATCCTCAAGGCATGTTCTCCCCACATCACATAGGCTCATATGAGCCTAAATAAAGGTAAGCAGAGCCCTCAGTGCAAATCCCCCAGTACGAGGCTTAATTGAAATCAAATGTATAATTTAGATGAAACATGCCGACAATATGCACTTACTGAAGTGAGTCGAAGATAGGGCTTTTCAAGATCTTGACATGTCCCTACAACATGAAATTCTGACCAATCAATATCTCCAGTTAGATCCTCATAGATGCTCATATTATTTACAGTTGTGACTAAGCTTAAAGGTTTCTTGCGTCGCTGTGTAATCTGTGAACCCAGAGTACTGCCTGTATTGTTCTTTACACTACAACTGAATCTTGCAGCACGTTGCTGGAGACGTTCTGAATTGCCAAGGTCATCGTTGTGTAGCCCAAATTCTGAATAGAAGTGAGACTTCGTCCTGTTGATAAAATGATAATCCATTAAGCTACCACATCTAATGTCACTTTCTAGAAGTGAATAGTGCACTATAGTACAAAGACTTGCTTACATAGGAAGTTAGTAAATGGGACAGTAGAATTTCACCTATAACTCTGATAATGAATGTGTGTCACCTCTGTTGGATGGGCAGAGGAAAGAAAAGAGGAGAGTTCAAAAGGACTTGGGAAAAGGAATTGCTGATAATTAAGAATCCTGTTGCTTTACTTTCAATTCTAAATGGAAGTCTTTCTGCAAACTATATTTATGCCTGAAACCTAGCTCAGGTTTGAATGAAGTGTCTACTGAATACACATCTAGAGCACAAAGTGAACCAGAACATACATCTCATCATACTATCACCTAGTATAATCACAAATGTGAAGTGCAAGTCAGTTTTCTACAATTAATGTGAAGCTATGCTTACCCCTTATTGCCCTGTCTGCCTTTTCCCTTACTCTTGTTTCCATTTCGTCCCTTCAGGGAAAGTCTATCAGTAACCCGACTTCCTCCTCGATTCTTTGTTACCTTGAGAGGCTTGAAATTCTCATCGCTGCTTGATGAGCTGTCACTTAACAAGGAAACAAACAAATTACAATAATGACATGTTCAAAATCTCATTGCAGTTATGTGAAATCAAATATCTATTGAATATCATAACAATTTCCACTGAAAATCCTCTTGGAAGGTGCAAACAAAAGGAAATAACAGCTAAAAGTTTATTTAGGTAAATACAATGTGACAAAGTCCACTGGCTACGAATGTCTTTGGTAGGGCCTTAGGAGTGAACTGACCCCACATTTAGTCACACACTGTATCATGAACTTTTGATCTCATTCAGTTGTGTGGCAGATATGATGCAAAATTTATATTTACTTGCAACTAATGCATATTCCCATCACACATTTGTTTCTATATTACTAATAAAAAAGATCCTACATTACAAACAATTATTTGTAAGAAAAAAATTTACCTGAACTAATTACTGAACACTTATATACATACTGCTGTCCACCACAACAAATGTTATGTCCCATCAACAGACGTTACATGTTTCAGTTGTGCTGACCATCTTCAGGTATTAAATACATGATATTTAAAACTCAAAGTAAAATGCGTGTAAATAGAATATGTGAGATTTCACAAATTGTACAAGTCATATTAAATTATATGTAGCAATTAAAATAAGGATCACTTCAATTTATCAAGCAACAAATGCACATATAATTTCACATAAGACACTTTCAAAACATTTTAAAACAGACAAGATCGAAACATGTTGGAGTGTTTTAAAATGTTTTGAAAGTGTTTTTGTGTGAAATTATAAGTGCATTTGTTGCTTGATAAAGTGAAGTAATTCTACAAAAAATGCACGGTGCTACAATAAGATTTATAAAATAAGGATATTCTTATATTCCAATTGTGGTTTTCTTATTTTCTTTTTCTTCTTTATGTAAAAGCTGTTAAAAAATTGTGAAAGTCATACTGTAACTGAAGTACTTTGTTGCCATATGTACTTTGTGGGCATTTGTACAATAAAGGGTCTGTTGTGCCTGCAACAATAACTTTTGTATTAGTGTTTAGGCAAATTGTGTGTACTATTTCTGTATTTACAACTGCCCAAAAAATACATCTGGCAATGAAGTACCTGAGTTACAGTATGGTTATTAACAACTTTTCAACAGCCTTTACATACAGAAAGAAGTGGACAAAAAATATGACAAACAACAATGGGAAATATATGAATACCTATATTTTAACTGCTACATAAAATTTAATATCAAGTGTACAATTTGTAAGATCTCACAAATTCAATATATATGCATTTTATTTTGAGTTTTCAAAATCATGAATTCAATGCCTGAAGATGGTCAGTATGGACAAAACATGTAGCATGTGTTGATGGGATTAATAAAATGTTTGTTGTGGTTGACAGCAATATGTACGTCAATTTTTAATATGATGGACAACAAAGGGATTAATTCTTAAACAAATGTATGACTCTGTTCTTACTTCCACAAGCCTGCCATGGGGGACTATCATGGATAAATTCAATCCAGTTGATATCTTAACAATCCAATAGTTTCAATCAATCTCTTGAGCCTTCTGAACAACAGTTTCGTAAATATTTCTCTCCCCTCACATTCCATAAAATAACTTGTTATAAAGGGCATTATTAATTTTTCCAGTTGCTAGATTTCTCCAGGTGAAAAGACTAATTCATCCACAGAAGAGGAAGGATTTAAAAGCATTTTACAATCCTTCATTTAACCAATTCTGATTTACCTTCTAGTTCGTCTGCGACGAGGACTGCGTGAACTGTCACTGGACCTTGACCTGTTCCTCCTTGACCTGCTTAGTGATGGAGACCTAGAGTGTGACCTTGTTCTTGACCTACTTCTTGACCGAGATCTTCTCCTGTAACTTCGTACACCTAACCTCGATCCCACTGCTGCTGACAGGCCCAATTTCTTGCCTCGTCCTCCAGACTGTTGCTTCTGCGGTGTCAAGCTTGAACAGCTTAGGTCTGGGGATGCTGGGTAAGTTTTCTTGATCTCGATAAATTTCCTTTCACTGTGTATACTGCAAAAATTGGAACATTTTACTTCTTATGGGCAGCTTCCACCTATTTATATCTACTCAACTCGCTTTGGCATTCACAAACATTATAGCGCAGTGGGGGCCAAAATACAGTTCATAAACCTCCTATTACAGCCACATTATTTCTGTGAGGTTTTAGTTAACAAAATGGAGTGTCAAAATAATGGTTTATTTTTAAATATTTAAAATGAGTGTCAGAGAATAATTTTACTCATAATGCATTTACTCCCTGTAAACCAACTTCCATCTAGTCATCCTTTCATTATTTGCAACATTTCAGCACTCAGACAATAATGAAAGTAAAGCTTGCAAGTCAAAAAAATAAAGGTAAAGTGAGGCTGCCCTATGTCTTAGCCTTTTTTACTCACTGCGATAAGCATTGCAGAGCAAGCGGCATCACTCATCGCTATGCAGCAATGATGATGTCTGCTCTACAGTGAGCAGTCAGCCAACAAAAAATACTCTCTGTACCATACCATTACGACATATAAAGAGACTACTACTGTTATATGCATTCTAGACATCAGCCCTATACACAAGACACTTCTCTGCCCTGTTTAACAACACTCTATCTCCAACAAAGCCATTTTGAAAATAATGAAGATAAGGGCAACCCCTGCCTCTGCTAAGAACTGAACACATATCATCCACTCCACAGGTAGTCACTTAATAGAGATTAAGCTAACATGGCTAGTTTTATGAACTTCATTAAGGAACAGAGCGACTTAAAATTTTTTTGTTACTTTTGTCTTGACTCATAGTAATAGCTAATAAGGACAAGATTGCATATATTATGGAATTTCTTGAATTTGAATGCAGCCTTCATGGTCAAGATGGGGTGCCAGTCAATGTATTACCTTGGGAGAGGCTCATTATCCCAGTTCTTAATCCAAAGTGAACCTTCGTTAGCTGCTCTTGTAATCTTGCCCTTAAGTATTATCTCTACCTGGTCCTTGTCCACATTCTCCACACATTTGGCGTAACAACGATTTACGTAATTCCTGCAATTAAAATTATCACAGTATATAACACAAAATGTCCCTAAAATATGATTCTATTCTGTGGACAGTCACAAAACATGTTATCATTGCACACAGTGTGATGATATTTAATAGTGGTATTCAATCATGTAGCTGGATGGTGTCAAACCAGCATTCACGTGGGAAGGATGTTGAGAAAAGCAACTCTTACTTAGTGGAAGACAGTATCCTGGTGTTTCTCTTGAGGTTCTGAGTAAACCTACATGACATAAATAGCCTTCTGATCAAGATCTGAAGTCAGAACTCCCAGACAGAAGGAAGGAACTCAACCATCTTAGATGGTGGAAAAATCTAAAATTTTTTTTACACACAGTATGCTCCGGGTTTTCTATTATATAGAATTCAAAGGGCCAAGGGAATGAGAATAATAGGATAAATTACTGCTGTCAGAACAGATACAGTCAAGGATTAAACACAATAATGTACAATACTACAGCACTGTGCAATGCCAAATGCTCATCTACCTGGATGAAGATTGACCTGACTCCTGGGTTACTTAACCATATTTTTTTCAAACATGTATGTTATACAGTGTTGAACAATAAGACAAATAAATGATGAATAAAGATGTGGAAGTGGTCAGCTACCATCCCAGCACCTGCCTGTAGGATCTGAAGGGAATCACAGGAAGCATGATTTACAGAGAAACTGCACTGTAGTCACTTCAATCCGTGATCTGAAGATCAATGAACTTTTACTTGCAGGATTCAGTAAAGATGATAATGCATCATGATATATATTCCAACAACAGCACTACGATTAGGTAACAGATACAAACATGGAGCAATCCTCCTACATGTTTCAGCCTTTTTTGGCCATCCTTGGGAGGTATGCAACGAACAAAAAAGACAATAATATAAGATATGCAACAAACAAAGAATACAATAACAGCCTGCACTTCATTATCAAGAACAAAATGTTATCAAACAGCATTCTGAATAGTCATGACTCATGACTTCAAGATGCATGTCATAATAGTAAATTAGCATCTGTACACATTCGTGTTGAAGAAACAACAGAATAAAGCAAGTATGCATGTTTAGGGACACAATGAATTAAGTAAAATTTCAAATCACTAATAATCACAACAGAGCTGTTTGCCATAAGATGGTCTTAAAATGAAATTCTGCCAGACGTCACTTACTTCTGGAATTCAGTAGGAAAAAAATGTGAAATGACTGCTACACAGACAGCACTGGATATATATCCCTTCATCAAAGGTACATCTTAAGCAGACACAGAAAGCAATAAGGAAACCAAAAAATGAACATTTCAAGACTCAAAATTCATTACTGTGTATTACCAATCTTCAAAAGTCTGCTGGGGTTTGTTACTTACTTGAGACTCTCTGGCCAATCACCAGATGGATTGAAATGTGTGGCAGGAGCTGAAGTTTTCTGCTGGGCTTCTGAGTTGTTCACAGCAGCTGAGGCACGTTCCTCCAATGTCTTTGTTGTGACAGAAAATGGTGTATCAGGAATTGTTTCCATAGACTTCATTATATGTGCTGTGTCCATTGCATCATCTTGGGGTGGGTCTTCACTTGGAGGGGCAGGTGGAGCCGGTTCCTGAGGAAGTGGTGGAAGTGGTGGGAAGGGAGGTGGGGCAACTTCTGGTGGGAGGGGAGGTGGATGTGAAAACAACTGAGTATTCCCGACCATGGAATTGTTAAAGCTATTGTTGAATTGGTTATTCTTATTCTTCTTCCGTTTCTTCTTGTTCCCACCACCGCCAAATGGTTTGAAACCAAGGCCAGGCTTCTTATTGGCAAGATTAAACTTCACTGGGTTATAAGCTGTAACACACAATGCCAATTACAACACAAGTATAACCAACTTTCATATAAGGAAAAGTATTTAAGAACATTATAAAACAAAGTACAATTAACATATCACAATCATTCCCAAATAACCGTGCAAAAAATGAAATACTGACACTTGCAAAATAATTCTGGCACAGTACTGAGGCTCTTCTTCTTCTTCCTCATACTTTTCTAATACATATGTCATTGCTGAGTTTACAACACTTGATTAGTTGTTCGTCAGTGAATGCTTCCACAATGGGTGTGCCCTTATCAGCATCAGTCCAGTCCTTGACATCACCGTAAGCCTGCTAATGGGATTTGCCTCTTGAGTATCTGAAAGAATATCTAAAATTCTTATGCAGACCTTCTAGCAATGATGAAGTTTTCAAATTTTTCACCTAAAGAGTCATCCAGAAACATGGAAGCCAGCCAGTTTTCCCACTGCTTTCCTCAGGGTACTAGCCTTAACATCCTTTCATGCCCAAGCATTAGCACAAATAAAATCCTTTATATTACGAGCCTGAAATTAAGAACACTGCAGGCAGAATTCACAAACTTTCAAACAAAATTCCCTCTATAAAATTGCCTGTAATTCTGAATGACACCTTGGTCCTGAGGTTGGAGGAAAAATATTACAATTGCAGGCAGCTATGTTGCAAAGATATTATCACAAACAGATTCTTAAGGTGACTGACATGTCCTGCAATTATCCAACTAGAATACGGCCTTGTTTTCTTCAGGCAAACCTTGCCTTTTTACGTTTTTCTTGGCTGCTACCACAAAATGGTTAAAGAACTTGTCTTTGAAAAGTTCTGCAGTCATCCATTCATGCCCTTGACTAGTACAGTCATCAGGAAGGCATGCAGTAGTCTTATAAGAACTTGGTTTCTTGACTTAACCACAAAAATTTCAACTTACAGCTTCCATCTTCATCAGCACATACAAGAACTGTTATTCTGTTTTTATGTGATTTGAAACCTTTAGCATGCTTTTCACTTGCACCGGCTGAAATGCTGTTGGGCAAGCATTGCCATAAGAGTCTAGTTTCATGAGCACTGTAAATCTGGGTTGGAAATAATTTGTGATGTTCCACAAGATTATAGAATAGTTCACTGTACTGTTCTACAGCTTCATCATCAGTAGGCAGCACTTCACCACTAATATTAAGCTCTCTAAAGCCATGACAATCTTTAAAATTGTGCTGCCAGCCATTGGAGAATGTGCACTTGTAAGATATTTTGATTTCATCAGAAAAAGATTTAGGGCTTTCAATTATAGGCCCAGTCGTGAGTTCTCCTTTGGTATGCACTGCTGTAAACCACTTTTAAAGCACCTTGTCATGAGGCTCTTTCAATGTACATCACTTCACATTGTCACTTGACGCCATAAAGGACTGTAACTGGTCCTTCTGTTCCTTTATATTGTAGATGGCTGATGATCTGATGTTGTATGCTGCCATAATCACACTGCAGCTCTTGTGCCTCCAAATTATTTCAAGTGTCTGCGAGGAATGTGTAGGCCTACTGGATGTTAATGATGCTGAAACATTCAGATATAAGAGATTTTGCTCAACTGCCAAAGTACAACTTCCAGGAAAAAGAAACTCTGCTGTATATAATTGACTTGACAATGTCTTCCCACTTGTACACAACTGTTAGGTTGATGGATGCAGTTTTTAAATACAATATTATTAAAAGTTACACTGTGTAAAAAAATTGCATTAATGATATGCACTACCATAAACACTGATCTGAGTGGGCATTAATGCCATCTGGATACTCTGGGGCACAGAAAAATCTCCTTCCCATGATTCCTCAGTTGTCCAGCCTGTTGCTTACACAATGCAGTGACTGAAATATTCCATCCAGGTAAGATGCGAATGTCTATTTTAATGAAATCTTTTAAGTATATATGAGTAATGTTCTACACATCAAACATTCCAAAATTTACTCAAAAAGGTTTCAATACTTACTATTACTAGTTTGGCCATAAAATTGTACCCTAAGAGGAGAAGTACCAGGAGGTGCAGGAGGTGGACAACTGTGTCCACTAAGAGGTGGAGGTGGCCCAGGAGGAAGTGGTGGTAACTCATTTTGATCACCTGGTTTCTTCTCACTTGAATCTGGTTGATTATTTGAACCGACATTATTCTGTTGGCCAAAGTCTGTAAATAAGCAGAAATTATCGCAAAATAGCAACACGCTCAACTCCAACCACAGCTTCCAAAGAATATAATTTTTTCTACATACCCGAAGGGAACGACTTGCTGGACATCACATGGTTCATACCCTGCATGTGAGGGATATTCTGATTATGTGGCCCACTTGGAGCTTGTGGGCTATTTGGATTAAAGCCCATTCCCTGTAATGGCAAACACATCATGACATCACAAGCAAATGGTTTCTGTCACAGCTTGGACATTTTAAATAGTAGCCAATATACACAATATACAATGGACATTACCTAACACTCATTTAAAACCATAATTCAAAAATAAATTTTCACTCCAAAAATATGTTCCAAGAGTATCAGTACCAACAATATACTGTACTTCTAATGTTTTGTAAAAACACTTGTAAGTTACTTACTGAATAGCCATAAAAATACTGCCCTGGATGGCCATATCCACCATGTCCATAAGGTTGACTATAATGAAACATAACACATTAGTAACAGTGCAAATGCAATATATAGAGAAACTACCTTCTCCTTAGTCACTTAAGTCCAGCAGGTAATGTGAACATAAATTTAAATGAAGGAACATAAGATTAAATGAAGTCACTTAATAGAACTCTAATTCATCACTCAAACAGCAATCATATAACCACCAAATCACATCAAACATTATAGGCACATTCAAAACATAATGTTATTCTTTTAACATATAAACTATGGAACACTTAGCCCTGTATAATACATCAGATGAAAATGATGGCTGTCTATGAAGAAGTAATAATTAACCCTTTTTGTAAAACAAGAATAGAGAGTTCAGACTTGCATCACAACATGTAAAATAAACAATGAAAACTATCACACCGATTCTGAAACATGCACTTGTAAATATGAACAGATGAACGAAAAAGATGTCAACTATTATGCTGCTGTTGTAACATAGCACATCCATTTCAATGTCAGCTCTATATTAGCCACTCCCAGTAGTCTGGTAACAGCATTTTCAGTTACACCACATCACCAGCAGTTTGAGAATATGATTTAAGGAATAAGCCTCTTATTGTGGAAACCCATATAAGGTAGAATTCCACTGAGAAGTGCTGCAGCAAATTTTGAAATAGCTCCCTGGTGTTTTAATTTCTTCAAAATCAACAATACATTAAGAGGTAAACAAATTTCAAACAAAATGTTTAATGTGGAAGTGCAAGCAAACCTAGCACTTTCTTTCAAAATGAATATGAGATTAAATTGAGGCTAGAATAGACACATCTGCATGAAAATCTTGATGACTGTTATCCCACGAAACTAGTGTTCCGCATACACAGCCATACAACTGCATATGACACCACACAAATTTGAGTTGTGCAAAAACTCCAGGACAATGACTGTGTTGTGCTTATATAATAGTGAAATCTGTCAACTGCTAACTTACTTTATATTAGACATGGGCATACCTAAATGGCCACATAAATGGATATTACACAGTACACAGGTGGTGCAGATTTATTATGAGAGTTTGCATGTAAAATGGGCAGGTACTGATTTCAGAAGTACACCCTGTACTTTAAATGCAAATCTTGCACCTACAAGAACAATGTGCATTTATCCCAATCTCGACATTCTTGACATATAAAACATCCTATCTACATTCACTTGTAACTCATACCTCAATACTATAACATTTAAATTCTTACTTGGCGTATGGGGCATAAATTCCATATGGTGGAGGATACTGCCATGGGTTGGTAAGCTGCTGGTTTTGGCATTTATCTCCCATTTTGTCCACTTTGTAGTAAAATGTTATCACTGGATGTAATAAACAGCAACGTTTCTGTAAAAATGATCCACAATGAACCACCTGCAATATGATTGTACTTCAGTTTCCAGTATCTTGCAACTGTACACTACCAAAAGTCACCAATTATGATCTGTATGTTCACACTGACATCGAAATCTTTACTTGGGCTTTTATCAAGTCAATGAACTACACACAAGGCTGGCGCAGATAATACATATGTCGAAGTCTGAAACCCATTACGCTACTGCACCCAACAAATGTATCTTCATTAAAAAAGTCTTGACAATGCTACCTGCAAACCACAATGAAATTATTTTGCACCGCTACGCACACTGCAAAAGCAGCCGCACTTCAAAAACTGAGCAGCAAATAATGTTTCTCTGATCCTTGTCAGGAGTACCTACGCAGCCGTTTTATGGCATCCATATTTTCTTCCTAACAACTCAAGCCTAAAATAACGCATTACAACAATGCCTGTCAATTCCGCATAAATAGCAGTATAATCACGTCTTACTTGAAATGCTGTACTTACATCATGACTCTGGGTCTAATAACACATATTTTAACACAGGAATGAGCTAAATAGTTGATCGCACAATCTAGATATACAATTTTCATCAATACCATCGAACAGGATGGCCAATATCACACGATTCGATGTGAAGTGTATTGGCAGCATTTACTGACTGTTTAATCCGTGTTCATGTTATGCATCAAGCACGGTTAATGCGTGAGGTTAGATGTGTAACAAATGTTTTATTTTCTTGGTGGAAGAAATCCCGTTTTGTCGTTTGATTTAATAACATGATGATAAGCTGTAATTATTATCTATATTATGAAGGATTTGTAGGTATTGCACCAAGAATACGAGTTATCTGTCGTAACTTTATGCATGGTGGGGTCTTACAATCTAGCCACAACGTTGCAAAATCGGAAAAAGGATTCCTGTTTGAAATATGTAGTCACAAATCATATGCAGTCAAGCATTATTAGCATAAATCGTAAAGGAAGGCAAGGTAAACAATGATATGTGCTATGTGCCGCAGATAATTCCGAAATCCAAGAGCGTAGATGGAGTATTTGCTGTTTATTATTAATAAGAGTATGAAAGTTCTCCATGAATTAAGTGTAGTTAGCAGGGGTGGCACAGTGGTATGCAGAGTTCCAGCGGCAAGCTGGTGAGAACTGAAACGAAGTATTAGCGCGCGCTCACAAGCGTTTTTTGTCCGTTTTAAAACGTCCACAGGGACAAGGTATGGATATTACGCAGCATACGTTAGTAGCCGGTTACCGATGTTTCGCGACAGCCAATGAATCCCATCTTCAAGGGTCAATGCTGCGCGTTAGTAATCTACCATCAACACACACGCCACACAAGATTTCAGAAGTTGGAAGGAGTCAACTGCATGGCGACAGATTCATAAATGATGTGTGAAAAAAATGACGTGTGTGCCGGTAGGTAGCGTGGCCGAGCGGTCTAAGGCGCTGGTTTAAGGCACCAGTCCCTTCGGGGGCGTGGGTTCGAATCCCACCGCTGCCATTTTTTTTCTAAACATTAGGCGTTTATGTATCAAACTTTTATCGCGATTGTTTCGTAGTTTACCGGTTTCTGCGTACGTATTGGATCGAACATTAGAGGTGTTTTAAAAACTGTTTCCATAGGTTATAAAAGTTAAAGGAATCATTGTGCTAAATGTAACTCATTCTTTGCAATGAAGTATCATTCGTTTTCACCATAATACCTGTGCTCATCAATGCATTCGTCATATCTGAACATAATTTTTAAAATTCGGTCATGCTAGAAATTGGGCTGTTGCATTTGAAAATATTTATGAAATGCAATTTCCACTTCCTCAAAATTGCAGAATTGGCAGCCAAAAAAACGATAATCTGATGGGGCAAGGTCATCATTATAGGGTGGACAGTCCATATTGGTGTCATGATTATCATGTATGCCCATTTCTCAGTTTTCAAACCCTCTGCATAATTTTCTAAAATACTGCACCCTCATTATGCCTGCACCAGACACTTCTATCAATTGGTGGTGCAATTCAATGCAGAAATATGCTTTGTCCATAAATACCAAATCACAGTGAGTACTTCAGTGGTCCAAGTTTCCATTGCACATTATTTTTATGTGCACTATAGCACCTGACTGAAATCTTGTATCATTTGTTTCAAATTATTCTTCCTACCAAAATTGATAATGGTAGCACAAAACTCATAGGCTAGAAAATGATTGAACATTCCTTACATTTAGCCTGTGTGTAAAGGCAGGTTGTCCCTGCATTTAATTATACACCATGCCATGAATATAAATGATACAGCAGAGGTACCATTTTAGCTCAAAAGGTTTTCCATTCCATCACTAAATTGAGTTGGTAATTTTCACATCCGTGCTGCTTTATCCTCAGAGGAAATTCCTCCTAGGTTTTTTTTAGGTAGGAATCAAATCTTGATTGCCTAGTCACAGAGTGTAAACTGTGGTGATTAAACTAGTTTCTAGACTTAAATATTTGAGGCAAGGGAAGAATGCAACAGATGCAAACCAATGTACAGTATGGTCTCGTTTGTTTTACGATTCACTTTTACGACCCTTGTCTAGTCAGGCCAAGCACTCCTGATTTGTGGTGCATTACTGCTGCAACTGAAGTGTCCTTTCTCTACCTAATGCTCTTCTAGCTCTTTTCTGGTGTGGATGTGTTTCTTCTTTTTCCATTTTAATGCAGTTCTTTTGAGTTTATTGTGATTTTTTTACCCATGACATCCATCAAAAATACAGAAAAGAAGAAAAAATCAAAACAGTTGACATTACATTCTTTCTTAATGTCTTCTGAACCACAGCCTGGACCTTCTTCAACAAAATAAAAAGTGATTTGATTGATTTGTTTCCAATTATCTGTGTAATTTTCTATATACCTAATTCATTAAATGAAAATCGTATGTCATAATGTAAAGAAATATTGTAAATTATAGAATTATGTGACTAATTTGTTTGGCTCATGAACCTTTCTCAGTTTAAACCATTTAGATAGTACTCGTTTTATGAGGATTCGATTTACAACCAAATATTCAAGAATGTAACCCCATCGTAATACAAGAACTTACTGTATTTTAAAAATTAACTGCTTTAATTTATTTGTTTACATGCACAGTTTTTTGGTTGAAGCAGCAGTAGAAGTAATGCACAGATAACACAATTTATCAGTTGCTTGGATCTCACAGAACACTCAATTTCTTTGATTTTCCAAGTGAAATTCTCAGACATATACCTGAAGCAGAATCTATGTTCATGTCAGGTGAGGACAGTACTTTCCAAAAACCTTACACATGTATCACCACTGGCAATCCATATCATATGACATTATGCAACTCTGATGGTAACAGTATTGTCATGTAACATAAAATTGCACTTCTCCATACCCATCCACTGCAAGTCTTACCCTTTCCGCCGGTATCAATGTTCAACGGTGAAGTACAAATATAACAAACATTATGCTTCTCAATTTTTTGAGGGGCATCAAAAGGGTTTTATAAAAGGAACTGCATAGGAATAACAAAATGGAACGCCACAAAAAGGCACAACCATGCACTCAAATGACAAAGCACAAAAGTAATTCACAGAGTTTTAATGAACATATTCAATCCTATATAATTTGTTTTACATGTTTCACATTTAATACAGACTCAAGTTATGTAATGTTTAACACAAAGAACAAAATCCTTACAATGGAATGGAAAGGGAATATACTATACATAACATGCCAAAGACCCCTGGCACCATGAAATGATAGTCATTGAAAGATTATGTAGGTTTTATATATGTGCAAAGAGTGAAAAGATTCTATTGCTCAGCCAACATTGCTTAGGACTCCATCTTCTGAGTCTCATCTGCCTTGGGTATTTCTGCCTTCAGTGCTGGGGCCTTGGTGTGACTAATTGGTACAATTCTTTCCCCAGTAGGTGCAGGCAGAGCCTTCCTTGGTGCAAAAACGGTAAGAACCCCATCTGATGAAAGCTGTGACACTACGGTGTCAGCTTCAACATCATCGGGTAGCTTATAACGACGCTGGAACTGTCGAGAAACGAATCCATGCTCATCCTGTCGCTCTTCATGTTTCCCCTCTACAACTACAAAGTTGTTTACCGTCTTCACTGTAAGTTCATGAGGCTTGAACTGCTGCACATCCAAGTTCACCTAAAACATTTCACAAGAGAATTCTAAGTTCAATTTGCATTTACTGCATGAATTCAAGTTGCTGGAAACATAATTTAGAACTAGCATGAATCATCAATTTTACTGTACTTATTAATTCAAATGTTCCCGTGTATGTATTATATATGTATGTATGTGTATATATATATATACCTATATGTATGTATGTATGTGTGTGTGTGGGGGGGGGGGGGGGGGAAAAATATATAAAAAACCCCACATGGGGGGGGAGAGCGGGGGGACCAAATCGGTGGGGGGGGGGACT
>Ga0131853_10002488_pt1 | contig 32883 bp, 27 predicted proteins | sample TergutLab28metaG_FD_92764 | JGI IMG/M metagenome (GOLD analysis project Ga0131853, IMG submission 92764) | Labiotermes labralis P1 segment gut microbial communities from Petit-Saut dam, French Guiana - Lab288 P1 (version 2) (version 2) | ecosystem: Host-associated > Arthropoda: Insects >... | reverse complement strand
TCCTGAAGATGGACGTATTAACGTCTGAAACATGTTGAGCAGTAGATAATAAAGCAAGTGTCATCTAGTTGGTCAACCTTGATTCAAATATCAAGATGATGCACGGTCCAATACGCATAAGATACCTTTAAGGCTTTGTTAAGAGACTACCTTGTTAAAAATGGCTTTAATTCCATTGAGGAATTTCTGTGTGCTGGTCATAACAATATAGAGACATGAACATTCATATTTAACTTGTATTGTTATTGTGTATGATCTTTTCTTTGTAATTCATCATGTTCTTATTAATTCTATGTAATTTGTAACTTGTTTATTTGACTTGGTTGCATATTGCAATTTAGCTCTTTTCGTGACGAATTCAACGTTCGATCCGACTTGTGCGGATGAAGGATCTGTGAATACAGATGTCACTTGTTATATTTACTTTACTTCTTGGATACTCAACATGTTTCAGGCATTAATATGTCCATTTTCAGGAGTTTGCGACTATGTTGTTGAATTGTGCTTCAGCGGGCAGCCCGGATACCACCCTAGCCGAACCGCACCCTAACTCCAACACACAGCAATCCAAGAACAATACAGCCAATGTGGTAGTTCAACAGCATAGTTGCAAACTCCTGAAGATGGACATATTAATGCCCGAAACATGTTGAGTATCCAAGAAGTAAAGTAAATATAACAAGTGACAACTAGTTGGTTATTTATTCTTCAACATATGTATATGTATGTATGTATGTACGTCTTGGAACAATGTGCTGCATCCATGTTTAGAATTAAAAAGATTATGTCCAAGTCTGATGCTGAAATGATACCTGGCTCTGATCATTTCTGTGCCAGAGTGGGAACAGAACCTTCACATTTTTGTAAGACACAGGCAGGCTCCACTCCAAGGCTACAGCATGTCAAATCCAGAAAACCGCAGTGTGAAAGATTGCCACCATGGAAGCCGGAAAATTTATTAAGACATTATTTTTCAGACTCATTGTGTGTGCAAGATCATTGTGCTAATATCTTGATAATTCTTCACTGACTCTGTAAGGACAGGAACATTCCTGAGATGAGGTCAGCATTTCTCAGACCTGCACATCATTCTTCAATATGTTTGCACAGAATGTGTGAGTTTATTGGTACGGCAAACAATCTGTCAGTTTTGATTGCAGCGAAATGCCATCTCTTACGTGTCTCAATGTCACGTGGTGTACTGTGTACTGTCGGTGTTGAAACTTTTTATTCCATTAATAGATAGTGTCAACTGTTTTTGAGTCGCAGAGTTCTGGTGTATTACTTTCTTATTACAGGCAGGTATTAAGTCCATTTCTTGTTCTCCCTGAAAGAGATTACAAGGGCCAGGAGCATGAAAAGAACTGAAAAATATCACAGTAAATTCCCAAGGAAACTTCTGTTACTTTGTAGCGGAAAGTCTCTGGATATATATACAACCATGATCATTCAAGGTGCATTCTGGATGCTGTTTTGTTCTGCATTTAGAAATATATGCTTTGTGCTGCATGGAAATATGAATTCAGTGAAGATGCATTATGCCCTTATGAAATGTGTTGACCTGAATCAGTTCTTCACATAGGTACATGGTAAAGCTCATCCTATAACAGGTCATGAATGTAAGAGGGGGGAATACAGGTAGAGCTGTACTCTTGAATCTCGGCACTGGATGGGGTGGGTGGTCAGTGCCCCTGCCACTTTACACTTGGGGAAAAGACCCAGTATCTATCCCACAGGAGGCAGTATGGGCCCTAGGGCCTGTCTGGACAGGTGCAGAAAATCTCCCCCTCCCTCACCAGGACTTGATCCTTGGACTGTCCAGCCCATACCAAGTCACAGACTATAATGACTATGCTATTCCAGCCCCTCTTTGCATAGGTAAGAGAAACAAACATAAACTTGTAACTTCAGGGAATGTGATTTACACATTTATTCTGTCATCTGTACACAGTGCTGGTGGTTGGAGGGTATTCCACTTGGACAGAACAAATCTGTTTGTGAATGACACATACACAGCCACCATGGACCCATCTTAAGTGCCACTAGGAACATAGCTGTGCTGACAACCCCTGGATGGTAGCAGGAAACTCCCAAAGAAGTCTGTCTTGGACCTTCCAAAAGAGACACAGTAACTGCACTAAATTACCCTTATAGTTACTTCGGTCTCAAATAATTGGAGCCGGGATAGCTCAGTCAGTATAGCGACTCGCTACGGACTGGACGGTCCGGGGATCGAATCCCGGTGGGGGCGAGGTTTTCAACTGTCCAGACCGGCTCTGAGGCCCACCCAGCCTCCTATAAAATGGGTACCGGGTCTTTCCCGGGGGTAAAGCGGCCGGGGCGTGGCATTGACCACCCACCCCCATCTAGCGCCAAGGTTAAAGAAAGAGTAGAGCTATACCTCTACTCCCTCTTTGGTCCTTCATGACCTGTTGTACAGCGACCTTTACCTTTACCAGCCTGAGGTGTGAGTCTTACAGCTATACTGAGGCTGGGAATGGTGACAATGGCTGTAGTCAGTCTTCCCCCAGTCTATATGCTGTTGTGTTCCCTTCCAGGCACCTCCGGTCAATGAAAACAAGCACAAAGGCATGTCACTAGCCAACATAAGTGTTAATTGAACAGCTAGACAACTGGAGGGGAAACGGATGCACGCTGGACGGAGAAGTGAAGGGGGTTGACCCACGGGACTCATTTCTATGGCATCAGTATAGTATACACATTTGTGCGCTGTAAATTACCGTGCACGCCGTGGCTTTAAATGATCCATATTTGATCTTACCAATCCTCCAGTCTTCCCGATTGTTAAGCCATGTGCCCACTACTAGAATATTTGACAAACATTTGTCACTTGTGGATACTTGCCATGTTGTGAGAACAGTGCACTTGTACATATATTAACATGTCATAACCCGCTGACCAATGGTCAGTGCAGCAAGTCAGATCACCAGCGTTTAGTCTGGAATTTGTTCTTGTATTACCACAACTCATTTATATAGCATTCGTACGTGGTAAATGTCATTCATTACTTCCTGTCAGCTTGAATATCACGAAGAACTTGGCTGACTCACTTTTCTACCTACAGAGCACTGTCACAAAATGGCTGTCATGTCAACAGGCTCCTTGTACAATTACCATTTGTCACATACCCCAGTTGTGGGAACAACAGATTTACAGCAGAAGTGTGGGTTGCAAAACTACACAACCAAACAACTTCTTCCTTGTCTCCCTCTTCTCTTCACCGTATTATTACTCACTTTTATTCAATTAGTAAACTTTATATAACAAGATATGATTTAATGCAAGGGCTGATGGATTGTACAGTAACAGAAGTTGTACACAGGTAAAGGCCATCCAATTAGTAGAAAGTACTGATGCACAAAGTAAAGACTTTGGTAACACCTTTAGCTTGAATACAATACAGCCATGAATACTGATATCAACACATACACGAAATTCCGTGGATCATTAACAATCACCACAAGACCTCACAAAAGAATTTCAGTGGGTTATTATGTAAATTCTGATAATCTGATGTTGCAATTTAGAATGTAACTCAGAAACAGCGATCTACATAAATGTGCCATCTTAAACAATCACATTAGCACCTACCAATCATAATTATATTTCCCACACAGGAAAAATAACTACTTGGTAGAGTGCGTATGATGATACTGCTGATAATTTTGGCTGTCACTCTTGAAAATTAGGTTAAATACCCTCAAATAAGATAATACAATTGTTAAGCAGAAAGTTTTGGCTGAACAATGCTACTTTATAACTTTCAGACCAAAAAAAAAAAAACACAGCTTTCTTCTGACAGTAAATGTTCCCCTGATTGAAACTGAACACAATTTATTTCATATTATCACATTGTCTCACTTAACCTTATTAAATTCACATTCTGACATGATAACAGCTCCAGTTCCCTTACCTCCCGCCATACTTTTGGCAACAATGACAAAATAAAACTAGGTAAAACCACCTACAAGTTCTACATCTGTACATTGTAAGGCAGTCTATGGCTCGACTTTGAGGAAGGCAAGAACCGTCCTTTGTTGATCTGTTCAAGATTTGCCTGTCACAATCATATGAGTGTTAATAGTATAAACTTCAAACATAAATGTTAGGATCCAAAATGCAGGTTGTTAAAATTATGCTAGGCAGCTCCTTAATGGCATGGCTACCAAATGACACACCCCAATGCCATATATGTCCATACTTCTCTGATAAAATTAAAATGGAATCTAAATAAATTACCGGTAAATGTTACGAGAAGTACAGGCAAAATTAAGACTATTTCACACCTGAATCAATATCAGTCTTAGTTCTGACAATTAAAAAAATACTAAATATGGATCTTTTCATTTTCTTATCTTGATTTAAAACACAGACTTTTAATAAAGATTTTTAATTACAGTCTTGTTTAATTATTTCATCCTTATCCTTGGAGATGTTTTGGTTCATCTGGTCATTTTCAAATTCAACAAAGTCATCAAACAGACTCGGCCAAGCTTCTGTGTCATCATATGAGCTCAGGTCATCACCAACAGCCTCAGAAAAGTTCAGGAACATATTCCAGGTGTCACGTGGAATGCCCCTAACATGAGGATGACTTTCCAGGAAGAACAGCCAGCGAGAGAGTATAGGTGGCTCCCTAACTGAAAACACCAGTCGCCAGAGACACACTGCCATTTCTGACGGTAATATTCGCTGTCCAGACTCGGCATCCAGTCCAAATCTGAAAGTGAAACGATAGAGATCCTTGAATAAGTCTGGGTCCTTTGTCACTTCAATCACTAACTCTGGTAGTCGAGCCTGGATTCCCTTGATTGAGTCCACTCGCATTGCCTTGCACCCACTCACAAATTCTGCTCTACTAAAACGGCACATCTGCTCTGCATTGAGGCGCCATGCCAGAACCAACACTTTAAACTCGTCAGGTGAGACAGATAGATCTGCACATAATCTTTCAATACCGTCAGCAAGCATAGCATCCTCGTTAGAGTCACGATATTGTTCAAACAAGGCATTAAGCTTAGCTTCTGAAGGTTCTCTTCCTTTTCCATCTCCTCCACTGCTTGTGGAGCGGCCCAGTGGAGGGATGCGGGTATAAAATGTCCTAGAGGTTCTATCTCGGTGCAAGCTGCCACAGTTGTCACTCCCAACAACCATGAATCCTGTGACTCCAGCACCTTTGCTGTTCCCATTGACCTGTGCCTCCACAGCAGTCAGGGGTGAGCAGTGCACCTCTTGAGATGGCTGCAGCATACCACGCAGCTCCATAATCTCTGAAACAAAACACATAACCTGTTGAAAGTCTGACATTGTACCACTAGCAGGCTGCCTAAACTAACACATTCCAAGAACAAGCAATGGCACTCAGCCCAACTAAGGGTTGGTAACAGGGCCAAAATTGCGTGCATATAGTACACATTATGTGTGATATGACTGTTACCTTCCTTGTCCTTCTCCAAAGGAGGGTTTGTGGACGGGTCAGGTGGTGGAGGGACCTTGAAACAAGAGAAACAGTTTCCCATTGGTTGCTGGTCACTGGCCCGGTGTCAAGTAAATTCTGGGCGTTATTCATGTAGAAGCTGGGAGTTCTTACCATGCACAGCAGTCACTTCTGTATAAAACTGTAAGTCTGTAATGATTAATAATAGGGATTAATGGTTGCTTTCAATGCCTGACATATGACTTAAAACTTGGACAAACAGTTTATGAGAATAGGTATTTTACCTTAACATGTACATTAGCCAAATTCCCACAGCGGATTAATCACCCAGCTGAAGCTTGAATCTCAGGGCAATGGAAGAAACTAGTACATTCGCTTGTGTTTTTATTTAAAGACGTTCATAATGGTCGTTTTTCCCAATTGATGCGAGCATGATGTTTACCTGACTTGCATTTATCGTAAAGTGAATCACACTGCAATGTAAAATATGCTGATATACACAGTTTACACGAACAAGAAAATATCGAAGACTGAAAAACACATAAATGTAACGTGTATGAATCCCGGAATTTTAATTGCCTCTTGAATTAGCAGAAACCTTTTCACTGGGAGTGATCACCTACCTGAATGTCAATCCTCTCGGTCTTGTTCGGCTTTGTCCGTACATAATCGGCTGCTTTCGGTTTTCTGACGAATTTGCTCACATCCAGTGCGCTCTGCATGGATGTTGTCATGGTTACCACACAAACACATTCGTGAGAGGTGCCATGAAGTTAGGTTAACGCACGTAGGTCAAAACAGTGACATACAGCTTTAAAAATGTAATTTCATGTATCATTACTCGAAGCTCATCATTCAGTATATCTTTGTAATTAAGCAGCACAATATGTCGGAGTCGTCAGCAGCTGAAAGCCCTGCCACTTCAGCTCACTCTTGCTCACGCTTTGTATTTCAAAGGGCAGGAAATTATGAAAATGATGAAGATGTGGACGATAAGAATCCACGATTGGATCATAGCAATAACGTTCTCACACGTGAACAAAATTCTGTGACACCGGATCAGCTCCGGCGTCGTCAAGGTGAGGACGACGAGCCAGAGGTTCTTCAGCCCGACCATCCTTTGATGCTACGTTTCCAAGCGGCCCTTAAAAACCACCTACAGCGGCAATATAATCGCCTTACTGAGGAAATTCTCGAACTCGTGAGTTCATTATATAATTTGTATTCCTACCAAGTTTACTGTGTGTAGGTATATTCACTTGCTATCGAACACGGTATATTTTGAGAGCCGTGGCAACACTGTCATAAACGGCGATGGCGATGAGAGTGTGAGGCCTAACTACAAGGCAAAAGAAGTCACTGTAACAAAGAGGCACCTTTCAGTTGAAGAGTGCCTGTCAATAAAAACGCGTGATAATATGAAAATCCTAAACTTGGGATTCGGTTCTGCTGTGATATGACAGTGTGACACTGGGTGAGTGGTTCTGATGTTTTGAAGAAACATTGAGCTGTTACCTTCCAGTGGTAAGAGGTGTCAGCATCACAGTTGTACGTCTAGACTCCTCCCACAACCACTTGCTTGGCTCACCACCTTTCCAACCAGCCACCAACCAGTAAAACCTTCCCCAAACATTTCATCCATCCATGCTGTGTTTGGACTTGTTCTGGGACCTCTTTGAGTTTGAAAATGAAAGCATTATATTCCTTCAAAACATCAGAACCACCCACACAAATTAAACCATTGTAAGAAGCAAGATAAATCTTGCATGACTGCAATTACTGATGGCATTTTTCTAAAATCTTAAAGAAGGTTATGAGGAAAAGGTTAATTTCTTACACTCCAACAGTATTCTTTCAGAAGGTTACTTCAGATTTAGAAAAGCCTGTGAATGGTTAAAGCCCTGTAAAATTTTATAGATGTAACTGTACATGCCCTGAAAAACAGAAGCCGTGTCAGGTTATTGTGTGACCTTTTCAGTGTTTGTGATTGTGTGAATCAAGGCATATTACTATCAAAACTAAATTGTAATGAAATTCAAGGCAAAACTGAAGAGTGGTTTGAATCATACCTTAATAATAAAAAAAAAAAAAAACAGAAAGTAGAAATTAAGATGCCCAATTCAAAGTGTAATACCTACAAAAAAAATTCAGGCATTGTGAGGTAACAGAGTTCTTCATGATTACATACTAGGTTTGCGCCCTTTTCTGATAAACATTGGTGATCCGATGCCCACTGTCAGTTTGTAGTACAATGTATACCCTTTGCTATTGATATTATTGTCATTTTGTATCGGCCAGAAATAAAAAATTTTTGTTATTGCATTGAATATGAATTTACCAAGTTTTACAAATTGTTTTAAGCAAATAAGATGGTATCACTGAAGAATAAAAACCAACTAGATGCCACTTATTATTTTATTGTACTTCTTATAGGCTCAACATGTCTCAGGCCTTACTATGCCCATCATCAGAAGCTTGCAACTATAATGTTGATTACCACATTGGTCGTTTCATTCTGTAAAAATGGAGGGAGTAGCGTTAATGTAAAAGTATGGTTCTTAGTGGTGTATGTTCAGTGTGAAGTTCTTTGTCGCTTGGTTGTAGCTGGTAGTGGATGGAAGAGTAAATTGCAATTTTATATGATAAAATGTAAATATATTTTCTCATTACACGATAAATTACAAAATTATTTACGAACATGCAAGGAGTAGACTGCGTTTGAAATGTTATGACACACGTGCAGAAACCAGATTTCGTCTTCCAGTGAAATGGATGAGTCCATTTAAATCGGTGGGGGTGTCAGTTCAGTCGACTACTGGGAGCCAAGGTGCGCACATCAGCAGTAGTAATGCTGGATACACCATGTTCCGAGGTAGTGTGAAGTGTACTGGGTACCCACTCCATTCACCAGTTTCACCTTCATTTCCCCTCCCATGCGTCACTGTGTGCCATCACATTTCAACTGGAGTCTACTACATTACTAGCGTCTCTATATTCTTGCAGAAAGCAGAAATCAAGAAGAAGAAGTTCGAACATGAAGACGTAGGTGTGCGGCTGTACGATACACAAGAGACTGTGACGAAGCAACAGGCCCTCATTCACAGCTACCATGAGACAGTCAGCAAAATCAGCAAAATTAGACAAGAAATGGAGGCTCAAGTGGAGGCACACAAGAAGACATACGAGTATGAGCAACAGAAGCTCCACACTGCTCAGAAGAAAGGTTATATTTGACGTAATGTGTACCGTAACGTGTGGAGCACACACAATACAGTGTAATAAACTCTCTTAAGACACACTTTGACCACAGAACTGCGGCGTTCAAACCCACACTTACCTCACACATATTTTATTACCAGGGTGGATTACTTTAGACCTGGCATTGAAATTTCAATGGCAAAGACATTCATAAATGCAAGTATGATTATGTAAAAAAAGATGGGCAGGGCATGTGGCATGTATGGGGAAGAAGAGATTTTCGTACGGCGTTTTGGTGGGGAAACCTGAGGTGGACTACTTGGAAGACCTAGGAGTAGATGGGAGAATAATATTGAAACGGAGCTCAAGGAAACTGGATGGGAGCATGGACTGGATTAATCTGAATTAAAGGAGAGACAATTTTTTTTCTATCTCTGTTTTGAACATGACAGTAAATCTCCAGGTTCCATAAAGCGTGGGGAATTTTTTGACCAGCTAAGTATCTGTCAGCTGCTTAGTCAGATGATCACGTAGTAGCATCTAAGGTGGACCATACTGTATAAAACTAGTTTTATAGTGAGACTAGAGACAAGCTGATCCCATCTGCATATCCAACCAGCTGTTGTTACCCTTTACCTCCAGCATGCTGTACTATATTCCTCTCCATTTGTTTAGCCATTCTGATCACATGAATCTTGGTAGTGATAACTATTTGATAACCCTCTTAATAGTAAGTGTTTTGGGCTGATTGGCGGTAAGTCAATTGAGGCTGTAAAGGAATACAACATATACAACAGTATGTAGAAAGGGAAAGGTTATACAATTGTCTTCCAGACCCCCACCCAATAGGATGTTCATCCACAGTTATGGTATAATCACAAGGCCAACCTGTTGTGTATTATCAAATTTGTTTAATATATTATGCACCGTCAATACATAACATACATCAAAAAGGATGCAATAATTACAGTTAGGTTATATTTGGCTACATGTTTCGGCCTTGACAGGCCATCTTCAGGCCAACTAAGAACAACAATTAAGGCACGGTAAAAATAGTACTCAATGGGATCCCATTTTGTTCACATTAAACCTTGATAAAATATGAAAATTCTTACTTAAGATTAAAACAGTGGAATAGTATAGTAAAATGGTAAAATGGTGGGCAATTGCCTGGGGTATATACGAGAGTTGCAGGGGAGGTGTGAGCATTTGGACCAAAATGAGTTTGTATCAAAATAAATAAGAATTTGTTATGCAGTAAGAATTAAATTTTGGCTGCAAGGTTGTTAGATGTGCATTGTAATTTGAACTTAAAATGAAACAGAAAATTGTACAAGCTCAGCATGTGCAGTCTGGTGAGTATGCACAGAAAGCAAAACTTGTTACTGTGTTTCACTCAATGGAGTTAAATCAAAATTTGACATTCAGAAGGCTCCAGGCTTCTAAGTTGTGGATCCATGCAGTTTGTGGTTACATATTGTTCTAGCAAACAATGTGTTATCAATATCAGAATGTTTGAAAGATAATAGCAGCCACTAAATTTTATTAATATTACATTTATCGTTATTATATTTGTTAAATTTACTTTTTTCCCCCTAATTTCTATGTATTTTTAACACATCTGGCATCAGTTAACCCTTTTATCCTGCTAACGTGGAGAATATGGTGAGCTCCTAATAATGCCAACAGATGGCAGATGGGATTTAACTGGGTGTTTAAAGGGTTAAGTATGACTGGTTGATTTCTAGTGCTACCAGGTATGGTCTATTAGACCAATCTAGTTTCTGCACACCTAAGCAAGGACACAATATCTATTTCTGGGGTTTGGAATTTGTGGGCGTTGTGTTTTGTTATGATCTTGGGAATGGTGGTTGGCAGAGGGAGCCTACAGATTTTTGTGGGCTCCAAACTAGGAGAATATATTTTCCTTATTTCCACAGTTTTATCTCCAGTACACATAAGGATTTGAATCTGTGAGTAGCGAACTCTGCACACTTATCTGACTGGGGATCAAACTCAGAACGCTGTAAATGAGAGACCAGTGAGATAATTACATCACCTGAATTTAAAACAAACTTGGGAATTGAGATTTTTAAATTAAAAAAAAATGAGAACAATATTTTTAGAGAGAATTTATACATAAAAGAAAATCTCCCAGGAATGGCATACAGAAGATATGAATGTGTCACATTAAGAACTACTTAGCTGCAAGCAAAGTTTCTGGAATTGAAATTTATAAAATATGTTACTTTGCAATTTTATAGAGGAGGAGTTGCGGACGGAGTTGGAGAAGCTCGTGTATTTGGAACAGCATTTCGCAGACTGGCAAAAACAAATTGAATCTGAGCTTGCTGTGTCACAACGGATTTGTGAGAAGACGAAGGCTGATAACAATCAGCTGACTAAGGAGATGCAGAAACAGGTGGTGCAGTTTAAATGTGTTATCTTGTGACACTGTTTGTGTTTTACTGTTAGGTGTGTGCGCCATGTGGCAGTGGGTCTTGATGCCATTGTGTCAGAAGAACTTCCTGGCTATCTCCTCAAGATCTAAGTGATAAGGAGACAAAATGATAAGGCCATATGTGCAGGCAGGTCCTTAGGCCCACAACAGGCCATTGCAAGAGACCTTTTTGCCCATTTCTTAGGTCTGAAGAACCACCTACCTAGTTAACCTGAACACTTTCTATTCCTACTTATTTCAACACTGAAGAAGGAAGCAGCAAGTCCCCCCTCCCCGAAGTGTCAACAAAACAGCCCACTGCCAAATGGTGCAAACACCCCAAAACAAAATCAACATTAATAATGAAAGACCATGAAATCTGATTAACTGTTTTATGGTTGATGTTTGTGGTTCTCGTTTATTGTGGCTTTCAGGTTTGGGAGTTTGTGAAACTTCAAGATCCATACAACAGATGTATTTGTTAATTTATTTATTGCTCATGAAAACGGCAATTCGTCGTAACCCACACGTTTCATCCATCTGAGATTCCCGCATTAGTAGACAGCTGGTCTACAAACACACCTTCTGTCAAAATGTTTTGTCTACAAACAGAGTTGCTTGGCCTTACATTTTTGTAAATGCATAACATGCTTTAGAGGTAATTTATTAAGGATCATTCAAGCTTTTTTTCTGCCTTCTCTAAAACTGTTTAGCAGTGTGTTATGACAAATTGCTGTTTCATGAGCACTGTGTTTTATGCAGTGATGCTGTCACTAGCTCCGATGATACAGTGTTAAATAGTAGGAAGCTGAATGAATAGTGAGTTGGAGTATATGTGTAAGGCAAGCATAGCCTAATTGAGGTATTATCATGTCATAACCTGGAGGGATTTGGCATTCCATCCAGACACCCACTGAATACAAAGCAGGAATAATGTCCACTCATTTGTGATGTTTGGTATGACAAATAACAACAGTGGAAAGAAATAGCCCAATTTGAAGTACACATGAATTTTGTGATCCTGTGATGACATTCATCTGCCAGTACACAGCTTGTCACACCAGCGAGGTAAAGGTAAATCAGTCCCATTACAGGCCCGAGGTTCCCAGAGGGTTCCAGGAAGTTAAGGTTCCCAGATTACATGACAGTGGCCCAGGATGGTGGTAAGGTTGTCAGCCTTATGCACCGGCCGCTTTTATCTCCAGGAAATATTCCTGGTACTCCTTTCTATTAGAGGCTGAGTCGACCCTAGGGTCATAATGCAATCGGAAGGATTATGTCAATGAAAAATTCCGGTGACACCAGCTGCAATCGAACCAACGACCTTCCGATTTGTAGCACAGCACCTTAACCACCGTGCTACCGCAGTCCGCCACACCAGCGAGAGACAGAATACATTTTGCCTTATGTCTTACTAACAACTGACCCTATAAACATATTTATGAAATAAAAACTGCTGAACTTCAGCAGGTTGTATTTTATATCGGGCTTCATTTGTTCCACAGCAAGCTGTGTTTGAGGAAATCAATAATGTTTTTTTATAAATAATTCCAAATTACTGCATTCTTTTACAAACATAATATCCATGGGTCATTTCAAAAGCTCTGCACACTGTACGTTTTCTCTTTAAAAATGAACTTATTTTACAAAATACATTTACAGTCGTTCAATGTGTTTTATCACAGCAGTCCAACATTTGGGCAAGTCTTGCATTCCTGTCAGGACGCCTTCGTTGTTGATGCGTCTGATTACTCGGGTCACCTCATTAGACACCTCAATGCTTCGGAAGCGTTTCCCACGGAGTGGTTTCTTCAATTTTGGGAACAAGTCAAAGGCTGGTGGGCTCATGTCAGGACTGTACGGTGGGTGGGGAAGCACTTGCCATCCGTACTTTTCCAAAATTTCCGATACTGCACCTGAGGCATGAGGCCGTGCGTTAATGTATGATCGCTGGTCACTGCGCGAGATCTGACTCCAGTCAGTTTCTTCTACCATTTCAAGTTTCCATTTTGCAGAACAGGGACCACATAGCTTGCCAATACACACACAGTGTTCTTTACTGAAGTCTGGCTCCCAACTGTCGTGAAAATCAGAACGATTGCATCATCCTACTGGCCGCGCAAGCGCAGTGTGCAGAACTTTTGAAATGACCTACATATGTTCATGTTAATGTCATTTATTTTTCTGTAGATCTTTTTACAAGATATGGAAATAGTCATATTAATAACAGTAAAAGAAACACAATAAACATAGAGTAATATATATACAAGATTGAAAAGAAAAAAAATATATATGTTGCACTATCTCATATTTTACATTCCCTTACATGTTTTGGATTGAAATAACCATGTTCAGGGAGACTCAGTTACACAGGAAAACAGGACATCTTCTTCTTCTTCTTCTTCTTCAGGCGCTGAACCTCCTTTAATTGGAGGTTTTGGCCTTCTCAACAACATCCTTCCACTTTGCTCTATCCTGGACACAGGTTAACCAATTTTTTATCTTCATTTGACCAAGGTCCTGTATGATGTTGTCCTCCCATCTATACTTGGGTCTTCCTCTTGGTCTCGTGGTTAAGGGATTCCATTTAAATATCTTCTTAGCTGCCCTGGTTTCAGGCATTCTTTGAATATGGCCGAACCAGCTCAGTCTCTGGGCTTTAATGTAGTTGACTATATTTTCGTGCTTTGTCAGTTTGTCCAGTTCTTCATTGTTTTTAACCCTCCATGTTTGATTTTCTTTCATAGGCCCAAATATTCCTCTTAGGATTTTCCTCTCAAAGACTAGCAAGTTTCTTGAATTATATTTCCTTTCAGCACCCATGTTTCTGATGCATAGGTCACTATTGGTCTTATAACCGTTCTATATAATTTTAATTTTGAACTTTTAGTGACTAATCTGCTTTTGAAGAACTTTAAATTTGCATAGTATGCCTTTACACCAAGAGCTCTCCTAAACAGGACATCTATTGACATAAAATACACATTACATATTTAATGATGATGTGTATTTCACATTAATAGACGTCCTATTTTCCTTTGTAATTGGGTCTCCCTGAAGATGGCTTACTTTAGGCCGAAACATGTAGGGGAACGTAAACTATAAAACTGTGTAACATATAATATTGTGTGTCAAAAACGTGCAATTGGAATTATGTATGGTAATTGTAAGTGTAGCGCACAGAATATGTGTAATATTTAATTTGATCTTCATGTAAAGTGGTGGTTATTTTAAACTAACGTGAGCCAAAAATATTAAGCATTCACATAATGCATCCTGAAAAACAATATGTAACTGTGTACTGCACAGGAGAACACTACTTTGTAATCAACCGTCTCCATGAATTTGATCTAGGTCTCTCTCCTTACCGTACAATGTTGCAGGATGTCTTCATTCTGAAGCTGATGACTGAGATAGCGAACCTGGAGGCAAGACTTGTCACGCTGGACGGACAGTTCAAACTGAAGGAGTCGGAGAGGAATAAACTGCGGCAGTCTGTAGCCGACGCAAATGCTGATCTCGAGGCGCTCAACAGAGAGCAGTACCAACTTGTGCAGTCGTGGAATAACGTGGTCATCAGCATACAGCAAAGTGAAGCAGCCTACATTAATATCATGCAGGATTACAAGTAATTCCAAATCAGACGTGTTCTAATCTAATGCAACTGAATTAATTTCAGGTATTAAGTCACTTTACACTGTCAGTCAGTCTTCCACTGAATAACTGACTGTGTCCTCAATGACCAGTCTTCCAGCCGTTCTCTAAATACGCACATATGCCACCCCCACCCCTCAATCTTTCACTGATGCACCCATCCAATGACACCCACCTAAAGTCTTAATAAATGTTTATTATATACCAACATATGCACAAATAAGTAGTGTAAATTTATATTAAAATTACTGTGACAAGTTTCGGTGTTAATACACCACTTCAGGGAGTTTACAAGTTGTGTTAGCTAGAGTTATGGATTATTAAAATGATAAAATACAATATGGTAGTGTGTTGCTATGGTAAAATCTTGGTAAATGTGTCAGCATATGTAAGTTCTGTAATTACTCCTGACCACCACCACCCCCCGCCACACACACACACACACACACACACACACACACACACATGCACGCGCGCACATGAATTACATATGCGGTCACATTTTCCAATATTTTATCAAAACAACACACTGCTATTTTGTGTTTTATCATTTCAATAATCCATAACTTTAGCTAAACAACTTGTAAAATCCCTGAAGATAATGTATGAACACCGAGACCTGTCAGATTAACTTTCATATAAGTTTACACTACTAATTTGTGCATACTTTAATATATAATAAGCATTTATTAATGAATATGCACGGTATGAACATAAAAATAACCACTGAAAATCATTCACATACTCTCCGATTCTGACAATGAATGTTCAAGATTACAAACTATTTTGATATTTTGCTGATGGTGCATCTCAGTATAATCTTAGTAATTAACCAACTTAATGCACAAAATCTTGTTCTATAATAAGTTTATTATATGCCTCTACATGTTTTGAACACTATGTGCTCATCATCAGGAGGTCAAAATTGTATTATACAGCATCTGGTATCATCACACTTGTAGGTGGCCGTCCGGTGCACAGGTTCAGAGAGGACTGTGCACAGGATGGCCATCTACAGGTGTGATGATACCAGATGCTGTATAATATGATTTTCACCTCCTGATGATGAGCACAGTGTGCTTGAAACATGTAGAGGCATATAATAAACTTATTATAAAACAAGATTTTGTGCATTAAGTTGGTTAATTACTAAGATTACAAACTATGTAGTATACGTCCCCTCTTGAACCAGACCTGAGTTAGTTCCTCCCAGTCCACATCACCATAAATTGTTTAACTTTGCAGTTAAGTGATTAACATTGGTGACCAAGATAGTTCATAGTTCTACTCAGTTCTTGCAAGCAAGTGCTGAAACAGTACTTTGAATCCAACCATGGCCACATCATTCCATGTAACTTCCAACTCGCTGATCATTCCACCACTTGATACTACATAGGTTGGGGCTACTGACAACATTGTTAAATGAAACAAGCAAAATGTGGAATCAAGCTTTGATTACCAGGAGAGGTAATATGGTTTTCTCTTTTCAAAAACACTGTTTTGTATCGCCTGTTGAGCACTCCCTTACGTTTTTGTAATTATCCTGTGAAGGGCATGATTTTCAGGGGCTAAAAAGAAATATGACAATGTCAAAATTACAAAAAATTACAATCATCATCATTATCATCATATATCTTTCATGGAGTTGGGCCACTTGTTGACCTGTTCCGGTGTAACGTATCCAAAAGTCTCTTCAAAGTTCTACCATGATTCCTTCTGCCAGTTGGGAAGTAGTGTTTCATTACCCTGGGTAATCTATTTTGAGGCATTCTATTTACATGTTGTAAAAAATTACAAAGAATTTTTATTATATCAACTAGGCATAATTTTCAAAAGACCTCTGTGTAAAGTTATCATTTGTGTACAGCTTTTAATATGCAGCATCCTTTTCTATTATTTTGTAGCAAAGTTCAGGAGCAATTTATCACTCTGAACAATGAAATTGAAGGCTTCAAGAGGGCTTCAAAAGATGAAATGTTAAAAAATGAACGCCTGACAATAATTCTAAAGAAGATCTGTTCAGACGAAGCGAATCTGAAGCGTTTGACTTCTGTCTGGGAGGAAAAAAGGAACACTGTAGAGATGCAGCTGTCAGCTGTGCACAGCATGCTGGAGCAGACAGATAAGGAGATGCAGGCAGTCATGCTGGTGAGTGTTTATGTGGTAAAAGGGCAGGAAAGTATACCTTTTTGTTTGTTTAACTCTGTAGTGTAGTGTGTTGCTGCCTTCCATAAATCCAACCCCTCGTCCGTACCTCGGGGTATCATAGATTCATACTCTACTCTACCCTGGGTCACGTGGGAGGCGGAAACGGTTGTGGAGGGTATATCCTGATGGGGGTTGCTATGACACATGCTGGCTATAAGGGCTGTACCCAAGCCAAGGTGTAAGGTATCGTACCAACAGCTGCGTGGCCCTGGGGTAGAGATAGCAGTGTCGTTAACGATCCCCCTGAGGAACCAGGCCGCACCCAATTGTATGTAGGTCTTCCATCTGCGTGGGGCTCATTGGACGGTGACCTTATGTTTTTCCTTTATGTATGTAGGAGGGCTTCTTTTTGAGGACTCTGGCAGACATGAATGAATGAATGAATAAATAGAATCCCCTTGCTTGGCCAGTAGCTCTGGTGACAGAGTATCCCTGTCCGTGGGGACCCTGTTAGGGAACATGGAGGGGGCTCCCTTACTGGGGACTCTGAGAGAAAGACAATAAGAGATATATTAAGAGAGATGTAAAAATGCCCTACAAGAGCATCTGTCTCTCCCTAGGGGCCCCATTGGCGAACCTGGAGTGGATTCACTTGCCGGGACTTTTTGAGACAAAAGGATAGTATATCCGGGTTCCTTTCTTGGACCCAGAGGATATTAAGATTTTAAGTCTGGAGGCCATCTGGAACTTTGGTAAAGGGACAGGGCTGTCCTGAGCTGATATCAGATTATGGGGCACAATGAGCCCGTCTATAAGGCCTAGGTGCATCGGAACCATAAGGGCTCGAACCCAATGCAAATCTAACTAACCCATAGTGTGTTGCTTAATTAAACTTGACACTGCAAATTGCTAAGATCATATACAGTGCCAGTGAGAGACGACTGAATGCATGTGGGGCATTTGCGGAATGATACTGACAGGGGGAAAGCCAGAGTACTGAGAGACTAACCTGTCATATCACCACATTGTCCAATGCAAGTTTCACATGAACTGGCTTGGGAATAAACCCAGAATCCCAGGCAGGTGTCTAACCACCCAAGCTGTTGCACAGCCATTGTTAAAAATCCCTCTTTAAACAATATTTTAAAACACAGGCACTTTACATATAACGTAATATTGAGGCACATTCATGCAACCATTGTTGTAGTGGAAGAGCAATGAGTATTACACAACTTCAGTGTGTGTATTTGTAGCCTTACATATACAGTATGCAATGCGCATGCACCATATTGTCATTTGTGGGCTGACCTGCTCTAAATATTTTTCCACAGTTTCTCATTTATGGCAAATATTTGAAAAAGTTACTGAACACAAAATGTGTGTTTTGATTTTCTCGACAAATTCTGTTTGAAAATTTCTCATTCTAAGAAGAAAAGAGTGAGACAAGATTTAAAAAAAATGTATATCGGTCTTCATGTAAAGTACCCAATATTCATGTCTGATTTTAATAGAATTTGAATTTTTTTGACAGATTTTTTAAAAATCCTCAAATATCCAATTTCATGAAAATCCATCTAGTGCGAACCATGTTGTGCCATGGGACGGACTGATGGACAGACATGATGAAGCTAATAGTTCCTTTTCGCAACTTTGCGAACATACCTGAAAATAAAGTTCCTAGATCAATACATCTTCTTCAATAAATCTATTAATCCTCATTAGAGAAATCTCTTTATAGCTAAGTGACACTCTGTACATGCAAGTACATTTTTTGGTATTTTACCTTATTCATATGCATACAGTAATTGTTAAAATTTAAGAAAATACCAACAAATGCACTATATAACAGTATAAAGGTCATACAATTGAAGCATTAGAACTCCAGTTCTAATGCTTCAATTATAAAAACTTTGTACTGTAATGTAGTGTACTTCTTGGTATTTTCTTGAATTTTCACAAATACATTGTGTGTACAGAATACAGAGTTATGTTAATGTTAGAGCAGGTAGTAACCACTGTACTTAGATATTACCACAGGTCATTTGACCACTCATGGTCACCCTGTTGCAGGATTATCACAAGAATGTACATGAAAATAACATGCTGCAGAAAAGGGTTCAGAGACTGTCTGGTGAGAAAGTATCTCTGGAAGACAACATCCTGGAGAGGCTGCAAGATCAGATTACACAGGACAAAGCAGCCAGGTACATGAACAAGGTCCTGCAGTCCCTCAGGAACAAAACCAGGGATCAGGTAAGATCATAGGTATGAGATGGATCAAAGTAATTTTCACTTTAAGGCAGTCTCTTGTTGGGCTGGTTCCGAGTATGATGCTTATTGATACTGTACCTGTGCGTTTCAATATGTGTTATTAGTGTCTTCACATAATGTACCTGTATGCATCATTATGTGATATTAGTGTATTCACATAATGTACCTGTACAATTCATTATGTGACATTAGTGTATTCATATAATGTACCCACACAATTATTATGTCACATTAGTGTATTCATATAATGTACCCGTACAATTCATTATGTCACATTAGTGTATTCACATAACATACCCATACCATTCATTATATGACATTAGTGTATTTACATGATGTACCTGTACCGTTCATTGTCACATTAGTGTAGTCACATAACGTACCCATACAGCTCATTATGTGACATTAATGTATTCACATAACATACCCATACAATTCATTATGTGACATTCGTGTATTCACATAAGGTACCTGTATGCTGCATTATGTGACATTAGTTTATTCGCATAATATACCTGTATGCTACATTATGTCACATTAGTATATTCACATATCTCTGCAGATTCAGTTTTGTTTTGTGAAGGAAGGGGAAGGCTATCCTGCATGACATATTTCTTATTTATCGCTACACCTAGTCCTCATTTACTGGGGTGCTGATAAGTCCTTAGCCCGACCAGGAAGGAAACAGTCTTGGAAGCATGTCAGGTACGCGTGCGATTTCAACAACATTGAGACACGAGCTGTCATCAAGTTTCTTTTATTTTTGCAAGGCAAGGCACTGAAGGAAATTCACACCATTCTGTCAGAAACATCAGCTTTTTTCCTTCCTGGTCGGGCTAAGGACCTATCAGCACCCCTGTGATTTTGGTGGTTACATTCTTGAAAATCATGACACAGAATGGAGCGTATTCTCACATAAGAATTAATTAAAATATCAGAGCGTCTGGTTGTTGAATATCCTGCCAACTACCACTGCAAAAAACTTCAATCCAAGCTTGGCCAAAATTCATCAAACGTTTGGTCATTAACAGTTGTCCACGTTAAGGTGAGGCAAAATTGTATGATGGCTGTCCTGTATTCTCACCGGTTGCCAAGATAATTGTTTCGACTTGGATACTGAACAGACTGCTACAACAGAAATACTATGTACTTGCACTCCAGAACCACCAAGTTCATATCTCAGCTTCCTTACCAAATACCCTGACTTGCAGAATTTTTTACGCCTACTACTCAGTGTCTTCACAGTGGTACCTTTGACGTTAGGCTCTTTTGCTTCCTCTGAGTTCCTATTTTCACACCATTCACAGCCACCATTCATGATCACATTTCCTTCTCATTGATGCTACAAGAATTTTTGGAAATTAAATACACACAAGCTGTATTGGTCATCAGTAGCAATGTATGAGCTTTCACACTGTGTCAGAATCACAACAACGTAGCATTCCGCTCAGAACGTACAGCCACTCAACATCATGTGTTTACTTTACAACTGTAGTTGGCAACCATTTTTCTGGTCAGCGAATTGGGCATTGATGACCAACAGATTAGCCTTCATTTATTTCTAATCTTACTGTGTGTGATTTATTTTTATGTGGTTGTGTCACAGAGGAAATCTGCCAATCAAAACCAAGAACACTTCATAACCTGTAACAACAAATTTAAGATATTTTTGGCATTCTTCCTCTTGACTTTTTTTAACAAAAGTGTTGAGTCTGTGTGTTGCAGGTTGCAGAAGTGTGTACAAAATGCTGGGGCCTGTGGTGAAATCTGCAACTAAATTGTAGTGTATGGGCCTTCAAATGGTTTAAGAATTGTAGCGGTATAGCAGTCGGTTTAGGTGATACCACCACCTAACATTATGTATCTACTGTACCATCAACCTGTAGACAGTACAGTCTCAATATTTGTGATTTATAGGGACAAACTGTGGGCCACAATAGCTCAGTCGGTATAGCAACTCGCTACGGGCTTGATGATCCAGGGATCGAATCCCAGTGGGGGTGAGACTTATGCACCCATCCAGCCCGGCCCTGGGGCCCACCCAGCCTCCTATACAATGGGTACTGGGTCTTTCCCAGGGGTAAAGCGGCCGGGGCCTGGCGTTGACCACCAACCCCAATCTAATGCTGAGGTTAAGGAAAGAGTAAAGCTATATCTCTACTCCCTCTTTGGGCCTTCATGGCCTGTTATAGTGTGAAATTAACTTTACTTTACTTTAATTGGGGAAAATTAAACCATCATGAAAATCAAAATCCATTTTCAATGTAAATGCCTATTTGGTTCCATGACTTGAAGAAATACCAGAACAAAATATAAAGTAGCTTCATAAGCATAAAAAGAATGGAAATTAAGTAGACTCCAGTTGAAATATGATGGCACACGGTGATGCATGGAAGGGGAAGTGAAGTGGAAACTGGTGAATGGAGTGGGTAGCCAGTACCCTTCACACTACCTCAGAACATGGTGTATTCAGCATTACTACCACTGATGCGCACACCTTGGCTGCCAGTAGTCAACTGAACTGATGCCTCCACCGATTTACATGGACTCGTCCATTTCACTGAAAGACAAAATCTGGTTTCTGCACATATGCCATCACATTTCATCTGGCCTCTACAAACAGTTATTGAAAGCGGACGAGGGGCTACCCAAAATTTCCGAGAATTTGCTCGTAATAACATGATTAATTACTTTAAGTCCTGATTTCCACCGTCACCTTCAAAGTAGTCACCTTGGGCTTGTATACAACGATCCCAGCGATTTTGCCATTTTTGGAAGCACTCATTGAAATCTGCCGGTGTTAGAATTTTTAGTACCTGTTGCGATTTTGCTTGGATCTCTTCAATGGATATGAAGCGCTGCCCTTTCAACTGGAGTTTCATTTTAGGGAAGACATAGAAATCACAGGGGGCCAGGTCAGGTGAGTAGGCAGGGTGGGAACAGTGGTCATGTAATTTTTTGTCAGGAATTCCCTCACAAGGAGTGAGGTGTGTGCAGGCACATTGTCATGGTTCAACAACCAGTCTCCGTTCTTCCACATCTCAGGCTGTTTGCGCCTCACATTTTCCCTCAGTCATCTCAAAACCTCGCAGTAAAAATTCCCATTGACAGTCTGACCAGGTGGAACAAACTCCATATGCACAATTCCTCGAATGTCAAAAAAAATGATCAGCATTGACTTGATGTTGCTGCAAACTTGGCGCTTTTTTCGGTCACGGAGAAGACAGTGAAGCTGCTTTTTTTCCGGGTCATAATTGTACATAATTTATCACCAGTTATGACCCTGGACAGGAAGTTAGGATCATTTCTAACTGCTTTTTGCAGCTCAGTGCACAACTGAACCCAATGGTTTCACTGGTCATTGTTCAAGACACAAGGAACAAACTTTGCTGCAATTCGTCTCATGTTCAGTTCATCTGCTAGAATGTGTTGACATGACCCGTATGACAGTCCAATGCGATTACAAACATCGTGGATAGTCTGTCGTCTGTCTTCTAGGATAACTTCATGCACTTTCGTAATCATTTCCGGAGTTGTGCATGTGGACCGTCGACCAGAATGTTTACGATCTTCCACAGATTCCCCACCAACTTTGAAACGTTTAAACCATTCAAATGTTCTTGCTTGGCTTAAAGCTTGCTCACCAAAGGCCTCCTTTAGCATTCGGTGCGTTTCAGCTGCAGTTTTGTTGAGCTTGAAGCAAAATTTAATGCAAATTCTGTGCTCCTTAACATCCGCCATTTTGATATTAGCAGACACACATGAAAATGGTGTAAAGAAAACAGCCAAAACTTGGAAGCACGTGCACTTATAAAGACACAAGTTGGCTGACTAACAGTTGAAAGATACAGCAAGAGGCGCCTAGTGGCGCAAGTTCGTAGCGCTAATGGTCTACGCGGTGTATTCAAATTCACGGAAATTTTGGGTAGCACCTCGTAAAATACCTTAAATTAATGAAAGGGAGTCTTGTTCCATAATACAAAATGTATATGTATGTTGGAGACCTGAAACACAGAAAAAATCAACTTCACTTAACAAAAGAGTTTGAGTAACAATGTTAATGAAAATCCAATTAGATGCAACAGTACGCAGATATTTATTTACTGCAAAGTCACTCTACATGTTTCGGGTGTCACAGTTCCCATCATTAGGAGTATTAAAAACTGTAACGGCAGCCTCCGGTACAGGTCATCGGTACAGTTGCTTCCCTCCAACGTGGCCTGATCGGGACTGTACCAATATTATGACCTGTACCGGAGGCTCCAGTTACAGTTTTTAGTACTCCTGATGGTGGGTGCTGTGACACCCTAAACATGTAGAGTGACTTTGCAGTAAATAAATATCTGCATACTGTTGCATCTAGTTGGATTTTTATTAACATTGAATTATGATGCACGGAACCATGAGCTTAGAAAAAAATTTCCAGTGACCTAACAGTGATCTGTTCAGTGGCAGAAGAGTGGAGGAAGCTGTCTCACCAGGCAAGTCCACCTATCAGTACCAGCCACAAAAAGTCAAAACATTGCATTAGAATGGGTGACTACGGAAGGTCAATATCCCGAACATCGATATTCACAGACTTCAAGGTCATGACTGTACATAATCTATGCAGTTGGAACATCATCACTAGATGCATTCATTCTACTTAGCTGTGTGGGTCCTGCCATACCATAGAGCACAGCCTATTATTACCAATTCACTTATTTACTCTCCTAATCCTTATGAGGAAGCACATTCCTCCAAGGAGGTTTAAATCTTGAAACATCCCAAAAGACCATTGTACACAATCACCCTATGTAACTTTGTTGTCCTGACGCGCTCAGTCTGGTAGGTGATCCTCTTACCAGCAGACTGGTGTAGTTCACCGAATCACATTTAGTTTTAGTGATTCTCTTTTTACGTATGTTTATTTATTAATTTTATTGTTGATATAAAATAATGTAGCGCTATATCCAGTTAAACAACTAGATCATTTCTAAGAAATTGACAGTCACTTCTCTCTACTCCCACTTACAGCACACTCGTATGCGACTGCTTTCGTACCAGACTGCTACCATCTGTTATCAGCTCCCAACCATTTTGCTGTTTAAATCTCTCCCCTCCTACCTATCACCAACGGTTCTGAATATACGTTGACAGATTAAACCCAAAACGTACGGCTATGAACCATCCGTAACTGACACCAGCAAACCTAAGAAACAAATATATCAAAAATGTTTGGCTACACCATAATCTTGTTACTCCTAACAGTAATGTCCCACTGTTGCAGGAAATCATGGCAGTGAAGATAGAAAACCAACTGATGCAGGCGAATAGGGATGTTGAGCATCAGAAGGGAACAAATGAGCAAACACATTTTGTCTTGGATGAGTTGAAAAAGCAGGTGGAAACAGAGGAAAATGACCTCAAGAAGCTAGAGAGTGATCTGCATCATAGCAAGTTTGAAGTACTCAAGAAGGAGGGAGCTGTGGACAGCTTGCTGAAGAAACTTGAGCAACTGACCTCAAAGACAGGGGTACATGTCAGCTAATCGCAGGTTGCAAAAGAACTGGGCCTCTTAGCAAGCTGTATCTCTGTGGTTCCTAATTCAACATCAGATATCAAGAATATGGACATAATAGCGGGTTTACGTCCACAAAACCCCATCCTTATGCGCGACAACCATCAGCACAAGTCTCACAAACCTCATGTTCCCCCAGTCTAAGTCACATAACATCAACTACTACATAAGCAGACAAGTACTTGCACCTCCACCACTCTGATTGCAGAAACACACCGATATATGATCACACAAATTTGTGCACTCTCCCAGCCTGTAACACATGCCTAGGTTCACTAATGTTACCTGTGCCTTAAGCTGGAGACTTTGTGGAACTACTCCTGTTACACACTGAGACTACAGAAAGAGGACCCACAATGTAACCCCCCTACATGTACCTCAAACTGTTACATTCCTTTTCTTCCAATGTACATTCATGTATTTCTGTCCAGCCATCTAGCCATTCTGTTCACACAGATGATAGTGTTAACCACGTAATTTTGTCGGTGCAAATTGCTTTGGCCCGTAACAAAGGCCAGACATGGTTGGAGGAAAAAACGATAGTCAGTAGCAACAGGGAAGCTTTGAGTGTCGTCTATGGTAGAGTCCAGTTGAAATGTGATGGCAAACGGTGACGCACAGGAGGGGAAGTGAAGGGGAACCTGGTGAATGGAGTGGGTAGCCAGTACCCTTCACACTACCTCGGAACATGGTGTATCCAGCATTACTACCACTGATGCGCAAACCTCGGCTGCCAGTAGTCGACTGAACAGATGCCCGCTGATTTAAATGGACTCGTCCGTTTCGCTGAAAGACGAAATCTGGTTTCTATGCGTTTGCCATCACATTTCAAACGCAGTTTTCTTCTTTCTATGGCTTCACTGTAACTGGATGATTGTTATAAAGATCTCTCCATGAAAGATACTGGCCTTCTGGGATGTGAAATTGTGTAATGTGTAATTTAATGTATCCTGACATTTCTAATGAACGTAGCACCTTCATTTTCAACTGTTCGTATGTAGCGGACCTACCAGCTTTCCCTTCCTTTGAAATGTCACAATACACTGAATTTCTCACCACGCAGTATAACATACTAAAACATCATCATCCTCAACACCAGCACTGCTGAAACCTCATATCTCGCAAGTAAATCAGTGTTTTAAAATTACCATCAAAAGATGTATAAATATCAGTATTTTATTGTGGCAATGTGTTGTGGTCTTATTAGACCATCTTCAGGTCAGCATTCAGAGATATGAGGTACAATCATTGTATATCATGTACTGTGGGATCCCATATTACTTACAGGGTGTACATAAAAAATAGTTTAAAATTATAAAAATTTGAAAATTGTATAAATTAAAAGTGGTTAAAAAAAGTATGTAATGGTATAAAATTTATATTCGTTAGGTTGGAAATAAATTATATATCAATTATTAGTGTATGGGTATCTTAGTAATTTGAACATGTTTGTAAGGTACTGTGATGCACATTTGAAGGTGGTGCCTCATATATCTGGGGAATATTCCAGACCCACAGCCTAGAGCAAAGTTACCATCCAACAGAACCATTTAAACAGGAAAAATATAATACAAAATCAGAAATATAAGTGTGAAACTAATACGAAATTAATTTAACTTTTTTACACTGTACACATAAATTTGAAAAGCATAAATATTCGTTCCCTAATGAAAACTATGAACAAACGTTCCCTAACAAAAAGCACAAACAATCTAACAAAGATGATGACTGACGCTCTAATCAAAGTGGGAAGGCCCGACATGTCATGCGCACGCACGCGCTACGTCGGCCGATAATATTCCTCCGCGTTCTTTGTAGCGTCTGTGTTCATTGTAGCATCCTGATTTTATTGATAAAAGCTGTTCATTGTAGCATTCATTCATTGTAACATACCCCACTGTATATGAGAACTGTAATATTTTACATTTGCCATTCTGGTACTGTGTTGTTTCAAGCCACATTCATATTTCAGCTAATATTTAAGGCAGAAGATCATAACATTACAAATATTCAAAACTTTGTTTCAAACATGTAAGGATCTTCCTGTTGCAGGTAGATCTGAGTCCTCAAGAGGTGAAGATTAAAGACCTAGAAAAGGAGATCACAGAAAATACAAAGAGATGTGACCAGCTGCAGCGACTGTGGTTACGACAGCAGAATCACACCGTTCGACTAGCTCACCAAAGGAATCAGCAGCTCCATAATATCAACCTGATACGCCAACGTAAGTGAAAACGGCAATATACAGCACTGTCTCGATCTTACTGATGAACTGGAACCAATAAAACCATCATGAACATACATTTTCAATGAAAACACCTATTCGGTTCCAAAGACTTATGACATACCAACAATAAAAAACTTTACCTCAAAAAGCATGAAAATTCATTTTTAGTACAATGCAGATGCTTTCTGGTAGCATAAAATACAGTGAATGATTGAGAGTCTGTGTCTGTCCATAAAGCAATAGTGCAATCAACCTAACTTAATGAAAGACACAGCTTAATTGAGTTGACAGTGTTCTATGCAATAGCGAGAGAGTGGCGACAGCCGACTCACCAGCACATGGGTTCTCATTGTGATTGGTTGGCACCAGTCACAAAAGGTTCATGATGGGCTGTAGCTTCAAAGACAGAGAAAAAAGTTATGTCAATCAGTGTGTTGACACTGACACTGCATCAGTTTATGTTATTTTGCAATTGGAGATCAACTGTGTGAAAATGGAGGCTGTCGGCAATGTTTTGGACATTCTGCCTGCACCACTGTGAGTTTAGGTCGTTAGTGACATACACTGTCAGAGCCCAGTGTGCTGTCCAGTCAGATTGATGCAGAACAGGCAGTTATCATCATCATCATGATCATCATCATCACAGTCCATGATGTTTGATGTGGACACTACCAGATGATAACTGTCATTGGTCCTTCACCAGACAGTTATCATCACAGACCATGTTTAATGTGGACACTACCAGATGATAATTGTCATTGGCCTCCACCAGGCAGTCATCATCACAGTCTATGTTTTATGTGGACACTACCAGATGCTAGCTGTCATTGGCCCTCCACCAGGCAGTCATCATCACAGTCCATGATGTTTAATGTGGACACTACTGGATGCTAGCTGTCATTGGTCCTTCACCTTGCAGTCATCATCACAGTCCATGATGTTTGATGTGGACACTACCAGATGATAACTTTCATTGTTCCTTCACCTGGCAGTCATCATCACACTCCATGATGTTTGATGTGGACACTACCAGATGCTAGCTGTCATTGGTATTTAATTTGAATATATTTGGATGATACTACCTCACTGATGAATGTTTATAGCCAGGTACAATAGATACAACTTCAAATGAATCGTATCTGTTGAAATTAATTTGTTCACTGTACCTGACTGCCAACAGACTTCAATAAAAAACACATTGAATGAAGGATCAACAAACGCCTGCAGACCAGAGCATCCAGGTTAGCACATGAACCATGATGACTTACCACATGACTGCAAACTCTGTTCCCCACAATCTGTGCTTACACAGGGCACAATGTACTCTGAGCGTCCTGTGGACGTAACATATGTTGTGTCACTCATCACATCAACCACTGGTAACAAAATCTGTGAAATGTTTGATGCACACTCCATCTTCACATGGCTGACTGCCCACACCTTCACTGCATACATTTGCTAAGAAGACTTTATTTCTTACCTTTATTTATTTTCCTCCCCAATCTGAAGTTCCTTGTGCAGCATATAAATACAGATTTTGTGGTCTGGGTAGCTCAGTCGGTATAACGACTGACTACAGGCTGGATGGTCCGGGATTGAATCCCAGTGGGGACGAGATTTTCCACCTTTCCAGACCGGCCGTGGGGCCCACACAGCCTCCTGTAAAATGGGTACTGGGTCTTTCCCAGGGGTAAAGTGCAGCCATGGCGTGCTGCTGACCACTCACCCCCTTCTAGTGCCACAGTCATGGAAGAGTAGAGCTATACCTCTACCCACCCTCTGGGCCACACCAGGCCTGTAACGGGATCACTTTACCTCTTTATGTACAGATTTTACTGCCTTAAATTAAAAGTGTTTCTCTGTTTGTACAGAGGTGCTAATTCTAGAGCAAAAGAACTTGAAAATTCAGCACGAGATAGATTGGCACAACAAGGAGGAGAAGGCAATAATTCGTTCAATTGCCTTACTCAGCAACAAACTGCTGTCGCTAAACTTGAAACTTTGCGAGAGGAAAGACTTGAAGGAGACCTTGGACAAGGACAACTTGTGTACACAGAACCATTACATGAACCTACTCAAGGTATGACTGTCCTTCAAGGTAATTCAAAATCCACCACTGTCTTTATGGTCCTGTCATTGCTTCACCAGAGTCAAACTGAGGGCCAGATGGCAGGTTAATATTTTGCATACGTGTCACTTTTAATCTACTTCCTGTATTATAGAAAGGAACAGACCTGTTTTCCACCCAGTGCAGTTGGTGTCCTCATCAATACCACAGGAAATAATTGAAATTAGAAAAAAGAAACAGACACTTAAATTAAGAAATAAAAGTTTTTTATGTTTTGCACTGTGCACTGTAATACAATTATATACACTGTAATATAATTATATACACCAACAAAATGCACATTTCCTAAATTAATACTTTAAGTATTTTTTTTTATGTCTTCTACATTTTCGAACCTGATGGTTCATCTTCGGGAAGACGAATGTATATACAATTATGGATTGGAACTTTTATGTGCATCAGTATAGGCAGTTTTGTAGGTAGAAGAGTGTGTTTGAACACACTGTTCTACCTACCCATCCACCCACCCACCGACCTACCCACCCACCGACCTACCCACCCACCCATTGATCCACCTACTTACATCCCTATCCACCTACCCACCCACCCACCTACTACCTATCCACCCATTCATCCACCCACACACCTACCTACCTATCCACCCATTCATCCACACACCCACCTACCTACCTACCTACCTCCCTACCCACCCATCCACCTACCTACCCACCCAACTACATACGTGCCTACCTACCCACTTACCTATCTACCTACCCACCCACCTACACACCCACCCATCTACCTACCCACCTACACACTCACCTACCTACCTACCTACCTACCCACCTATATACCCACCCACCTACATACCTGCCTACCTACCTACCCACCTACACACCCACCCACCTACCTACCTACCCACCTATATACATACCCACCTACCTACCTACCTACCCACCCACCCACCCACCTGGCAGTGTGTAAATATATGCCAACATTCAGAGGAACCCACTGCTTCTATCATCAGGGCAGATGATGGTGGAAGCAGCAGACTCCTCTGAAATTTTGGTACATATTTACCAGACTACAATTCATCACATAGCTTCATAGTCCCCAAGATGGGAACCTGAAGATTTATATATTTATATAACATACCATAATCAGTTAGTTTTAACCCTTATCCTGCTAACGTAGAGAATATGGTGAACTCCAAATAATGCCAGCAAATGGCAGATGGGATATAACTAGGAATTTAAAGAGTTAATGAAAGCACGGTTTGTTTGGAATCTTAAACACTTGATTTGGTAATGTCAGGGAATTAAATAATCTGGAAGAAGGGCTAATTTGTGGTTTATTAGTAATCAGTCACAATGGTGTGGCTGGGTGAAGGGGGGGGGCGGCACTGTGGCCAGCCCAGGGGGCAGGAGACTGGACAGCCAAAGGAATATATTAAATAAATAAAATAATTGTATTTTCTGCATTCTTAAAATTAAATAAAATATGTACTACATCTGTCACAACTATGTTTTTTTGTATTGTTTCAATTGTTAGAAACTTGTTTTGGCATGACTAGGCCATCATCAGGCCAATATTTATAAATTCAAAACTTACTACAGAGTAACACAACTATAGCTGGTATCAAGTATAAAGAACAATGATGGTTGTGAATGGGATCCCATGATATTGACAAGTTGTATTGTATGCACCGGCATTTTTAAGTTTTCATAAATATTGGCCTGATGATGGCCTAGTCAGGCCGAAACTAGTTGCCAACATTTGAAACAATGAAATAAAGAGATGTTGTATGCTTTCTTCTTCGTTACCCTCCACAGCCTGTTTCTGTACTTGGACCCGCCCCTACCCTGTCACCCTCCTTCCTGTTGGCTCAGGCTATTTTCAAGCCAAACCTTTTCCCGTATAAATACCCCAACATATCTCAAACCTAGTCATTCTTCATACCTACCTGCCTATGAAGATGGAACAGACAGAGTGTTCTGAAACATTGGAATATAAAATTCAAACACTGGGAAATTACCCAGAAGAAAGCATACAACATTCAGAACACAGCGAAAGTTTGAAATAAAAAATTAAAAAGTAGTTGTGGCAGACGGAGGTCATATTTGATTTCATTTTAATATTGTACTTTAAACACAAAGGGGATTTCTTCTACCAAGATGTATTTTCTGCACTAGCAAAACTTTTAAATTTGTGAGAAAAATAACATGAGATTCAATACACAATTTTGATTTTATTAAAGTTCATATTTTCTGTTAGGGGAGGCCATTGTGATTACTTGCCCCCAGCACCAAGAAACCTAGCAAAGACACTGATCATTCAGTATTCATAACTGAAATAACTGATTCTCATGTTGAAGAATAAAAGACCAACTTGATGTCACTTGCTATTTTATTTCACTTCTTATGTGCTCAACATGTTTTGGACATTAATATATCCATCATCAGTAGCTTGTGACTGTGCTGTTGAATTACCACATCAGTCGTTTTGTTCTTGGTTCATTGTGTGTTGGAGATTTGGTGTGGTTGGGTTGGAGTGGTATCCGTGTTGCAGCCTGAAGCAGTGGAGTTGTGCTTCAGCCTGCAACACGGATAACACTCAAACCCAACCACACGGAATCTCCAACACACATCAAACCAAGAACAAAACGACTGATGTGGTAATTCAACAGCACAGTCGCAAGCTACTGATGATGGATATATTAATGTCCAAAACATGCTGAGCACATAAGAAATGAAATAAAATAGCAAGTGACATCAAGTTGGTCTTTTTTCTTCAACTATCACAATGATGCACAGTCCAATAAACATAATGATTCTCATGTGATAATTTGGAATGCATACACACACATATTCCATGGATCAAGAAGTCACAATGACTATACATTGCAGTATCAGTTACAAAGTACAAAGCACACACAGAAGTGCTTTGCAGGATGTTGTTAGGTTAAATGTTCCACTAAATTCACTTACATTCAGTTATACTATTGATTTATGCTATGCAAGTACAAACATCTTTAAAAGGATTGTGAGAAGTTATTAACCGTTTAAAGACTACCGGTTTCTTTACGTACCTCCAGGATTAACATTCAAAAATTCTACATGGCGCTCACTTTGCGTTGAGTGTTTTGTACGGATCTCAGAATAGACAGCGACTTTTGTTGTATACGGCATTAACTAATTGGGTTTTATAACAGCGGTGGAAAGTGTTTACAGTGTTTGTATACCAAAGGGGGGTACATTACATGGGCATTAGGATTTTCAACAGTCTTCCTCCATACATTAAAGATATATCAATAATGTCAGGAAATTTGAAATTTACTAAAAACAATTCCTACATATACATTATTCTTACTCCATAGAAGAATATTTTCAATATAAATCTATTACAAGTTGGTAATGTGTCATTAAACATCTTTCATAAGACGAATATACTTAATACATGGTCCTAACAATCCATGTTTGTCACTAAGTTTCACAAAAAAAAAACAGTAACATTGTAATGTTAATGTTATTCATATGCGTAAATTTGTTGTCTGTATTCATTTGCTGTCTGCACTTGGCTTGTTTCTCTGCTTCTTTTACTATAGCCATATCTTTTGTGCTTTTGTTGTTACGCGGTTTTTGTACTGTCTGTAGTGAGCATCATTCATGTACTCGACTTGGAATCAGTTGTATTCCAAACATTTATACAATGTATTACTCTTGACATGTTCTGTATCCTTACTTACTTACTTACTTACTCCATGGTGCAGAGTCCTTCTTGAGAAGCTAACTGGTTTGCAGCTAGTCAAGAAATTCCCCACATTTCACGGAACCCGAAGGTTCATTACCGCACTCACAAG
>Ga0131853_10002487_pt1 | contig 32883 bp, 17 predicted proteins | sample TergutLab28metaG_FD_92764 | JGI IMG/M metagenome (GOLD analysis project Ga0131853, IMG submission 92764) | Labiotermes labralis P1 segment gut microbial communities from Petit-Saut dam, French Guiana - Lab288 P1 (version 2) (version 2) | ecosystem: Host-associated > Arthropoda: Insects >... | reverse complement strand
GAATACCCGCCCTTTTTTTTTTTTTACAAAAGGACACTTGGTTCTAAGGTTAAGAACAACCCCTAACCCCCCCCCCCCCCACTTCATCAGATAGAATTTAGTAAGAGTATAATGTGAATAACTGAACTTCACCTCTTTGGTCTGTGTTTAGTTTTCGCAGCCTTGCTGTGAGTGCTAACATGGCATGTATTCGACAACATTGTTCTAATAAAAATGTATATTAAGATAAAAGTCTTACAAACCAGTAACATGTAAAGTGACAGTTCAGTTACCTTTTTGGTCATTACTTTTCTAGACTTGACAGCAGCTATTGAAAGTCTGTAGCATTTTTGAATTGACAGTCTTCTTGAATATGTTCTAAAATTATTAAAAATGTGTGAGGAGGAATACAAGGTTTCACCTTTTTGGTAAAATTTATTCTTCCAAAGTATGTTTCCAGTATAAGGTTTAAACTGGTCTGTGCTTCTGGTACGTATACTATAGAAAACCTGAACTGGACACGCAAAAACTTTTCCCTCAGAGGTATATAAGGTCAGACACATACTTATGAACTTATATATTCAAGGAAAATTTAGTATATGGTATTATACCTTATAATAACATTGAAAAGGCAAACTTGTACCTAATGAAAACCACAAAAGCTTTGGACACAATAACAGTGTGTCTCACATTTTCCTGATTTCTACTACAGGTTTACACCTCATTATGAACATTAAACTTGACCTCATTAATGTTGAATGTACAGCCTTTTACATGCCAGTTTTCTGTTGCAGCCAAGGCACTGTCCAGTTAGTGTAGGACAGTGTTTTCTGTATTTTCCTGATGGCTACCTTAGGTTTACGCCTCAGTAACAACATTATACTTATACAATTGAAGCACATGGCTTTATCAGTTACAGTGCTAATTATATACTTTCATGTCTTTATAGTGTTGTTCTTTGGAAGTGTTCTGAGCTCACTTCTACACCTGTGGCTGCTCTGTAGGTAGTTTAGCAATATAGGGATAAAGGATTAATTTGCTCAAAGTGCTCAGATTCTCCGAGTCATGGATTTAACAAAGTGACAGAAGTTTTGTTATTCACTTTATTTGTTTCCTGTGACATAGACTTGGGCCAAATAATTATTTTAACTGCAAGGGCACAAGTGAGGGCAGTGTGAGGCTGAAATGTCAGCTTTGCTTCCTTTGATTTAACGTGTGTTTTCTGGTGGGACCTCATTGTACAGTGACTGATGTTTGGAAGGTGTTGTTCTGCACTGTTTGCTAGTGGTGCTGTATCACCCACTCCTTTAAAGCATCAGTGATTTCATGATATTCACAGTGAGCCATATCTGATGTTACAGTGAAGTAAGCTCCTACACAAACTGTGAATAAGTCTGTTCTGGTGCCACACCGCTGTATATCACCCCACTGTATTTCTGTTACCGTATTTTCTAGAGGGGTGAATGAAGAAGCAACGTTTGTGCTTTTAAAGCAGATTTTAATGCCTGTTTTTACATATGATTTGTTTTTAGACAAAAGTGCTTTGTGAATGAATCCATTAGGAGAGAAATTCACAGTCATTATTGTTAAGTGAGATAATGATGGTTGCACAGCTTACTGGATTAAATGGGATTTTTAAATGGTTGTATTGCAAAATATGACAGTTCTTAAGCTTTTGGTGCTTGTGTTTTGTCTAGACTTACATACCTTATGGTTTTGTACAGGGTCCTCATTTTATCTGACAGCTACATTTGGTCACTCCTGCCACTATTCCATTTTCACATGAAGGCAGTTGGCTGAATGGGCTATTTTAACATTATTTAAATGGGCTGATGAGAAGTGCCGGCTGATACTTGTCAGATAAAATAATGACCTTATAATTTCTTCCTTTTAGCATGTTAATTTAATTTAATTTCCCGTCATGGGTGTTTGAATGGCAGCATTTGCCCATGGTCCACTTCCTTATCTTTTCATGCCACACATCTTGGTGATGTCAACTGTGTAACAGCGAAGTGGGAATGGGTGGGATCAGATTTCAAACACAATGGTTGTAATAATTTGGAACAGGCTGAAAATTACTTTTTGTGGGGTAGCCTCCTGTTTTTGTTTTAATTATTGCTTTGTGTTATAATTTTGTTAATAACTAAGTATCCCCTGTAGACACAGACTTGTGACACAGTGATAGTACATTATTTATAAGAAAGTTACCATAAACATGTTATCTGTCCATAGTGTGACTGGTTGTGACATAGGTGCTGGAGTTTGATTCCTAGCAGACGCATTAAGCTTCGTCTTTCTCTTCATTGCTTTGTTGAGCCAAGTCAGCCCATATAACAGTGAATAATGGGAATGAGGGTGCAGTGTGTAGAGCTGCTCACCTGTGCTGGACATTGTCACTGTTACCATCTTCTCACTTGAGGACTGTCATCAGTTCTTGTGACCTATTTAAGACATTTATAATGCAGATGATCCATTTGTTGCCACTAAAAATCACATTGCTTTGTGGTTAAAATACTCTCATTTCTATGTTACATGTGACCGTGAACTGTGCATTCTTTTCCTTTAGTGTTCATCAGTATGGGAATTAAATTCTATCTCAAGGTGACCTTCATTTTCAACCTAAAGGAATCTTAACATAACTATAGTAGTCATACATGGTACTTGACATAGAAAGCCCCACCTGTCTCTGCTTGATGTGACCACTGAACATTTTCATTTTGTCTGCTGCAAGGTGTCATTGGTGATAATATTTTCTTTACTCCATAGTTGTGGTTCAGTGTTTTAAACATTGTATTGGTTGGATATTAATTTGTCTCATAATTCAGAGTGGCTTATTTGTAAGATATGGTGTCATGTACATCAACAGATGTGTTTCTGTTTTCCTGTAAACAGATCATTAGTTGACAGGTGTACTTGTTTTAGCTTTTTGTATTTCTGCTGTCAGTTATCATCACTTCTGCCCCAACTAAAGGGGGGTGCTTTTCCTCTCTGTTAGGCTTAGTCACGTGCCAGAATTCCAGGAGATATATTCCAAAATATTTCCATACCGCCATGTGTTTTGAACTGCAGTGAACTAAACTATATAACAGCAAAAGGGCGCTTACCACAGTAGTGTAGATTTTCCACAGGCCTGACTGCAGCTTCATTAGTTACGAACCAATAAGTTATCCTGTTCAGTCAAGTACTGTGTTATATAATCGGTGTTCGCAGGTTACAGCACAAAATGCACCCCTCCCCTCCCCCCACCCCCACCTTCCTGTCCATTCACTGCCATTGAAGTGGTAGTGAGTTTAAAAAATAATTCATTGTGTTGCTTGGCAGGTAGGGGAGATCGTTAGGTTGTACATGATATTAACAATATGCAATAATAACTTATTTGAACACAGATTTCTGTCACTGAAATCCTTTAACTATTCTTCTTGCCAACCTTACTAACAACTAATGTTTGAGTCATCCCGCACACTTGTAATTGTACTCATGTTTGTGTGGCTTTGGCTCCACAATGTCATATTCAGAGATATTAACATATAAAATATTATGATTAGTTTTATACAGATAATATTATTGAGCCTAACTGGAAAACAGAAAATGATTTGATTGTGACACTTGCGAATTTACTGCTTTTTTAATTTCTTGTCTGTTGTGACAAGGATACCAGGATAGAGAATTTTTCATGGCTCAAATGTAGGACATTTTCTGTTGTCTTGTGTCAAAATGAAACCAGAACAGTTAGGAGGCTGTATGTGCCTTGTCTTTGGGTGGACCAGGAAGGTGAAGAACCTCTTTCTTAATGGGTCCATCACAGTAGGTTCTGTCCTTACCCATTCCATGTGAAGAATGAGGTAGATCCATCCTCCAAATCATGGGATTTTAAACAGAGATGGTGGATAGTGTCCAAAATTTCAGTTATGAAAGTGATCATTTAACATATCAGAATACTTTCAAGTGTAAAATTTCTGTTCTTAATTTAATATTGTGGTAAGTGCAGCTATGTACTTCAGGATTTTTTCAGAACAAACAAAGGCTGCCCTCCTCCCCCTGCCGCCTTTTTTTTAAACCCCAGATTTAATGTATGTCACTGACTTTACACAGTATGGCATATTTCTTTCTCTTACACTCTGTCATAAAGTTTACGTTGTAAGCAGTATATTATTTTAAAACAGTGAAATATTTAACTTTCGCCATGCCATTTATTTTGTATTTAAATTTGTAACAGCAGTTTCCAGTATACAGTGACAAATATTGTTCATTTCATTTTGAGTTGGATACTTTTGTTACAGTTTCTTTATCAATTACCCTATGTACAATAGAATTGACACCTGTGTGTCAGCTCTAGGGCTTAAAATATGTACCAGCAGCTATGTTAGCATGTCAGATACGTTCTTATAGCGCTCATTTTTGTTTAAAAATAATGACTGTATTTTCATGGGAAGCTTGAACAGAGTAATCAGTATATTGGGGAAATGTGTTGTAATTACATGCAGAAACAAGAGATTGTCTTTTTTGAAGCATCCAGCCCAGCTCTGGAGTCCTTTCCTCTTGTTCAGTTGGTATCTGGAGCAAAATAAGTCAAAACATGAAGCTTACCAACCACTTCCATCTAGTTGCAAGGTTAAGAATGAGTAGAACTGAACTTTAGTTCATTTTCGTAATATGTGGCTGGCTTAGTGGTAATAGTTGCAGGTTGTTACTGCCTTGTACGTGAAAACATTGGTTACTCTTTGGGGAAGTTAATGGTGTCACTTTCTTTAACACATCTTTGTGTTATAAAGCTGAAGAAGTTTGATTCATGTGAGTCTAAATTCGCAAGCTAAAAGTTGAAGTTAAAAATATATTTTATTTTTCAGTAAATGGTTATAAACATGTTTGGCCAGGTAATGATATTCATGTGCACTTCTTGGTTGATTCTGCATTATCTTAGTGTATTGATAATTGTTACTTTAAATTTTTATTGCTGCTTTGGACTTTGGAACAGGCCTCATACCTTATTTCATAGTTTTATTTACGTGCATAACTCAGCAAATGTGAATAATATTATTTTTATTATCTTTCCCCATCATTTTTCTTGCTTCTATAAATATAAAATTTACTGGCACCATGTAGGTGCAGCATAATAACTTTGTATGCTAATATATGTACTAAGATCACATGTGTGTAACTGCCTACATCATCGTACCTAAGCCCACATTCAGTTTAAGGGCACCCATTGGGAGATACGTGATGTGGAAGTGACATAAAGGAAGGTTTTTCTCTTGAGTATTTGTTGCCTGCAAGTTGTCATTCCACCAGTAGTCCTTATATTTGTCATCACTGCTGAGATGTGTAATGGGGCTGACTGGCCAACATATTAATGTATCACCTGTCGCAAGTTGAAATTTTGCCTCCAACCAACACTTGGCTGTCTTCTATTCTTGTAGCATGAAAGGCCAATATTACTTTGAATTATATCTCTAAGAGTGCATCTCCTTTCAGCTTTTAGTCTGGTTAAGTGCTGTTCGTATTTTATTAGATATTATCAGCTGTTACAGAATAACACTAAAATGCCAAGACTGTCAACCACAGATATGTGAAATTTGCACCTGCCTGATTTTTAATGCTGAGTAGAAGAAGGAGCTCATGGTTAAAGAGTAGCTTTAATATCCAGATTCAAGTATATGATGATTTTAATGTTTGTGAAGATGCTGTTGCGATTTGTCTGGTGATTAGTTTGTTGGAAGTGCCTGAATTTGTGCACTAATTTTGTAGTTGTATGTTGGTACCAGTGTTCAAAACAGTACACAATCTTGCATAATTTTTGTCACGTGTTCATCATCTATTTTGCTACCACTTTGAATGTAAAGTCAGTATTTGAAGCGTAATTCATTTCATGTTAGGATTGTCTTCAGGAATATTTGTTTGTTAATTATGATTGTATACACACTGGACTTGAGAAGTTGGAAGCTTTCTGTTGAGATGTGTCTGTGTAACAGAATACTTCTGTCATCTTGAGATGTCTTGATGTGCCTGTCATACACATTGCTAATTTAAAACAACTTACACTCAGTGTGTTTGAACTGTCATACTTTAAAAACATATGTCATACATTTGGAAAGTCTCACTCTTTTCATATGTCCTGCTCTAAAGTGCTTATTTCTGCAGTTCATCTTCCAGGGTGCTGCTTTCAAAAATCTTGTCATTGATGTTTGTTCCTTTCTTCTGGTTAATGATAAATAAAATGAAGTAAGCAAAGATGGTTACAAGAAGGTGAAAAGTGCATGAGACACTCTTGTAGCATGGAAGAACACTGGTCAAATGCAAGACCTGGACTGTTGCCAACCTGACAAAAGAATATGTGACTTGGAAATGAGTTATGGTTGTCCCCCACCACAGCAGGATTCTAAGATAGAGGGTGGGGGTGTTCCTCTCCCTGCTGCATCTCCCATTGCATTTTATTTGTGCCGTTCACCTTCTCTTCTCAGTCATGTTATTGTTTTTAAGGTTGTTATTTTGTCAGGGAGAAGGAATACCTACTGATTTGTTTTTATGTTTGACTAGTTGTGGTTACATCACACATTTGCTTCTGATTCCTGTGTATAAATACTACATACAGTAATAAGATGATAAAATCTATTATTTTGAGGATGCTTTATATGTAGATGTCAGTTAGATGTAGATAAAATACATTCAGTGAAATAAACAAGAAAAGTTGGCATCATTGTTTTGTTCAGTACCATTCCTATGTGAAATGTGTCCCATTGTTGCAAAATACAAACACCATGTGGCAGTTATGACCATAAATAATCTGTCATTGTGAAGCACTCATTTGTAGTGCATATGGGTTGGGCCAGTGGGTCAAGACACCAAGTAACACTGACTGTCAACAACAGATTTTCATAGTTGATAGCATGCATGTTCTGTGAAGCTGTGGTGGATCAGTGGTGGGGAATGCTGTGAATACTGTAGCTGGAGATGATGGAAATTGTTTATTTTGAATGCTTGATTGTTTTGCTGTAGAATGAAGGCCAGCACAATGTATTCAGGTGTAATGCTGTACTTTACAATGCTGCCCTTTGGTTGTATTTCAGAGATCATTCATACCACAGAGAAGCATTTATTACAGAATGTATAAGGGGAAAATATAGCATATGATGGTAATACAAAAGTGGTAGCTATTGGTGAAATTTATGAAGTTTCAAAAGGTGAAGATAGGATCCTTCCACAAGTTAGGTTAGTCTAGTTGTGTCAGTAGTGTTTAGGTTACAGGGTGAATGACTTGAGAGTAGTATGTTGATTCATGGTAAGGGCAGCAGAAGTAAAAGGGTTGTGATAGGACCAGTATCTTGAATCTACATACCCTGAAGTTCTTTACATTTTGTGTCGTACTGTTACTGTTGAAATAAAACTGGCTTTTTTTCATTCTAAATGTAGTGTACAAATACAGATGAACACTTGTCTAGTTTGGAATGCCATTGCCACGTGATAAACTGGGTTTCACAGAACTCAGGAGTGCTACATGCATGGTTTATAATGAAATTGGTAAATGTAATTCTGACGATTTTTAATTGCATTTTTATTTTTGTCCCCATCTTTATGCAAAATGGCTGCTGGGTTTATTTTCAGTGTGCATGACCAGTAATAGATTTTTGTTTTATTAATGTGCATAAATATTTTTTAAATGTTTATGTTTTAAAAGTTTTGTGTCTTTTTTACTTCCAAGAAGTAGACTTACTCTACAGAGTTCAATGTTAATAAAAATCCAACCAGATGCAACAGTATGCAGACATTTATTTACTGCAAAGTCACTCTACATGTTTCGGGTGTCACAGCACCCATCATCAGGAGTACTAAAAACTGTAACTGCAGCCTCCGGTACAGGTCATAATACTGGTACAGCTACTTCTCTCCAAGGTGGCCTGATCAGGCCACGTTGGATTTTTATTAACATGAATTATGATGCACGGAACCATGAGCTTAAAATTTACTCTGTAGAGGTTTTGCAAAAATTCGGTTTATTCACAAAGGATAAGCCTTTTGAAGACCATTAGGTTTAATAGTTACAGAACTACATCACTTGATGTCGAAGACCTCTAAACAGTATTCAGTAAGACATAATTTGCTTTGACTGCTACGGCACATATTTAATTGTTAGACACACAAGATGAATACACTGCACCTTTCTAGGTGCATTTGTGTACTCATGAAAAACGCTATTACCTTTGTCATGTCTGTCCGTCTGCCCACATGTGTCACCTCGGCTCCCACATGAGAGATTTTCATGAGATTTTTTATTTGAGACTCGAAGCCTATCGAGAAACACGAAATTTGGTTACAATAGGACATAAATATCGGGAACTTTACATGAAGACCCACTATGGTTTATTGTTGCCGGCTACAAAACACTCTTAGAGTGAAATGGTATGAGACTGTTAGGATATCCAAAGAGGTGTACACATTGCATGAACAAGCCACAATATTATGTTGCGGGTACATTGCCGATCCCCCCCCCCCTTTTTTTTAAAGCTGCTTTGTTTACAAACTCTTTGTTAAGCCAGTCCAAATTTCAATGAGAAATTGTGATTGCCAGCGCCATGTCGTTTAACTGTGACACAGAGTATTGCTTTAAAGTCACAAATTGTTTATGTTTTGTGTACGTGTGTGTGTGTGTGTATATATATATATATATATATATATAATATGTTTGCTGGTGTGCACTCTGTTGATTTCTTTGATACATCTGTTTTGAAGACACATCGCTTCCAGTCTGTTTGCATTTATGTATGCACCATTGAAAAAGACTGGATGATAAACAGGAAATAAACTTTGTTAAACCAGTCACATTCAATTGATTTTGCCTACAGAAGTACAAGGACAGTGCCATGACTCAGGCGGTTAGTCACTGGCCTGCCACTGCTAGACCAGTCTGTGTGAGATTTGTTGTGATCAAAGTGACAATGGGACAGGGTTTTCTCCAAGTTCTCTGGTTTCCACTGTAACTATCATTCCCCTAATGCTCCATGCTCTTTCATTCAGCTATCATTGAGGGTAATAAAATAGCTAATAAACAGATAATCATGAAGCACAACTTCATAAAATAATTCACATGTTTCGACCCCATGGGGTCATAATCAGGTTGACTTCTAAAACATACTAAAATAAGTATGCTTTTCTCAATAGAAGTGAGACCACTTTCTACAAGTTTTGTAAGAAGTGAGATCTTCCTTTAGTATGTTTTAGAAGCCAGCCTGCTGATGACTGCATGGGGCCGAAACATGTAGCTGAGTGAATTGTTATATAAAGTTCTTTTCATGGTTACCTGCTTATTCGTTATTTTATAGCCCCACACAGCGGGATGCATAATTTTAAAATTATCAATGAGGCTGTTTAATCTCAGCAATTGACAGCGTTGTTAAATAACACTTAAAAAAGTAAGTAATAGATTTAAACCTTTGTCTTTAGTCTCGTCACAAAATTCGCGTGTATGTAATTCTCAGTAACTTATTCGTATTTCTTACGGTAACATTTAATAATTCAAAGCATCTTATTAGGCGGCTATCTCGCGACCGCCAAAGAAGTCACTATGCCAACAGTTCTGTTACGTAAACGACAAGAATAACTGTAGAACTCAGTCTGTACGCTTCGCTAGTGTCGCACGCCTCCTGGTCTATTTCAACTCACATGAAGGTCTTTCTGTAAAAGTATCTTCTTCTTATCTGTAAATGGATACATAAGAAAGCCAGTAAAAGGCAACGTCTGTAACACAAAACCAGAAGTAAAGAGCGACTTTGAAGACCGAGGCGTGGATGGGAAAAATGAAAATAGTGTGGATATTAATTCTCTCAGGCTAAAAAATATGTTATAATTTTCTGAACTTATAATTCTACATTAATTGCCTTTGTTACAAACTAAGCAAAATAACCGTGTATTCACTTATGTAGCACAGGTTATAACTATATAAACACTAGCATTTAACAACACGGACCAGAAACATACACAAAAAAGGTATTTGGTACAGGTCACCGGTGCCAGAGTTCATTAAAACCCGCCAAGTAGACTGGGAGCGCAAAAGGGTAGTAAGAGTCTGAAGTTGGTAAAAAAAGCGACCTGAGTGACTATCGACTTCTCATAAGCGCTCTTTTTCGCGAAAGCAGGCATAGAGAGACAACGCACAAGCTGATCTATTAATTGGGTGTGTTGGGCGCCTAATAAACCTCTGTTGCTTCTTGTGTCCTTATAATGTCTCCTACCCAAGAGAATGCAGCTCACCAGCACAGCTTGGCTAGAGTCCCTGCTCACGATGATGGTCAGGGGGAAACGTATAAAACCTGTCAAAAACTTATCACTGCGTGACGAAAATTATTTTTTCGTTCATAGCAGGCCTAAAGTGAAATTTGTGCTCTGCTCTTACTACACGGGGTCCACAGGATGGCGCATTTGGTTGAGGCACTGCGCTACAAGCGGGTTTGATTTCCGATGACATAAATCTTCGGCCGCGCTATGGTGCTGGGATCGACTCGGCATCTAACAGAAATGAGTACCAAGAATATTTCCTGGGGGTAAAGGCGGCCGGTGCGTAGGGCCGTCAACCTTACCACTTTCATGTGTCGAATGTCTAGAAATCTGGGAGCCTTAACCTCCTGGAAGCCTGTGGGCCTGTAATAGGCTTTGCTTTGCTTTGCTTTGCTTTGCTAACTACATAGAACACATCAGAAAGTAAGTGCATTATCTCACATGGACAAAACCCCAGCACTTAGGCCAAATGCATTTTAACTTGCATATATCGACTACTGATTACAAATAAGAGAAGGTCGCCGTAACACAGTACAAACCACTGCCAAGGTCAACTGCAAAACTCCAGAGTCAGTAGGCCTGTCTGTTAGAAAGTCTGTTTTCTTAAATCGAAAATTTAGCTGCATCACTGATGATAAAACCGTTCTGTCCATTCGGCACGAAAACTTGTCAGGAAAGACGCTCATATAATAAAACAGTACACTTCAAACGCGTATTAAATTTTATGTAATGGAATACTCACTTTTAGAAGAGATCACTTTATCTCTTCTGCTGCATTTGCGAAGTAATCAATCGCAATATGGCCTTGATGTCGGATATCTTGATTTTAAGTTTCTACAGTACTGAGATATTACTTACTGACTTTCATTCTTTCTTAATTACTTACTCCATGGAGCAGAGTCCATCTTGAGAAACTAACCGGTTTTCAGCTAGTTAAGAAATTCCTCGCATTTTATGGAACCCAAAGGTTCATTACCGCATTCACAAGTGCCCGCCACCTGTCCCTATCCTGAGCCAGCTCAATCCAGTCCATACCCCCACATCCCACTTACTGAGATATTGCCTTTAGAAAGCTCACGGCGTCTGCTCACGTAGGCTACACAGCTACTCCCACCTCTGTATGTAACGTACGCACACTTTACAGTGCATGTCAAATAACACGCGAATCAACTAATAAATAATTCTAACTGGCAGTCATATTCGTATAATTGCCAGTTAGAGTTAAATTTTTGTTTAATTGCCATGGTCATTCTTTGGATGTTCTGAGATTTTATATTTACAGTGAACTGTAAACATGTAAAATATTAATCAGTAAAGAAAAAAGATGCGAGTAACAACATTTTCAGCACCCTCTTTTCTGTGAAGAGATTTATTTTACAGAAAATATATACAGCAGGTACAAGGACAAGTTACAAAATTGTTCCCTTAACCAATTTGAATAAATATTTACACTATGACACAAGTGCAACGGAGGTGAATATAAATATAAGTTCAAATAACGGCAATGAAAAATTATTAAAAAAAAACACTGCGACTTTTCAGCACCCTCCGGTTGGTACGCAAATCTACTGGAAAACTCCTACTTAAGCCATACTACAACAAGCAGTGGCGAATGATAATAAGCAAAATTTAGACATCTGTGTGAGAAGTTACGCCATGCTATAACAAAACAACTGAAATCCATCGTCTATCTTGGACTAACACAGTACATTTAATGCGCTTTGTTTATTGAAATTCTTCTGTCAAGAATGGGTAAAGAGTTGAACCAATCTAATAATTCTAATTTCCTGTAATCAAGAACGAACAGTGTACCGGTGTCAACTTATAGGCTAGGCCTATTATAAAAATCGGAAATCATTAAAAATTCCCAGAAACTAAAGGCACAATCTTCTAAAATTAAATCCTACGGAACTATGACATGTAGATTGTCTATTAATTTGAATGCCCTTGAAACTATGAATTACGTTACATGAAAAGATAAAGTTCACCTTGTAACAGGCAATGAAGGCACAGAGAAGAAGGGGTATAGCTCTACCCATTCTTAACGTCGGTTGTGGATGGAGGTGGGTGGCCAACGCCACGCCACGGCCGCTTTACCGCGGGGAAGGGGACCCGTTACCTATTGTAGGGGAAGGTTGGGTACACAAACGCATGAAATTAAAAAAAAAGTACCTACACGTAGGTTATTTTATATTATTATAGGTTATTAGAGTATTCGACGATGTTTTAATCAAGAATATTGTAGAAGATTCAAGTCTGCTGAGATGTTACGCTGCTTCTTTGGGCGAGTAGTTTCTGGTGTTTCGTAGACTCGTAGTGCATCCAGCTTCGGGATCAAGCTGTCCAAACAGAATCATTATTCTTGCACTGCATGATCACAAAAACGAAGGCAATGAGATTCTTCGAAATGTCGGGAATTACTCGCCCAACGTCACGTCACTTTCTGGAAGACATGCATCTACAGCAACGCCACTGTGAGAACCTCGCATCTCACTACGAATTTTTCGAAGTGCGTGACAATTGGAAAGCTCATGAATTTAGTGCAGATACCGGATCATTTCGCATAAGCCTGTGTCAATACCAGAAAAACTTCATTAACAGCCAAAAAGGAAACCTGCGTGGACTCTTGTTTTACTACTGTATTACTCAACTACACGCGCAGTGACAAGAAAGGGAAATTTCGAACAGAGGAAGGGAAATAAAAATACATACTTAGTTCTACTCAACGCCACTGCAGGTGCTGCGTGTAGTGTGTACTAGTTACGTTCTGTTATCGCTAGTTATCGTCCGTTTTGATAGTTGTCGGCATGTTGCGTGGCAAGAAGCCGCAATCTTCACAGCACCAACTCTTATTTAACGTCACACGATAAAAAAAAAAATAAAGTCGACTCATTGTTAACGATATGTTCTACAGACTCAAGTTTTTCGGCTGTTTTGCATCGAAGGGCTAATGTTGTGTCAAGTATTTTCTAGCAACTTTTCGTCAGTAACTTCAGTTACAATGAGTGTCACCTGAAAAGTTGGTGTGTCGTTTCCCGTAGGTGGTGAGATGTGCCTTTATGGGTCATGTAGCACATTCCGTATAGATAAGCACAGCTGTTTAATGTTAGTGGTCTGTTGATATAAGACCACGTATTTCTTTTAGTCATGGAAAACGCTGTAATGTCAAATGCGAGTGATCAGGTTGAATCGCAGGATATACATTGTCTTGACACCGACAAGAACTGCCTCACATTAATTGATGAGAGGAGCAAATTGCTCACAGTACCAGCTGCAAGACGGAGTGATGGTGATGACAGTATATCCATAAACTCAAAAGAAGGACTTTTTAATGTTCGGGCCATCTTCTTCTTAGTTCTCTGGTACTTTTTCAGTGGGTGTACTTTATTCCTGAACAAGTACATTTTGTCATACATGAAAGGAGATCCAACAATTTTAGGTATGACTTGAGTGCTTTAGACATACACTTGTGCACTCTTTGATGACAGGCAAGTTAATAGAAATCGTTGGCATGTGCTTATGAGTTTCTGTCCAAATATTTGAGCATTAGAATTTAATTTATAACATTACCTTCATACGTATGGCAAATATAGTTAATTAAAAAATGTATTACTATTATTTCCTTGTCTTAACATTTATGATTGAATATTTAAATCTCTCATAAAATTATTTGCATGAAGCAAAATGTGAGGCTTTAATTCAGTGAATTTTTTACTTAGGTAGTAGTTTGAATTTGTATTTCTGGTGCTTTGTGTCTGCGTGTTCTCAGGGACTTGGGGGAGTGTGTACTAAGATAAATGTCCATCAAATATTGCAGGCGAATGGGTAGTACACCTTCATGTTCAGAAGCTTCCAGTTTCAAAGCTGGTACCTTAGACCATTTATCTTGACTGAGGTTTTTTGTGGTCTTCATCAAGCCATCCAGGCAAATGCTAGGCTATTATCTCAAATCATGTGGTGACTGCTTCCTTCCACAGCCTTTCTCAGTCAGTTCATTACTTGTTAATCATGGCCCGGGTTGATGCTGTGTAATCTGAGCTACTGAATGTAATAATGTTTTGGAAAAGGGAATCGGTATTTTGTATTTTATACTTTACTCCAGGGGTGCACAAATTTTCCAAAATCTAGTAGCCACCTCAGCATTCTAGGCAACAAACAGGTATGTGAAGCAAGTTCCATTCTGGGAACCCACAAGTGTTAAGTGTCACCAAATAAATTGTAGTCAGCTGGGCAACCTGACTTCTGGGAGTTATATATCTCTGCTTTAATCTAACTGCTGGAAAACCTGAACAGTGAAAGTTTATACGATATGTGTGGAAATAGTGACTCTTGATTGCCAGACATAAGGATGTTTGGGCCCAGCTGTTAGCACAAAATGATTATAACAATCCATGCTTGGGGGGGGGGGGGGTTTCTCGGTTATGATATGTAACTTAGTTGGTGGGTACCAACATTTCAGAAGAATCTGCTACATCTATCTGTAGGCTAGTAGAAGTTCTTGTTTCTTGCACCTTATTCCTCTTTGGCAAATTTTATTTGTAGTAAGAGCCCAGAAATTGAGGAGCAAGACAGTGTATCTCTATCAGGGTATGTAGCTGATCCATGCAGATTGGTTTGCACCTTCTGACCAGCATATAAACCAAACTTTTCACCACCTAATGGCACTGCAAATGGCATGGCCACCAACCAAGCACTTTAATACATGTGGTCACAAATGACCACCAAGCAAAGATTTTGGTATTTATTTACTGCCAGAAAGGTGCTGTTCTGTGGTGCAATCATTGTTGAGTTGGAGTTTAAAAAAAAATAATTATTTTTGAAAATCCTAAGCACCACATACAAATTCCTAAGTGGTGTGGCAAACCAGCACCCAGAGTTTTTCAATCTCTGCCTTAATTCTTTGCTTCTTTACTACTTAGAACTGTTGTTCTGCCCTCACAGTATGGAACATAGTATAAGCACATGTTGGTACAGTATGTTTATGCTGGTAAAGTATCACATCTCATCAGTGGTAGAACATCTGCCCATATAGTTTTATCTTGTATCTTTATTGTTTGTTGTGTCAAAAAAGCCTGCTGGGTTAGCTCTATGGAATGAGATTTGTTCCTGCTTGAAGATGAGGTCAGAGTAATAAAGTAAACAAGAGTTGCAGTTATGGCATTCATTTAGCTAAGGTAATTGGATGACAGGAGTTAGTAGTTCTGAATAAACTCTACCTTGTGTCCAGCTATCCAGCCAGTCTCCACAGAGGTAAAATTTATACCTTTTAATTCACCTGCAGTAAGTGAGCAATGTATTTAAAAAATCCTTCTGTTGTTCTAATTTTATGTGGGATATGGGATGCAGTTATTTGAGTTCATGGTTTTGAACTGTCATTGGTACGATTAATCAGGCAAGGAATAATTAATTTTAATTTAGGACTTTATTATTTCAGGTACAAGTCAGATGTTGATGACAACAATCTGTGGCTTCATCCAAATGTATTTCCCATGTGGGATGTACAAACCCACACAGAGGTTGATGCGTCCTCCTGGCTTCTATCGACATATGATGTTGGTGGGATGCACCAGGTATACAAAATATGGTCTTGAGTTCTTCGGTTATGTGTTTTGTATTTAATTTACTAATGAAATGACAACTAGCCAGCAGTATGCTGATGTTACACCTTAAGTTTTGTCATTGCTGGTTTGATCAACCTCATGGTACTTTGATTGCATAGAAATTGGCTTTTATGTGTTTTAGTTGTTGGCCATACCTCTGTTGGTGTTGGTAGCCAGTGGAGTTGTGTTGATCAACAGATATTTTCATCGGATGTTGTGGTGGCATGTATTATGTATAATTCTCTATACAGAAATGTAGTAACTGTGTGTAAAATACCTACATATGCAAAACTTTATAATATCCTATCAAGAGTCTCTCCTGCCTAGAAAATATCTTCATTATTGGATGTAGTATGCTGCAGAGTGAATCTTTAAACTGTGCTTTCACAATGGTAGCTGTTATGGGAGCTTCATCACATATAAAATTCTCATCTGTCAGGAGTTTATAGCTGTATTGCTTTGCCATTCAACTTATCTTATTTCACAGTACAGTACTGAGGGGCTGACTTCTAACTTTTAAGCAAGTCTCACACATGTTGACAACATTTTATGACAAACAGTGGAGCTCTCTTAAAGTACAGGCAATTTCTCTTTGAACATTGTCTTTCAGTGTACTGTTCACATGTACTCCATCTTACAGTGTTCCCACAGATGAAAATTATGCAGATTTGAATCTGAAGAGCTAGAAGACCACAGTCTGTGGATTGTCAACATTTCGCAAAATATCTCCTAGGGAAGCCATTGATATGTGTGCTGTGTGGGACATGGCATAATTCTGCACATAGTAGCCATAAATTTTTTATCCTATTTATTGGCTGATAATTGGTGTCACAAATAATCGAATATAGGAGTAGGAATTTATTGTTCCTTCAAAAAACATAGGCCCTATTATTTTGTGTGCACGTACAACACATCATGCTCCAACATTAATGTAATGGATAGGAACTCAATGAACAGCATGGGGATTTTCGGAACACTGTACTAGTGAGTATAGTTTGTTCATGTATTCAGCATACATCATTATCATACTTCACAGGATTGCATTCATACAGTTAGATTGAAGAAATGCAGTAGATGTTTAAATGCAAATTATGTATTGTATTGCAACTTTGTATGTTCATACTGAACACACTTATGTTTTAAATAATTATGTTAATTCTTCTAGTTTTAACTAATATTCATGTTTTATGTATATAACTTGCTGCTGTGTTTTTTATATATGCATAAGCTGCATTTCCTAATGATGGTCTGTAAGTGTCTGATGCATTTTCCCTATCCGTTATCTTCCTGAGAAGCCCAGAAAGGACCAAAACATGTAGATTATTATTATTATTATATGTAATGGTAGTGTATTCAAACTGATTGTAAGTGCATTTTGTTGAATTCATTAATAATTATCTAATGCACAGAAGATATTTAAAAAAATATTAAAAACAAAATTAGTTTTAGTTGTAAATTGTGCCAAGATATGAAGTTTGGCACAAAGATAGATTGCAATTATGTGTTTTTGTAAGAAAGTTTTGGACCTGAAGTAATTAATTTTGTGTTGGTATACATGTAAGTGTTTATTATTTTCAGTCATCAATTTTTGTTTTATATTTTCAGGTTTGCAACTGTGATCCTGGGCCTGGTGGCACTGAACTATGTGGCTGTGAGCTTTACTGAAACCATCAAGAGTTCAGCCCCCCTTTTCACCGTCCTCATTTCTAGGTGTATCTTAGGTAAGCTCATTGTTAGTTATAATGCAGATGAAAAGCCCTTCAATATTTGTTCCTTCAATATTACCAAGTGTGCATATTTGGTTTCTGTGGACTGTCTGTGTCTTGACAGACAGTTCTTGACTGTGTTAAAACTATACCACTTGTCAGTGTTCTGTGAAGGCAGCCTGCAGAGATTGTCATTGAAAATTTCACAAATCCCTACTGAGACACTCAGGATGTTAAAAATTGCACCAAAGTCCTCAGTATGTTCAATGTTTTCACATCCACACTTCTGTCAGTTCAGGATGTGATATATAACACTATATTGAACCCCCAGACATCCACTTCATCATCAAGCAATTCTTGCAACAATCAGCCCACCCTTCTGAACCTCCAGACCAATTACTGGAGAGTCATTCCAAATTATTTGTGTACACAAGCTTGCATTCAGCATTTTCTAACTTACAATACTGTATTTTTGTTGGGGCTGATAATCTAGTTGACAGAATTAATGTTCATAGCCTAGGCCTAACTATACCTACATGACACAGGTCAGATTTTGTTAAGTGACAGAAGTTCCCAACACGTATTTAGGATGTGAAATATGATTTTAGGGCTTATTTTCTTGATCTGTATTAAAAATTGTATTAACATTCTATTATATATTTTTTTTTTGGGGGGGGGGGGGTACAAAAAAATTGCCGTTTTTTGTTTTTTTTACTTCCTAACTTATATATAGGGTAGGAAATGCACCCAAAATGACTGACTGACTAGCTGTTCAGCCCAAGCTTCAAACCCCTTACCACTACATTGAATGACCAATAGTTCATTGTATAATCATTTTTCTTGACCAAGAGACCGGGTATCTGGACTGGACGTTTGCCTTAGATGACAGTCACTTGCTTGAGCATACTTTGCAGTTTATTTTTTAATTATTTTTTACCATCTGATATTATATATTGTGAGATACTGACAGTATACTTAAATACACTACAAATAAATAAAATTAAGATGCACTTAACCATCCAGGCATTGGTATTTGAATTATATGGATATCCCAGAATCATACCTTTTATCTGTACCTTTCTTCAGGTGAAGCAACTGGTCTGTATGTCAACCTGTCACTGATTCCAGTGATGAGTGGACTCGCCCTTTGCTCAGCCAATGAGCTGAGTTTTGATATACGAGGATTTGTGGCAGCCATGGCTACCAATCTAACAGAGTGGTATGTAGTGATCATGCAAAACTGAAACCTTACATTGTGGTGCACTGATTGTTTAAAACTGAGAGTATTATCCTTTGGGCTCTTGTTTCTCTTTTTTTGAAACTTGGATGTGATGTTTTGTGGCTTCTATAGGAAAAAAGCAAAAATAATCAGTAGTAAATAGTAATCATTTAGATGAAAATTTTTAAGTTTTGCTTCAACCCTTGAAAGCAGTGGAACTCTGTTCGACTTGCTTCAACATCTGTATTTTTCCCATGTGGTTTATGTATGTGTTTTTCATTATTCATACAGTAAATGGTGATATTTTCACAGCAGAATTAATCGGTTTGTTTTTGCAATGGAGTTGCAGTATGCAAAGTGTAGTGGGTTAGTGCTCAAAACAAAAGATAACCTCTTTATTTTAAATGTGTTTTACTGTGTGCAACATAAAAATTCTGATAATAATGTGTCTCATTTTGTACATGGATATGTTGTCGGTATAAACATTTCAAGAATTTTGTTTGCATGGAACAGTTCATTATGTTGCATGGAAGTTATGCATCTAATTTATTCACATGAAAGTTGTCTGCTAGCTCAGTTTGATGAGAACATACATCAGACATTTCGATGTCTTGTGTTGATTGTGACAGTGTGATTTGCTTCCGTCTCTGCTAGGTCCGTGTAACATGTTAGTTTCAGTTATGACAATAAATTGAATTGTGAAACATTCATTGTATATAACAATTAGTGCATTATGTATACTTCTTCTTTGGTATCTGTGATTGTAATTGTTGTAGTTTATTTCTTTTTGTTTGGTTTTATTCTGTTACATCAAGTCACAAGCATTATATGTGTCATAAACTTTTGAGAATGCAGTACTGAAAATATTTTCATGTCATCTAATGAAACTTCTAAATATCAAAACACATTGGAGCAAAATTTTGGTTTTAGTAAAATAAAAATGGATTTATAGGTGCTTTGACCTCTATAATATTGTTACTGCGTCTTGGTGGTATCCAGCATTTAGTTTGCTGTAGCAGAGTTTAGTTGGTGATGAGAAGTTTGCATGTGGAGTCTTTGGTATGTTGTGACACATTTGCTCAAATCTCACCCGTTTTGAACTAATAATTTTTGCTTTTGTTGTTTCAGTTTACAAAATGTTTATTCCAAAATGCTCATCAGTGGAGACAAGTTCAAATATACGTAAGTTTCCTGTAATTTCCAAATTTTTACCAAACTTTAAGAAAGGTATTTTTATCTAATTAACCTTTGTAATAGTAGCTGGCAGTATTGTTGCAACTAGGAATGTTCTGGACATGGAACTCTTCAGCTCTATGTTACTTGAATAACAATTACTTTATGTACTGAGAAAGAATGTGGTAAATATTAGAAGTAGCAGCTGTCATTTTTTCAACAGCTAAAATAGTTTTTAAAATTTGTATGTTGACTTTTCATCGGTTGAATTTTTTGAGTTTATATTTCTAAGAGAAAAGTTCTCATGTACCATTCCAGAAATTTGTACTGCCACCGAATGATATATAATGATGTGTATTGTTAAAGTTAGTGAAATGTTTATATTCAGTTTGTGTTACTAGTCTCCTTGAAATTATTTCCCGTATGGAATTATTATTGTAATAGTTTTTCATTCTGTTTCAAAATATGTGAACTTGTGTTGTTGCATTGGATGATTGTATGCCATATCATAATTGACTGATGTGATGTAAAAGTTTAACCAGTCAACTGAAGGTGATGTAACCTTAAAAACATGTTTCATGAGAAACAAATATAATGAGATTTGAAAATGTTAAATTATTGGAATACTTTAAAGCAAAAGCTTAATGCAGGCTGGGTGTATGTTGTGTTGCAAGATATTTGTCAGCTTCTGACTGTGGGAATCTTACAGAAGGAACACATTTCAGGATTAATGACTAAGCATGAAAGTGACAAAATATCACATTGAAAGGATAAATCTGGTTAAGACATTTTAATACAAGTGGGAAAATTCACTGTGGCCTTCTTGATAGATTTTGAGATTCCATAATACCACCAAATGTATAGAATGTGAACTGTATTGATTATCTTTTGTTGGCAGACCAGCAGAGTTGCAGTTTTACACAAGTATTGCCTCAGTGATTGTGCAGATACCAGCATCATTATTTCTTGTAGACATTAGTGGGGTTCAGAAGAGTACGGACTCTACGCTATTCTCGGCATTCATCTTGAATGGCATTTTCTTCCACTTTCAAAGTATCACTGCCTATGTGCTTATGGATTATATTAGTCCTGTTACTCATAGGTAAGGATATATGTGAAAATAATAGGTTAAAATTCTGGTTAAAAAGTCTCATGGGAAGAGACAACTTGGAAGTGCAGCCACATGAAAGAACATTATTAACCCATTGTGTAGGCGTTTATGGGGCACATTCAGCCTGCACTGCTACTCTTTTGTTACACAATATTTTTTCATATCAAAGGACTGAAGCCCCAAGTAACTAGTTACTAATGGCAAGCAATGGTGAGGCATTGCTTGCCATTAGCTTGTTTGAAGCTACCCAAAAGCTACTTCCCTGCCATCTGGGAAGAACAAGTGAAAATAAAAATATAGGGTAATGGAAAGTTTATGTTTGCTAGTAAAACATAACACTTTACCTGTTAGGTATAGGGGGGAAGGAGGTATACCTCCACTTATTCTTAACCTTGGCACTATATGGGGCGGGAGTGATCAGCTTCACACCCCGGCCGCTTTATCTCTTGAGAAAGAGTTTGTGGTGCCCATTGAATAGAGGCTGGGTGGGCCCCACAGCCTGTCCAGATGTTTTGGGGAAGAGGCTTATCTCTTGCACTTGCTGTAATTAACCCATAATTCCTCAGTAGTCCAGTCCATAGCCTAGTCGCTGTAGCAGCTTATGTGTCCCGGCAGAAAATTTATGGGTGAGACACATTGCTGAGTATGCCATTTGTTATCCATTATTTCTCACCCAGAATTCCCACACAGTGGGTTAAATTTTTAACTTAAAATAGGATTTTAAAATATGAACTAAATATTACTGTCAAAAGCATGCTTTTCTAGAAGGCACTGATATATGTACCTTTGGATTTGATAACATGGAATTTCTTAATCATACGATGTTCACTGAAGGCTTTGTGCCATGGTGTCAGTAAACAAGTTACAAGTGACAGTTGGGAGAAAATGTTGCTGCCTGTCCAGTTTCCCATGAACTGGTCTTATCTCTATAGAAATCCCTCCAATCATATTAAAAATACAAAACAAAATAAATTTAAAGGGGAATTGAAGTCATAAAAATTTATGAAATTCTATTGTGCACTTCAGAAACTGATATCTATTTTGTTAAAAAGAAGTGTGCTTGTACATGTACAAGAGAAACACGTATTTTTACACTGTTTTGTTGCTTTGATATGTTGTTTATCCTGAGGGAGAAACATCAGTAATATCGTATTTTGAAAACAAGTGCCAAGGAACGTTTTTGAGCCTAAACAGGATGATGTGGGTAGGAAATTGAAGAAATTATTTATTGAACTTTGGTGGTATATTGTTAAGAGTTTTTGAATGAACGTGGTTATAGTGGGTTGACAGTCTGGCTTCGATGTGAGAAGTAGAACGTATGTACCGAATTTCCACTGAGGTTCTTTGAATGTTACTTTTGTGACGACAAAGGAGGGGAATTTAGCTGGCTAAGGACCTGGTTAAATGGTAGAATTTTATGTTAATAGTTCGGAATCTTCATGATCTAATATGATAAAGGTAGATAGTTTTTACAGTTTTGGTGTTGAGTGTTGGTATGTTGTAAATTCACAACTTTTATCCATGATGTGTTCATTCATTATTGATTACAGTGTGGCAAACACAGCAAAACGAGCATTCCTGATCTGGTTATCAGTGTTATTGTTTGGAAATCCTGTAACGCTGCTGAGCGGGCTTGGAACGTGCACGGTGATCGTGGGTGTGCTACTGTACAACAAGGCACAAGAGTATGACAAGCTAAAATTAAACAAGGTTGGTGGCCACAGGAAACCAATCTTAGTGACATGGTGGGCTTGCAAGTAAGCTGTGTTAGTGACAGAGCACAGCACTTATTTCTGTACAAATGCCTGTCCTTTTTGTCAGCATCTTTATCATTTTTCTTGTCAGTTCTCTCTTTTAAAGTCTGGTCTGCCACCATTATCCTGTCATACGTTAATTCAAGGCAGTTTCTTCAGCCATTACTGTTGGCAACAGGCTTTAATATAAAGTATAAATTTTCATGAATGGAGTAGAATTGCTTACAGTTATGTCTGCCTGCATGTTGGAGTCTGTAGATAAGATCTGGAAACGATTAACAATTATGCATTCATGCATTATGTATATTGTTCCTATAATTTCCAAGTGCATGGATTCTTTCATTCTAATGTGCAAAAATATTCTTCATGAGTTTGTCTTTGCCACATCATTAATTTGCCCTTGGTTGGTGTTGGAAGGTGTGCTGTAATTACTTGAGTACAGGGTGATTGTAACATGAAGTTGAACAACTAAATGTTGTTCTTAGTAATGTGATTCTCAAGGTACCATTCTTTAGTCTTATTTCTTTATTGTATAAGAAAACAGACAACTGTTTACTATCATCATAATGTCTGTCCCACTCTAATTATTGTTTGACCAGTTGATGGTTTTCATTCATCATGGCATGGCACAATCCATCTTTGCATATTTTCATTTTGTATCATCGGTATTACCAACATGTTCGCAGCATGAGATAGGAGGAACACCACTCACTTAATTTATGGTTCTGAAAATGTATGTGCAACTTTTGTGAAGTTGAGTATTTTTTGAATGTACAACATCACACCAACTATGTAAGATCTGTGTGTAGCTCTTTGACAGTGGCAGGCTATTGGATTAGGTGGGTATATCAATAATGCCTAGACTATTGTCTGGGAGGTACTTGGTATGAATCTCAGCTGAGACATTAGCAATCATGACTACTGTGTTGCCCTGTCTTGCCCACATGTGACTACACACACACACACAGAGTTGCTTCCTTTCAAGTCATTTCCAATTTATCATTCACTAATCATCCTACCATTCAACACTGTATAGTCTCTGAGATACTGGCTGTATTGTTAAATAAACAGTAAATAAACCAAGTGCAGTAATGATAACCAGTGAATGGGAGGAGCAGTATCAGATTTGAATATGGTTAGATTTTTAATACAATTAGAGATTATGTGTGAAATATTTTTTATGATAATTACCATTGTAACTGAAGGTGTATAAAATCTGAATTACACCTGTCAAATTTGACATCAGGGAACATTTGCACAGACATGGGTCACTAAATTGTATAATTATTAATTTACCCTTTCTTGTAAATACAACATATATGTTGGATTGAAGCGTTTAAAGGAAAGTTTGAATTTTGTGATACAAATGAGGAGCAAAGTGTATTAGTTTTATGTTGCAGACTGCTGGGATGTAACACCATGGAGATTGGCCATGTCACATAAGATCACACTGTTAATATTTACTGCCATGAAATTCAAAGATGTAAAGGTATTGTAGTCTGTGGGTAGGATGCCAGCAACACTTTTGGTTCTAGACTGGTTCTGGATGCATGGATTGAATCCTGTGTCTTTGCTGGAACTTAGTTTGTGGAAAATGTCAAGCCATAACATTGATCTGGGGCTGACATTCACTTTGTTGGGCATGTGATGTCAATGGTCTTGTGACACAGTTGAAATTTGGCCACCAGACCCACAGAAGCAGGGGATTTAATATTCCTTATTCCCAAGTGGTGTTACCCCAAAATTAAATACAGCTGCCAACTGTGTACTACAACCCCTGTCCCCTGGGAGCCACAGTAGCTCTCTTGAGGTCATGTGCTGGGTGACTGAGGAATTGGGTTTTGGTTCTTGGCAAGGGTATGGAATTTTTCTCTTCTCCAAAGCATCAAGACCAACTCTGGGGACCACCCAGTCTCCTGTTCATTGACTACCAGATGCTCTTTTTCTGGGGTTAAAGTTAGCTAGGACACCTTGCAGGGGCTCTTTCAGGGGGGTAAAGTAGCTAGGACACCTCGTAGGAGCTCTTTCACGAGAGTAAAGTAGTTAGGAGCTGTCCAACTGATGTTAAGAATACAGAAAACTATGTCTTTGCCTTTGTGGTATGATGCTTAATTAAGAACTAGGATAACTTCAGTTGTTTATTGTCAGATGATAAAGTTGAAACTGTAGGTTCCCTCATAAAGCTGCACTTGGTGTAGTAGAAGTTGCTAGATGGGATGTCCCCCCACCCTCCAGTTCAGCACACAGATTAACACTTCACTTCTGAAGCTTAAATGAAAATGAAGATGAAACATCAGGTTTGAAAAAATCACAAATTTCAGCCCATGTGTGAGAAAATGCAGAAATTCCAAAATATGGAATTGAGAAAGGTGTGTGATAATGTGAATCCTAAACGTGTTATATTTTTTGCACTCATAAGTTTGTATCCTACTGCCATACTTAAGTTGGTTGTAACTAGAACAGTGAAGGTGATAGTAATGATAACATAGCGGATAGACAGGAAATTGTCCTGTATTTGTTTTGTAACTGAAACTTTAAATCTCCTAGCATGGTTTTGTGTTTTTTATGTGGTGTTCATGGCAGTTCACATTTACAGTGATATTATCAGGTTGGAAATCTGTTATCCACCCTGGACTCAGACCCTGAATTTTGTGTTGACTGAGTGGGTGCTGTAACTGCTTAAGTTCACTGACCTGGTTTGCAGTATCCAGTGAGTAGGCAATACAGACTGGAATCCCACTTTCAGGACAGAGCTTCTTGATTCCACTGTTAACTTGTTATTTCCTTCACAGATTGAATTCTGGTGTCCAAAAATGTATACTTATTTGTGGACAGAGATCGTTCAATGTCCGGTATGACAGTATTTCCTTATGTGGAAGGTCCCAGGCTTGACCTGAAATATACCTAGGAGCAGATATTTCTTTGTTTAAGTTAAAGTCTCTGTTTGTTTTGAAAATTTCACGTTTAAGATGTGGAAAATGTCAGGCTGTTACCACAGTTTTGATGTCTGTCTTTGATATGTTTGCTATTAGGCTTAAGTACCATGAGTATGTCAAGTATGTGATCAGGGTAGTGAAACTGATGAGGCTGGTGTAACATTACCACCCTATACTTGTGCTTGGGAGGTAAGCAGGTGGAATTTCATCCATGTTACAAGTTAGCCATGATTTTCTTCACTTTCTTCAGTTCAATGAGAGAGTGGTGCTTGGAATTAGGTATTATTATGACCCTCTAAATCTTTGTCTATCAACCATTCATGATCACCCTTTAATTTCGGTCATTTCCATGTAACCTGTGCATTTGATACTTTGTCAGTAAATATTCTAAGAATCAAATCAGTTAATTAGTTCATTTTTGGCAGAAGATGATAAAATAAAGAGTGTGGAGGTTTTTGTCACAGACATTTATGTTTAAAAGCACAGAAGGTATGTTAAGAGGCTAGTAAGTACAATATGTTAGAAATAGACACAGATAAAACTATGTCTATATTCATGTCTCTCCACTAAAAGCAGGAGGAATGTAAAGATGGCTGATGAACATTTTGCAATTGTGGCAGAGAAAGAAAGTAACGTATCGAGATTACTTTAATGAACAAAGTAATAGTTTAAATTCAGTGATTGCTGCTACCACTCATTTTAGAATTTTATGCCTTCCATTTTTATACCTAAAAATGTGAACGTTAAAACATACACAGTTATAAGATTTTATCATAGGCTATTCTGTATAGGTGTGAAACTTAGTCTCTTTAAGGAAAGACAAGTCATTTCCACATGTTAAAGGACAGATTGCCGAAGTCAGTAAGTGAGGGAGACTGGAGAAAATTGCATTATGATGAGCTTCATTAGTTTGTTTCACCAGATATTGTTAGGATGATCCATTGTGCTTAATTCCTCTAAGATATGTTTTAAAATTTTCCTTCCATCTGCCTTCAGGTCTCTCATGTGATCTCTTTGTTGGAGTCTTCTGATCAATCTATCCTGGTTGATGTCACAAGAAACAAATATAAATAAAATAAAAGTTTCAGAAAATGCACATAGAAGGTTTAAATTTTTTATGATGGTTGTCCATGATTTTGTAAGTTGTGGTACTGAAATTTGCTAGAAACTGAAAAAAAGTAAAATATGAAACGTAATTTTGTTTGTTTTAGCCAAATAATATGTGTTTGCTACTTTCCAACATTTAAAATAATTAAATGTTTGAAACATTATTAGTCCGTGGATATGCATACCTTATTTTTATTGTTTTTAGACAGCACAGCTAGTATAGTGCTACATCCTTAGGCAACATTCTCACAGTGAAATGGATATAGAATGCCTGTGATTATGAAATAATTTAGATGTGTCCCTCCATCCTTACAGATCTCTATCCAGTAACTATAACTTGGGAACTGGACCTTTGTGAATGAACACAGTAATGGGTATGTATTAAATATGTGAACAATAAGTCACATGAGAATAACATGTAGATTAGCCCAGAGATATTGACTTCAATATGCACTACTAATAGAGGTAACATTATTTCTATTTTAGGGATTTGGAGAAAAATCCTGCTGGGTCCACTGTTAGTTGGTTGCCAGGAATGTGGTCTGAGCGTGTAAGAAGTGACAACTTGTGGTCATATAGAAAGGAACAAATTCTACCCCTTATTCACTGAGTGTGACAGACGCCCACATTTAGCCCCTGCATTTGATGATATCCATTGACCTGAGGATAATTTTCAGTATTTTTTAGAATGCAGATTTTTAGAAAATTAATATGGTCTCTCACTGCTGTGTGCATAAGGAGTGACAGATGTATTGAACAATCAATTTTGTAGATTATGTGTGTATAACTTGTTACTTGTCTACAAGTGCTGACTGTGCATGCAGACTTCATAAATTTGTGGAGTTCTGGCAAGTGAAGGATGACCTTGAACAGAGGAAGGACTCTAATAAGCACTGACAGATAAAGCAAGTTATCGATGTATAGATAAACAAATCCTTAGTTTACTGTGTTTAACATTAAGAAATCTGCATTTTGTCCCCAGTTGTTCTTTCTAATGGGAACACACTGTGTCCTTTCTGAGGTGTTGACTGAATATGTGTAATATTTTAGACATGAAATGTTGAAGCATCTTTCTGAGAAACGCTGTATTTATTTTATCAGTTTCGGATTTTAAATTTGTTAAAACTAGGTAATAAGATGTGGGGAAGAGATGTTGATAGTATGTGGCAGTATTGTTTGTTGACTCTCTGTACTATCTCCTATCAGTAGGAACGTCTATTGTTGTGAGTGATTTGTTTGATATTCATATGGTAGTTCTTCTGTGGGGTAGCTGTTTTTTATCATATTGTTTTGTTAACTTACCTGGGGATTTTCCTTTTAATATCAAGCTATTAACTTTTTCAAACAAATTCTCTAAATCTTCATAGAGATGTATTTACTCAGTACTAAATTCTAAATCTTACGTTTTTTGTGTTTCATTATTTCTAGGAATTTTTCCTTTAGATTTTTTAATGTGTCAGTATTTCTGTGCATTTTCTCTTTACATGACCATGACTGCAGTATATCACACTTGCACTCAAATGCATTTCATACTCTTAGCTACTTTTCATGTAACAAAAACCACAAAATACTGGTACAAAACAAAGACTCAAAGCAGGGAGAATTTCAAGTTTCATGTACCAAATCTTCTTTTTTATACAGTCTCTGCATGTCTCAACCTGAAGAAACTTGGGTAAAAAAAATTTACAACTATCTCAAGACCTTCAGATTTTCCGTCTTTGCACCGTCATTGTATTGTCTGATGGATAGTAGTAGAGGTGAAATGGGAATTTTTAATCCATACAGCTCGGACAGAAATTTCAGCAAGGTAAAACAAAGGAGGTTGTGATGACTGAATTTGTGACACATGGGGGAAAGACAGGGTTCATATAACGTTTTAGTGTGAATTATCTCCCAAAAAATTAATTTAGAATACTGAGAAGGAAATGCAAGGATAATGCCCAAATGGGTCTTAATGGAAATATAGTGTAATTATGTGGACTGACCCAGGATGGTGCACAGGAATGGGTGCTTGTCTTAGTGGCACTGACCTTTGAGGTGTGTTATGTACTTTGAGGTTGCATGAAACCTGTATGCCACCAACATAGAGGCAAATAGGTTTGTGTGTAAACTGGCAATATGGCAGCTTCATGAAAGTAGTATTGCCAGTGTGACTTGCAAAACAGTGTTTGTTATACAGTATTTCTTGTTGACATACTGGTATTATTGTCTTATATATGTATTGTTATGCTGTATAGAAGTCAAGCAGATTTGAAAATATTTCATGGGATAAAAGAGGCTGAGATATGTGTATATATAAAGTATAATTCTCAGTAGTTAAAATGGCTTAAAACATTATACAAAATTTGTTGCAGTATGGTGACTAATAGTTGAAGGTGGTCAGACATTGATTGCCAGTGGGCATAATGTGTAACTTGGGAAGGGATTTTGGTGAGTCTGAAGTCACTCAGTTTGGTATTTTCTTGGAAGAAGAGTAGGATGAATAGCTGTGGGTTTAAGTGCATGGTGTCCAAATGCAAATGAAGTTTTTGCATATAAATCTTATTGTTACACCATGCATTTTTTTAGAATCACTTCTGTTATCAACCAACAACTGCACTTACATAACTTTCACATAAAACACTTTAAAAACACTTAAAATCACTCCAACTTGTTTCGATCTTGTCAGATCATCATCAGGGAGCTTTGTTGTTTCTTGCTAAAGTTATATTACAATATTCACAATTTAATTCATTTTTGCAGTTGGCTAGGTGTGCACATCTAGCCAACTGTTCTCTCTATAACACATTCCTACACAACATGACATGGTGTGCACAGGAATGTGTTGTAGAGAGAGCAGTTGGCTAGGTGTGAACACCTAGCCAACTCTCTCAACAACACATTCCTACACAACATGACATGGTGTGCACACCTAGCCAACTGCTCTCTCTACAGCAAATTCCTACACAACATGACATGCTGCCACAACACCTTGTTTGCAAAAACGAATTAAATTGTGAATATTGTAAAAAAACTTTAGCAAGGAACAACAAAGCTCCCTGATGATGATCTGACAAGATAAAAACATGTCGGAGTGATTTTAAGTGTTTTTAAAGTGTTTTATGTGAAAGTTATGTAAGTGCAGTTGTTGGTTGATAATAGAAGTGAAGTTTTTGCAGTTGTTTCTCCCTCATTGGTCTACATGTTACATTAGTGCACATACAAATTAGTTATGATTCATGTGATCAACATGTGGAACACTTTGAGTTATCAGGTATGTTTATCGTATTTCTTGAAATATGAAACTAAGCAGTTAAAAAAAATACCTAAGAAATGTTGGAAATAAAAGTGCAGGTTTTAGTCAGAGCCCTATTTTCAGTCACCTGCCAGTTTTTTGTAGTGTAAGCTGTGTTTGAGGAATTTAGCAAGATAGATTTGATCATCATGTAGAGCAGGGGTTATAGTGAATTAGTGTGTAGCAAAGCAATACTCAATTGATAGCTTTAACCATTAGCTGACAGATCGAAATACCAAAGCACCATGATTTCATTTGAGGTTTCCAGTGCCTAGCACAATCATTTAAATTTCATACATGCAACAATTCAGAAAATAAATTGTCTAAATTAATTTTCTGAAGTTTCAGAGTTCATATAAGACCTACATTTTTAAGAATGGTGTAGGAAACCATTGAGAACATAGTCTGTTTTCCTGCTGTTACAATATCTATCTACACAATCCACAACACTTCTTCAAATTGAAAGAGACAAAGAGTAAACATGGGCGATATTGTTGAATTGATACTTTACAAAGAATTAGACAGGGATGGCCAGGAGTGTAACACAGACAAAAATCGTAGTGACAAGACTCAACTGCACCATTGTGTGGACGTTTGATGGGTGCAACAAGCGTCATATTTATCAGTTCACTGGTGGAGTTGGGAAACATCTCACCAGACTGGTATGTTAGAAAGATATTTACTCTGTTTGTTTCCTGCAGTACACTACAGACAACCCACCGAGCCCAGCATATACCTCACAAGACAAGAGAGAACAGTATAGTTGAGAGACCACATTATGGGCACGTCAGTTGATACAGGTTAAATATAGATTATGGTAACATAACATATCTACTGACAGTTGTGGAGCAGTCTATGAGATCAACTGTGCATATCAGTTAGCAGTCACAGTGTTCCTGTTATGGGCTTATGCACTTCAAATAGATAATACATGGAAAATATAAGTGTCCACATTATCATCTGAAGATTTAAAATCTTAATACATTTTGAGCTGCTGTTGTTTGTGGCACCTTCAAAATATACCCAGCAAGTAGCAATTCCAGCATCCAAGAGTATAAATAATGTCCACATTGGCACCTTACAGACACACAAAATGTGTGTGAACATATTTGTTGTGTGAGAGATTCATTACCCTTTTTTTTGGGGGGGGGAATGGAAGGTGTTCTGTAGCTTAAGATATGTGTTTAGTTTAGTATGTTTTTATTGCTTTGTCTTGTGAAGGATTACATATCCTAATCTGCACTCTGAATGTTCTAGCTATCTTTTGGTGCCACAACATATTTGTTTTTCATTGAAATCTTCCAGCAGTTTTTTTCAGTTGTGGACATTATGTTTATTTCTTGAATAGGATGCATTGAGTTAGGTCATGGTTTTTTTTTCATTCCAGTCACATCAACAATTGAGAGTGATCTTATTTTTATGTGGTCAGCATGTCTAAACATTGTGTTAACAGAACCCACATGACATCAAGACATTTCCATGGCCTGCTGATAATGCCAGTCTGGTTTGAGTATCAGTTCTTTGCTTCCCCCCAACTCAAAGTCAGATACATCCTGGAAAAAAAAAAATCTGTGTTATTGTCTTTAGTTTCTCATCAAGAAGAAAAAGCATTATGTACATTTTTAGTGCTGATATGTGGTTGAAAGTGTTGTACACATTATTATGTTTTTGACATCACTTGAAGTTAAGTAATTTTTCAGTTGTCCCCTTGCATGTTATTTTACAGTTTGGTTTTTAATTGACCTTAAAACTTTGTAGGATATGCCTTATATCTGTACGTAGTCGATCAGTTGAAAGGCAGTGATGTCATTTGCATAGCCCAACCTTTTCTTCTGGTTAATGTTACACTGAAAACATTTATAGAACAAAACATTTCCCTTGCCTGTTCTGACCTGTCTTTATAGCATGTTATTTTATGGTAAAATGAGGTACTTAATAAATAATGTTATGAGTTGCAGTTTTAAGGTCCATGTATTGCTGACAATTGTTGGACCTCTCTCTGCAGCAGGCCTGTAAGCTCTTTGGCTCTAGAATACAGACGTAACAGGTGTCGTTAATTCTTGGCATGACTTGGGCCACTTTACCAAATAATGCGGCTACTGCAGTTCTTAAATTTTTTTGTTTCTTAATTTTTATCATTCATTTAACTGCATTTCAAAATACATTTTACTTTCTACAGTATTTATTCATATAACTCTGAATTCAACTCAGAGATCGTGTTAGCAGATTTTCCTTGTGCACCTCCTGGGGATACTGCTAAAGTTTGTTTGAGTGGTTAGTGGTTTTTAATATTCTGCACATTCCAGGTTTGATTCTCAGCCTGGAGATCAGAAGTCATGACCAGGTTTTTTTGTGGTTGTCCTGAGTCACTTTGTTTAGTTCAAATGGTTTGTCTCGTGTCAACAGTAATCCTTCTGAAATGTTCTGGCGGAGCCAAGCAGTACTTTGTGTGAAGAGAATCTGTACAGTCCTCCTTTAAAGTTGGTATTTTGTATAAATATGAGTCTGAAACAGGAGTTGTGTTTGTCTTGTGTTACTTCTGCAGCTCTTCCCATTACTGTACTCAGACCATATATTTTTAGGAATATTGTGTTATTGTAATCTACACAGAATGGGATTTCATATTGCTGTGGATTCATCGGGCCTCAGGTAACAACAGAGAACCCCCCCCCCCCCCAACAAAAAAAAAATTTGCAAAAAAAAGGTTTTTTTTTTTTTGTGTTGGGGAGTTTTTTTTCAAAATTTGGTGTTTTAAAGG
>Ga0131853_10002486_pt1 | contig 32885 bp, 27 predicted proteins | sample TergutLab28metaG_FD_92764 | JGI IMG/M metagenome (GOLD analysis project Ga0131853, IMG submission 92764) | Labiotermes labralis P1 segment gut microbial communities from Petit-Saut dam, French Guiana - Lab288 P1 (version 2) (version 2) | ecosystem: Host-associated > Arthropoda: Insects >... | reverse complement strand
CCTGCGAGGGAATGGCGGGGATAACGTATTAAAAGGCGGGCAGGGAGAAAATCTCAAAATAGGCGGGAGCGGTAGAAATACATACGTGTGGGAGCTTGGCAGCGGCGGAGATACAATCAACGATCATGCCAGTAGTAAAGACTCCCGTGGCTGGGGTGGTACGCTGAAAATTGTAGGAGGAGTTGACCCGGCAGGTGTCACAACATCCAGAGAAGGCAACCATCTCGTCCTCACCATCGGAGAAACAGGCGAACGCCTTACCATCCAAGACTGGTTCCGCGGCGCGGACTGGCAGCTTGTCAGAATTGAATTTGCTGATGGCACTTACTGGAACCGAAGCTCCGGCCAGTCGGTAGAGGCATTCTTCCAGGAGCAAGCGGAAATAGCAGCAGCTTCTGAACTATTGACGCCCCAAAGTGCCAGCCTTTTCTCTTTTGGCTGCGATATTTCGCTGACTTCGTCGTTTGAAACATATAACAATGCCGCAGCCGCAAATCCGGCAGGTTTTATCAACGACCAGACTGCCGTTGATGTAGCTCTGGCATGTCTGCAAATGGAAACAGACAGCGGAATGGTCTGTTCCACTGAAAACTCCGCTTCGTCACTGAACAGCGCCAGCGCCCTCGCAATATCAAGCGGCAACTACACACAAATGTACGAAGAGCAGTTCAGCAGCAGACACGTAGCGTAACGGTTGCGTTGTTGCGCTAAATCTACGATCAGGGGCGGCGATATCGCCGCCCCTGATTATTCAGCTCCTGTGAAACCCCGCATCTCGATGGTTTTTTGCATAGTTCTAAACTGCTTTGTTTTAGTGACTGGTGCGAAGGAGGGGACTCGAACCCCTACACCCGAAAGTACCAGATCCTAAGTCTGGCGCGTATACCTGTTCCGCCACCTTCGCGCTTTTTACTGCCGAGATTACCTGATATATTAGCTTATTTTGTTTAAAGCATCAACCGCTAGCCAGCATTATAGCTATTCAGCTACCAAAACTAAAAAACGGACCTAATTGTGAAGGCCCGTTTAAACAATTGAGCTAAAGTTAGAAAAGCCGGTATCTATTTTCAGCCTTCAGATTTTGGCGAAGCTCTGTTCAAAGTCGCTGATAATGTCTTCGATATTTTCCAGGCCGACTGACACGCGAACAAGGCCCTCAGGAATACCAGCCGTAACCAGAGACTCAGCATCGTATGTGGAGTGGGTCATGGACGCCGGATGCTCCACCAGTGTTTCAGCATCGCCTAGGCTTACGGCCAGCGTACACATTTGCATGTTGTTCAGGAGTTCTGCCCCCGCCGCTTTGCCGCCTTTTACCTCAAAGGCCATCATTGCACCGAAAGAACGCATTTGTTTTTTGGCGATTTCGTGGTTGGGATGGCTTTCAAGGCCGGGGAAATATATTTTTTCCACTTTGGGGTGCGTTTTGAGATAGTCCGCAAGCCTAACGGCGTTGTAACAATGACGCTCCATACGCACGTCAAGAGTTTTAAGACCGCGTAAAATTAAAAACGACTCAAACGGCCCTATAACTGCGCCGGTCATGTCTTTAAGCCCGAACATACGCACCTGGGTCATGAAATCGGCCTTGCCGCAGGCGCAGCCCGCGATAACGTCACCGTGCCCGTTTAGATACTTTGTGGCGGAATGAACCACAATATCGCACCCCAGTTTGAGCGGCAGCTGTAGAGCAGGCGTTGCGAACGTGTTGTCGCACACAACCTGAATTGCTGGGTTATGCGCGTGGGCGATGTCCGCAATCGCTTTGATATCCACGATTTTCATATTTGGGTTGCAGGGGCTTTCAAAATACACGACAGTTGTTTCTTTACGTAACGCTTTTTTCAAATTGCTGGCATCGCTCATGTCAACGAAGGTCACATCAACGCCGTAGCGCGACATTCCGTGAGACAGGTATGAAAAAGTGCAACCGTAAAGCGTTGTGTCTGCGACAATATGGTCGCCCTGCTTACAGGCCGACCAAAGCACCGATGTGATAGCTCCCATCCCTGAGCCAAACGCCACACAAGCTTCCGCACATTCCAGCGCGGCCAGTTTGGCTTCAAGTACGGACGTGGTTGGGTTAGCAAGTCTTGTGTAGATATAGCCGTCCTCGGTTCCGGCAAAGCGGCTGCCGCCCTGCTCGCAGTTGTCGAATACAAAGGTCGATGTCTGGTATATCGGCATTGTCAGCGCACCGTACTGCTTATCCTTGACGTTTCCGGCGTGTATGGCTTTCGTGGCAAATCCTGAGTTCTGATAGTTCATTTTTCATGCTCCTTTCAAAAACTAGTATTTTGCCATGCCCGCATAGGCTGGTCATTTTAATAAAATAACACACCTCGCAGCCATTGCGCTAACATATAAAATTTATAGCCTACTATCTGAAAATATGGCAACGACGACAAAACGTTGTAGTCGCAATGTGAAACGAGCCTATCCTTTCAGACAGGCTCGTGTTTTACAGTCAGACCTGTTTGTACCTCAGGTCTACTTACACCTTTTGAGCAGCAGGTTCCATTTTTTGTCTACGGTGTCCTGGATTTTTTTGATCATCCATTCGTTGCCGGGCTGGAACATGTGTGAAAAACGGCCCTGCGGGCGCAGGTAGTCTTCCACTGGCAGTTTGTTTTTCGGCTGGTAATTCAAAATCCATTCCTCGCCGTTGATTATTTCGTACAGCGGCCATATACAGGTCTCAACGGCCAGTTTGCACATTTCCATTAGGTCTTCGTTGGCGTAGCGCCACCCTCTGGGGCATGGAGCCATCACGTTAAGGAACGCCGGGCCAGAAGTGTAAAGCGCCTTGTGTGCTTTTTCGTGCATATCCTTGAAATTGCTGAGGAACGTTGTCTGCGCTACATAAGGTATGTTGTGAGCACCCATAACTTCCGTCAAATCCTTCTTTCTCTGCTGCTTGCCGGGGATTGTGCTTCCCGCAGGCGAGGTACTGGCATCGGCGAACTCCGGCGTGGCAGAAGAGCGCTGGATGCCTGTGTTCATGTACGCTTCGTTGTCGTAGCAGACGTACACCATGTCGTGCCCGCGCTCCATTGCGCCCGACAGGCTCTGGAAGCCGATGTCGTAAGTTCCGCCGTCGCCGCCGAACGCTATAAATTTATATGTGTCTTTTACTGCGCCTTTCTTTTTCTTGGCTCGATAGCAGGATTCCGCGCCGCTGACGGTCGCACCTACGTTCTCAAACGCGCTGTGTATATAACTATCCTGCCACGCGGTGTAAGGGTAAATAAAGCCGGATACTTGCAGGCATCCTGTCGCAACACCAACCACAGCTTTGTCTTCAGGGTTCAGCGCGCGCATAACGCCGCGCACGGCCACGGAAGCGCCGCAGCCAGCGCACAGCCTGTGTCCTCCAGAAAAGCGCTCCGGCTTGGCGACTTCTTGCTTTAAGTTATATGCCATGTTGTCTCCTCCTATTCCCTTACGCCGACATAGCGATAGACCTCGCCGACGTCGCCGGTTTTGACGATTTTTTCCAATTCGCCGTACACGAAGGCAATGTCGTCAACCCGCACGTCGCGGCCACCAAGCCCATATATATAATTGACCATTTTAGGCGCGCTCGCCATGCCGTAACACGCGCTACGCGTCTCAGCGAACATCGGGCCGCCGCATGCGGAAAAACTTTCAGCCTTGTCCATGACCGCTACCGCTTTTACGTGGCTGAGGGCCTTGGCCAGCTCCTGCATGGGGAAGGGGCGGAATACACGCATTTTTATTAAACCGACTTTTTCGCCTTTTTCGCGCAGCTTGTTGACCATTGCCTTAGCGGTTCCTGCGCTGGAGCCGATTATGACAAGCGCACGCTCGGCGTCATCCATGCGGTACTCCTCAAACAGGCCATACTCCCGTCCGGATATTTTGGCGAACTCTTTCGATACGTCCAGTATGGCCTGTTTCGCGTTTTTCATAGCGTTGGCCTGCTGCATCTTCCACTCAATATAATAATTCTGGTTGCTGTATGGGCCCATAGACACGGGGTGTTTGGGGTTCAGCAGGCTGACCTCCGGATTGTATGCGCCGATAAAGCCAGCAACTTTTTCATCCTCAAGCAGCTCAATGTTTTCGATAGAATGGGAGGTGATGAAACCATCCTGGCACGACATGACCGGCAGCAGCACGTTCGGATGTTCACCTATACGCAGGGCCATGCACATGTTATCGTATGCTTCCTGATTATTTTCGGCGTAGAGCTGAACCCAGCCCGCGTCTCTCGCCCCCATTGAGTCGCCGTGGTCGTTGTTGATGTTGATGGGGCCGGTAAGCGAGCGGTTCACGACCGCCAGCATAATCGGAAGGCGCATTGAGGAGGCCACGTAGAGCATCTCCCACATAAGCGCAAGCCCGCAGGACGAGGTCGCGGTTGCCGCGCGGCCGCCGCTTGCCGCCGCTCCGATGCAGGCGCTCATCGCGCTGTGCTCGGACTCAACAGCCACAAATTCGGTGCTTACTTCGCCATTGGCAACATAGGTTGAAAAATACTGCGGTATTTCCGTGGAAGGTGTGATAGGAAAGGCCGCCATTACGTCCGGCCCAATCTGCTTCAGGGCGCGCGCTACTGCTTCGTTACCGGAAAGCCTGTCTCGGATTGCCATTATTTATCTTCCTTTCCGTATGTGATAGCGCCAAAGGGGCAAACCTTGTAGCAGATTCCGCAGCCCTTGCAGTGCTTGAAAACGAAATCCTGCCGCTTGTCAGCCTTAACTGGAATTGACGAATCTGGGCAGGCCGGTACGCACAACATACAGTGCTTGCATTTTTCTTCCACGAACGCAGGGATCATCGTCCGCCAGTCGCCTGTAGTAAACAGCTCTGCTGTGCCGCCTTCAAGGACTGCACCCCCTGGGAATATGTCCTTCCAGCCTACCTGCTCGTTTACCTTGGACGCCGGGATATATGCGGTTTTCATACGATCTGTACCTCCTGCATTGAGCGCTTCAGCACGTTCATGTTACCCTCTATGACGTGGGCTTTGTTGGCGAAGGCGTGGCGGAAAGAGCTTTCCATGTCTTTTATGAAATCGCCCTCCGGGATGAGGCCGCTGACTTTAACCACGGCACCAAGCATCGGGGTATTTGGGAAATATTTTCCGAGAACTTCTTCGGAAATTTTACGCGCGTCGACCACGCATACCCTGCCCGCGTAGCCTTTCAGCCTGCTTTTTAACTGCTCCGGCGTTTTTTCGGAGTTGACGATGATGGCGCCTTCTTTTTTAAGCCCCTTTGTCACGTCCACCACCGACAAAAGCGTCTCGTCAATTACAACAACGTAATCGGGGTCGTAGATGTTGGAATGGATGGTAAAACGCTCGCTGCTGATGCGGTTGTACGCTGTGATGGGCGCGCCCATCCTTTCAGGCCCGTATTCGGGGAAGCCCTGCACAAACTTACCCGTGTTGAATGCCGCGTCCGCAAGCAGCAGAGAAGCCGTTTTAGCTCCTTGTCCACCTCTCCCGTGCCACCGAATTTCTACCATTTTCGACATTGCATTACCACCTTTCCTGCTGAATATTTACTATGCTGAGACAAACAATATTCGCATTTCCCGCGCAAGCCACCTCCGTTACGTTGAGTGCAACTCTAAAAATTCCACGCGAAACCGGCAATTAATTATGTTTATACGGCAATTCCAATTTCATAACTATAACATACTTGGAAGACGACACGCCAATACTCAAAATTTATACCTGGATATCGGAATATGCGGCGCCCCCCTGTCCTGTCGAAATCCCGGAGTTCATGCTAAAATTGAAATATGCATAATTGCTCAATATTATCGGCTTCAGTTGATCGCTTAACGATGGAGAGGGGCTTGTTCTATGACTCTGACGCAGTTAGGTTATGTAATAGAGATCGCAAAAGCCGGTTCTTTTAACAAAGCGGCAAAAAGCCTGTTCGTTGCCCAGTCAAACGTAAGCAGCGCCATCCGCGAACTGGAAGAAGAAATCGGAATCACCATCTTCTGCCGCACCAGCAAAGGTGTGGAATTTACCGAGGAAGGGCACACTTTTTACATCAACATACGCCCAATATGGGAACAACATCAAAAGGTGATGCAGATATATTCCGCCAAAACCCCGGCCGCTCCCCGCCTGAGTATCTGCGCACACCGCTATCCTTTCGCCGTCCAAGCGTTTGTCAGGCTGCTGAAAAACCTGTCTCAAAACAATTATGTTGTGCGTATCAGGGAAACGTCCACCCACGAAATAATGAAAGAAGTCAGCAGCCAACAAAGCGATCTGGGTATTTTGTTCCTGTCGGACTCCACCGAGCAGTTCATCCGCAAGGCTCTTGAGCTTTGGGAAATGGAATTCCACCTTTTGAAAAAAGTTAAACCGCACGCGTTTTTGGGAACGCACCATCCTCTGGCAAAGGCCGCTTCAGTCGATATAAACCAGCTATGCGCGTATCCTTTTATCATGTTCGACCAGAAAAATTCAAGCTTCCCCAATTTTGCGGAGGAAATTATACCGCTGGGTTTTTGCCCTCCGCAGCAAATCATCTACATCAACGACCGCAGTACCGCCTATAACATAATGGCAAACTCAGACGCATTCACACTGGGAACCGGCCTGCTGCCCGATAATTTCAACAGCTACGGCGTAACTTCAATTCCAATACAGGGACTGTCCGACGAAATGCAAATAGGCTGGATCAAGCTTAAAGACCGCGCGTTGACCCCAATAGCGCAGGAGTACATTCTCTGGCTGGAAAATTATCTGGCAAACAGCCAGGACAATCATAGAATAGACAGGAAGTGAACTAATGAAAGCCACGCATTTTAATCCAGGCTGCGCGTTGAGCATCTATAAGCCCGAAATGGAACACAAGCTGTTTAAATTTCTGAACGAAAACTACGCCCCGCTTGAAATGCACAACATATGCTGCCGCCACGACCCTAAGATAGTCAAAGGCTCGCTGCCAGCCAGAATAATTAATGTCTGCGCCGGATGTGACAGGCGTTTCAGAAGCCTGTACGATGGAGTCAGTACTGTTTCGCTATGGGAAATCTTGAACAACCTCAATGGATTTCCGTATCCTGATTACAAAAGCGCGGTCATGTCGATACAAGACCCCTGCCCTATACGGGAAAAACCGGAGGTGCATGACGCGGTGCGGAGCCTCCTGAGAAAAATGAACATAAACGTTATTGAAAACTCGTTGCACGGCACGCGCTCAGTATGCTGCGGCGATGATTTTTATCCATCGCTGCCAGTGGAGGAAGTCAATGAAAAAATGAAACAGCGCGCCGCGACCATGCCATGCGACAACGTATGCGTATACTGCGTTTCGTGTATAAAATCAATGCACATCGGCGGTAAAACCCCGCGCTACCTCGTGGATTTGCTGATGGGAGAGGCAACCGACCCGCAGACATACGACACCGTTGAGTGGCACAACCAGCTTCAGGCGTATATAGATACCCATTAGATCCGCATATAAATACACAAAACAGGCCTCCTTGCGGAGGCCCATTTTTGTATTGCGAATTACAGAGCTAATATTGCTGGTGCTATCTCAGGAGGCCAAGTACCGACTGAGGAAGCTGATTGGCCTGGGCCAGCATCGCTGTACCGGACTGCATCAAAATCTGCAGGCGGGTAAAGTTCAGCATTTCCAGCGACATGTCAGCGTCCCTTATGCGACTTTCGGCGTCGGTCAGGTTCGTTGCTGTCATGGTCAAGTTCCTGGCTGTGTGCTCCAGCGCGTTCTGGAACGCGCCGATTTGAGCGCGCTGTGAGGAAACCGCGTTAATCGCCCTGTCAATGATGGTGATGGCGCGCGCGGCCGATTCGCGATCTGTCACAATCACGCGCGAGACGCCCAGAGCGCTCGCCGACATATTGCCGATGTCAACAGCCACGTCCTCGCCTTCGTTCGCGCCGATCTGGAAAATCGTGCTGTTGTCGACAAGGTGCAGTACAGTCTCGAAAGGCTGCGCGGTTCTGATCAGTTCAAAGTTGCGCGTCCTGTCGTTCCATACAACGTTGATACCAGCCATCGGGTCGAACTCCACGTCTACGTTCGGGTGGATGACTCCTACCAGAAGGTTGCCCGACACTTTGACGTCGCTGGCGATGATAGCAGCGGTGTGCGCATCGAATACGGAAACGGAGAAGGAATTCTCCCTCGCCTCTTGGACAGTATTAAGGGCCAGAGCGTTTATAATATCCTGGTCGCCGGAGAATGAAAGCCGCCCGCCAGCGCCTGCCACCATCGAACGAATTATCAGGGTTCCCGGAACAGACTCCACCGTGTTAGGTCTTTCTGAGCTTTGCTCGACAAATGAAACGAAGCGTCCAGCATCGCCTACAGCAAATCTGCCCTGGCCGAGGCCAATAGCTATAGCATCGTTTAGTTTCCTGCGCAACCCTTCGAGCGTATCGGTGGAGTAGAGAGTTATCTGAGTGTTCCTGCCGTCGCCCTGGGAGATAGTGATGGTTTGCGGATCGTTCAGCATAAAGATGCCCTGAGCGTTCCAGAACTGGTCGATATCGCGTAACGCCACGTCGCCTCGCGCGATCTGCCCAACAAAAGCCGCCTCGAACAAAGCCAGGCTCGTGTCTTCGTTTGTAATCAGCATACTCCCGTCACCAAAACCGGCTGCCAGCGTAAGGACGATATTGCCCTCGTGTACAGTTCCGTTGTTCTCGTTGAGGTAGAAGTGGCGGAAATGCAGCTCGGTGCCGCGGACATCAGCCGAATTTACCCTGAAAGTGAGAGGATGGTTGGTGACCATGTTATTGTTGCCGGGGTTAGCCCAGTTGAACGGCCAATCCTGGTTCTGAGTGCCCTGGATCGTGATTATCGTGTCCGCATCGCCGCCTGCTGTCACGTTGTGAACCATCTTGTCGCCCACGCGGAGGTTGCCGAAAGTATCGGCGAACGTGCGCGATGCGTCAAAATTCCCCAGCCCGAAATTGAACTCGAAGCCCAGGTTGGCGTTCGCAAAATTGGCAAAATTATCGCCTTCCGTGAAGACCAGGTTGTTCACGACGAAGTTTTGAACCGTGCCGTCCGCCTGTAGCACAGAAGATGTCGCGCGGAAAGTGATGGACGGGGTGCCTTCGTTGATTGCCACAATTTCGAAAAGGACGCTAGCGTTCACGTTAGTTGACGCGACCGCACTGAAACTGATAGCCTCAAGCTGGCCTCGGTCGCCGTGATGCCCCACCATCTGCGTACTTGATGAGAGGCTTACGGCAGCTCCGGTGGCGGTTCCTCCCGAAAGAGCATTGGTTTCAAGCGGAACTGGCATAGTGTCAACTCTAAAGGCTACCTGCGAGCCTACTGGCAAAGTGCCTCCGCCGGTGACAAAAAAGGCGTCACTGGTAACGCTGCCGAATTCGACGGTACCTAACCCGCTCCCAAGTGTGAGCGTAGTGGGAGAAGTAAGTGCGCCGCTTCCGTCAAAAGTCAGCGTTTGTTGATCAAGCGACTCCCTTGTACCGTCTCTGTTGATAAACACGACATTAAGCGTCACATTAGCCGCGCCGCCACTGGTGCCCGTAACGCTCACCACGCTAAATTCGATAGTTCCGCTTCTTCCATCCCAACCAGCTGCGCCAGCGGTGCTGAGGAGATCTATGAGCGGGGATGAGGTGGTTCCGGCACTTATGGTTGTTTCCCAGGCTACGCTGCCGGTGCTGATGGTAGTTCCTCTTATATCGAAGTTGCCCGCTGGCAGATTATCCACGCGGACGTTCTGTATACCGCGCTGCTCGTTGATGCTTGTGCCCATTATGACGTTTCTGTGCTTGATCAGGAAGACGTTGCTCTTCTGAGCCTCGGCCTGGCCTGGGGTGGCGCTGACAGTTATTCTGAAGTTGCCCTCGAAGGCCGCCTTTTGGCCGAATTGGTCTATCTGGCGCAGAGAACCGCGCACGAAAGCCCTTGTGGACAAATCGCTGGAGGACCACAGAGCAGCGGAACTGCCGTCAAGCAAACGCCTTCTGTTGAACTGGGTGGCGGTGGCGATACGGTCAATTTCGTTCTTCAGCTGATCAATTTCCGTCTGAATGAAATTACGATCCTGTTGAGTCAGCGTGTCGTTGGCCGCCTGCACCGAAAGCTCTCTCATTCTGTGAAGAATGGCGTGAGTTTCCGTCAGAGCGCCTTCCGCGGTCTGCAGCATGGAAATGCCGTCCTGCGTATTGCGGATTGCCATGTTCATGCCTCTGATCTGGGCACGCATCTTTTCGGAAATGGCAAGCCCTGCCGCGTCGTCCGCCGCGGAATTGATGCGAAGGCCGGTGGACAGCGTCCTTATGGATCTCTGCAAAGCGTTATTGGTCTGACTCAGAGCATTGTGAGCGTAAAGCGCCGGTATGTTGTGATAAATCCTCATAATATTTACCCTCCTGTAATCGAGGCGTCCTGCCTCTGATACAAAAAAATTTTTTCGACCATCCTGGTCCCCTGTGAGCGCGCGTTAAAAATTAAAACAACTTTTTGGCATTCTCGCTTTTGCTGCTTCGCGGCATCCCGCCTTTCGAGAAATAGTAAATTAAAAAATCAAAATTCTCTCTCCCCTTAACGAGGACTCAGTCAGCGCCTTCCTGGCTGTTTTTCTCCTGTTTTTTCGGACGCACAGTTTTGAGCTTGGAAAGTTTGGAAAAAACCGAGACCGGCAATTGAGGTATAGTCACCGGAACCTTGCTCTTCTGGGCGGCCTTTTTGTTTTCTTCGACTATCGCGTCCCATAGCTCTTTTCGCCAAATCTGAGTTGTCTGAGGCGCTTTGATACCTAGGCGAACCACGTCGCCTCTGACGTCGATAATCGTTACCTCTACATCATCGCCAATTTGAACGGATTCGTTGAGACGGCGGCTGAGTACAAGCATCAGGCTTCCTCCGCCGAACTCGCTGAAGTCGCCAACTCTGCCAGATGCGCGGCCTTCATTGACTTCCTTACGTCCTCTGGAAACACAATGTGACGAATCGGGTACTCTTCGTTGAGGGCTATCACCTGCACAGCCCTGCGGCTTTTCAGGTTGACCAGTATGGGAGCGCGAAGATTGGCCGTCAGCTCCCACGGGGCAGACTCCGGAATCGACACCACTATAAGGAGAGCGAGGTCGGCAAAATTTTTCGACCCGACAACGTCAAGCTCGTCTTCCGGTATCTTGGCGTTGTAGTCCGCCATGACCGCGTCCGGCGTTGTCACCGGCACGGCCAGTTCGCCATCCTCAATGTTCTGAAGCCACTTTATGGCGTTGTCTTCCTCGCCGACCAAAACCCAGTTGTTATGCTGCTCAAACGCGGGTATACCGCGCGGGAAGAAAATCACGTCCTCCTCCGCGTATGAAAATTCACCGAAACGCAAACTTGTCATAAATTGCACAATTACATACCTCCAGCTTCAGCGCAGAAAATTCAGCAACGTGGGCTGAACTATTTGCGCCATCATTGCCAGGCTCGCCTGGTAAATATTCTGAGCCATCATAAACTGCGTGCTCAACTCCGACAAGTCCACACCCACTATTTCATCGTGAGCTTCGGTCATGGCAATATCGTTCAGCCTCATTCTGCTGATGTTGCCCCCGTAGCGCGTTTCCAGCGCCCCGCCTGTTGACATCATTTTCAGCAAGTTATCCATAAATCTGTCGATCAGAGGCAGCAGGCTGTCGGATAAACCGTTCCTGTTCTCTGCGCGTATGGCTGCCGAAATATCGCCTAACACTCCGAAGAAATTCTGCTGCATCTGATTGGAGCCGCTTCGCACCACCGTATTCTGAGTGAAAACGCCGGGCGCGTCGCGGTTAAAATTCTGATGGCCCGGTATATTCGAGCCTTCAAGCCTGTATCCACCTCTGTACGCTGTGGAAGCTGATGAGGAAAGCGTTGGAGGAGCACCTGGGCTGCCTCCTGTGGAAAAGCCATGAGTAAAGAAAGTTGAAACATCCGACGGCAGAGTCGTGCCGCCCACAGTGACTGAGTATCCGCGCGGAGACCAGAGCACCAGAAAGCCGTCTCTATTGATCTCTGCCATTACGTCGAATGCCTGCATACGAGCGTTGATCGTGGCCACAAGATCATGAGCATCCAGCACTCCGTTGCCGTTTATGTCACGCATTGCCCTAAGGTCAATGGTGTGGGTAAAGCCATCCACCGTGATACTGAAAGTCAGAGGCTCACCTGGAGGTTCAGTAGGCTCTATAGGAATAGACCATATCGGGCTGCCGTCAGGGTTGGCAAGCGGGTGTGTGCCTTGAATGCCCGTGTTAAGCAGCAGCTGGTCTTGCGCAACTCTGCCTCGCACGTCTATTACGTTCACTGGCGAACCGTCTCTCGCCGCTATGGATATTATGGGAAAGTTTCCAGTGTTGCTCATATCGGCGTCGAAATAATTGACGTAAAGCCAGTCGCCGGCCTGAGAGCGCAGGCGATCCATTATATTCTGCACGGTGTCGCCTTCGGATACGTCTATTTCCACGCTGCCTCCCAGGGTTTCGAAGCGGATCGTGCCCGACTGGCCTCCGACATCGGCAATGGTCTGGTTATCCATCATCGTCGCAATGCTGGTCAAGCCCCCGTGTATACCCATCTGAGCGGCTATGCCCCCTGAGTGTGTACTGCTCCAGCGCGGGTCGAGAATCGGCAGATCCACCACAGAAAACGGCTCGCCAGTCACAGCGACCATTGAGGCCGCGTTCTCTAACCTGCGCCCGTTGTTGTCCACTGGGATGACCAGCCTCATTATCTCGCGCTCGGCCTGGGAGTTGACCTGCCTTACTATCTGATCCATGACCTTAACTCTGTCCACGAATCCGGTCGTGGCGTCCACAACGTCCCTGCGGGCAAGGCGCACGTCGAATGTCCTGCCGCACGTCATCTGCACGCGCACCATCGCGGGCGTGTTGTTGTCAAGGCACGCAGCTGACGGGAAGCGAATGTTCGTAACGCCAGTGCTGCCGTCCGTTCGCAGCGCGGTCGAAAGTCCCATTACCTCGGCATAGCGCTGATTATTCATGTCCATGATGGACACCGGTGAGCCGTCCATACTACGGATTACAAGACGAGAAGAAGCGTCAACTCTGTTGGTGCTGGTTCCCATACCGGTTTCGTCATCAAAACTCTCAAGCATGACCTCAAGCCAGCCTGCTCCGGCGTTTCTCAGGCGCTCAGCCAACTCGGCCATGGTGTACTCGCCAGGGTTGAGCCTTATCTCGGTGACGCGTCCGGTGCCGTTCATGACGCGCCAGTGAAGAGGCTCGGTGACAGTAAGGGTTTCCCCCTGTCTGAACGCCCGGCTTTGCATTGCTGTTTCCATGTTCAGGTAACTGAACACGCCGATGTGATTGTGGTCTATAGGGCGATTCTGCGGGCTGGAAACTATGAGGCCCTGCTGGATATTTGTGCTCGCGTTTACACTGTAGTTGAAGTTGAAAAGCGCCTTGGCCATGCCCTCGCCCCTTATGACGAGGGGTGGAAAATTCAGCTCGTTCGTGCTTGAGGAAGGACCTATGCGCTGCGCCACAAAAACAAGCTGCCTGCCGTCCGCCGAAGTTCGGGCATATATTCCCTCTATGGCGTTTACGCGCTCGGCTATCTGCCTCAGGTCGTCTCCTTCATTCATGAATATTCGGATCTGGTTGCCCTGAGCAATCTGGAGAGTCAGAGAACTGGTAGTGCTGCTTATCCCGCTCGCGTAATCCTGCCCGAACAGCTGGGCTGTCCCGCCGCCTGTCGTGGGACCTACAAGGGGGCGAGTGGGACCGCCAGACTGAGGGGGGCGCACGGCGGTTCCGATATTGTCAGTGACTTCAACATTCCCCATTGACGACTGCATTACGATACGCCCCGACACAATGGAGGCAAAAGGCATGTCGCCCGCCGATGTCGGCATCACTCTGTTAATTTCGTTGACTAGTCCTGTTATGTTCGCGAAATCGTCAAGAAAAAATATTTCCTCCGCGATAATGATCGTGGGATCGTTGGGATCCCTTATAACGACATTAATGGCTTTTTCAAGATTGTCGCGGCTCCACCCCAGAGTATTGGCTGAACCCATCAGGCCGCTGTACTGCGGCGTGTGGCTTGCCGTTATAGAGCCGAATAGCGCAGTAGCCGCCGAGCCGTCGACTCTTATATTTTCTCCGCTTGCGGAAACCAGAGCCAGGTTGCCGTTTAGCTCCTTCGCAGTCACTCCGGAAGGAAGCGGGCCTGTTCCAGCCGGAATACCATTAAGAAAATCCAACAACCCGGCCATGTCCGTAATATTGCCGGGGGAAGCGGGAAAAGATATCACAGGAGCCGAGACCGGCGGGGTTCCCAGAGCCACGGTTAAAGTGCCACCATTGCTCAAAGCGGCGAAATTCACGCTATGGTTGCCCGCAAGCATCGTCTGGTTCCAGTGGCCCGGCTGCCGCAGGTCAGGATTGTTCATCGGCAGACCGGCTATGCTCTGTGGGATGAACTGTGGGTCGGTGGTGGGCCAGCTTGTAACGGATATGTGCTCACCGGTGTTGCTTCTGAAAATCAGGCGCTGCCGGTTTGCGGCGAAATCTTTTTCAACCGTGGCGGTTACAAGCATATCCGCACCCTGTTCTCTCAGCGAGCGGTTTACAAGCATCGCCAGGTCGTCAAGCGAGATACCTCTTACTTCCTCTGGGTCGCGGAAGTGGTTGTTGTCCGACGGTTTTGTGTTGCCGGTGGCGACTTCGTCTATCCATTCCTCCGGTATAAATATCGACAGGGTTCTGTTCCCTACCATAATTTGCACTTTTTCTTCGCGCCCGAACCACTCCCAGTCAAGAGGAACGAAGTGGCTGCACACAAAGTAAGACCTGAACTCATTTGGCATGATGTCCCTTCCGGTGAAGGAAACGTCACCCAAAAGCCCGTCTTCTATTTTAAAGCGTATGCGCTCGTCGGAGCCTACATACCTGATACGCCCGTTCTCGTCCATAACGAATGGCCTGGTGGTCGTGTCCGTTCCTCCGAAAATAAACCTCCCAGCCACCCTAGTGTTCAGAGTGTCCAAAAGCCCTTGCTTCAAAGCATCGATTTGGGTCGCGATAGCTTCGAGTTCTGTTCTGTCAAGCGCACCGTTTCCGGCCTGAATAACCAGGGCGCGTATATCTTGAACGATATCGTTTGCCCTCATCAGAGCGGTTTCCGTGAACCTGAGCATGGTAATCGCATCGCTCTGGCTGTTCATGAATTGAGCGTTAGCGGCAATCGAGGACTGCAGGGAAAGTGCTCTGGCTATTCCAGAGGGGTTATCCGACAGCCGGTGGTATTTTTTCTGCGTTGATATTTGCCGCTGTATATCCAGCATGTTCTGCAGGTTGCTATGCAGCGTCCCCATCATGGAACCGAAGATCATATTTGTGGCGACTCGGCCGACCATTCCAGAGGCCCTCCTTTTATCTGCTTATCTGCCGACTGTGCCGAAGCCGTTTATTATCCGGTCCAGCATTTCGTCGACTGCGGTGGCGTAACGCGACATGGCATTAAACGCGTGATTGAACATCAGCATGTCGAGCATTTCTTCGTCTATGTTGACCCCCATTATGGACTGACGCTGCTCGTCTATCTGATCAGTCAGGGTTTGCTGTGCTCTGAGCATCAGGCTGGCGCGTCCGGCCTCACTACCTATTCTGGCGAGGAATGTCTCGTAAAATTCGCCCAGGGACGCTGTGCCGTTGTTCAGCAGCCTGCTCGTCTGGAGCGAGGCCATACGTGCGGCGTTCGTTCCGTCTCCGCTGCCCAGGCTCACTCCGTTTACGCCTGTTGCCGCGCCTATAAGGCTGATGTCATCGTTTATCGCGGAATTGACTCTCAACATGCTGGCAGCGCCGGATCTGAAGCTGAGCTGGTTGAAAAACGCAACGCCGGTAGTAGTGATATTGTTTCCGATCCCATAACCGGAAAACTGTAAGGCGTTAAAGTGGTTCACCATGTTCCAAACGATTTCGTCAAGCTCGGCCTTCATCTGAGGCAGCAAGCCGTCGCGAATATCCATCAGGGCTTTGACAGACCCGCCTGTCACGTGATGGCGGACGGTTATCGCCGTTCGCCCTACTCCTTTCAGCTCCAGGAATATGCCCTCGCTGACAGTCTCCATCCTGCTGGCTGAAAAATCGTTGCGGTTGTTTCCGGCCGGAATGCGGCGCGCCTGATGGAATTTGTTGTCCGAGGAAAGGTAGTTGACTCCATTGAAGGTGAAATGGGCATCCTCCGCTATCCTGCTGTATGACGTAACCTCGCGGAAGATGGTATCTCCGTTGGAATTCTGGCTTTCCACCACAGCCAGCAAACCTAGTCGGCGCAGAGCCTGCTTATTTCCTTCATCATCGCCCATCAGCGTTATCCTCTGAGCCTCGCCCGCCACGTTGCTGGTGATGACAAGGTACCACGTCTGGTCGGCGTCCTGCCGCAATTCGGCGTGAACCCACTGCTCCGGCTGAGTGAGGCCGTTCACTGCACTGAATTTCTCGTTTATTTTGTTGCGTATGATCTCCAGAGAGTCGTTTTCGTTCACGTCTATGGTTATTACAGGATTGGGGTTGACCATCCCCATCTGCGCGGCCAGATTACCGACCACATCGCTTATTGAGATCAGGTGCTTGTTGTCGGATGCGATGGAGAACTGCGTCGGGGGAGTTCCGAGATTGATGGACATTGCGCTGGGGCCTGTGTTCGGCAGCGCCATATCAAGAAAAGCCGCCAAGTCGGCCACCGTCAGGCTATCGCCAGCGGATTGCCCAAATTCGCCGGTATCACTGGAAATATCCCACGTGCCGGTGCTCTCGTTCCACGTAACCGTGACGTCTATCTGGTAGCTGTGCAGCCCTATCCTGAATGTATAAGTATCGCCGGGCTGTCCTGCGCCGAGTATGTCTCCGTCATTCAGGGTGGGGTTGTTTCTGAAAAGCCGCGACGTCACCTGCGTGCCCTGGGTGCCCACTTGTATGCGGAAGGGCGTGGCGATTCCGAGCGGTTCCGTAATTGTCGGCGGGCGGACGCGCATGGAGACATGCTCAAGCAGCGCGTTCTCCGTAACGCTCATTCCCAAAATTACCGCCATTCCGGTAACGGAAATTTCGTGACTCCCCGCCAGAGGCGCAGGGGAAGCAGGCAGAGTAGAAGTTATCGTGAAGGACGTGGCCGCTCCGGCCGGGCCAACCGGCGCAACTGCAATAGGGCTCGGAATCACCGGCGGGGAGATATTGCTGAAAATGTCATCGAAAACGTTCTGCATGTACACCACAAGGGCGTCCACGGTAATGTAATCGTGGCTGAACAGGTCACCGTTTCTGCTGTTGCTTATTTCCCATTCGCCCGCGCCGGCGTCCCACGTAAAAGTAAACTCAAAGCTTTGTCCGTGCCCCGATACGGTGAAAGTGCGGGTAGTGCCGTCCGCCAGGCCATTGCCCGGAGGGAGCACTACACCGTCCACAGTGACTCCGTTGACATCTATGCTCCCAAAATTTCGGGAGGTCAGCTGGGTATTGATGATGCACATCGGGTCGTTTCCGCCCGTTGCCCAGTTTTCGCCGTTGGCCATGCGCAAAACATTCAACTGGTGAACGCCCTCCGGCCCAGTTGCAAGCGCAAGGGCCACGCCGGTGTTTTCTACTATGTCGAACTCGTTGTCCCGAACCTGCACATTGTAGTAAATTTTGTTATTCCATAAAAAAGGCTGCGCCACCAGTTCGCGCACGTGGTCTCCCTGAACCAGGGTGCGCCCGTTGAGGGTAAGGAAAAACTCACCGGTAATGTTGCCGTGCCTAAAAGGTTCCGATATTTCTATATCTATCATCACGCTCAGGCGCTCAATGAGCAGATCCCGCTTGTCAAGCAGGTCGTTTGGGTTCTGCCCCATCGCCTGAACTGTATGTATTTGCCTGTTGAGGGATGCGATCTCGTGCAGCGTTCCGTTTATTTCGCCGACAGCCGACTTCACTTCGGCATTGACCATGTCTGAGTACTGCTCAAGACCCCTAACGACGTTGTCGAGCATTCCTCCAAGAGTATTAGCGGCCTCCACCATCGAACGCCTAACGGCGGAGCTTTCAGGGTTCCTCTGAAGCTCCTGAACCGCCCCCCACAGCGAATCGAATGCCGCGCGTACCCCGTTGCCGGCAGGCTCGGCTAGGTGAAGCTGCACCGTATTATACATATGATTGATCTTGCTCCAATAGCCAAGCGCAGACAGCTCGGAGCGGAACTGAAAATCAAGAAACTGGTCACGGATGCGGATTATTTCGTCTATTTTTGATCCAGTTCCAATCTGCCCAGGTATGGCTGGACTCGACAGCCCAGGCATAGCGAAGGGAACGGTGGTAGATAAATTCACCCTTTGTCTGGAGAATCCCTCCGTGCGCACGTTGCTTGCGTTGTGCCCTGCCACCTGAAGCCCCATTCGGAATGCGTTCAGGGCGCGCCTGCTCATCTCCAACCCGGCAAAACTGTTTATCATTATGAATTACCCCCTAAATGGGTTCAAGGGCGATGCCCTTGGTTAGCCTCGAAAGTCCATTCCACCGGAATGCGTAAATTCGGCGTCCATGCGCCGCCACTCGGAGAGAAGCATTGCGCTGAAACGCTCGTTATGTTCAATAATACCGCTGAGGATTGCTATTTCAGACTTCAGCGCAAATACTGAATGCCCCAGGCGCTCTCCTGCCCCAGTGAAAAGAACCCGCTCTCCCTCCGGCACTACCAGAGCCAGAGCGGAAAGGTGTGGCTCGCACTCCAGTGTTTTCGACAAAGACTCCGTCAGGCTTGCCCTCTGGTTCTCCTTGGCCTGAACCCGCAGAGAGATATTCTGAACGCGCTTCATGAGATCTTGCAAGGCTACATGGTTGCCGCTTTTAATGGAGTCTCTCTGCTCAATGACGGCGTCCATAAGTTCGTCGATAAGGTCGGCCTCGTCCAGCATGGCATCAATAAGCGCTTGGACGGACATTATCCGCTACTCCTGATCGTTCATGATTCCGGCCAGAAAAAGCTGATGAGCGATCCCTTCAAGGGGCGGATGGTATTCGCCGTTTGCTACTTTGCTCCTGAAGTCATCCACCAAATCCTCCCGAATCTCGGGAACATTTTTCAATTCCCCGGAAATACGGGCAAGCTCAACAGCAAACAAGCTGAAGCTGGCCTCGTCCGATGGTGTGTTAACGTTTGGACGCCACTTTTTTGCCTGAGTGCTCGACAATGATCCGATGCCAAATTGCCCGGCTATTTTTTCTATCATAAGGGAGCCAACTCCTTCACAAACAAATATATACATCTGATTACGGTATCGGCGAATGGAGAGAGATTCTTTACATGATATTCAGCGTATCGGCGGAACCTGGGCGGCAACACAGGCGCACACGACGTCAGCTCCGTGAGATTCAACCGCCTTGGCCAGAGAAGCAAGCGTCGAACCAGTAGTGCATACATCGTCCACAAGAGCCACACGAAGGCCGGAAATATCTTCGTCAAGCGCGAAAACATCGCTTTTCAGAGACAAACGTTCAGCCATACCTGCACCGGCGCGGGGCGCTATGTCTTCAGCCCAGCTTACGGCACGCGATACCTCTATATCCCAGACTTCTCCAATTCCAAGAGCGATGGCCTCTGCCTGGTTGTAACGCCTTTTGCTTTTTTGGTGCAGAGGAACAGGGATAAGAATGTCTATGTCCGGCCGCGCCAAAACATTCGCCAGCGCACCGCCAAGCTTGAATCCTATCGCTTCGTACCTGCCGTATTTGAGGGCTAGGATGATGTCTTTCATGTAACCTTCGTAGACAGAGCCCGCGCGTATCTTTGCTGCGTCTGCGTGAATTTTGCAGGGAGAAGGCTCCCCGCACCACAGACACCTCGGAAGCTGGGGCTTTACCAAAGAGCGCAGGCACGATTCACACAGAAGCTCCGCTGCCGCCCCGCACACAGGACAGGACACGGGCCAGATCATGTGCATTACAACATTAAGTAGCGGTGACATTATTTTTACAGCGGTTTTACAGGGATTCCCAGCTTTTAAATCCACGGCCGAGCACTTCTGCTGCATCGCATATGGAAACGAACGCATTCGGGTCTTTTTCCTGAAGAAAGCCCTTGAGTACCACCACATGACGCGGCTCTAGAAGGCTCATCAGCACGGGACGCGACTCCCCAGTGTACATTCCTTTAGCCTCAATACGGGTAACCCCTTTGCCGTGCGAGTTGATGAAAACGGACACTTCATCCGGTATGTTTGTGATGATAAAGGCTTGCTTCCGTCGGTCGAATTTCATCATGACGCTGTCAATCGTTATTCCGAATACATAAAGCCCCACTGCGCCATAAACCACGGAGTGCATTCCAACGACTCCCAGCGACAGAGCAAGAATGCACAAATTAATAGCGATGGAAAATTGGCCGACTTCTATGCCATACCGGCGGCGAAGAACCATCGCGATTATATCCGTGCCCCCGCCGGATCCTCCTACATTAAGAATTATGCCGCCTGCTACCCCTCTGAGCACGCCGCTTATCACCGTGGCCATGAACCTGTCGTGCGGTAAGTCCAGAGGAAATGCGCTGAAAATAGGCAGGGTAATTGTGAATGAGGCTATGGAGCATATGGTCAACCACAGAAAACGCTCGTTCAGATTTCTCCTGCCCCAGGCCAGCAGAATTACGTTACCTGCCGCGATAATGACGCTGGGTGGAAAGCCGATCACGTAGTACACCAAAAACGCCACCCCCGTCACCCCCAAATCTGGGAAACGGTAAGGCAGTATGAAATTTGCCACGGTAAACGCGGACAGGACGTTGCACAGCATAATGGTCAAAATGACCTTCCAGTCTTTAACAATCCCGGACAAAAGAACACCAAAAAAGTTTTTAACCCTGGCAAAGCCTGTAAGATTGCTCCCCAAATTGGATTTCAAATCGGATTTCAATGTAAGACACGCACCTTTCCTCTCATCCAAATGCCCATCATCAAAATACAATGTATTTATTGTATCGAACACTCGCTGTTATAATTAATCGGCTCAAAGGCGAATGATAACTCAAATCCCGGAAGAGAGGAACATCATAATGACCGACGCAGGCAGTAATCTGGCGCCAGAATACGGTGCCGAAAGTATACAGGTATTAGAAGGACTGGAGGCGGTACGCAAACGCCCCGGCATGTACATAGGCGACACCAGCAGCAGGGGGCTTCACCACCTCGTGTACGAAGTTGTTGATAACGCGGTTGACGAGGCAATAGGCGGTTTCTGCAACCAGATCACCGTCATAGTTCACGCCGACGAAAGCATCTCCGTCAGAGACAACGGGCGCGGCATTCCAACCGACCCGCATCCCTATAACGGACGGCCTACCTGCGAGGTAGTGCTGACGGTTCTGCACGCAGGAGGCAAGTTCGGCAGCGGAGCCTATAAAGTGTCGGGAGGGTTGCACGGGGTCGGCGTTTCCGTGGTCAACGCGCTGTCGGCCCGGCTTGAAGTGACAGTAGCGCGCGACGGCATGGAACGCTCCCAAAAATTCGAGCAGGGCGTGCCGGTTACCGAGCTGTCGCCCCCCGTTCCCTCGGATTGGCGCGGCACGCGTATACATTACATGCCGGACGCCACTATTTTCGAGGAGGTCAAGCACTCGCTGGATACCCTGAAAAGCCGGCTCCGCGAATTGGCCTTCCTGAACCCCGGCTTGCACATTTACATAGAGGACGAGCGCACAGGCGAGAAAAAGGAATACTGCTTCGAGGGAGGAATCAAAGCATTTGTCGAGTACCTCGACCGCGGCAAAACGCCGATTTTCCCAAAGCCCATCGTGCTGTCCGGCGAGAGGGACGATGTGGCGGTTGACGTTGGCATTCAGTACAACGACACGTACCTGGAGCGCGTATTCTCCTTCGCGAACCTGATACACACAATAGAAGGCGGAACGCACGTATCGGGCTTCCGCACCGCCATGACCCGCGCTGTGAACGAGGTCGCGCGCAGCAGTAAAATCCTGAAAGAAAAGGACGAAAACCTGTCCGGCGACGACCTGAAAGAGGGACTGACCTGCGTACTCTCGGTAAAACTCGGCAACCCGCAGTTCGAAGGGCAAACCAAAACAAAGCTCGGCAACAGCGAAGTGAAGGGCATAGTGGACTCCTTCGTGTACGAAGGGCTTTTGGCGTGGTTTGAGGACAATCCAGAGGCGATAAGGCCCATAGTGGAGAAGGCTTTGCGCGCACGGCAGGCCAGAGAAGCAGCTAAAAAGGCGCGAGAACTTGTCCGCAAAGGGGCTATGACCGGCATGGGTTTGCCGGGCAAACTCGCGGACTGTTCATCGCGCTCGCCCGAAAACACCGAGCTGTACATAGTTGAGGGCGACAGCGCGGGAGGCAGCGCGAAACAGGGCAGAGATCGCTCGTTTCAAGCGATTTTGGCGCTGAGAGGCAAGATATTGAACGTTGAAAAGGCACGGCTGGACAAAATGCTGGGCAACAACGAAATACGCACAATCATTCAGGCGCTTGGCTGCGGAATAGGCAACGACTTCGATACAGGCAAGCTGCGCTACCATAAAATTATAATAATGACGGACGCCGACGTTGACGGCGCACACATCAGCACGCTGCTCCTGACATTTTTCTACCGCCACATGCAGGAACTCATCAGTAGCGGCTACCTATACCTTGCCCAGCCGCCGCTTTACCGCGTGCAGAGAGGGAAAAAAGTGGACTACTGCTACACGGAAAAAGAGCTCCGCGGGCTGGTTGACAGCGCCGGCGAAGCCAAAGTCGGAATACAGCGGTACAAAGGACTGGGGGAGATGAACCCAGGCCAGTTGTGGGAGACGACAATGGATCCACAGAACAGGGTTTTGAAGCGCATAGACATAGATGACTATGTCATGGCAGATGAATACTTCGACATCCTGATGGGCGACAAAGTTGAACCTAGGCGCGAGTTTATTACATCCTACGCGCACGAGGTGAAAAATTTAGACGTATAATTTCAATTTCCCGTTCCCGCCTCTCGCATAATACAGAGGCGGGAACACAGGGGCAGCAGGCCACCCCTATTTTTTGTACATACGTTCCAGTACGGTTTTGTACCCGTCAGTTCCGTAATCGAGGGATCTTTTAACACGGCTTATGGTGGCGGTGCTGGCGCCAGTGCTTTTTGCTATCTGTGGGTATGTTTTCTTCTCGTAAAGGAGCTTGGCAACTTCCAGCCTTTGGGACAAAGCCCTGATCTCTCCTATCGTCGCAACGTCTCCGAGGAATGCATACATTTCATCGCCCGTTTCCAATGTCAAAAAAGCCTCGCATAACTTATCCGTCAAAGCATCTTTCCATTTTTCAGCCATAACGAATCACCCTTTGTTTTAGTTTGCCTAGAAATTTTTTCGCGCTTTTCTTCGCGCTTTTCGTGCAATGGTACTTGTAACCTCAGCATTTTTGATTTAAAGTATAAAATACGCTTTTGCATTATGGACGCTCTATCACCTTTATTATAATGCTTGCTTGAAAACCTTGCGTCAGGATTATTCTACACTATATCTGGCGAAAGTGTAAAATACAGGAATACGCACCGTGTTGTTTACCGGCGTTCAGCAAAGGGAGATGGCAGTGTTGAAAAAAAAGATATGGAACGTTGCTCTGGGAGAGCTTCTGGACGTTGAAGGCGTTGTTGCCGAAGACGTTCTATCCAAATCGCTCTCGGTCATACTTCCTGTCGGCGTAAGCCTGAAAGCGCTCAGGCAGACGCAGCCGGAGATAGTATCCCAGCTTTTGAAACATGGCGTAACTCACGTAAAAGTTAAAATCGTGCCAGCCATAACAGCCGGTGAATTTAGAGCCGCGCTCGGCTCTATCGTTCCTTCGGTGGCGGAGCTGAACCCTCTTTTAACCCGCGTCACCATCCATCAGTTTGGCGTGATTTACAATAACATAGAAGACCGCTCAACGCGCGAGCAGGGAGTTCGCACCATGATGAACATAGCATCCCGCCTGCCGAGAGAAATTCGGAGAACCCCGCAGATCACGTTGTCGCTCGTGAGTGCGGAAGACCGAGAAAGAGAGAGAGCCGCGATACACTCGATTAATGCCGCGTTGCTGACTGGCTACATCGCCAACAAGGTCTTCCCTGTTTGGCCCGCGTTCATCGAAGCCTGCGTTGTTGGCGGGCTTTTTCATGACATAGGTAAAGCCTTCTATCATCAGTATCAACATCAATATCAGGACAGAGGCCACGTAATCCACGGAGATGCCAAGATTTTCAATTACCATCCCCTGCTTGGCGAAACTCTAATGAAGGACTCCGGCGTTCAGGACGTCAGTATCCTTGGCGCAGTGCGTTCCCACCACGAAAAATGGGGAGGTATGGGCGTACCCGACCGCCTATCGGGTGAGTATATACCCATGTCGGCCCGCATAGTGGCCGTGGCCAATGCGTTTGAAAACATGACAAGCCGCCTGCTGGCCGAAGAGCCATGCAGGGGAGATCAGGCCGTGTCCATGATGATAGGGCTGACGAGCACGGATTTCGACAGCAGAATAATGCGGGCCTTGCTTTCCGCCATCGGCCTTTACCCGCCCGGTACCGTTGTGCTCCTGTCTGACGGGCGCACTGGTATAGTGCTCGAAACCAAGGAGCGCGACCTGCTGTGCCCGCGGGTTCTTGTGTGCATAGATAAAAACAACAGGCGCGTTTCCCCGTTCGAGACTATGAAAATCCACAAAGAGGGCGGCATTTACATTAAAGAGGCGCTGGACGATTTCGCCAAGCGCAGGCTTGATCCCTACGGTGCGGCAGTATGAACGCGCTCGTCATAATTGACCCGCAGAACGACTTCTGCGACCGAAAAGGAAGCCTCTATCTGGAAGGAGCGGAAAGCGACATGCTTCGGCTGGCCGAGTATATCGAAAAAACCGCCGGTTCGATATCTCAGATTTTTGTCTCGCTGGACTCGCACGACCGCGCGGCTGTTTTTCATCCATCGTTTTGGGCTGACGAAGCCGGAGAGCGCCCATCGCCGTTTACCCAAATTTCTCACGCGGATTTCGATTCTTCAAAATGGTGCGTGGCCTCGGATGCGAATTTACCATATGTCAAAAGAACATTCGCCTCCCTGAAAGCCCACGGTATCGAATCCCTGATGGTTTGGCCAGAACACTGCGTTGTCTCCACATGGGGGCACCAGATCGCCGCTCCTCTTCAGAAAGCCCTGAAAGCATGGCAGGATGCGTCAGGCGTTGCCGTGCGTTACGTATTTAAGGGAGAAAATCCATATACCGACCAGTTTTCGATTTTCGAGGGCGTAGACAACTCCTACCCAGAGACGGCGTTTAACGAGACCCTTTATTCCAGGCTTGCGGAATTCGATCAGGTTACTTTTGCAGGCGAAGCCCTGACTCACTGCGTCAAAGAGTCGATTTTGTCTTACGCGCACAGGCTTGGGAAATCAAAACAGGAATTACGCCTGCTCACAGACTGCACATCGCCGGTGAGCGGCTTCGATGCATCAACCGCGCTGGATACGCTCCGCAGTGTCGGAGTATCGCCTGTTGTCTCCACGAAAACGATCCATTGAGCCGTTGAGTTAATAAACGAATGAACGAATTTCTCAAAGCAAAACTGCTTCTGAACGCATGTAAAGCCCCCTTGAGCGCCTGGGAGAAACTGAGAGCAAGCGACTCACCTGAAACTCTTTGGCTTAACGGGCAAGAATTATGGCTAAAGCTTGGTCTCAGGCCCTCGTCCTGTACCAGGCTGGCAGAGCTTCTCAGCGAACGCGACTGGCCCGAACGAGAGCTTGACCGGGTGGAGTCTTTCGGAGCACGCTTCGTAACGGTAGACGACGCCGATTATCCCGTGCGTCTGAAAGACTTAAACGTGCCCCCTATAGGCATTTACGTTAAGGGAAAAATAGAAACGCTGAAACCGTGCCTTGCCGTTGTTGGTACACGGCGTTGCAGTCGTTACGGACTCAGCGTTGCGGAAGCTATAGGCCGTTCAGCTGTCCGCGCTGGTTACCATGTGGTAAGCGGCGGCGCAAAAGGCATCGACGCCGCAGGACATCGCGGCTGCATATTGGAAGGGGGAGCCACCACAGCAGTACTCGGAACAGCTGTTGACCGTGTATACCCTGCTGAGCATCACCGGCTTTTTCAAGAGATTTTTGAAAAAGGTGCTCTGGTTTCCGAATACCCGATGGGTTCCGGCGGGGAACCGTGGCGTTTCCCCGAACGCAACCGCATAATCGTGGGACTTTCCAAGTACGTGGTTGTAGTTGAGTCACCAGAGGACGGAGGAGCCATGATAACGGCCCGGCTTGGCCTGGAAATCGGGCGCGAAATATGGTGCGTTCCAGGACGCATCACGGACGCCGCGTCTAAAGGAACAAATTCGTTAATTCGCGACGGAGCACACCCTTTAGTCGATATAGACGACTTTATCGGCAAGATATCAGGGAGGTACGGTCAGTTACTCCTGGAATTCGGGGATAATCCTATTACACAAGTCCCACAGCCGTCTCTTTCCGAAAAAGACAGGCTTGTAATAAACCTTTTGCAACGTAAAGGGAGCCGCACTCTGGACGATATAATGGAAGAAAGCGGACTGGGTTTTGTTGAAGCGCAATTGAGCCTGGCAGCGCTCTGCGCGGCAAGCCTGGTATATGAATCCGGCCCGGGGCGCTATAGCACCGGAATGTAGAAAAGCCGAGCGGAGGTTTTCGTTTGGAGCAGTTATTTAATTTCTTTTTTGTATTTTTCATCGGCTTTCTGGGATTTCTTCTGTTTAGCCGATTAAGAGTTCCCGTTGCAGGCTTTCTGGGCTCATTTTTTGCGACAGGAATTTTAAACATCGCCGGATATTATCCCTACTTTAATGTCAAAATTGTGTCCTTTCTGGCACAGGCGGCAACAGGGGTTATGATAGGGCGACAGATCAATCGTGAATTCTTCGCCCACGTAAAAGGCGTATCCGTCAGCATTTTGACTGCCTCTGTAGGAATGGTCGCGGTTTCCCTGGCAACAGGGTACACGATTTATATTCTGTCCGATGCATCCCTCTCCACAGCGCTTCTCGGCGGAGCGATGGGCGGCATAGCGGAGATGACCACATTTGGCGTATCCCTGGGCGCAGAGCCAGTAACCATTCTTTTCATGCTGATATTTCGCCTGCTGATTGCTATTACATCGTCTTACTGGGTTGTGCTCTTTATCAGCAGGATGATTCCGGGGAAAACCGCTAAAGAGCTGCCCAGACGCTGTGACAAAGAATCGTATTTCCGTAAACGCGATTACGTTATTCTGGCAGGCACCGCCTTTGCGGGAGCATGGTTTTTCAGCGCGCTGGGAATTCCGAATGGAGTTATGCTGGGAGCCATGTTATTCTGCGGTATACTATCTGTCTGTATTCGAAAAACCTATAAATTTGATATGGGCGCACGCCATGTAACACTAATTGCGCTGGGGTTGGCCATTGCCAGTAATGTAACCCCTGACGTTGTAGGGGAGTTGCACCGGCTATTGCTTCCTGGCCTTGCCTCATCACTCGTTTCTTTGGTAGGATCAACTCTCGTCGCGTTGATCCTTTACAAGACTTCTCCCATGGATATCGTCACCTGCGTTTTGTGTACTTCCCCGGCTGGGTTGACTCAGTCCACTTTCTTGTCCGAAGAAATGGGCGCCGATTCGCTGACCACCTCCATTTTTCAATCCTGCCGCATGTTCAGCATCATCGCGTTCTATCCCTGGATTGTTATAGCGATTTTGTGAAGAATTAATATTTTGCAATACACGACTATCTAATGAACTCCGTACTTTTGTTTTAAAAAGCTGGCCGACTGAAGTACGCTTGATCGAATCATTTCAAAAAAAGCTTTCGCGTAGCGAGGATAATGAACTCCTTCATGCAGTACAAGGTCAATACTGAGATGCTGGTGGAGTCCCTTTATCGGGAAGACGATAATGGGATCGTTAGTTGTAGTTTCGTTATATTTAAAAACATTTTGCAACATCGTGGAAGGGCAAAAAGCAGCAACTGCTCCAGACGCGCATAGATTGATCTGCGTGGGGTAATCCCTGACCGAAAGAACCGTATTGATCTGCGTATCTTCTTGTTTTGCAAACTGATCGGTCAAAAGCGTCACCGTGCTTTGAGGCAGTCCTCTGACAAACGGGATGTGCTGAAACTTATGCAAGCTGATTGAATCCATTAATACGGCGTTGCTACGCAGGCTTATATCAGAATGATGTTTTTGAAAAAGAGAGCTTGTGCTTATTACGTAAATCTGATCCTTGGAAAGTGGTATCATAGAGTATTGTGGCATAGGCTCTGTGTTTACTCCAATAAAACAATCCAGTTTGCCTTTGATTAATTCCTCCTCCATAATTTTGGTGTCATCAATTATGACCTGCAGATGCACTTTAGGAAACAGGCTGAGGTAATCGTTATATAGGCTTGGAAGCAACAAGGCTGCCCGGGCGGAATTCATGCCGACAGTCAAGCTCCCTTTAGCTCCTTGCTCTATTTCATCCAATTCTTTTGATAAATTCTGTTCCAGCAGGCGCATGCGCTGCAATGAACGCAAAACAACTTCTCCAGCCGAAGTCAGAGCTACCTTGGGTTTTCGATAGAACAGTGTTGTACCATATCTATTTTCCAAGCGTTTGATATGGTCGCTCAAGCATTGTTGAGATATGTATGCTTTTTTTGCTACCTTGTGGAAATTGAGCTCCTCCGCTAATAGCAAAAACAATTCATCACCATTTGTCATGCTACCCCTCCTACTTTTTAATTCAAGATAACATAAAAACACATATAGACAAGTTATTTATTGTCAAAACCAAGAAGTTAGTTGTTTTACTTTGTTAAAGGCGTAAGATAGAATTAGGGTAGTAAAATGTGCTTTATCCAACATTAAGGCAAATGCCTATCAAAATTAGGAGGCTTTCGGTTATGCGCAGAAGAAGCCTTATTATTAATCCATTGGATAATGTCGCTGTCTTGCTCGAAAAAGCGGATATGCATGACATTATAGAAGTAAACGGAACTGAAATTGAACTAGCGCAGGGAATTGAATTTGGTCATAAAGCAGCCATACGGAATTTGAAAGCCGAAGACCCAGTCTACAAATACGGCGAGGAAATTGGCTATATGCTGGAAGCCATACCGAAGGGCGGCTGGGTTCACAATCACAACATGGGTTGTCGGCGCGGCAAGTAGGCAAGCAAGAAAGATAGTACGGACTGCTGTAAATTTCATGGACTTATAGATAGACTACAGATAGAAAGGAGAGTAGTAATGCATTTAAAAAAATACGGAAACCTGTACGCCGGAATCATGTTTTTAGCACTCACTGTCATTTTTGCCGTTCAGGTTCCAGCTATAAGAATCACTAGAATTGCTCTTGTAAATTCGATGGTGTATCCTGTGGTTATTCTGGCAATGCTCGGATTGTTGTCATGTACGCAGATCTGGCTAAGTGTCCGTGAATTAAAGCGCACTAAAATTGATGATTTGAGAGAGGCAGGTAAAGGAGAGGCAAAGAAAAAGGACTCAATGTGCGTACTGCGCACGCTGATCTTATCCTGTGTATATGTTTTGCTGCTTGAGCCTCTCGGTTTCCTCATAAGTTCAATCCTGTACGTATTCTTCCAAATTCTTAATCTTTGCCCAAGAGACGAGGTAAGTGTCGTCAAATTCGCGGCTATCGCGATTATATCGTCGCTGGTTATTTATGTAGCGTTTCGCAACGGACTGAACCTCATGCTCCCCGCTGGTCCGCTGACCGGGTTATTTTAGTTAGCTTTTTCAGTTAAGGAGAGAGTGAGTACATGCTTGAAAACCTAGCGCTAGGTGCAGCTGCGATAGTAACGCCATTTGGTTTGTTTATCACCTTCGCAAGCGTCACCGTCGGAATCTTTCTCGGCGCTATCCCAGGCCTGAGTGTTACCATGGTCATGGCGCTGTTTATGCCTATTTCCTTCACGTTGCAACCGCTGGAGGGTATTTCTCTGCTTGTCGGCCTGTATATCGGAGGCATGGCAGGGGGGCTTATCTCCGCAATTCTGATCAATATACCAGGAACACCTTCATCAGTAGCAACCTGTTTTGACGGCTATCCTCTGACACAAAAGGGGCAAGCTATGAAAGCTCTGGGCTTTGGCGTGGTATGCTCCTTTTTAGGAGCGCTGCTCAGCATCATTGTAATGATCCTCGTGGCCCCCAACCTTGCGGTGGTAGCGGTAAGATTTGGCCCCTTCGAGTATTTTTCCATAACGATATTTACGCTCACCTTGATAGCTTCGCTTGCCGGCGATTCTATGATAAAGGGACTCATGGCAGGGCTGTTCGGTATGCTATGTGCTACTATCGGTATGGCTCCTATTGATGCGGTTCCACGATTTACCTTTGGAAGCACTCAATTGATGGCAAACTTAAACATCCTGACGGTTCTGATTGGGATGTTTGCCCTCGCCGAAATCCTAGTTAATTCGGAGACCTCCCGTACCGAGGACAAATTAGCCGCTGTGCACATCGATACCAAGAGCATCAGAGGATTTGGGTTTTCCTGGGCAGAATTCAAAGGCCAAATTGTAAATATACTGCGCTCGGCTGGCATTGGAATCGGTGTCGGCGTCCTGCCGGGAATCGGCGGTGCTACTATCAATCTGATGGCTTATTCAGTGGCTAAAAATCAATCTAAATACCCGGAAAAATTCGGTACCGGAGTTGTCGATGGCGTAGTGGCCACCGAAACCTCAAACAGCGCATCCATTGGCGGCGCTATGGTTCCCTTGCTGACTTTGGGCATTCCAGGCGATATGGCAACGGCCATATTGTTGGGTGGATTTATGATACATGGGCTATCCCCCGGACCTTTGCTTTTTACCGATCACCCTTCGCTGGTCTATGGTATCTTCGTGTCAATGATAATTGCAAATTTTTTCATGCTGTTAGTGGAATTTCCAGGCCTGCGTTTATTTGTGAAGGTGTTGCAGATTCCTAAGTATATTTTGATGCCCATTATTTTCACGCTGTGCGTGGTGGGCGCGTTTGGACTTAATAACCGCATATTTGACACATTTGTCGTCATTTTCTTTGGTATTATAGGCTACCTCTTCCTTCAGCTAAAACTCCCGGTCGCTCCGTTCATCATGGGCTTTATTCTTGGCCCGATGACTGAAACATTTTTCCGCCGGGCGCTTATGCTATCCAGAGGAGATTTCACTCCGTTCGTAACCAGGCCAATTTCCGGCACTTTTCTCATCATAACGGCAATATACCTTACATTTATAATTGTAAGATATATTAAGAAACGTCCTAAATTATCGGCCTAGCTAGAGGGGGGATATTGTAACAAAAATCAAACAACGTCTTAAATGTAGGCCTAACCAGTATTTACCAAGTTATCAATTATCAAGAAAGGGTGTTTTATTGTGAAGGTAAAAAAACTCGTAAGTATTCTTTTGCTCGCTATTTTCGCGCTCATCCTCTGCGGCATCAATAACCCTGCCATCGCTGAAACCAACTGGCCCACTCGCCCTGTTTCAATAATTGTCCCCTTTATACCTGGCGGAGATTCTGACTTCCACGCCAGACTCCACGCCAGATTCCTTGAAACTGTGCTGGGGCAGCCCTTTATCATAGTAAACGTAGCCGGCGCGGGAGGCACAATTGGAGCCACACAGGTGAGTGTTGCCGCACCCGACGGCTATACCGTGTTGTTCTACCAAACCGGCGCTCTCTTTACCAACAAATTGGTCGAATCAACCGACCTGGATCACAACAGTTTTGCCATAGCCTGCATAGCGATGTATGACGAAACCAATGTTATCGTTGCCGGAGCAGATGCCGGCTTCGTTGACGCCGCTGATTTTCTGGAAAGAGTCAGAGCAAACCCCTATAGATACAGCATTGCAACCACCATTCCCGGCTTTTCGTTTTACACAGTTATCAGGATGCAGGCCGCAGGCAACTTCCGACTGAATATCGTTGACGTAGGTGGAGCAGGCGCAATGGTGCCGTCACTGCTGGGCAATCATACGGCGCTTGCAGCAAATGCCTATGGAGTATTCAGACAGCACATCGAAAACGGTACCATCATTCCTATTATGACTTCCGCTGAGAGCCGCAACCCCAACTTCCCTGACGTTCCCACAATGAAAGAGATGGGCTTGGAAGACGCTCAAGCTCCCCGCGCAGGTTTCTTCGCTTTCCCCTTGGGAACGGATCCAGCTATTCTGCAGAGGCTTGCTGATGCCGTTAGAATCGTCCATCAAAACCCCGAATATGCCAGAGAACTCAGAGAGTCGTTCAGTATGGAGCCTTTCTTCCTGGATACCCCATATGTGCAGGAGTTTTTGGACGATATGTGGGCTGACATGGCAAGATTCAGGGATTACCTGAATCAATAAGTACCGAATAATTCACACCTGCCTACAATAGTGTATCCCAAAATGATGAGAGCACGTTTTTGTGTATCTCATCATTTTTTTTAGAGCTTGTTTAATATCCTCCATATGAGAGTCAAAGCGGGGAAAAAACTTCTGGTATAAAGCTCCATATATCAGTAGATGTGTTTGGTTTACCTCATGGAATGTTAGTAACAACCGCAAATGTAACCGACAGAGAAGGAGCAATATCCATGATAGGCTATGCAATGTCGAATCTGTTCAAATGCCAGAAGATTCTTGTTGATAGTGCCTATACAGGAGAGAACTTCGCAAGCAGAGTGAAGTGTTTGATTGGAGCAGGTGTAGAAGTAATCAAGCGTAGCGAATTGCACAAGTTTGTTGTATTACCCAAACGCTGGATTGTTGAGCGTTCTTTTGGCTGGCTCGAGGATTATCGCTTGCTATGGAAAAATTGTGAACGAAAGCTACATAGCACACTGCAAGCTGTCAAAATAGCTTTTATTTCTTTG